>Ga0315285_10005261_pt1 | contig 13369 bp, 10 predicted proteins | sample YL17G09_36_MG_FD_203698 | JGI IMG/M metagenome (GOLD analysis project Ga0315285, IMG submission 203698) | Sediment microbial communities from Yellowstone Lake, YNP, Wyoming, USA - YL17G09_36 | ecosystem: Environmental > Aquatic > Freshwater > Lake > Sediment | place: USA: Wyoming | collected... | reverse complement strand
ATTGTCGTCTCGACGTTGTTGATGAAATGCTTCTTTCTGTCTTCCTGTTCTTGACAGAATATCGGGAATGCTGGGGAATCTCCCCGCCAAGGAGCGATTCTCGTGTTTCGCATTCGGAGATATTGTCACCTCACACCGCCAAACATCGTTCACATCGTCCGCTTGTCGATCCTGCCTCGTCCCCGCGACCTCTCCAAGGCGAATGCCGTTCCTCGACCGTATCTATCAGTCAGCCAAGTCCATGGCAGTAATCAGTGCTCCACTGCCCGCTCCTTCCCGCGCCTCCCTCTTCGTCACCCGTACAAACTTGAAATTGCTTTCCTGGAGGCGAACGGGGTCATGCTGCACGCTCCTTTGGCTTCTCATGAGGCAAATCGATAGGAAAGATGTTCTCAGCATCAAGAGCACTTTTCTCACAAACTACGAGAATTCGCGATGGTGGCTACCAGTCAAGAGAGATGGTCTCGAAGGTGGAAGAGATTGGCGGCATCCCCTTCATCAAGGCGAAGTGCGACGTCAGGATCCTGGCCAAAGCCCGAGTGGGGTAGGATGATTCTGAGGCAGAGGAACGACCCCGAGGGCTTCATAGCAGTCCACTGCTAACGCGTGGTGACAGAGGGCATGATATCCGCATTGAGGAGGGCGTTCGGGCACAAGATTGCCTCGAAGAAGAGGCACAAGCAGAACTTGGAGATAATATGCAGGCTGGTACTATGGAACTACGGGAGAGTCAACGTGGCGTGAATTTGCGGTCAACACTTCACCACGCAGAAAGGCTTTATTGCGTGGAGGCGCCTTCTTGCACCCGCATGTCATTCGTCATCCAGACGCAGGTGCTCCTGCCCAACCGCCCTGGCGAGCTCGAAAAGCTTTCCCGCGCCATCGCCGAAGCCGGCGTGAACATGCACGCAATAATGATGCGCGAGGACATAGGTGGATCAACGGTGCGGATCGTCCTCGACAAGCCCAAGGTCGCGAGAGACGCTCTGGTCAAGCGCAGCTTCGCCGTGACTGAGTCGAAGCTCGTCGGAGTCCTAATCGCCGATCAGCCGGGCGAATTCTGGAAAGTATCGGCCGCGCTTGCCGCGCACGGCGCAAACATCCAATACTCCTACACCGCCGCCAAGCCCGTCCACGGGAAGGTCGCATTGCTGATCGCAATCGGAGGATTGCCGCCAGAGCGCGCGGTCGAAGTACTCGAAAAGGAAGGCTTCGAATGCGTCGATCACGCAACGCTAATCGCCGCGGCGTCGAGGCCCAGCTCCTGAATGCTGGATGTCACGTGACCGGGATGAGAAATGATACGAGAACCTGCAGCAAGTCTCCGCCATCCCATTGTCGACGCAAGTCTTTGGACGTGATCCTATCTTCGCTTGCTGTTCCTTCTCAATTCCTCCCTGAAGCTTTTGGACGCTCGCTCGGTCGCGACCGTGATCATGACCGGCGGCAGTCCCTTGACGTGCTTCCTCAGGAATGCCTCTGTCCTCCTCTGGTCCTTCTTCCAGCACTCCCTCAGCCATGTCCCCACCGCCCTCTGGACCCAGAACTCGTCGTCGTGAAGGAGCTTCTCCAGCAGCCTGAATGGTTTGTCCAGCTCCCGTGCGCTCACGAACTCGCTGAGCGCGTAGGTGGATGCCCGCCGCCGCCAGAAGTGCTCGGCTCTCGTCCACTTGATCAAGTCTTTGAACTTCGCGGGATGCGAGTGCACGTACGCGCTGACCGGACCCGACGCGAGGCCATCGCTGAGCGCCCAGCCGATCGCCTGATCCACCATCTTGTCCATCAGCTTCCAGGAGGACTCGTCCAAGACCGCCTCGTTCCTGCTGAGGACGCCGATCGCGAAAGCCTTCTCCTCCCATGTGCCGCCAGACCAGAGCACCTTCGCCAGCGCGTTCAGTTCAGCGGCTTTGAGTCTCGGCTCCCTGCCCCTGAATTCCTTGTGCAGTTCCCTGAATTGCGGGGTCGAGAGGCCGAGCACGGGATAAGGCGATCCGATGTAGGCCTGCATCTTGGAGTCCCCGCCGGGCTTTCCCAGCGCCTTGAGGCGCGAGACAATCCATGCCCTCTCCGCCCTGACGTCGACTGCCATGCGGCGGGGAAATGAATGAAGTTATCTAACCGTTGCGCCCTATCATGTCTAGGACGAAGGCCAGTGATTCCCCCGTGTCCACCCTGTAGTTGTTGTTCGTCGACTTGCACGGCGCATCTCCCCAGACAGTGAGCGCCACTATCGTCTCTGCTCCCGCCGCGTCCCTGTACAGCGTCGGTCCGCCGGAATCGCCGTAGCACGTCCCGCCGTAGCCCAGGTGCGGATTCCCGGACATGTACAGCCAGGCATCGTGCAGCGACCTGAACCCCGAGACGGAGGACCACCTCGCATCGGGTCCCGGATAGGACTTCCTGTTCGCAGGCATGCTCTCGTCGGAGCCGTACCCGACGTTGATGAACTTCGCGTCCTTGAGCAGACCCTGCGCATCGAGCGTGCTGAGATATCCCTCTGTTGGAAGGACCCCCGGAGCCACATCGGTGACGGGTTCCTTGAGGACTAGGACCCCGATATCGTGCGTGTTCGACATCGGTCCCGGATAGTCCGGATGCGTGTGGACCTCCGCGACCTCGAGGAACTTTGCGTCAGGTGCGTGTATGTCCTGCGAGAGCGTGATGCGGATCCTTGAGAGCGGGATGTCGCCTGACTCGATGTCGATTGTGCAGTGCCCCGCGGTCAGGAAGACCTTCTGAGACACCAGGGAACCTGAGCAGAACTGCCACCACCCGCCGCTATATGAGATCACTATCGCCCCGGCGAACTGATGACCGTGGTCAGGTTCGCCCCAAGTTATCGCGCTTGCGGGAGTCGAGAAGGCGAGGACCGCCATGACGACCACCAAGCCCGCAACTCCCATCGGGATGCGTCCAGAATACATTCGAAACCCCCTCACATATGGATTCCCGCCTTGATAGATAAAGATTGGCCGCAATGTAGGTGGGAGTCGCGGATTGGCCACCCGGGGAAACTTAGATGAGCCGATGTGGCCTACGAGGGGCGGCGGATGTCACCTCGCAAGTCGATCTACAGGTGGGACGCCAGGAACTGGGACACGCAGGGTTCGGTGCCCCATAAGCTGGTGTACGTCGAGGCGGGGAGCGGGACGCTGAGGCTCTGCATTCCTTCGAAGAAGGGGCTCACCGTACAGAGCATCCTCATGATCGGGGCACCGCTATGGTACGCAATCGGGCTTCCCTATGTGCTCGTGACGGCACTCAATTTGTCCGGCTATCAACGCCTGACGGGGCTGGTATTGGACGTCTTCCTGCTCGTCATCTGGCCGATAGGCGCGGTCCTGGTGGCTTTCTTCGCATGGAGGTGGGGCATGGCCTACGCGGTGCGCGATTCAACGGGAATTTTCTACATAACTGAGATCAGGAACGTTTCCCTCGGGAGGTTCGAGCACAACGTGTCCGTTGTCGCGAACGGAGAGGAAATCAGACTGACGTTGACCGCGCGTGCGAAGAGCCTAAAGAAAGCTCTCAGGCTGGCCGGTTATTCGATAGATTGAGGCGAGGTCCCATCGCGAACAGCTACGTCTTTGGTTTCCTTGACCGTTCTCTTGGGGGTGTCTGCTCGCCCTGACGCTCAGCGCGCTGTCTCCTGCCGCGTCTCAACAGATGGAAGTGCAGCAGGAGGGACGCTACCGCCACGATGATGACGATGATGCTCATGAGTGGCCACAAGTCCGACGGCTTCTCCACGACTATGATGAGCTTGGCGGTGACCGTCTGCCTCGCGCTCTCGGTGTTGCCTGCGCCGTCAGTGACGGTCGCCGCAATAACGTAGTCCCCGGTTTCGGTCGCGGCGAAGGTGACATTCAGCCCGGTCCCCGAGGCAACCGCGGCCCCGTCCTTCGTGACGGACCAGGACACCGTGGGCGTGCTCTGGTTGTCGAACGCGTTGACCATGCACTCGACCATGGTGCCCGCGTCCACGATCAAATTGCCGCAATTCACTGTCACCTGCGGCTTCTCGTTGTCGAAGAAGACATCGACCGAGATGAGCGCGGAGGGATTCCCCGCCATGTCGAACGATTGCGCTTCTATCCTGTTGAGCCCTGTGGACAGCGAGACTGTCGTGGACCAGGACACCGTGCCCTGCGCGGTAATCCAGCCGCCAGCCCCAACTCGAACCTTCACCATGGTGAGCAGGGCGGTGTCCGAGGCCGTCCCCGCGACGGACTGCAGCGGATCGTGGACCACGAGGCCGTTGGCGGGGAAGGATATCGCGACCGTCGGCGGGACGGTGTCGACGTGGATGGTGATCGTGGCCACGAGTGACTCGAGTCCGGCTAGGTCGAACGCTTTCGCCTGCAGGACGTGCATTCCGTCGACGAGGGTTGCACACTCGAAAACCCAGGATTCAACCCCTGTAGCGTTGTCCCACTTCACCCCGCCATCGCAGCTGACCTGGACCCGGTCCAGCCCGCTCATCCCGGGACCGGCTGGGTCTCCCGCCGTGCCGTTGAGCATGACTGAGGAGCCGTTCAGCCATTGATTGTCGAGGGGCGACGCGATGGCGACTGCGGGGGCATCCGGGTCGTACCTCGCCGTCACCTCCGGGCGCGTCGACTCCCAGCCGACGGCATCGAGGGCCCGGGCCTGCAGGACATTCGTGCCAGCGACGAGTGCACAATCATAAGTCCAGGAGAGCGTGCCCGCCGCCTGATTCCATGTGAGGCCTCCATTGCAGCTGACTTCCACACGCGCGACGCCACCGCCAACATCGGATGCAGTGCCGATGACGGTCATCACGGAGGACGTGACCCAGCCACCGCCCGACGGAGCGGTGATCGCAATCGCCGGCGGGGTGATGTCGACATGGAGCAGAATCTCCGCGCGCGCTGACTCCCAGCCGACCGTGTCGAACACCCTTGCGCGGACCGTGTTCAGGCCCTCCATGAGGCCCGTGCAGACGTGAGTCCACGAGATGGTTCCCGACGCCATGAACCACGTCGTCCCGCCGTCGCAGCTGACCTCGACGCGGTCGAAGCCGCTCCCCGTCTCCGATGCTGTGCCTTTGATCATGGCTGTCGTGGTGTTGAGCCACTCGCCATCAGGCGGCGACATGATCGCGAGAATCGGACGCGTCGTGTCCACCTCCACGGTCACCGACGAACGCGTCGACTCCAGTCCCGCCCTGTCGAACGCCCGCGCCTGGATGCGATGGGACCCGTCGGCGAGGCCGACGCAGTCGGAGGTCCATGTGTCAGTGCCCGCGGCGTTGCTCCATGAGGCTCCGTCATTGCAGCTGATCTCGACACGGTTGAGGCCGCTCAGCGCGTCGAAGGCTGTGCCGGTCACCGTTATCGTGGAGACGTTGAACCATTGGCCGTCAGCAGGATCCGAAATCGCCAAGGTCGGGCGGTCAGGGTCGTAGAAGACCGCGACTGATTGGACTGCAGAGGGGTTGCCCGACCTGTCCAACGCCCGTGCGTCAATCTGATTGGAGCCGAGCGCCAGGCTCGTGCTGGCCGTCCATGACGATTTCCCCGTCGCGATCATCCAGAGTCCGCCGTTCGTGCGCACCTCGACCCGATCCAACCCGCCAAGGTCGTATGCCGTGCCCGTGACCGCGACCGGGATGGCGGTGAAGTACTGACCGTCCATCGGGGACGCGATTGCGAGCGCTGGCGGCACGAGATCGGGGTACTGCTCCATCAGGGGGTACCTGTCTCTGCTCTCGAAGTTCACGGCGTAGGGCACATCCCCTATGCCGTCGCCTTCAGGCTGGTCCTGGTTCGGCCCGCTGTAGAGGTCGCTATTGTGATAGTCGCTCCAACAGTTGCCCCCGGAGGGGTAACCGTCGTCCCAGGAGCCGGGAACGGGATTGTTGTCCGAGGCCTGGATGACATTCCCCAGGAAGTTGTTGTGATGCACAACGACTCCGGGCGATGAATCGAACAAGACCCCGTAGAGATTGTTGGACAGCGTGTTGCGCGCAATCGTCGGATAGGGGGAGGAGATGAGGGAAATGCCTTCGCGAGTGCTGTTGGACACGCTGCTCATGGTAATCGAGATGTTGGCCGAGGAGGAAGCGTAGATTCCCCGCCAATTGTCCAAGAACCTGCCCTGGGCAATCGTGGTGTTCGGTGAGGACCAGATGGATATCGCATCAGTCGTGCTCGACGTGACCGTGTCGTTGAACATGCTGATTCCTGTCGAGGAATAGAGAAGGATTCCGATCAGGCTGTCGGATACCTTGCTGTTGCCGATGAAACCGCCATCGACGTACGCCATCTCGATGCCTGCTTCGGTTCTAGCTATGTTGAGGTTCGACACGCTCACGGACAGGCAGCTCGCGAAGATGAGCTGGCCGACGGGGACCCTGTCGACCGTGACGCCCATGCAGCTGGTGTAGTAGTAGATGGGCAGGCCGTTCACGGTGTTGTCGGGCGTTATTGTGTGAGAATCGAAATGGGGGGGCGAACTGCCCCAGAGGAAGACTCCGTCGTCATAGAAGATGTTGGACATGATGGAGACGTTGACCGAGGATGACAGATACATCCCGTACGAGCCGTTCGAGATCTCGTTCGAGACTATCGCGCTGTCCCTGGATGACTCCAGGTACATGCCCAGGGAATTGTTAGAGACCTTGCTGGAAATGATGGTGATGTTGCCAGAGGAGACGAGATGGATGCCCGCGAGGTTGTCCAGCACCGTGGCGTTCTCGACCCTGCCGTTGATCGCAGTGTTGAGGTAAATGCCGTCATTGAGGTTCGTTCTTCCCGAGTGAATTGTGACATTCCTGATCGCGAAGTGCGCGTCTGTGTTCTTAATCTCGATGCCCCGACCGGTTGTGGCGTCGATGTCCCACCCCTCAATGACGAAGGGTGTGTCATATGTCCCGACGCCTCCTGCGACTCCGTTCGCGACTGTGAAGCCCGCGTTGCCGTCGATCAATATCGGAGCGTGAGGTGTCAGCGCGGAGACATCATTCGGCAGGGAAACGAGCACCGATAGAGATGTCAGCGCCACCGCCATTGCCATAATCAGAGTAATTCTCGGAGTCGAATCGCCTGGCAAGAGGACTCCTCCCGACCCTAGGAAGGCGAGCGGACAAATCAAAGTATCGTCGGGACATTTGATGGCGCGTTTCGACTTCCTTTTCGCGGCGGCAGTGCATCCCATCTGCCTTTGCCATCCGAGTCAACAGTCGAAGAGCCACCATGGAGATTTGAACTCCCGACCCGCTGCTTACAAGGCAGCTGCTCTGGCCAGCTGAGCTATGGTGGCGCTGTCGGCTCATACGACCGGCGATATAAAACCCTAGCCGGTGACGGCGCGCGATCGCTCTAGACCTTCGATGGATCCGACCTCGGTTTCATTCCTCTCTCTGGCGGCTGCTTGGCGGTGGTGCTGTTGTAGAAACCCTTCTTGATCACCTCAACCAGCGTCATGTACACCACGATCATGCCCAGCAGCACCAGCAGGAACGCCCAAGGCAGGGGCTTGAACCCGAATAGTTCACCGAGGGGCGTATACGGTATGATCCAGGCAAGAGCGACGACTCCGAGGCTCGTCACGGTGAGTATCCTGCTCGGCCTGCTCTTGTAAAACGGGGTCCTCCGAGTTCGTATGACGAATATGATGAGCGTCTGCGTCGACAGCGACTCGACGAACCAGGCGGTCTGGAACAGGGATGCATCCAACATGCGGGGTTCCTGCAGCGTGAAGTACGCGATCATCGTGAAGAAAGTGAGGAAGTCGAACACCGAGCTTACCGGGCCGAACGTGAGCATGAATTTCCGTATGAACTTGATATCCCATTTGCGCGGCTTCTCCAAGTATTCCTGGTCTACGTTGTCCGTCGGTATGCCCAGTTCCGACATGTCGTAGAGCAGGTTGTTCAGCAGGATCTGAATCGGCAGCATCGGGAGGAACGGGAGGAACACCGCCGCGCCAGCCGCGCTGAACATGTTGCCGAAGTTCGAACTCGTTCCCATCATCACGTACTTCATCGTGTTCCCGAACGTCTTCCTCCCCTCGAAGACACCCTCCGCGAGCACCCTGAGGTCCTTCTTCAGTAGGATGATGTCCGCGGATTCCTTCGCGACATCGACGGCGGTGTCGACGGATATGCCGACATCGGACGTCTTGAGCGAGGGAGCGTCGTTGATCCCGTCCCCCAGGAACCCGACGACGTGCCCGTTCTTCTTCAATATGCCGATTATCCTGTTCTTCATGTCCGGCGTCAGCCGCGTGAAGACGTTGCTCTTCTCGACGACCTCGGCGAGCTTCTCGTCGGTCATCTCGGTTATCTCGTGCCCCGTCGCGACGCCCTTCGGCCTAAAACCGAGGCTATGGCACACCATCGCCGTCACTAGCTCGTTGTCGCCGGTGAGTATCTTGAGCTCGATCCCCGCGCGTCCAAGGAGGTTGAGCGCCTCCTTGGCCGATTCCCTCGGAGGATCGAGGAAAGCCCCGAACCCGAGGAACACCATGTCCGTCTCGTCCGCGGGCGTGTAAAGGGACTTGTCCGCAGCGACGCGCTTGTACGCGACCCCGAGGACCCTGAAACCCTGGAAGCTGAGCTCGTAGTAGACCTCCTCCATCTTCATCCTCAGATCTGATGTGGAGTCACTGACTTGGTCGCGTAGCTCGACGCGAGTGCACACCTTGAATATCTCCTCGGGCGCGCCCTTCGTCACGACGTACCTTTGCCCCTCGTGCTCCACGACGACCGAGATGCGCCTCCTCATGAAGTCGAACGGGATCTCGTCGATCTTCTTGTACGCCTTCAGGTCGACCTCCTCGTGCTCGAGGATCGCGGCATCCAGTGGAGACTTGAGCCCGGTCTGAAAACGGCTGTTGATGTAGGAGAAGAGGAGGACCTTCTCGTCCTCTGCATTCTCCAGATTGGGATGGCGGATGAGCTTGATCTTATTCTCCGTGAGCGTGCCGGTCTTGTCTGCACAGAGCACGTCCATGCTCCCGAAGTCCTGTATCGAAGCGAGTCGCTTGACGATGACGTCCTTCTTCGACATGGCGACCGCGCCCTTGGATAGGTTGACCGTGAGAATCATCGGCAGGAGCTCGGGGGTCAGGCCGACCGCGAGGGCGACCGCGAAAAGGAGCGACTCCAGCATGTCCTTCTTCAGGAGCGCGAGGACGAGGAACACGAACATCACGAGGGCGAACGTGACCTCCATGATCAGGACGCCGAACTGCTTGAGCCCCTTGCCTGACTCCGACACCGGGGCGCGGGGCAGTAGCTTCTGAGCGATGCCCCCATACTCGGTCGACGTCCCGGTCTTCGTGACGATCGCGGTGGCGGTGCCGCTCACGACCGAAGTGCCGAGGAACACGTAGTTCGTCCATCCGGTGATCTCGTCCGGCGGTTTCGGGATCGCTTCGGCCGACTTCTCCACGGGGAACGATTCACCGGTGAGCGCGGACTCGTTGACGTGAAAGTCCTTTGCGGTGACGAGTCTCGAGTCCGCGGGGACCATGTCGCCTGCGGAAAGGAAGATGACATCTCCAGGGACTATCTCGGAGAGCTTGCATTCCCTCTTGACCCCGTCCCGCAACACCGTGGCGGTTGTCGTGATTCTCTCCGTGAGCTTCTCCGCCGCCTTGTTGGCCTTTCTCTCCTGATAGAAGTTGAGAGAGACGCTGAGCAAAACCATTGTGAATATCAATGCGGAGTTGACCCTCTCGCCAAGGAATCCCGATATGAACCCGGCCAGCAGCAGTATTATGACCAGGGGATTCCTGAAAAGACTCGCGAACTCGGCGACGGCCGTCCTCTTCTGCTTCCTCATGATGACGTTCGGGCCGTACATCTCGAGGCGCTTCTCGACGTCCTGCGCGGACAGTCCCTCGATCGACGTCTCCATCTTCGAGGGCACGAACTCTGGAGGAATCGTGAGGAACGACTTCGCGCTCTGCGACGGCTTGATTATGTGGTTGCCCTGTCTCGTGATTAGTCCCCCGTCCGCGCTGCGTCTAGAATGTTCTCCAATCCATCATGGGATGTCAGGATGCGATTCGCGCCGATTCCGGAGCGCGAGAAGGCCACGCTCCTGCGGCCAGAGGCCCGTGAGCTTGCCCGCCGCTCACCCATCTGTATGAAGCCGATCAAGAAAGCAACCAGCGCCAACCGCAAGGTTCATTCGATCCACCGGCCCGCGTGCCTTTGATATCCTGAGCACTGCGCTCTGGCAGCCACTTGAAACCGGGCATTGCCTGAGGCACTATTTAGGTTTCACCCTCCACACAATCGCTGGCCCGGAGCCGCACGTAGTCCCACGTCTGACCTTCGGACATGAGAGCCGGCCGAACGACCTTGACGAACCTCCCGGCTAGTCTTCCTTTTTTTTAGAATCACTCGTCACCAAAGATATATAAACGAACCTTCCGCTAACGGACTCGATTCCCATGGTCGCCTGTCCGACGTGCGGTGGCGAACTCGAGTTCATCGCCCAATACGACCGCTATTATTGCTACACGTGCAAAAAGTATGCGCCCAAGGAATTGGGGAAAGCTGCGGAACCGGCAGCAGCCACGCCGATACCATGCCCGACGTGCGGCAGGAATCTCACGTTCATTCCAGAGTATGACCGCTACTACTGCTACTCCTGCAACAAGTACGCGCCCAAGGGCATCGAGAAGCCGCCGGCCGAGCAGAAGCCTGCCGAGGAGAAGACTCCCGACGAGAAGCTCTGTCCAACGTGCGGCAAGCCGCTCCAGTACGTCGAGGCGTACGGGCGATGGTATTGTTATTCCTGCAAGAAGTACGCGCCGAAGGAAGAGGAGAAACCGCCGGAGGCCGTAACGTTCGCCCCCGCGGTTGTCCCGGAGGAGAAGCCCGCGGCCAAAATGCCGCCAGCCGAAGCACCTGTCGAAGTCACCCCGCCTGTGGCCGCAAAGGTCGAGGAGGCCCCCGTGGAATCGCCAAAGGAAGAGGCGCCACCCGCAACCACGCCGGTTCCCGAAGCGGCAGCGCCAGCGGAGGCGGCTCCTGCATCGGCTCCAGCCGCACCGGTCCCTGAATCAGCGCCAACGGACAGACCGCCTCTCGAGAAGAGGGCGATCGAGACGGGCAAGAAATCATACCTGGTGAGCCTCTGCCAGGCGTATGGACTCGATTCGTCCGGCAACAGGTCAGTCCTTAAGCAGCGCCTCCTGGATTACATGACCACGCAGGGATTGATCCCGAAGGAGGAAGAAGAGGAGGAGGGAGTCCCAGCGGAGGTCGCCCCGACGGTGACCGAAAAGCCGCCTGAGGCCATCGTTCCTCCTGAGAAGCCTGCGGAAGCGCCAGTACCAGAGGAGAAACCGCAGGAAGTGCAAGCGGCCGCAGAGAAGCCGCCGGAGGCGGCGGTGCCCGTCATTGCTCCTCCTGTTGCAGAGAGACCTCCAGAGGCCGCCGCAGCTCCGGAAATAACCCCGGAAATGCCGAAACCCGCCGTTGCAGCGGTCGAAGCCCCGCCAGTCGAGAAAATCCCGGAGAAGCCGCCTGAGGTGGCTCCCACGCCCCAGCCGAAGCTGATCGTCGTCAAGGCGATCAGCCCGTGCCCGACATGCGGCAGGGAGCTGACATTCATCAAGACCTACAACAGATACTACTGCTACAACTGCAGGAAGTACGCGCCGGAAGAGGCCAAGACCGCACTCCCGCAACCCGTGGCTCCGAAGCCTGCCGCGCTTGCGCCCATCGCGGCAAAGCCAGCGGTCCGCGCGGGGCCTGAGGCGAAACCTTGCCCCACGTGCGGCGGCGCATTGAGCTACATCAGGCAGTACAACAAGTGGTACTGCTACACCTGCAAGAAGTACGTCGCGGATAAGCCGTCCAACCGTTGCCCGACTTGCGGCGGTCCACTCGAGTACCTGGCGCAATACGACCGCTATTACTGCTATGACTGCAAGAAGTACGCACCCGAGAGGGCGGTGCAGGCGGCCGCCCAGGTCGTCAGGGTGGGAAGGGTCGGCGCCGCTGCGCACACGCATGGCGGCATCGGAGCCGGAGTGGGCCTCGCCGTCGTGGCGCTGGTGATGTTCATCCTGGTACAGCTGCTCTCTTCTGTTCCGGACATGCTGGGAGTGACCGTGTTCGTGATACCAAACCAACTCCAGATCGTTTTCCTACTCCAGTTCCTGTCAGGGCTGTTCCTCATATTCGCAGTCATCGCCGGCCTCGTCGGGGTCAGGAAGAAGGAGAAGAAGCCGTAGAGGCCAAAGCTACTTGTGCTCTGTCGGAGTGAGCGACAGCATGGGCCACGAAAGAGGAAGGCATCGCGAGCCCGACCCACGGAGCTTCGTCTCCGCCTGGACGGAGAAGGACCTTCTCGACGGCAAAGTGGTCGACTCCTTCGTGGTGATTTTCCGCACGACCGGGTGCTACTGGGCGCGGAGCGGCGGGTGCTCGATGTGCGGCTACGTTTTCGACACGTCGCTCGATGTCTCGGAGGACGACCTGATGCATCAGCTCAAGACGGCTGGCGAGAAGCATCAGGGGCAGCCGGTCACCAAGATATTCACTTCCGGGAGCTTCTTCGACGAGCATGAAGTCCCGCCACAATTTAGGAAGGCGGTGCTCAAGGAGTTTGGCGGGAAATCGAGGAAGGTCCTGGTAGAGACCCTCGCCCCCTTCACGAAGAAGGAACTCGTTGAGGAGGCGCTGAGTTTCTGCGACAAGTTCGAGGTCGCGTTCGGCCTCGAGTCGGCGACGCCCGCGGTCCTGAAGTACTCGGTGAACAAGCCGTTCGGGCTGGAGCAGCACATGAAGGCCGCCTCGATCGTGCATGACTGCGGCGGGAGCGTCAAGACCTACCTGCTCGTCAAGCCGCCATTTCTCACGGAGAGAGAGGCCGTCGAAGACGCTGTGACCTCGGCAGAAAAGGTGGCTGACTGCTCTGACACGATATCCTTCAACCCCGTGAACGTCCAAAGGGGCACGCTCGTCGAGAGACTGTGGCGGCGGGGGCAGTTCCGCCCGCCATGGCTGTGGTCCGTCACGGAGGTGCTTACACGAGCGAGGCGGCTCAAGCCTCGCGTCATGAGCGATCCGACGGCGGCGGGACTGCCGAGAGGAGCGCATAATTGCGGGGAGTGCGATGCGACCTTGGCAACAGCGATCAGGGACTTCTCACTGAGACTCCGCCAAGACTTTGGCGGCATAGACTGCGAGTGCGTGCAGAGATGGCTCGATACATTGGAACTGGAAGGGCCACTTCAAGCTTCACTCAATATGGATGCGCTCTTGGACCGGATGAAATGGTGAAGACTCACTGCGAGTCCCGCCGAACTTGGAAGCGCAACGTTTTTGTCGCGTTGGCCGTTCCATTGGCAGGAGAACATGCAGAAGTATGACGTAAGG
>Ga0315285_10005258_pt1 | contig 13371 bp, 9 predicted proteins | sample YL17G09_36_MG_FD_203698 | JGI IMG/M metagenome (GOLD analysis project Ga0315285, IMG submission 203698) | Sediment microbial communities from Yellowstone Lake, YNP, Wyoming, USA - YL17G09_36 | ecosystem: Environmental > Aquatic > Freshwater > Lake > Sediment | place: USA: Wyoming | collected... | reverse complement strand
GGCCTTCCTGCCGGCAGACTGTCCGGAGGTCCGGCGGCGGTTTTTTCGAGATTTACTCATCTCCACTGGGCAACCTGCCCGTCCTCCACGTCGCCGGCACACGCGAGCAAATGGGCTGGCAGTACGGCGCACTTGTGGGTGATCTGGTCCGCCGCAATGCCGACATGACCATCGGTCTGTTCACCCAATACGGCATTCCGGCCGAATTGGTCTGCCGCATCCTCGACGCGGCCTGGGCCCGCCTCGCGCCTCACGTGGCCGACGCTGTACTCGCCGAAATCGCCGCCATAGCCGACGGCGCACGCAACGCCGGGTTCAACGTCGCCCCCGAAAATGTCCGCCGCCTCATTGCCGTCACAAACCTTGACATGTACCGGCGCGACGAACGCCTCCCCGAGTTGCTCAACCCGATGCCCCCCGCACCGTCCTGCACGTTTTTCGCCGCGTGGGGGCCGCGAACCGAAGGCGGCAAACTGCTGGCATCCCGCAACCTCGACTGGGTCTCCCAAACCGGCATGCATCAAACCCGCCTCGTCACCGTCTACCGCCCCGACGACGGCTTCGGCCTCGTTACCATGGGGTATGCCGGCCTTGTGGGCGCGCTCGCCGGCATGAACGAAAAAGGCATCTGTTTCTCCGAGATCGGCGCGTTCAGCGGCTCCGAAGAACTCGACGGCGCCCCCTGGATTCTCACTGCGCGAAAAGTTCTCGAAGAAACCGACTCCCTTGACAGCGCCATTGCCGCCGTCCACGGAGCAAAACACACCATCGGCTACAACTTCATGACGGCCGACGGCGATCCAGACGCCTATGGAACCCCCGTATACGCCCCCGGCGCAGCCGCGTTTGAAACCAACTTCACCTGCTGCGAAACCTTCCGCGACGACGACCCAAAAGAGCACGCCGCATCCTGGCGTGACCCTGCCGGCAACCTCTTGCCCTACGGCCTCCCCATGAAACACGCCGTCATGCGCGCCGACATGGCGTTCAGCCCCTCCGTCAGATCCCTCCAGGCCACTGACAACGGCCCCGTCGCACCCGGCAACGACGGCAACCCGTTTACGGCACCCACCTACGTCGATTGCCATAAGCCCATGCACGACATGTTCAGGGCTTACGAAACCGGCGCCGAATACGTCTACCCCGTCCGCAACACCCGCGTCATCGAACCCGGCAAACCGCGCCTCATTGGCCGCGAAGAAGCACTCAACATCGCCGCCACCGTCGCGCATAACACCGAAAAACTCGACCAAAACGACTGGAACGTCATGAGCGTCGTCTATGCTCCCACCGGCCTCGACTTCTACGTCGCTTACGAATCCCGCGACCCCGCCGGAAACTGGAAAAATGCTCCCGATTCCGGCTACTGGCAATTTGACCTCAAAAGCTTGCTGCAGTAAGTCGCTCAATATCTGTCCGATCCGTCCGATCCGTCCTATCGGGTCCGTGTGATTTGCTTGCCCCGACTTGGTAGAATTGAACAAAAGGAGTCTTGACCAATGGAGTTTCGCGTCCTATTGATAGAATCGGATGAAGGGGTGGCGGTGAGTTGCCCGATGCTCCGCGGTTGCCACTCCCAGGGTGCGACACGGGAGGAAGCTCTCGAAAACATTCGCATTGCCATACGCGAGTGGTTGGATGCCGAAGAGCTTGAAAAATCGGAATTCCGCATTACCGAAGAGATTGTGGTGGTTTAAACCGTGCCGCGGATACCCGGCATAAGCGTCGATCAGGCGGTGCGCGTCTTTGGAAAGGTTGGTTTTCGGATCATCCGCCAAGGAAAGCACATTATCATGTCCGACGGCGCCACGCGACTGACCATACCCAGGCATAATCCCATAAACGCCTATACGATGGGCGCCATGGCTCAGGATGCCGGGTTGACACCGGAGGAGTTCCTCAGGCTGCTCTGATTCCCTCGCGTTACAGACTTCGCCCTTCGCCCTTAGATCTTTGCACTCAGAACTTCGCACTTCAAACTTGCTTGCCCCCGCCCTCGCCCACCATAATGCTCACTCTCGGAGGGCCGCTTTATGTCCACAATGTCCACACCGTCCACAATGTCCACGATGTCCACGATGTCCACTCTGTCCACAATTGGGCGAAAGATCTGGCCAACGCTCATACTGGCCGCCGCCTTAATTCTCGTGTGCCTGACCCCGGCACTCGCCGACGACTTCTCCGCCCGCCTCAAGACGCTCGAGTTTCACGTCGACCGCCTCGGCGCCATCACCGTCGTCGATTCTGCCGCCCCCGAAAAGGCCGCCAAACTCGATCAATTCCGCGCCCTTCTCGATCAAGGAGCCGACACCGAACAGGCCTACAACGACCTCTACCTCAAGATCGACCAGGTCCGCACGTGGCTGCTCGCCAACAGCGCCCAAAAACCCACCCGCGCCGAAGGCGCCTTCGAGGAAACCCCCGGCGCATGGATCGTCCGCAACACCGTCCTCGAATATGCACTAAGCAAATCCGATCTCGCCGCAACCGTCCACACGCCCGCCGAAACCTGGCGCATGATGCCCGCCAACGACCGCGACATCGAGTGCGCCAAACCGTTCAGCCTCCTGTCCGCAGGCGTCAAGCGAGCCGAGCCGTTCAACACCGGTTACAGCACCGGCATGTCCCTCACGCTCGCCCAATTCCCCGACAAACCCGGCCTCGAACTCGTCCTCACCGTCAATCTGATCGGCAACGAAATCGTCTTCGAAATCGCTGTGCCCGCCGACGCCGCGCCCCTCGGCGCGCCCATCAGCGCCATCCAATGGCCAAAACCTCTCGAAACCGGAAACACCCCCGCCGACGTCGCCGTACTCCCCTCGATGCAGGGCATGTTGATCCCCGGCGACTGGCCCCACGACGTCCACCGCGAAGAAATCGCCAACAGCCGCACCCTTTACATGCCGTGGTGGGGCGCCCTGCACAACGGCCGCGGCGTTCTCGCCATCCTCGAAACCCCCTACGACGGCGGCGTCAGAATCGCCCACAACGCCGGCGGGCCCACCCGCGTCGAGCCCTTGTGGTACGCGTCGCTCGGCAAGCTCGGGTACCTCCGCACCGCCCGCTACGTCTTCGACGACAACGCCACCTACGTCTCCCTCGCCAAGCGTTACCGCCGGTACGTCAAAGAAACCGGTCGCTTCATCCCGCTCGAAGAAAAACTCCTCCGCACCCCCGCACTCAACGACGTCGTCGGCCGCCCCGTAGTCCACCAGGGCGCCCTCTATCACTTCGTCAAGGAAGCCTCCCTGTTCAACAAGGACCACATCGAAGCCAACCACAATCTCACCACATTCGATACGCTCGCCGAACAGTTGCGCGCCCTGAAATCCAAAGGCATCGATTCCGTATACGTCCATCTCGACGGCTGGGGTTTCTACGGTTACGACAACGGCCACCCTGACGTCATGCCCGTCGGCGAAGAGCAGGGCGGCTGGGAAGGCCTGCGCCGCTACGCCGACACCTGCGCCGAACTCGGCTACCTCTTCGCCGTCCACGACCAGTACAGAGACTTCTACTTCAACGCCGTCTCGTTCGACGACCGGCTCGCCGCAGTCCGCGTCGACGGCACACGCGAGCAGCACGCAACCTGGTGCGGCGGACCGCAGACGATCCTCAGCCCGCGGTTCGCCCCCGAGTACGTCCGCCGCAACCACGACCTGTTCGCCGCCAACGGCGTCAAAGTCCGCGGCGCGTATCTCGACGTGTTCAGCGTCGTCCCGCCGGAAGAATCCGCCCAGCGCGGCCAGCCTGTGACGCGCGCCGAATGCGCTCAGTACCGCCGCCAGTGTTTCGACCTCCTCCGCGCCAGAGGCTACGTCGTCAGCAGCGAAGAACCCACCGACTACCTCGTCGGCGCCATCGACCTCGTCCACCACGGCCCCTACTGGCTCGCGCCCGGCCTTGACGGCGGCGAAGCCATCGGCATCCCCGTGCCCCTGTTCAACCTCGTGTACCACGATTCCCTGCTCATCCCCTGGGGCATGGGCGATGGCGGCGGCTGGGGCATCCCCAAAAGCGACTCCGGCAGGCTCCACTGCCTGCTCAACGCCGGAATGCCATACGTCAGCCCCGGCGCCGACGACAAAACCATTGCCCAGGTAAAAGAAGCCTGCGAACTCAACCGCCGCTGCGCCACAAGCGAAATGGTCAATCACGAGTTTCTCGACCCACCCCCCGGTTTCCGCCGCCAGAGAACCACATTCGCCAACGGCGTCACCGTCACGGTCGATTTCGAGTCAAAAGAATGTCAAATCAAGTTCCAGTAGGGTAATATGTCCAGCATGAAGGAAAAGAACAATTCAATCGGCCGGAATCGCGCCCTCGTCTCTACCGAGTGGAAACTCGAAAAAGCCTACAAAAACCTCCGGTTTCTCAGCAGCCCCGACGCACGGCTGCTCCGCATTCTCAGCGAGTTTCTCGAACCACAAAGCCGGCTCCGGCGGCTCAAGGTACACAACACCGTCGTCTTTTACGGCTCCGCCAGGACCCTCCCCGTCGAAGTCGCCCAACGAAACCTACAAACCGTCCGCGACGAAGTCGATCGCGCCCCAAGCCTCACCCGAGAGCTCAAACAGAAACTCGAGCATGTCCAAAGCAAGCTCGCCATGTCCCGATACTACGAAGACGCCGAAGAGCTCGCCGAAAAACTCACCTCCTGGTTCCTCTCGATGCCCAAACTGTCTGACCGGTGCATCGTCTGTTCCGGCGGCGGGCCCGGCATCATGGAAGCCGCCAACCGCGGCGCCCAAAAAGCCGGCGGCCTCTCCATGGGCCTCAACATCAGCCTCCCATTCGAGCAAGCCCCCAACCCATACCAAACCCGCGACCTCGCTTTCGAGTTCCACTACTTCTTCGTCCGGAAATTCTGGTTTGCCTACCTGGCCAAGGCCCTCATCGTGTTTCCTGGAGGGTTCGGCACCATGGACGAACTGTTCAACCTCCTCACCCTCGTACAGACTGGCAAAACCCGAAAGAACATGGCCATCGTCCTCTATGGCGACGAATACTGGGACGAAATCATCAACTTCAACGCCATGGTCCGATGGGGCGTGATCTCTCCCGAAGACCTCAAAATCTTCCGCAAGTTCGACAACGTCGACGCCACATTCCAGTTCATCAAAGCAGAACTCGCAAAAACTACCTCCATCGCCGCACGCGAAAAAACCTGAGTAAAAGTAGGCGCGGTTTCTTTTTGAATAGAACAAAACTCTGTCACAACCCCAGGCGCGCGTGAGGATAAAACGGTCATCCTGAGCGGGGGAAGCCCTCTCAAGGGCTTTTTTGTTACGCAAAACCAAGATCAAAGCCTGTCATCCTGAGCCCGCCCAGCCAGCGGCCGGCCCGTTGTTGATAGACAACCCCTGGGCGGGCGTGAGGATCCCCCCGTTCGGACCCACAGAAGACCCGATCATCTCTCCCAAGCCCACGCCTGCAACAATACCGGGGGGATTCCACCGGCCGCGGGGCGCGGCCAGACGTCGCGCTGGGCCCAAATCCGCACGTAACGAAGGGACATAAGGGACGAAAAGGACATAAACGACGGGGATCTTTTGTGATGCCAGCGGTGAAAATGATGGCATGAGTGCCTTGATGGGACCCTCGCGCGGAAACCGCCGAGAAATGACGTGGTTTTTGCACAATCTGGTTGACACGCCGCCCGGACAATTTCTTACGTGCGGATTGTGGCTGGGCTCAGGTTCTTGAATCGGGAGTTCAAGTTGACTGCCAGCGCTCCTCGGAATGACACCCAAGGGGAAGCCCGCACCAAGCCTGTCCTTCTGAGCAGAGACAGACCCTCGACAACCCAAGTGAACCGCAGCCGTCAAATGCGACCGTGCTCCCCTTAATGCTAAAATGCCCACATCTTCTCCACCAACAGCAGAATCACGACATGCGCCTGATTACGTTTGAGAGCCGCAATTTCCGATGCCTGGCCGGCCTGACTTTTCAGCCCAACCCCGGCATCAACGTCATTTGCGGAAACAACGCACAGGGCAAAACGTCCCTCCTCGAAGCCATCCTCTACACCGCCACATCCAAAAGCCACAGGACCTCCGCCGACGCCGAACTCGTCGCCCACGGCGCCGACATGTTCCACCTGACCGCCCACGTCCAGCGAGACGACCGCCAACTCACCATCGACGCCGCATGGTGGCAAGGCGCTAAACGGTTCAAGATCAACGGCGTCTCGCAAACCCGTATCAGCGATATCCTCGGAAAAATGACCGTCGTCCTCTTCTCGCCCGAAGACATCGGCCTGATCAAGGGCGCCGCGTCCGGCCGCAGACGGTTCCTCGACATGGAACTGTCCCAGGTCAGCCCGCCGTACCTCCACGCCCTCCAGCGATACCGCCAGGCGCTCCGGCAGCGCAACGAACTGCTCCGCACCGACGCGCCCGCGCCCGAACTCATCGCGCCATGGGACGAGCAACTCAGCGCACACGCCCAAACCATCGTCCGCGAGCGAAACCTCTTCATCGACCAGCTTGCCCGCCACGCCGCCGAGGCCTACGCTCAAATCGCCGGCGGCGAACTACTGGCGTTGCGCTACGTCCCCGACGTCGCCCCCGGCACGCACCTCGCCGACATCCTCCTCAAATCCCGGCAAGCCGACATCCGCCGCCAGAACACCTCACGCGGCCCTCATCGCGACGACATCGAAATCGACATCGCCTCCCGCCCCGCGCGAAATTTCGCATCACAGGGCCAGCAAAAAACCGCCGCACTCGCCCTCAAACTCGCCGAACTCTACCTCATCCGCGAACGAACCGGCGAATACCCCATCCTCATGCTCGACGAGGTCCTGTCCGAACTCGACGCCGTCAGGTCCCGGCTGCTGTTCAACGCAATCCCGCCCGAGGTACAATGCATCGTCACAACCACGACCGTCACCCGGCCCGAACACGTCTTCGGCCCGCACGCCGCCCTCTACGGTATTGAAGGGGGGAAACTTGAGAAAAGGTAAACCCGCCAGCGTCGGCGAAATCCTCAAGTCGCTCGTCCGGAACACCGACCTCGGCAAAAAAATGGAGCAGGCCAGGATCTGGACCGAATGGCCCGATCTCGCCGGGCCTGCCCTCGCCGAACACGGAAGGCCGCACGCCGTCAAGGACCTGACTCTCATCATCGAGGTCGACAGCACCGTCTGGATGAACCGATACGCCTACTACAAATGGGACATTCTGAAACGAATCAATCGCCTCTTCGCCCGCGAAATCATCTCCGACATCTACATCCTCCTCACCCCCGACCAATAAAGTGCGAAGTGCGGAGTGCGAAGTGCGAACTTGGAGTGATAGAATCCTCCCATGAAGATCGAACGCTTTGAAGGTATAAAGGCGTGGCAAGAAGCCCGACGGTTGGCCGGCCTCGTATATGACTTCACGAAACGGACAAGTTTCAGCAGGGATTTCGGACTCAGAAGACAGATCCAGCGCGCTGTCGTATCCGTGATGGCCAACATTGCCGAAGGTTTTGAACGAAGATCTCACAAGGAATTTCGCAACTTCCTCAACATGGCGCTGGCATCGTGTTCTGAAGTAAAGAGCCACTTGTACGTCGCTCTTGATCAGAAGTACATTGAACAAGACGACTTGGATCTTGCCTACGCCGCCTGTGACCAAACCTCAAAGCTGATCTTCGGTTTTATGAAGTACCTCGAATCCCCCAGATAAACTTTCGCACTCCGCACTCCGCACTCCGCACTCCGCACTCCGCACTTCGCACTCCGAGCCCAAAACCACGGAACATATTTTCAGGTATTTGCCCTTTTTTGCGCCCCACCTTATCCTGTGCCTGAAAACTACCCCCTACACAACATATCGGGTTCAGCCGCCAGGTCAACCTCTAAATGTTGCGGGTTTACCTTGTTTTTCCAGCCCGGATCTGGTAAAATTTAACATTAATGAACGTCACGAAAAACGCCGTGTTTTTTGTCAGTACAAACCGAACGGTCTGCCATCAGCGACACGGTCTTTTTGGCGCCCCGTGCACCCTGTCAAACCCCCAGCGGAGCCATTACGGATGAGGCATCATGGATAACGGCAACGACGACAAGAAAAAGAACGCCGATCACAAAGAGAGCAGCATGCAAGAGCCCCGTTACGACGCAAAATCCATCCAGGTGCTCGAGGGCCTCCAGGCCGTCCGGCGCCGACCTGCCATGTATATCGGCGACACCTCGACCCGCGGCCTCCACCACCTCGTCTACGAAGCCGTCGACAACAGTATCGACGAAGCCATGGTTGGGTTCTGCTCACAGATTGACGTGATAATACATATCGATAATAGTGTCAGCGTAATCGACGACGGCCGCGGCATTCCCGTCGATAAACATCCCAAGTTCCGAAACAAGTCCGCGCTCGAAGTCGTCATGACCATGCTCCACGCCGGCGGGAAGTTCGACAACACGTCCTACAAGGTGGCCGGCGGCCTTCACGGCGTCGGCATCTCGTGCGTCAACGCCCTCTCCGACTTCCTCGAGGTCGAGGTCAAGCGCGAAAACCGCGTCCACTACATGCAGTTCAAGCGCGGCGTGCCCGACGGGCCCCTCGAAGAACGCGGAAAAACCCGAACCACCGGCACCCGCGTCACGTTCCATCCCGACCCCGAGGTCTTCGAAGACACCACCTACAACGCAGAAACACTCATCACCCGGCTGCGCGAGCTCGCGTTCCTCAACAAGGGGCTCCGAATCACGTTCAAGGACGAGCGCGAAGGCGACGGCGAACCCACCGTCATGCTCTACAGGGGCGGCATCGTCGAGTACGTCACCTGGCTCAACCGCAATAAAGAGCCGCTGCACCGCAAGCCCGTGTACCTCGAGGCCGAGAAGGATAAAGTACAGTGCGAAGTTGCCCTCCAGTACACGAGCGCCTACACCGAAACCGTCTCGAGTTTCGCCAACAACATCAACACACACGAAGGCGGTACACACCTCAGCGGGTTCCGCGCCGCCCTTACCAAAGCCCTCAACGACTACGCCAAAAAAAACAACCTGCTCAAGAAGGCCGACGCCTCGATCAGCGGCGACGACGCCCGCGAAGGCCTCACGGCTATTGTGTCGGTGCGTGTGGCAAACCCCCAGTTCGAAGGCCAGACCAAGATGAAGCTGGGCAACAGCGAGGTCCAGGGCATCGTCAACTCGGTCGTCTACGAAGGTCTCCAGAATTTCTTCGAGGAAAACCCCACTGTCGCCAACCGAATCATCAACAAGACGCTCGAAGCCTCCCGCGCACGCGAGGCCGCGCGGAAAGCCCGCGAACTCGTCCGGCGTAAAGGCGTGCTCGACTCCTTCTCCCTGCCGGGCAAACTCGCCGACTGCTCGGAAAAAGACCCCGCGCTCTGCGAACTGTTCATCGTCGAGGGCGACAGCGCAGGCGGTTCCGCCAAGCAGGCGCGCGACCGGCGGTACCAGGCCATCCTGCCCCTCCGCGGGAAAATCCTCAACGTCGAAAAGGCCCGTGAAGACAAAATACTCGACAACGCCGAGATCCGTGCCATTATCGCCGCGCTCGGCACAGGGTTCGGCAAGGACGACTTCAAAATCGAAAACCTCCGTTACCATAAAATCATCATCATGACCGATGCCGACGTCGACGGCTCCCATATCCGAATCCTGCTCCTGACCTTCTTCTTCCGCCACATGCCCGACCTGATCCGCCACGGCAACCTGTTCATCGCCCAGCCGCCCCTCTACCAGGTCCGCAAAGGCAAAATGGCCCGCTACATCAATACCGAGGAAGAAAAGGAAAAGTTCCTCCTCGAGGTCGTGCTCGATTCCCACAAGGTCAGTTCCGCTAATGGCGACGAAAAACGCTCGAGCGTCAACCTCAAAAACCTCGTCCGGTCGCTCAACGCCGCACGCGACCAGGAACGGATGCTTTCACGCCTCAAGCGCGTATACGGCGTCCCGCGCGAAGCCGTACTCGCCGCGCTCCAGTTGCCCCGCGAAAAATGGCTCGACCCCAGTAAACTCACCGCCAAAGAAATTGCGCATGTATTTGGCTTGGACGCCGACATCATCGACACAGGCGAGCATCAGCTCGATCTGCTCAACACCAACGGTGGCCACCAGCCCAAGATGGTGCGCCGCGAAAACCAGATTGACCGGTCGTTCTTTCGCAGTCATGAGTTCTCCGCGCTGGCCAGCCATGCCGAATCGCTCGCCGCCATCGGTAAACCGCCGTTCCGCGTCGAGACCTCCGAAGGGGAAGTTGTTTTTGAAACCATTAACCTGATCGAACTGCGGGAGCATCTGCTGACCACGGGCCAGAAAGGACTCGTGATCCAGCGTTACAAGGGCCTTGGGGAGATGAATCCCGAACAGTTGCAGGAAACCACCGTCGACCCCGAAAAACGCACCGTACTCCAGGTCAAAGCCGAAGACGAAAACGCCGCCGACGACCTGTTCGTCACCCTCATGGGCGGGCTCGTCGAGCCACGCAAGGAATTCATCGAAAAGCACGCGGCCGAAGTCCGAAATCTCGACATTTAACGCCGCATCCGCATAAAGGGAAAGAATGTACTCACGCAACGAACGCATCCTACCGATCGCCATCGAGCTGGAACTGAAAAACTCGTTCATGGACTATTCTATGAGCGTGATCGTCAGCCGCGCATTGCCCGACGTCCGCGACGGCCTCAAGCCCGTACACCGGCGAATCCTCTTCGCCATGCACGAAATCGGGCTCGTACACAACCGGGGGTTCCGTAAATGCGCCACCATCGTCGGCGACACACTGGGCAAATACCACCCCCACGGCGACCAGTCCGTATACGACGCACTCGTCCGAATGGCGCAGGACTGGAACCTCCGGTACCCGCTCGTCGACGGCCAGGGCAACTTCGGCTCGATTGACGGCGACAGCCCCGCCGCATACCGGTACACCGAAGCCAGGATGTCCGCCATCACCGCCGAAATGCTCGCCGACATCGAAAAAGAAACCGTCGCTACCATCGACAACTTCGACGGCCGCCTTCAGGAGCCCCTGGTGCTGCCGTCGGCCATCCCCAACCTGCTCGTCAACGGCTCCTACGGCATCGCCGTCGGCATGGCCACCAGCCTCCCCCCGCACAACCTCACCGAAGTCTGCGACGCCGTCGTCCACGTCATCGACCACCCCAACGCCACCAGCGACGAACTCATGCGGTTCGTCAAAGGCCCCGATTTCCCCACCGGCGGCGTCATCTGCGGCGCAGAAGGCATCGTCGACGCCTACCGGACCGGCCGCGGTCGAGTCACCGTCAGGGCAAAGGCCTCCGTCGAAACCAACAAACGCACCGGCAAAGAATGCATCATCGTCCATGAGATTCCCTATCAGGTGAACAAGGCGCGCTTGATCGAAAGCATCGCCCAACTCGTCCGCAGCAAGACCATCGAAGGGATCACCGATCTCCGCGACGAATCCGACAAGGACGGGATGCGCATCGTCATCGAGATCCGGAAAGGCGACGAGCCCCAGGTCGTCCTCAACCAGCTCTTCAAAAACACCCAGATGCAGGACACCGCCAGCATCATCATGCTCGCACTCGTCAACAACCAGCCCAGAGTCCTCAGCCTGCGCGACCTCGTCTATTACTACGTCCGCCATCGAGCCGAAATCGTCGAGCGACGCACCCGATTCGACCTCAAAAAAGCCGAAGACCGCGCACATATCGTCGAAGGCCTACTCAAAGCCATCGACCACATCGACAAAGTCATCGCCATCATCCGCGGCTCCGAAAGCGTCGACGCCGCACGCGAAAACCTCATGGCCACGTTCAAGTTCACCGAAGTCCAGGCCAACGCCATACTCGCCATGCAGCTCCGCCGCCTCACCGGCCTCGAACGCATTGAACTCGAAGACGAATACAAAAAGCTCATCCAGGAAATCGAGCGGCTCCGCTCGATCCTGGCCAGCGAAAAAAACATCCTCGCCGAGGTCCGCAAGGAAATCCTCGTTGTCAAACAAAAATACGGCGACGCACGACGCACCGAAATCATCGGCGGAATCTCCGAGTTCAGCGTCGAAGACCTCATCGCCGACGAAGACATGGTCGTCACCGTCTCGAACGCCGGATACATCAAGCGCCTGCCCGTCAGCACCTACAGAAAACAGCGACGGGGCGGCCGCGGCATCGCTGGCATGGAAACAAAGGAAGAAGATTTCGTCAAAGACCTTTTCATCGGCTCCGCACACCAGTACATCCTCTTCTTCACCACCAAGGGCCGAGTCTACTGGCGCAAAGTACACGAGCTGCCCCGCGCCTCGAGGACCGCCCGCGGCAGAGCCATCGTCAACCTGCTCAGCCTCGAAAGCGACGAACTCGTCTCCGCATCCCTACCCGTCCGCGAACTCAAAGAAGAAGACAAAATGGTCTTCATGGTGACCTCCAAAGGCGTCGTCAAAAAAACGCCCCTCAAAGCCTTCAGCAACCCACGCACCGCAGGCATCATCGCCATCGACCTCGACCCCGACGACCGACTCATCGACGTCCAGATCACTTCCGGAAACGACAACATACTCATCGCCACAAACAAAGGTATGGCCATCCGGTTCCCCGAAAAAGACGTCCGCCCAATGGGCCGCGCCACACACGGCGTCATCGGCATCCGCCTCGATTCCGACGACTCCGTCATCGGCGTCTCACTCGCCGGCGATGATATGACCGTCCTTTCCGTCACCGAAAACGGGTTCGGAAAACGCACCGAAGTCGGCGAATACCGGCTTCAGCATCGCGGCGGCGTCGGCATCATCAACATCAAAACCAGCGCTCGAAACGGAAACGTCGTCGGTATGCTCACCGTCGACGACCGAGACGAAATCGTCGTCGTCAGCACCGACGGTATCGTCATACGAACCTCCGTCAAAGGCATCCGCACCATCGGCAGAAACACCCAGGGCGTCAAAATCATGACGCCCACACCCGGCGCAAAAGTCAGCGCAATCGCACGCGCCATCGCCGAAGAAAAAGAACAGGAAGTCACCGAAGCCGCCGGCCCCTCCAACGAAGCACTCATGTCCTCCTGCCCCGAAACCGAAGACATCCCCGACGACACCGACTAAGTTGGCACACCGTTGGGACGCCCCCCGGCCGCGCTTCCCAGCGCGCGTTGTGGGGGGTGTCCCACTTTTGTTTCTGCCACGCCCCCTGAGTGCGCTCGTAGAAGCGGCGTCCCCGCCGCTTCATGTAGCAATCAAGGCTTTGAACCGACGTCCTCGCCGCTTCAGTTCATCCCGCCCCTTTCTTGTAGGCCCTCTTTCGGTCGCGGTAGGGACACGGGTTGCCCCGTGCCCCCCGCACGGATCCCGGCGTGCGGCACTACCGCACCGGGCTCTTGCCTTGGGTTCTGACGCAGGGTCGCGCCTTGCGTATCCGGTCCAGCGC
>Ga0315285_10005257_pt1 | contig 13372 bp, 20 predicted proteins | sample YL17G09_36_MG_FD_203698 | JGI IMG/M metagenome (GOLD analysis project Ga0315285, IMG submission 203698) | Sediment microbial communities from Yellowstone Lake, YNP, Wyoming, USA - YL17G09_36 | ecosystem: Environmental > Aquatic > Freshwater > Lake > Sediment | place: USA: Wyoming | collected... | reverse complement strand
CGGTTACAAAAATAAGCACAACAGACTCTTCTCCTCGGCACTAGGATACCGTAATCCTAAGCTCAATTTCGCTTGGGATTTTTTGGTTTTATGGGATAATACTTCTTTAGCGGGTGGCACGGGGATGCTTCGAGCCAAATTTGGCGAGAAGCGCCCCGTGACAGGACCCGCTAAACATAAGAGAGGATTGAATGTCGGTAATACAGGGACCTGAATTTTATATTTCCAAACGCGTAGGACGGGCGATTATGGATTATAAGATGCTCGCCTCCGGCGATAAGATCGCTGTGGCAGTATCGGGTGGTAAAGACAGCCTGACTCTACTTCGCATTTTAAATGACCGCCGTAAGTTTGTGCCTATAAAATACGAGCTTCTAGCGGTTCATATCGATATGGGTTATCCCTGTCATCATCCCAAGATTTTAGCAGAATATTTTAAGAAAATAGGGGTAAACTATCATATAGAGAAGATAGACATATTACAGGGGAAGACACGCAAGGATATTTCCTGTTTCTGGTGCTCCTGGAACCGCAGAAAGGCTTTATTTGAAGCGGCCGACAGGTTCGGCTGTACCAAGGTTGCCCTGGGCCATCATAAAGACGATATTATAGAAACGATTTTAATGAATTTGTTTTTTCATGGGGAAATTTCCGCGATGTCTCCCAAACAGGAATTATTTAAAGGAAAAATTACAATTATTCGTCCACTCGCCTACGTAGAGGAGGATATGATTATGCGTTTTGCAAAAAGTGCAGGTTTTCCTCATCAGAAATGTTCCTGTCCCAATTCCCTAACCTCCAACCGTACAAAGATAGCCGATATTATTAAAGACATAAAAAAAGTCTGTCCGGATGTAAAGACCAATATATTTAGGAGCGTAAAAAGGATAAAAGAGGATTATTTGCTTTAATAGAAAGCATTTGAGTGATATAATAAGAATATGATCTGGCTCACCGGTTTATTATTCCTGGTTTTATCCATCATTATTACAGTGATTGCCTTAAAGATCTCCTCTCAGGTGAACGAGCGTCTTAACCAGATGAACCAGTCTCTGCAGGAGGCAAATAAAATCATTGGCCAGAATCTGGGGAACGCAACCACTACCTTTGGTAATGTAAAAGAGCAATTAGGTAAACTGGAAGCCACCAACACTCAGATACTGGAAGTTAGTAAAAATATATCGAGCCTCCAGGAACTTTTGCGTGCCCCAAAATTCAGGGGGCAGATGGGGGAGACGCTGCTGGAAAATTTATTAGCACAGGTTCTGCCCGTCAAACATTACCAGATGCAGTATCGCTTTAAGTCAGCCGAGGCCGTGGATGCTGTAATTCGCCTGGGTGAGCGCCTGGTCCCTGTTGACGCAAAATTTAGCCTGGAGAATTTTCAGAAGATACTGGATACGCAGGAAGAACAGCTTAAGGATGCATTTCGCAGAAAATTTATCCAAGATGTAAAAAACCGCGTTGATGAAATTAGCGCAAAGTATATCCTCCCTCAGGAGAATACCTATGATTTTGCGCTGATGTATATCCCGGCGGAAAATGTCTATTACGAAATTATTATCAAAGAAGACATTTTTTCTTACTGCATGTCCAAAAAGGTTATCCCGGTCTCACCCAATACCTTCTACGCCTACCTGCAGGTAATCTGTCTTGGTTTAAAAGGCTTAAAAATAGAAGAGAACGCCAAGGGTATCTTAAAAAATCTAAGCATGCTTACCATTGAAATCAATAAATTCAAGGAAGATTTTGATATTTTAGGTAAACATCTTTCCGCAGCCACTGGTAAATACGAAGAGAGTCAGAGGAGACTTGATAGATTCCAGGACAGGCTGACAAATATTCAGGATAGAAAACAGATAGAAACAAAGTAGGGAGCCTGGTATGATGAATCAAAATTTAAATAATGCCGGACTGGCGGCGGTTTTTTCCTTTATCTTTAATGGCTTGGGCCAGCTCTATAACGGTCAGATTCTTAAAGGATTGGTGATTATTTTTCTTTCTGCCATCAGCATGCTGGTTTTGATTATCGGCAGTATTTTGATAGGGTTTTGGCTATCAGGAAAAATTATATTTGGTAAGGAATTAATTTTTGGTCTTACGCTTTTTCTCATTGGTCTAGTCTCTATCTGTATTTTAGGGATATACAGCATACTGGATGCCTACCGAACTGCCGCAAAGAAATGATTTTTAATGTCCGGGTAATACCAAAGGCAAGTAGAAATTTAGTTATTAAAGAAAACGAAAACCTAAAGGTATATTTGACCAAACCCGCACAGGACGGCCTTGCTAACATACAGCTCATCGCTTTATTATCCGAATATCTGCGAGTAAGGAAATACCAGATAAAAATTATTAAAGGACACAAATCAAGGGATAAGGTTATTGAAGTCAATGCCTGAACAAATCATTAGCAGAGACAAAGTTTATCAACCCCTGGGATGTCTAACTGATATAAATCTCGTCTCTGCCTTTAGCACACGGTCCTTCCAGAATATGTCTCTATTCTACGGAGACACTAAAGATTCTTTAAATAACCGCAAGAATTTTTTGAGAGGCTTGGGAATAGACTACCAGAATTTAGTCTGCGCAGAGCAGATTCATTCCAATTGCGTTCGATATGTAAAAGAGGAAGACAGGGGCAGCGGTGCTTTATCTTACCATAGTTCAATGCCTGACACAGATGCCTTTATAACCGACAGGAGAAATTTACCGCTGGCATTATTTACCGCAGATTGTTTGTCCGTATTTTTATATGACCCTCTGACGCCCGCCATAGGTTTAGTGCATGCAGGCTGGCGTGGTACCAAAGAGAATATCATAGCCAAAACAGTGCAATTAATGCAGGAGCGATTTAATACCAAACCCTCAAGTTTATATGTGGGCTTTGGCCCAGCGATAAGAAATTGCTGTTATGAGGTAGGGGCAGATTTTAAAGATTTTTTCTCTAGCGGCCTGATAGAGAGAAATAGTCATTGTTATCTGGATCTGGTTGGCATAAACAGGGAACAGGCTTTAGATTCGGGGGTGCATAAGAACAATATCTTTGATGCCGGAATCTGCACCTCCTGCCGCAATAGCGAATTTTTCTCTTATCGCAAAGAAGGAAAGGCCTGCGGCAGGATAATCTCTGTGATCATGCTAAAAAAGCAGCTATGTTGATAATACCTATTGATACTTTCTGATTAATACTCATGCAGAAATATCTTTTGGAATTTGTCTTGCATACGCAGAATTCTTCCCTAAAGACAATAAAGAGTTCTCTCGCTGAATTTGGAGAGGATTTGCAAATCATTGATTTTTTGCCAGACAACCAAGACGTTAATGTTAAGGGCAAAAATTTTAAGATTAATATAAATACCGAAGAGCCCACAACCATATTTGATATCTGTTCGCAATTTGGGAGGATAAGAACAATCAAGGTAAATGAAATTAAATCAGGAGGAGGATAAGATGGCGAAGATATTGGTTATCTATTATTCTCGGAGCGGCAATACCAAGAAGATGGCAGAGTTAGTTTTAGAGGGCATCAAAAAAGAGGGGGTAGATGCGCAATTAAAAGATGTTAAAGATGTTGAGGTCGGCGAATTATTACAATACGAGGGAATAGTAATCGGTTCGCCTACTTACTACGGCACTATGGCCGCCCAGATAAAAAAGCTTTTGGATGACTCGGTGAAGTTTCACGGTAAGCTTGACGGTAAAATAGGCGCGGCCTTTGCCTCCAGCGCCAATGTGGCTGGCGGCAACGAGACCACTATTTTAGATATCTTGAATGCCATGCTGATTCATGGTATGATTATCCATGGTGACCCGCAGGGTGACCATTACGGCGCAGTAGCCATTGGTGCCCCTGATGCCAGGAGTGCAAAAGAATGCATCAGGATGGGCTCAAGGGTTGCTAAGTTAGTAAAAAGAATACCTACCTAACAGAGAATTTCGATAAGAGATGTATATTGTGGTTTTTATAACCGCAGCTAATAAAGAAGAAGCGCGTCTAATTGCCCAGCGACTCATAAAAAAGAGGCTTGCTGCCTGCGTAAATATCATTGATAAAATAGAATCTTTTTTTCGGTGGCAGGGGAAGCTCGATTCTGCCAAGGAAGCGTTATTAATCATAAAATCCAAAAAGAATAAATTAGTTAAAATTATTAAAACAGTTAAATCAATGCATAGTTATGAAGTGCCGGAGATTATAGTTCTGCCAATAATAGGCGGAGATAAACTGTATCTGAGGTGGATAGATGAATCTCTCGGGCAATCCCCTTGATTACCTCGTTGCATTCTCAGGCGGGGTTCTGGTGAGTTTTACCCCCTGCGTATACCCACTTATTCCGATTAGTGCGGGTTACATCGGGTTAAATGCAAGTGGTTCTAAACTCAAAGGCTTAGGTTTAAGCCTGGCCTATGTTACTGGGTTAGCAGTTACCTATTCCGTCTTGGGATTATTGGCTTCTCTTACCGGAACGATTTTCGGCAGGGTTAGCGCAAATCCGCTGACCCATTTATTTGTAGGCATCGCAATTATTTTATTCGGGTTTTCTATGTTAGATTTATTTGCCATACCCCTGCCTCAGATAATTCGGTTACCTGTGTTGAAGAAAGGAAGTTATTTTTCCACATTTTTTCTGGGCCTGGTTTCCGGCTTGATAGCCTCTCCTTGTTTAACTCCCGTGCTCGGTGCAATATTAGTTTATTTAACTACGAGGAAGAATTTATTATATGGGGCAACCCTATTATTCAGTTTTGCCTACGGAATGGGTTTGGTGTTGATTCTTATAGGTACCTTTAGCGCTTTATTAATTAATCTTCCCAGATCAGGTAAGTGGATGGTGTATATAAAGAAAACCTGCGCCTTGTTTCTGATGGGCACAGGTTTGTATTTTATTTTCACTGCGATAAGGAGGATTTAAGAATGAAAGATTACGCCAGACTTTTAGTATTTATGTTTTTGTTATACGGTTTTTCTTCTCTTTCTTATGTACCTGCCCGGGCTCAGGAGACAATGACCAAAGAGGGAATAGGCAAACCGACAGGTAAAGTTTCTCCACCTGCGCCAGATTTTGAATTGGACGATATATACCAGGACACCTATATATTGAGTAGTTATAAGAATAAACAGCCTGTGCTTTTATTTTTCTGGACAACGTGGTGTCCTTTCTGCCGCAGAGAGTTAGCGGTTCTAAATGATAGATATGCTGTTCTGCAACAGGATGGAATAGAGGTATTATCAATTAATGTAGGAGAGTCTCCCTCAAAAGTACAGGATTTTCTGAAAAATTATCATTTAGCCTATAGAGTTCTTTTGGATAAAGATACCAGCGTCAGCCATTCCTATGAAGTAATCGGAGTCCCTACTTATGCCCTTATCGATAAAGCTGGTTATGTTGTCTTTCATGAGAACTTTTTCCCCCTCAAAGAATACAAGGAACTAATTGAAAAGTAGAAAAGGCATGAAGAGAGATTTAGCTTTGTTGATGGATCTATATGAGTTAACCATGGCAGAGAGTTACTTTGCTTATAAAAGAGATACCTTTGCTACCTTTGATTTATTCGTCAGAGAACTTCCTCGACAACGTTCTTATTTAATCGCAGCAGGCCTGGAGGATATCCTGAATTATATAAGGACGCTTAAGTTTAGCAGAGAGGATTTAGAATATTTAAGAAGTCAGAAAACCTTCTCTGCCGATTTCTTAAGATATTTAGCCCGCTTTAAATTTAGAGGTGATATCTGGGCTATGCCGGAGGGTGAGGTATTTTTTGCTAACGAACCAATCCTGCGCGTTACCGCCTCAATTATCCAAGCCCAGATTATAGAGAGTTTCCTGCTTAATACCATAAACCTAGAGACGATGATTGCCGCAAAGGCCTCCCGCGTCGTTTGTGCCTGTGGCGGCAGAGGCGTTTATGACTTTTCCTTAAGGAGGACACACGGCCCTGATGCAGGAATAAAGGCAGCGCGCTCCTCATATATTGCAGGATTTGACGGCACATCTTGCGTATTGGCAGGGAAATTATATAAAATACCCATTGCAGGGACCATGGCGCATTCTTATGTTATGTCTTTTAAGAAAGAGATAGATAGTTTTCTTGCTTATGGCACTACCTTTCCTGACAGGACAACGCTTCTGGTTGATACTTATGATACAAAAAAAGGCATCGAGAATGCAGTTGCCATAGGTTTATATTTAAAGGAAAGAAAGCACCGTCTACAAGGGATAAGATTAGATAGCGGGGATATCGTTTCATTATCTAAATTTGCCAGGCAGGCGCTGGATAGAGCGGGTCTGGTCTATGTCAAGATTTTTGCCAGCGGGAATTTAGATGAGTTTAAGATAAAGGAAATTCTTGCGAAGGGGGCCTGCGTGGATAATTTCGGAGTAGGAACGCATATGGGAACCAGTATCGATGCGCCTGCATTAGACGTTATTTATAAAATAACCGAAGTTACTGATGAAGAGGGCAGGTTTCTGCCTACAATGAAATTAAGTAAGGGCAAAGTTACCTATCCGGGCAGGAAACAGGTGTTCAGGGCTCAGGATAGAAAGGGAAAATTTATAAAAGATATTTTAGGGTTAGAGAAAGAAAAGGTGGAAGGCAAGCCATTATTAATAAAAGTTGTGGCTGGAGGTAAGGTGATTTATAAGCAGCCTTCTTTGGCTAAGATCAGGAGTTTTGCCAAGGATAATCTTTCCAGATTTCCCGAAAGATTAAAAGAAGTCTATCCTCGGTATATATATCCTGTTATTATCAGCCATAAATTAAAGAAGCTAAGGCGTACTTTAGCGCATCAATTAGAGAGAAGGCAATAAGGTGGATAAAGGCATAGATAATCTAATCCAGAATTGGCAAAAAAGGAATATCCTCGGGCTTTATTGTGATAATAAAGAGCAGGCAGCGGATAAAATTCTAGAGATCATTCCCCAGTCTGCTACCATTGGCATTTCTGGTTCGGTCACCTTAGGCCAGTTGGAGATAGTCAGGCGCCTGGAGTCCCGCGGCAACAGGGTATTTAATCAATACAAGGCAGGTATAAACCAAGAAGAGAGTTCGGGGCTCAGGAGGCAGGGGGCGGGTGCGGATTATTATCTTGCCAGTGCCAACGCCATATCTCTTAAAGGGGAGATCATATTTTTTAGCGGTTACGGCAACCGCACCGCTGGAATTGCTTATGCTAAAAATGTCATTGTGGTCTGCGGTATAAATAAGATTACACCAAATGCTGAAGAGGCGCTCAAGCGCGCAAGAGAATACGCCACACCCTTAAATTGCAAGCGTCTTAACTGGAATACGCCTTGTCTTGGAAACGGTATCTGCCGTCGAGAAATCTGTCTTTTTCCCGAATACAAAAGGATGTGCTGCCAGGTTTTGATTATCGAGGCAGAGGTTACGCCTGACAGGTTAAAGGTAATCTTGGTAGGCGAAAACCTAGGCTTTTAGGTTGATAAAGACAGGATGTTTTTAAGGTAATGGAAGAGAAAAAAGATTTTTATCAGATAATTGAAGACATCTGCGCAAGAGACATCCGTTATAGACCGGATAGTTACGAGTTTGTCTTACAGGCCTTGCATTTTACGCAAGCCAAACTTAAAAGAGAAACGCATGTTACGGGCCAGGAGCTCGCAAATGGCATACGCGAGTTTGCTATCGAGCAGTATGGGCCAATGGCTAAGACAGTTTTAAAACACTGGGGTATAACTAATACCCAGGATTTTGGCAATATAGTTTTTAATATGGTCGAGAGAAAACTCCTCTCTAAAACAGAGAGAGATTCCCTCGATGACTTTAAAGACGTGTATGATTTTGAGGCGGCTTTCGCTAATGTTTTGCGCGATAGCGTAATAAAGGAAATCGATTAATCTTTAAACGGACAGATAAAACTTAAATTACAATGCTAAGGAAGATAAAAGAATTTTTAAAGACAAGAGAATTCATAAGTGTAGCAACCTGCGATTTAGACGGCAGGCCCAATGCAGCCCCAAAGTTTTTGCTGAAACTCGAAGGCAGCTTCATTTATCTTATTGACTATACCAGGGGTCAGACGTGGCAGAATCTGAAGATTAATCCCCACGCTTCGCTCTCTTTTGTGGATTCCGATTCCCTGATGGGTTACCAGTTAAACGGTTCAGTCCAGATAATAAGCCAGGGCCCAGAATACGATAAGATATACAATGAATTGCTGGAGAGACAAATAGATTTGTCTACCAAACGTATTATCGAAGGAGTAGCAAAAGAGAAAAGGCACGGAAGTTTTGAAGTTGCCATAACGGACAAATTCGTTATATTAAAAATTAAAATAAAAGAAATTGTTGAGATCAGACCAAGCGGTGAATTAAAGACGGAAAAAATAGAAGTTTAAATTATATGTCAAAACTCAAAGGGTTAGCTACGGGGATAGGCAGCCTTCCGCATAAAGAAGCAGAAGCGGCTTTGGATTCGGTCTTTAAATATGTTCCCGATATACCTTTCTGGCCGCAATTGCCTAAAAGAGATGTGCGCGAAGGGATGGTCGCGCAGTTCAGCGAGAACCTGCCCTGTCTTAGGGTGACAAAAGACGGCCTGGTTTTTAACCCAGCCGAGAAAGAAAGGGAATTGGAAATATTCTATGAACGTATAATCGCCTTTGATATCGATTATTTCAAGATAAGTGAGGGATTCGCTCTGGGTTTACATAAATTCTACCAGAGATTAGAAAGCATAGACCTACAGAGTATATCTTTTATCAAGTGTCAGGTTACCGGCCCTTTTACTTTTGCAGCGGCTGTAAATGATGAGGGAGGCTCAGCCCTATTGCACGATGCGTCATTTTTGCAGGCTATTTTAAAAGGGCTTGCCATGAAGGCGCTCTGGCAGATAAATATGTTTAGGAAATTTGGTAAAAAAATAATTTTATTCTTTGATGAGCCGTATCTGGGTTGTTTCGGGTCTGCTTATACAGCCATAAATAGAGAAGATGTCGTAAAAGGATTAACCGAGTTAACAGAGGCAGTAAAATCCGAAGATGTTTTGTTAGGCGTTCACTGTTGCGGCAATACTGACTGGTCGATTTTTACAGATGTTAAGGGGATAGATATTATTAGTTTTGATGCCTTCACTTATTTAGAGAGATTAGCCCTTTATGCGGATAATCTAGAGAAGTTCCTCAGGCGCGCAGGAATCCTCTGCTGGGGCATAGTACCTACGCAGTTGTTTTTAGGTAACGAAACACCGGACCTATTAATCAGGAAGATTAAAAGCGGAATAAATGCATTGGTAAAAAAGGGTATAGAGGAAGATCTATTATCAGACAGTTTACTGATCAGCCCTAGTTGTGGACTGGGGACATTTACTCCTGAAAAATCAGAAAAGATTTTTAAGCTTCTCTCTGAAACCTCCTTTTTTATTAAAAAATATTAAGTGAAGCCCAAACTTATGGAGAGATAGCGAACATCCCCCTTACGCTTTAGCTTCGGGGGATAGTTCTTTGAAGCTCGAAGAGCGAAGGAGGACATAAGTTTGATGGCTAAACTTACCCAGCCCCAATTTTCTGATTAAGTCTAATGTTTAAAATTAGGGCTGGGTTAATTCGCAGACGCCCAGCTGGAGGTTAGGCTACGACTTACGTCGCTTGCGCTCCGTAAGTCGTCTGCTCATTAAAAATAAATTGTTTGACAAATTAATTTAAAAATTATATTATAGATAATCACTTTTTTAGAAGGAGTTTTTAGTTTATGAAGGAGATACGCATTCATGCCCGCGCAGGCCAAGGGGCAATTACCACTGTGAGTTTATTAGGTTATGCCTATTTTTTAAAAGGTAGCTACCCTTATGCCTTTCCGCATTTCGGTGCTGCCAGGATGGGCGCACCCATGAATGCCTTTGTGCGTGTAGATTCCAAGCCCGTACGCCTGAGGAGTCAGATCTATGAGCCGGATTATGTTATTGTCGTAGACCCAACCCTGATGCGCGGATACAATTGTTTTTCTGGCTTAAAAGAAGAAGGCGTTGCCATCATAAACGGCAAGGAAGGCTTAGAGTTACCTAAGCTAAATGCAAGGCAAAAACTATTTCTGGTCCCTGCCAATGAGATTGCCTTAAAAACGATAGGTAGGCCTTTAGGTAATACTACTTTAATCGGAGCCTTTGCTGCTGCAACAGGCGAGTTAGAATTAGAGACACTCTTTGAGGTAATCAAAAAAATATTTTCTGGCAATGCCCAGGAAGGGAATATCCAGGCAGCTAAAGAGGGATACGAGTTTATTAAAAAGACCTCTGCATAATAAGAGAGAATATGTTCGGACCATTAATAGTAAAGCCAAGTAAAAGTAAAGGCGATAAGACCGGCGCCTGGAGAATAAAGTTAAGACCCAAGTTCTTACAGAAGAATTGCATCGCTTGTAAAATGTGTCTTTTGATTTGTCCTGAAGGATGCATCCAAGGTGAAGATAAGAATACCTATACGAGCGACCCTAATTATTGCAAAGGCTGCGGTCTTTGTGCTCAGGTTTGTCCGAAAAAAGATATTGTAATGGAAGAAGAGTCCGAAGGGGAAAAGAAGTGAACCCCGCCTTTCCTAATAAGAGAGAGGAAGGATGGGGTATAATAAATAGAATGGAGAAGAAAGGAAGGGCGGGGTGAAGGAATTTTTAGAAGGTTCGCGCGCTATCGCTGAGGCAGTAAAGTTGTGTAAGCCTGGAGTTATCTCCGCTTACCCTATCACGCCTCAGACTCACATCGTTGAAGAGCTAGCTCAGATGGTTGCTAACGGTGAACTGAATTCGCAATTTGTGAATGTGGAGAGTGAACACTCTGCAGCTTCGGTAGTCTTGGGAGGGGTAGCCACAGGCGTGCGTTCTTATACGGCTACGAGTTCTCAAGGCCTTCTTTATATGGCAGAGGTGATTTTTAATATCGCAGGACTTCGTCTCCCTTTAGTTTTAGCCTGTGCCAACCGCGCAGTATCCGCACCCATTAATATCTGGAATGACCAGCAGGATTCCGTCTCTTTGCGTGACTCAGGTTGGATACAGTTGTATGCGGAGAATAATCAGGAGGCAGTTGATTTTCATCTGATGGGTTACCGTATTGGTGAAGATAAATCTATCATGCTTCCGGTGATGGTTTGCGTAGACGGTTTTATTTTAACGCATGGTATGGAACCCGTAGATATCCCTGGACAGGAAGAAGTGGATAAATTTCTTCCTGCTTATAAGCCATTATACAAGCTTGACCCTGCCGAGCCGTTGACCATGGGACCCCTTGCAGACCCGGATTATTATATGGAGACCCGTTTTGCTATCCAGGAGACCTTAAAAGACGTATTAAACTTTATACCCAAGGTTAGCGAGGAATTCCGCAGCGTATTTGGCCGGGATTACAAGGATGGTTTGCTAGAAGAATATTATACCAAGGATGCAGAGAAGGTAATTGTGGCCATGGGTTCTGTCTGCGGTACGATTAAAGAGGCGGTTGATGAATTAAGGGCAAAAGGTAAAAAGGTAGGGCTGTTAAAGATTATATCTTATCGTCCCTTTCCCTATGCAAGGGTATGTGAGGCATTAAAAAACGTATCCAGGGTTGCGGTTTTAGATAAGGCGGTATCTTTAGGCGCTTATGCGCCGTTAGCTGTAGAGGTAAAGGCAGCATTCTTTGGGAAGAAGAAGACACCCAAAGTAATTAGTAGCTTTATAGCAGGCCTAGGCGGTAGAGATATCACCTTAGAGTCTGTAAGAGAGATATTCAGAAAGCTCACCCCCAGAGAAGTCAGCTTGGAATTCATTGATTTAAAGCCGGAACTGCTCCAGGAGGAATATGGAGAATAGGCCTTTGTTTAAACCGGGGCACACTGCCTGTGCTGGTTGTGGCCAGGCAATAGCTGCGCGTTTAGTCATAGAGGCAGCAGGCCCAAATACTATTGTGGTAAATAATACAGGGTGTCTTGAGGTATTTTCTACACGCTATCCGGAATCTGCCTGGGATGTGCCCTGGATACATTCCTTATTTGAGAATGCTGCGGCAGTTGCCTCTGGCGTTGAGGCAGCGCTTATTTATTTAGGTAAGAAGGAGACCACTAATGTGATTGCCCAGGGAGGAGATGGCGGTACTGCCGATATCGGACTTCAGGCATTATCAGGTATGCTGGAGCGGGGGCATGACATCCTGTATGTCTGTTATGATAATGAGGCTTATATGAATACCGGCGTACAGCGTAGCGGCCTCACCCCTTTTAACACTAATACTACCACCAGCCCCGTTGGTGTTAAGTCAACTGGAAATATTCGCCATAAAAAACCCATGCCTGAAATTGCCCTGGCTCACGGCATACCTTATGTGGCTGTTGCTTCCGCAGGATTCACCCAGGATTTACAACGCAAGGTTAAAAAAGCAATATCCATTAAAGGGCCAAAATATATCCAGGTACATGTACCCTGCCCTCTGGGCTGGCGGCATGAGACAGGCATGACGTTAGAGGTAGCAAAATTAGCAGTGGAGACCGGACTTTATCCCCTGATTGAATACGAAAACGGAGCGCTTATTTCTCGCAGACAGATTGTGCCTAAACCGGTTGAGGAATATCTGAAAGTCCAAGGGAGGTTCAAACACCTGCTTAATAATCCCGCGGCAATTAAGCAGATTCAGGAGATCGCGGATAACAATATAAAGAAGTATGGCCTCAGAGCAGAGGCTCAGGCAGACAATTAAAAAAGGGGGTGTATTGATATGGGTAAACAGGCAAGGGCAATTGTGGATTTAAGTCTGAAGGAATTGGTAAAGGAATTGAATAAGGCATATGCGGACGAATGGTTAGCATTTTATCTTTATTGGTATATGGCGCAAATCGTTTCTGGTCGCGCCTACGAGGATATTCAAGAGATGTTAAATAAACTTGCTAAAGATGAATTAGAGCATGCGGGAGAGTTGGCAGATTTAATTATAAAATTAGGTGATGCACCAGTTGCTAATCCTATGGAGTTAGAAAAGAATGCTAATCTTCCCTATATGATGCCGCCTAAGAATACCGCTGATATAAACAGGATAATCCGCATAGTCACAGAGGCAGAGGCAGGTGCAATCGAGGTCTATAATAAAATCGCCAAGAAAACTCTGGGCAAGGATAATGTCACCTATCAACTGGTAACGCACATATTATCCGAAGAGGTAGACCACGAAGAGATGTTTGAAAATTTATTGGAAAGGTAATATTAAATAAGCCATTTTTAGACGGAGGTCAGACAATTATGGCCAAAGTAAGCGTGGATGCTTCAACTTGTGTAGGCTGCAGTTTATGTGAGCAATCCTGTCCCGACGTCTTTGAGGTTCAAGGTGACGGTATTGCCCATGTAAAGGCGGGTGCCTGTGTCAGCTGTAATCTCGGGGAGGTAGCTGACCAGTG
>Ga0315285_10005251_pt1 | contig 13378 bp, 16 predicted proteins | sample YL17G09_36_MG_FD_203698 | JGI IMG/M metagenome (GOLD analysis project Ga0315285, IMG submission 203698) | Sediment microbial communities from Yellowstone Lake, YNP, Wyoming, USA - YL17G09_36 | ecosystem: Environmental > Aquatic > Freshwater > Lake > Sediment | place: USA: Wyoming | collected... | reverse complement strand
CGCCAAGAAATCGGAACCGCAGACCCACTCCCCGTGGAACAACCTGCGGTTTCCGACCTTTCAATCACCAGCAGCCACGTAGAGCCGTTGGCGGGAGGTGGAACATGAGAAGATGATCCCACCGCGTGGAAAGAGCGCCCCATCGTCTAGTAGCTAGGACACCCTGTTTGCACCAGGGTAAGACCGGGGCAGAACCGGTTGGGGCGATCAACCTCGCAAACAGAATCTAGCACAAGGGATTCCCTTTGGGTATCCCTTTTTTGCATTCAGCAAACACAATCCGGATTGCAAGCATTATGTGATTTCCCGCCCGCTGGCCCGAATGGTCAAGCTGGTCGCGGCGCCGGCCAAGGTGCTGATAAACCCGCCCGACTCCAAAACCTGGCCCACCAATTCCGGGCAAAGGTAGGTCTCGCCTGGGACGATGTTCTTTGCACTTAACACCAGATTGGCAGCCCCAGCCGAACCGCCGGACGCCACAAGATTAACCGCAAGCGTTACATTGGCTGCGCTGGTATTTGTCACGGTGAACTTGTCAATAATGGTGCGGCACCCCGTCGCGGTGTATTGCGTGGTTTGCGTATTCTCGGCCTGCTTTGCCGGAATGATGTTCTTAACGGTCACGGCCATGGGTCAAGCTCCGATGTTGTTGGAAACGGTCAGAATGACCGATGGGATGCCAGGGTGCGGCGCGGCGGCTGGGAATGCCGCAATCTGGCATGAGGTATCATCAACCGCCCACATCAGCTCAAAATAGTCGCCAGCCTTCATGCGTGTTAAGAAATTCCAAGCCGTAATCAATTCAGCATTGTTGCCCTGTATCCGCACTCGCCCGGCAGAATTGGCAATGTCAACGCCGTTCACCCTAATCCAGAAATCGAAAATCCCGACGCCGCCGGTTGTCTTGTCAAGCTGCGCCGAAAACTGGAAATTATAGACGCCCGGCTCGTCCACAAGAATGCGCGATGTCGGGCTGCCAAGATAGACGCCTTCGCTCAGGTCAGTCGTGTCAAACGTGACCGCATAGGCTGTATTGATCACCGCTGCCGTTTGGGTTGTGGTGTCATAAAAGGAACTAAACCGCGTCCGCTTGGGCGGCGTGATCGGCGGCGCCACGTCATCGGATAACGCCACCGGCAAGCGCGGCGGCGCATAGGCCAGCAATTCCAGGCTATCGGCAATGCGGCCAAGCGCGTCATTGGCTTGCGTAGCCTTGGCGTCCGCCGTGCCCGCGTCAAGCGATGCTTCCTGAATGGCAAGCGTCAAAGCGGCAATTTCTGCCGGCGTCAGGTCCGTCGCTTGCGCGAATAGCGCCTCCATCTTCCGGATACTGTCATCATCCGGCAGGAAGGCCGCAAGCTGCACGCGGTTAAGGCGAATGCGCGTCATACCGCAAGCGGCTCCAGGCTTGCTTCTAGCCGCGCCACGGGCAAGCGCGCGTCACTGGTGCCCTGAAAGCGCTGAATGCGCCAATTCCGCATCATGCCCTGTTGATGCCATACAGCGCGCTTATTCAAGGCGCCAAAGCCATTCAGGGACAAGCGCCGGTCTTGGCTCCAATTCTGCCCGTCAACGCTATAGGAAGTGGTCACAACCGGATCAACGCCGAACACGGCATAGCCGGGCAAGCAAACAAGCTCCAGGCTATGCACCACCGCTCCCCGGCTTTCGTTGTAAAGGATCGCGGTTTGAAACTGCCACCGAACCTTGGCGCCGTAATGATCGGCGCGGTCTGTGGTAAGGTATCCGTAGCCATTACTGCTAGGATCACCGCAAAGCCATTTGTCATAGCACCACACGAAGTTGCGCGCCCGGTATTGGGCCAAGCCTTCCACCGAAGATGTCAGGATGAACCATGCCGGCTGTTGCAGCGCTTCCGTAGCCGCCGCGTCAAATGCAAGCGTCTGATCTGGAAGATGAACGTAAAGGTATTGATGCGCGCGGTCATTCCTCGCTTCAAGCAAAACCTCCGCAAGTTGTGTTTCTGAATATCCGGCAAGAACGCGGTCAATTTCTGCCGTGCTGATCTTCCGCGCGACTGAATTGGTGCCCAGGTAAATGCCAGGCGCCTCATTCCGGCCTGAACCAAGGAAGGCAATGGTTTCCTGAAACACGCAACACGCACGGGTGCCGACGCAACCTTTCTGAATTTGCGCGCTTTCAATGCGCGCGAAGGGAAAATTATCGCCCCCCACGTTGTCGAACACCTCGATCGTGTGGCGGTTTAAGGCATAGACTTCGTTTCGCAGTTTCAGCAGCGCCACAACTGGATCTGGATCAGCCTCGGCGCTTCCATATTTCAGGGGATCAACCGCAAATGGATTGCCCAATTCCGTCACCACCAGAAATTCTCCGTCCGTGGTCATGAAATAGCCGTCCACCCAAACGACGTCCAAAACCGTGCCAATATCGGTATCCGTCACCTGTTGAAGCGCGGCTCCATTGTAGAGATACAGGCGCCCGGCTGATGCAATGGCCAGATAGTCAAAGGAATAATCAAAGGTTGCCAGCTTGGCACTTATGCCCACCTCGCCAATATCGGTCAGAGTGCCATCGGCGGCAATCCGCACCAGCCGGGAACCCATGACGCGATAGCACTGCCCGCGCCACTCAATCCCGGCACGATCCACGCCCGGCCCCGTGCCTTGACTGATAAGCCCCTCAGCCGGACGCAAATAGACATTGGAAATCCCCTGCGGCATGGGCACCGGCACCATATTGACCGGGTAAGCCGTCCGGAAATCCGGGCTGCTATCTGTATAAACGCCGGTCAGAATCGGAATTTGCACTCAAACCCCACCTTCGCCGGGCTGAATGTGCAGCGTAGTGCCGGCGGCGCTGATATGCGCCACATTGCCTTCGCCTTCGCCCTTTGAGACGACAATTTCAGAACCAGACCGCAATGGCGTATCGGCGGTTGTCGCAGTTTGCGTGCCAATGCCAATCCGCACATGGCAGATATTGGCGCCACTGTTCACAAGGCGCACGCTTTTGGCCTTTGGGTCAACGGTCACTTCTGCCGATGCAGCGCCAGGCGTCACCACCTGATTAGCGCCACGAGCAGGGTAGAATGGTGCGCGAATGGTCATGTCTTATTCCTTACGCCTTCATGATGATCCAATTAGAACCGTCGCTTACAAGCTCGGCCCAATTCCCCGCCGTGCCCGATACGATAGCCGTGCCCGCCGCACCGCCCGCAAGCGGAACCACGTTTGACGAAGCGCTGTTGATGGCAAAGGCTTGAATGGTTTTCATGACCACCACGCGGCCCGGGTAACTGGCAGGTGCCGGCAATGTCACCACGCAAGCGGCGGCAGGCTTGTTATTGATGATGTAATCTTCCGCATCGCCAAGCGTGAAATCTGCCGTCTTGGTGACAGGCGCGGCGCGGCGCAAGCCGGTAATAGTCGGCGCGGTGCCAAACACTGCAACGCCGCTGCCCGTTTCATCGGTAAGCGCAGCCGCCAAATTGGCGCTCGAAGGCGTGGCAAGGAAAGTCGCCACAAGCGCCGCAAGGCCACTCACGCCCGTTGCAATCGGCAAGCCCGTGCAATTGGTCAAGACGCCGCTTGCCGGCGTTCCAAGGGAAGGCGTAGTCATTACCGGCGCGGTCAGGGTCTTATTGGTGAGCGTGTCGGTTGTCGCGCGCCCCACAAGCGTATCCGTCGAAGTTGGAAACGTCAGCGTGCCCGTGTTGCTGATCGTGCTGATAACCGGCGCCGTCAAGGTCTTATTGGTCAGAGTTTGGGCGCCCGTGGTCGTCGCCACCGGGATGCCACCAGCCTGCACCACGCCCGTTCCCTTGGCCACAAGGTTCAGGCTAATGTTTGTGTCAGCGCCCGTTGCGCTCAGGCTTGGCGCCCCGCCCGCCGCCGCATTGGTAAGCGTGATCTCATTCACCGCTGCCGCCGTGGCGGAAACGCGCAAAAGCTCGTTGCCATTCACGTCATTAATCGCGGTGGAAAGCGTCAGGCTGCCAAAGTTGGAGCCGGTATTACTTGAAAGCGTGTACCAAGTGGATTGCAGGTAATTGAACCGGATCGTGAAAAAACTTCCGACACCAAGCGCCCCAGGCACACCAAGCAGCGTGCCGCCATTGCCGTTCACCGTCAGCGCCGCAATGCTTTGGGAAGAAACGACAAGGATTTCTTGCCCGTCAAAGCATGACGCCACCGGCGGCAAGGTAATGGTGCCAGCCGCAAAAGCGCCAGTCGGGTTGATAATCAAAAACAGGCTTTGCGTTTGTGCGCCAAGCTGTAGGTTGAACCCACTCGAAGTTGGTGCGCTGATCTGCGTGGTGTAATCAGGATCGGCAAAATAAGATTCAAAGAACGCCAATAGCGTCGAAAGGCTGGCGCGGCGCGTGTCGCCTTCGCCGGGGGCATAGACCAAGATGTTATCGCCTGCGCTTAGGCTGTTGATCGCAGATAGTTGGTTGATCGTGGGCATGGCGTTCCGTTCCTACGGTTCAAGCGGGCCATCAGGCCCCACCAAGACAGGATCAACCGGCCCCGGCATGAATGGATTGTCAGATACCCAAGGCCGGTTGCCTGAGCCCGCCGGCAGAGTTTTGGGGAATTGCATTTCAGAAGGCATGGCAGCCCGCGCCAGCAACGCCTCATAGGCTTGCCGGGCAGAGGTTTTCACCTCCACCGCCACCGCCTTGCCATAAGATGGGGCAAGCCTCAGTGCCAAATTGGAAACAATAGCTTCAACCGCTCTATCTGGAATACTCGTTTCTTCATCAAGGCCGCTATCGTCTGGATTGCGCGGCAACGGATAGGCAATGCGGATGCCCTTGCTATTCCAAGTCGCCAGCATGGAATCCATCCGGCGCAGCGCCGATTGCATCTGGGCCGGCGTCAGGTCAAAGGTATAGGCCGCAAGGCCCACCTCTTCAAACGCGGCTTCGATAAGCTGGCGCTTGGTGTAGCTCATTCCGATGGCACCACCTTGGATTCAATCTCGGCCATCAGGCGCTTGTCTGACCACCGGCCATCCACCTTGATGCCAAGCTCTTCCGCTTTCTGTTCCAATTCGGCGCGCATCACGGGCGCATCATCGGCAGGCACGGGCGCGGCTTCGGGCGGCGCCATTGCGGCGGTAAGGCTTTCATGCCAGCCATCGGCCAAGGCAGCCTCTAGCGCCTCTTCCGTGTCAACGCCGCGATAATCATAGGTAAAACCAGGCGGGCCAAAATGCGCGCCAGGCACACGGTAAAGAGTAGTTGGAAGAAATCTCATTTTGCACCTTTCGGGGCTTTGCCAGGCTTTCCGGCTTTCATCGCCGCCGTTCGGGCGGTATTCAAAGAAATGGCCACCGCCTGCTTTTGCGGCTTGCCAGCCTTCATTTCCTTGCGGATATTGCTGGAAATGGAAGCCTTGGAATAGCCTTTCTTCAACGGCATAGGAAAGCCTCCTGCAAGGGGTTAGGGCGGGCCGTTAAGCCCGCCCCAGTCATTATGCAATGCGATAGCTGACGAAGGTATCAGCCGCCGTCTTGCGGGTCCGCCAGCGCGCGGCAGAACCGGAAGTCGCCGCAGTAGCAGCCGCCCCGACAATCGTGTGACCGGAAGCGCCCGCCGTCACGGTAAGCGCGAAAGCCGCAAGCGTGATCAACGACCAATCGAACGATTCGTTGATTTCAATGCCGGTCGACAAGTCCATCGCGGCGCCGGTCGGAAGCTGAATGCTGCGGCCAGTTGTCGGGGTGGCAGTCACCAGCCCGGTCAGCAGATTTGCAGCCGTAAATACCATGGAACCGCCATCGGCAATCACGGCAGGCGTCACCTGCACCTGAACATTCAGCCGGGTTAGCTGAACGACCGGATCAGTGCCCACCTCATAAAGAGCAGTAACGCCACCGGAAGCTTCCACGATGATCGTGGCGCCGGAAGCATACGGGCCAAACACGGTTTGGCTGTTATTCACCGTGCCAATAAGCGTCACTTGGTCCGGGTAATTCGGGAAGCCAATCTTGCGATAGACTTGCGCCGAACCCGCGCAGAACACGGCGATGCTTTCACCCGCCGGGATAGTAACGTCGCCAGAATTGCCCTGCGGCAGAACGAAACTTGACATGCTCTTGATCTCCTTCTGCTTCTATCAGGTCTGGGAAAACATGATGATGCCGCTCATTTGCGGCTGCTTGTTCACCACGCCATAAAGAGTATCAAGGCGATACTTGGTCTTTTGCGTGTTGATGTCATATTGCTTGGACATGACCAATTCGATGCCCTGGTCAGTTGCAGCCCGCATGACAGCGGCGCCGGCATCGCTCGGGATCGCCAAACGGCCCGGCAGGATTTCCAAGCTATCCTTGTGCCAGAAGGGGTTCATGAAGTTGGTCACGGTATTTAGGAACACAATGGCGGCAGTGGTTGAAGTGGTGACAGCCGTGCAGTTCTGATACTGCACTTCTGCATCCGTGCCGCCCTGCGCCGTGATAAGCGGCGGCGAAATCACCAGCGTCGTCGCGCTTGGCACGCTGATCACGCGGAAGGTTTTAAGAACCCCAGTGCTTTGCTTGGTGATGTGATGCACCGCCTCAATACCCGCAATGGTGAAGGCATCGCCCCCCGCCACGCCTGTCGTGCTGGAAATCGTGACAGTCTGAAAGCGGTTGTCAACATTGCTCGTTTCGCCAGTCGCCGCAACGGCAGTAGCCTTTGGCACATAGAATTGCGCGCCCGCCACGGTCGTGTTGATCTGCAAGCCCGCGCCACCAGCCGCCGCAGTCTTGCGAAGGGCATAATCGAGCTTGTAGGTATCAAAGCTGGCCACCGTCCCAACAAGCGCGCGGCGCAGGGCGTTATCGCTGGTTTGATTGCCGAAGGAACGGGTCACGGCCTGAAGGTTGCTCGCCATGCCGTTATAATCGCGTGTGGAAAGCGCCAGATAGCGGTCCTCCATCATCACGCCTTGCTCGTTCATAATGGCTTCGCACTGCGCCACGTCATCAAAGCCGGACGCGGCAACCGTGCGCTTCACAAACAACGTGCCTTGCAGCGCCGCCACGTTCATGATCGCCACGTTGATGTCCGACGCCAGCTTTTGCTTGGCCGCATCGCCCAGGCGTTGCTCCTGCAAGGCATCGCGCAATTCGGTGCCGGTCATCACCCATGGCACGGAGCGCTGAAAGCCAATCGGCGCCGGGACGGTCAATTGCGTGTAATCGTCGAAGTTGGCGGTCATATCGGTGCCAGCGTAGCTCGTCGCGATGTACGGCTGCGGGCGCCAGATGATGTTGTTTGTGCGCTCCATCATCACCTGATCGGTGTTGTAGATCGCCACATTTCGGGAAAGAACAAGCGCGTCCTGAAAGCCCTCAAGGATATTCTCGAAGGCAATGCGCTCTTCTTTGCTAAAACTGTTTGCCATGTTTCATAGCCTCATGATTGAGAGATGGGGATTGTTGCCATGTCTCACCCATAAGGCCGGGCGGCTGCCGTTCTATGCCCTCTGCGAATTACGGCTCGCGACACCTAGGCGCTGACAATCTACGCCAGCGCCCGGCTTGGCGTCAATTACTTTTTTGCCGCCTTCTGGCGCTTATAGGCAATCACCTTAGTCATATCGCCAGTCTTGGCGGCTTCATCGCGCAGCCTTTCCAGGGTGCTATCCACGGCGCCGGATACGGGAACGCCGCCGGTTGACCGGATTTGCTTCTCGGGCGCGGGTGGCGCCTTGCGGGGGGTGACTTTCAATTGTGCCTCCAATTTGGCTACGGCGAAGGTGAATTTGACGGGATCGGTAATGGCAGCCAATTCCTTGGCCTTGGCCGGGCTTCTACCCATGGCGTAAATCAACAAGGCAGGATTTTCGGCGCCTGCCACGATGATGCTTTGCTGCGGCACGCTAAACGTGGATTGCGCCACCGCTTCGGCTTCTTCATAATCCGGCACCCGCAATTCAGCCTTGGCCCTGCCGTAGCCTTCCAGCTTGGCTTGCCAGGCTTTTTGTTGCTCCTGTTCCGTTTGAAGCTGGCGCGTGATTTCAGCATCGGCATTGCGCTTGCGTTCATACCAAGCTGTAATTTCGCGCTCATACGCCTCGGTATCGTAATCGTGATCTTCAAGCGTCGGCTTCTTGCCGGGATCGGTTGCGGGCGGCGGGGTTGCTTCCTTTGCCGCCAGCTTGTCGCGCAATTCCTTGATTTCACGCTCGCGCTCGCGGTTGACGCGGCGCAATTCCCGCACCCATTCAGGGGCTGCCTCGGGCGGCTCGGGGGCGGGTTCATCGCCAATGGTGACGATTACCTCCTCCGGATCAGAGGCTGGCGTTTCGGGATCGGGCGCATCAAGCGGTGCAACCTGCGCCTCAATCTCAAGGTCAGGCTCTTGCGTCTGTGTTTCGCTCATTTTGGATTCCTGTCTCACCCTTCACCGGCAGGGCGGATGCCGTTATTTCTTCTTTCGCGCGGCGCGCATGTTATCCACAAGGTTTGGATACGGGCGCCCGGCTTCCTTTGCCATGGCCTTTGCCGCCGCCTTTTGCTTGGGCGCCAGCTTCTTGTCGCCCTTGGTGGGGTCTTTGGTTTTCCATACGGGCTTTTTCATTTTGCCTTGTTCCTATTGCTTATGGCCTTCGCCTTTGCCTTGGCGTCGGCTTTGCTTGATGCACCCCAGGCTTGCAGGGATTTCAGAAGGCGCGTGGGCTTGCCTTCCGCGTCACGCTCCGGGCCGGGCATGTTTCCCATGCGCGCCAGAAAGGAAGCCCGGCGCGGGTTATCGCCAGCCTTCACGGGCGGCTTTAGGTCCGAACCGGGATTTGCCTTCTCATAGGATCGGCGCCCGGCTTCATTCAGGCCGCCTTTCGCGTTCTTCCCGGCCTTCCGGGCCCAAGCTGGCGATTTCATGCTTTGCCTTTCAATGAAAAACAATCTCTTCGCCATCATCTATCAGCAGTTGCATTGCCGCCATGACAGCGGCCATTTCTTCGCGTTCCTGGGCTTCCTGCCGGCGCTGTAGCTTGCGCCTGGCAGCCTGCAATTCGCCCCGGACCATATCGGCCACGAACTCAGGCGTTGCGCTCACCGGCGGGGCGATAGGCTCCATGGCCATGCGCTCGCCTTCAAGCTCCACCTCTGCCACCGGGGCAGCGCGGCGCGGGCGCGGGACGGGCTGCGCTTCCTCTTGCGGATCGGGCAAGGTGACGCTGGCAAGGTATCGCGCGGCGTCCTCTGCCCGGTCAAAGACCTTGCCGTCTACCATATAAACGGCGCGCTTGCGGCCTCGCGGCGCGTTGCCAGGACCGCCGCCGCCGATAATCTGTGGCGGCGGCGGTGGTGCCCCTTGCGATTGAAGAAGCGTCAGCAGCGTCACGGTTTAGGCCGATTGCAGCCTTACCAAGACCGCCTCGGCCTCGGCAATCTTTAGCGTCAGGCTCGCCACCATTGCCACATCGCCCGCGCTTTCGGCGCTTGCAAGCTGCCCGCGCAAAGTGACGATGCGGTTTTCCTGCAACCTTATGTGGTCAGATAAATCGCTCATTTAAAATTCCTCATGCAAAGAACAAATCGCCAATAACATCGCCAGCCGCCACCGCCGTAGCGTCAGCATCAGCGGAGCCGGTCACGATGGTCAGGCCGATGCCCGTGGTGAAGGCAATGCCGCCTTCAAGCGAAAACGTCACCGTATCATTGGGCGGCAGCGCGATAGTGCGAACCACGCCCGTCCCGGCAGTTGGCGTAGTCGTTTGATTGTGCAGTTTCACATACCGATATGCCGCGTTCGTGTTGGCTAAGCACCAGCCAAGCACACGGCCCGCGCCAGCCTTGACTACCGTGGCATTGGTGGACGCCGCCGATACGATATGGGCACCAGACGCGGCGCCTGTGGCATTGGCGCGGTATTGCTGGCCCACGTCACCGATGGCCGCCGTGCCTGCCACAAGCGCTGGCTGCGTAAAAGATACAACCGCCGTGCCTGTGATTGCCACCGGAAGCGGGGCCGCGTTACCCATAGGCCTTATGCCAGCGATATAAGTCGGGACGTTGGCGTTGTCCTCAATGCTCAGGAAGCCAATCGTCCAAGTCGTGCCAGATGCTGGCGCAGTGGTGCCATTCTGCGACCAGACATAGAGATACAATTCTACGTCATCATCGGGAATGTTTTCGATCCGGCTGGCGCGTGTGGTGACGGTTGGCGTAACGACGGAGGCAACCAGCGCGTCAGCCCAATAGATATTGCGCCCATCAGCGGCCACTTGCATCACATGACCGGGCGACGCCGTTGTGTTGATCGTGGCTACCGTGTCGCTGCTATTCCACCCACGCCGTTGCGCGTCTATGTTTGCGGCAGTCGCTGACGTGCCGGTGTAAAGTGTACGAACCCAATTCCAACCAAACAGGTCCACCGTGCAGGAACCGGAAGCAGGCCAGCCCGCGACGGTGAAGTTGATCGTATCCACGCTTGGGATCGAAGCGATAGCATAGCGCCCTGGGACGCCCGCCGCGCCGTTAATGGCGCCGACAAACATGGACTGCCCGACATTTTCAGCCGTGAAGCCGTGCGCGACTTTGGTAACAGTGATGGACGTGGCGCTGTTGATCGTGCAGGCCAAGCCCTCGCCAACAATATCCGCCAGCATCGCATGGAAATTGTTGTTGGCGATGCGTTGCGAAAGGATTGTCTTGTGGCGCTGAATGAAGGCACCGCGAAAGCTCGCTATCGACCGCGCCAAAAACTCGCTGTTTGCCGTGGTGCCAGCCGCAACCACAAGGTTACTGGATGATTGCGAAACCGTAATGCCTGTCCCAAGGCGCCGCTGCGTCAATTCCGATGCCAGCAAACCGGACCCGGAAGCAGAAAATTCCACGCTCCAAATATCCGCAGGCGCCTGCCGCACCACCGCGCCACGGTCGCCATAAAGCGGATGCGTTGTTATCACGTCGGGCTGGTTGGCCGCAGTTGCTGCGCCCGAAGGCAACGGCAGGGAAGCCGCCGAAACCGGCACCGCGACCGCCCGCAATTCGGCATCCGTCAACGGGCCAGATACCGGCACCGCACTTGCGCGAAGCTCCGCATTAGTCAATGCGCCGGTTACCGCAATGCCACCGGGCGCCGTTACTGGCATCGGATTGGCCGCGCTTACATCAACCGCAACGCCATCACCGCCGACGCCAAGCTTTACCCGCTGATGAAGAACGCCGCCGATCTCATCAGCCGCAATGGTGGCGCCAGTGCCGGGCGTATAGCCTACATTGTCCACCATTAGTCCTCAATCCTTTCGCCAACATAGGAACCGTCAGCCGCCTTCCGCACCACCACCTTAGCCTTGCGGGATTTCTCGGATTGCGCGTGATTGGCGTCCAGCTTATCCACCATCTGGCCTTGGCTTTGCGCCAAGCTTTCGATGGCCGCGCCAGCATCAGCAAGCGCCATACTCATAGCCTCAATGGCCGGCGCCATGATCCTTTGAATGCCGCCGTTCTGATCAACCACAATCAATGGCGGGTTGCTGTTGATTTCGCGTTGCGGCGCTTCCACCACGGCGCGGGCTTTCTCCCGCTCCATCTCCACCTCGGCCAGCGCCTTAATGCGCGCCACATCGGCATTCAATCGGGCGGTTTCAGCCTGAAGCCTGGCCTTTTCCACATCGGCGTCAATTTTGGCAACCTCGCCGGCCTGCTTTGCCTGGATCATCTCAGGCGAGAACTCCGCCGCGATCTTCTGCGCCTCCGCCTTAATCTTCTCGGCCTCGGCTAATGCTTTCTGCGCTTGCGTGATCAGATATTGTTGTTCCGCCGTCGGGGGCGGCGGCTGTTGCGCGGCTTCCGCCATCGCTTTTGCCTCTTGTTCCGTTGGTTTCAGCACGCCTGCCTGCACAAGATTCTTGCGGAAATACTCCCGCACGTCATCAATACCCTCGCCTTCCATGTTCATCATGGCCATGGATTGCAGAACCTTTTGGGTTTCCGGATCTGGCGTAATGGCCATCATGCCAGTCAAGGCCCGCACGGTAGCCGCGCGCTTGCTAGAGCTAGACGGGCCAACCGTCACCGCAACGTCAAACTCAGCGTCGGATAGGTCATTCTCATGTTCAACCTCGCCGTCATCGCTCATGATCGGGCGCATAAGCTCGACAGTGGAAAGCTTGCCTTGCGCTCCGATGCCTTTCATCTTGCGGCCTGGCTCGACAAACACATCCTTGGCCATCGAAAGCCAAATTTCACCGCACCGCTTTACGGCCTTACCCATGTTGGAAAGGTAAATGTAAGCTTGCATATCCAGGCGTTGCTGGATCATCTCCACCGCTTTGCCGGAAATGTTCGATACCATCTTATCGGCTTGCTGCGCCGATCCAAGGATTTCCTGCATATCCTGCTCGGTCACGGCCAACATGCCAGCCAAGGCAGGCGGGATTGCCGGCGGCTTGGTATAGGCCATTGGCCCGGCGGGTTGCTGGTTTCCGCTGGCGTCTGTGATCGGGTTTAAAAGCAAGTAGGGATAATTCTTCAGGTTATCTTGCGACCACATTTCTTGATGGCCAAGCACTTGTTCCGGCGTCAGGATCGGCTTTTCAACACTGGAAAGCGCCGCAATCTCGCCCAGCTTGGAAAGCTGCATATTCTTTAGGCGTTGCGAATCCTTTGCCAACCGCACATGACCCATGCACCGTTCGACGTTATCCACAAACCATCGCTTGCCATAAACCGGAACAATCGGGATATTCCTCCCGGAAATGTAACCGGCATCTTCAAGCACTTTGGCGCCGCTCAGGATGTATTTCCGCACCTTCCGGCGCTTGACGCGCTTACGGCGCATTTCCCGCGCGCCGGTCGCAGCCAGGCGGTCCTCAAGCTCTTCGTCTTCGTCAAACTCGGCTTGGGAATGCTTTTCCTCTTCGCCGTCAAGCGTCCGGAATATCCGGATGGTTTCGGAAACCTCCTCCACCTTGTAATATTCGGCCACATAGACAACTTCGGGCGTTGCCCAGTCAAACTCTAGCTGTTGGATTTCCTTCGGCCAGCTTGCCGGGCTGTCATTCCATTCGCGCTCATAGGCCTGGGGCGTCATGGAAGTCAGCACAAAGCAGCACTTGGCGTCCGCCTTGTCCTGGCGCTTGGCGTCCAGGTCGAACCATACGGAACTGTCAGCATCGAAGATCGGCTCGATCCGGATGCGCTGCTTATCGTCGTCCTCATCTTCCTCGTTTACGTATTCCGTCCGCAAGCGCCAAGCGCCAAACCCGCCGCCAACCGCCTCTTCAAAGGCGTTGTCATAGGCTTCCTCTGCCACGCTGTCCTGTTCATCGGCGCGATATAGGTCGTTGCAGGTCTCGGCTAGGGGGTCATCTTCCTGGCCATCCTTGGACACAAAGGATACCGAGATACGGTTATTGCGGAACTCGTTGAAGATGCGAATGACGGAAAGGTG
>Ga0315285_10005250_pt1 | contig 13380 bp, 10 predicted proteins | sample YL17G09_36_MG_FD_203698 | JGI IMG/M metagenome (GOLD analysis project Ga0315285, IMG submission 203698) | Sediment microbial communities from Yellowstone Lake, YNP, Wyoming, USA - YL17G09_36 | ecosystem: Environmental > Aquatic > Freshwater > Lake > Sediment | place: USA: Wyoming | collected... | reverse complement strand
GCAGAATACTTGATCGCATCTTCCGTTGACAGGATACCTTGACCAATAGCCCGTGAGCGTACGATCTCGTTCTCACTAAGAAACCGATCCATCTCATCGATCTTGCGGGGGAGGCGTTCGAAGACAATGTCGCGAATCTTCTCCAATGTACCTTCAGGAAAGTCGCGAGCCACTCCACCAAAACGGAAGTAATTACACATCATGCGCGAACCAGCGACGGCTTCAAACACATCAAGGATCAATTCGCGTTCTTCGAATAAATAGATAAGGGGAGTGAAGAAGGCGCCCAGATCATTGAGAAGTGCTCCGACAGCCATGCAGTGGTTGGCAATTCGGGTTAATTCAGCCATAATCACCCGGATGTATTCAGCGCGCTCAGGTACGGCAATGTTCATCAATTTTTCAACAGCGAGAGCGTAACCGAAATTGTTACTCATGGGGGAAAGATAGTCCAAGCGATCAGTGTAGGGCATATTTTGAAGGTAGGTATTCCGTTCACCAATCTTTTCGTGATTGCGGTGAAGATAACCCATGACCGGTTTAAGATTAACAATAGTTTCACCGTTAAGGACAATCGTATAGCGGAATACGCCATGGGTAGATGGATGCTGCGGACCTAAATTAACGACCATGCTATCGGTCTTTAGCTCATTTGTATCCAAGGTCTCATACTTTGCAAGTGCCCCATACAGAGCAGCCTCACCTTCGGGGATCCATTTTTCCGGGTTGAATTCAGGCGGGTAGTAAATATTATCGCCGAAAGGATTTTTATCTTCCGCACGTACGACATGTCCTTCAGGCCAGCGACTCTTGAATGGTTTACCCTCTTCTTCGAAATAAGCTTCATGCCAATCTTTTCTTAAAGGGTGACCTTCAAATCCCTCCCACATAAAGATACGGCGTAAATCAGGATGACCGGAGAATTTAATCCCAAGGAGGTCCCAAGCTTCACGTTCCTGCAACTCGGCACCTGGCCAGACGCTTACCAGTGAGGGAACTTCTGACCTATTTCGAGGGACCTGGGTTTTAAAAACGAAACCATGCCCACCGGAGGTTTTGTAAACATGATAAACAACTTCCATCTTCTCATCTGGCAGATAATCAACGCCAGTGACCGATGAGAGATAATCGTAACCATGCTCATCACGCAATACCAAGGCGAATTCCGCTAACTTGTCGGCAGAAATAATCCAACCAGAATAGCCAGGGCGTTCATCCATGGTGAGTGAACCGGGGAAACGTGCGGTCAGATCAAGGGTTGAAATCGGTGAAGGTGTAGTCATGTCGACCTCGTTGATGCCTTATGCTCCTTGATCAGAGGGATCTTTCGAGTGTCAATCAAGTCCGGGCCAAGGATGGGGAGTGGGATCGAGGAAGGATCCACGCCCTTTCGATACCAGCGCACCTTCTTTAAAGACTGCCTGTCAATCTTTTTCTGCAGTGCGATCAAGCCGTTAATTAATGCCTGAGGTGTTGGGGGGCAACCGGGAATGTAAACATCCACCGGAAGGAATTTATCAATGCCGGAAACGACGTTATAGCCCTCCTTGAATGGTCCGCCACCCGAGGCGCATGCGCCCATTGCAACCACGTACTTTGGCTCGGGCATTTGATTATACAAGCGCACGATAATCGGCATCATCTTCTTGGTGACCGTCCCGGACACAATCATCAAGTCACTTTGCCGCGGACTGGGACGAGTGACTTCCATACCAAATCGGGCGAGGTCAAAACGGCTGACCAGAGAACAAATAAATTCAATGCCACAACATGCCAAAGCAAACATCATTGGCCATACCGAGTAGCGTCGTCCCCAGTTGTAGATCTTATCCAGGGTTGTAATGGCGACCAGCCCCTGCATTTCTGGTGGGATCTCATAACCGGGGGTGTTGATCTCATTTTTATCCACGAATTACCTCCTTAATCTTTATTAGTTTTATAGACCTTTGGATGCTGCCCCAAAAGGGCGATAGGTCATCCGCGAAATCAAGTCAGGTGCACAAAAATAAATATTGTTACTCAGCCCTCACTCAGAATGACACTGGCAACCGTGAGGAGATTCTTGCCACAGGCATCCATTTACCGCCGATGTAATTGCTATCGTCCATCGAGAGCTCCCGACAAGAGCAGACGCAAACTCATACTTACAGCCAAGGATATATTAGATTATATTCCTTTGATAATATTCCTGTCAATTGAATTACACAAATATATATTTGTGTAATATAAATAGTGAGTATAATCATATTATGCGCATGACAACAACACGCCAACGCGTGCTGGCATACATTAAAAAACATCAAATGGTTTCCGCGATTGATATCAGTCGGGACCTGGGTATGACCCAGGCGAATGCCCGTCATCACCTGGCTATTTTGACAATGGACAGCAGGGTGGAAATCCTTGGGTTAAACCAAGCAGGAGGACGCGGGCGACCGCAGGTTCTTTACGGCATAAGCCGAACTGCGACAGGAAACAATCTCGACAGGATCGCTGGTAAACTTTTAGATCTATGGTTGGTGGATCTCCCAAACAAAGGGAGAGATTCCCGCCTACACAGCCTGGTAAAGAAACTTGCAGGGGAATGCCAGGCTGTCAGAAGCTACCATATCACGCGCCGTTTGGCTTTAACCGTGGATCACATTAATGGAATGAACTATCATGCCCACTGGGAGGCACATGCAGCAGGGGCGCGTGTATTTATTGAACAGTGTCCGTATTGGTCAATCATTGGTAAGCATCCCGAATTATGTCAAATGGATAAGTTATTGCTTGAAGAACTGTTGGGAGTGCCTGTTAATCAAGCAGCCAAGCTTGAAACAAGGCTAAAGGGGCTTCCATTTTGCGTATTTGTTGTAAACCAGTAATGGCGTGACCATACAGCAATTCAAGTGATGGAATTATTCCACTGTCACGCTCTTTGCCAGATTCCGAGGCTGATCTACATCCAAACCCCTGAGGGTGGCAATGTGGTAGGCAAGCAATTGAAGGGGAATAACTGTTACGATGGGACTGAGCATCCAGGGACATTCTGGAACCCACAGAACGTAATCAGCGATTGAAGCGACCAGTTCATCATGCTCGGTTGCGACAGCAATCACCATACCACCGCGGGCTTTGGCTTGTTGGATCTGGCTGATCATCTTCTCGTACCAAGGATCTTTTGGAGCCAGCGCCACGACCGGCATATTCTCATCGATCAAGGCAATCGGACCATGCTTCATTTCACCAGCCGGGTACCCCTCGGCGTGGATGTAGGAGATCTCCTTAAGTTTCAGGGCACCTTCATAAGCTATCGGCATGTTGATGCCACGCCCGAGGTACAGGCAATCACGGATATCTTTAAGAGCGAGGGCAACCTTTCGTATTTCTGGTTCGGTATTCAACGTACGACCGGCGAGGTCAGGAACAAGGCGAAGGTCAGCCACAAGCTGCCGGCGTGTTTTCTCATCAATGACATTACGCAGGTCGGCAAGAAAAACAGCCAACAAATAGAGGTCCACAAGGGGAGCGGTAAAAGCCTTGGTGGACGCTACACCAATCTCGGGACCGGCCTGCATCGAAATATAGCCATGCGAGATGCGCATAGCCTGCGATCCAATTGCATTAACGATTGACCAAATGATTGCGCCTTTACGACGACCCTCTTCCATGGCGGCGAGGGTATCGGCTGTCTCGCCGGATTGACTGATAGCAAGCACAATCGTATCCTGTGAAACGATCGGGTCAGAGTAGCGAAACTCAGAGCCGATCGCAACCTCACAAGGTATGCGGGCAATTTTTTCAATCAGTATTTTACCGACCATCGCCGCGTAAGAGGCAGTGCCGCAGGCAATGAGGAAAATCTTTTGGATGCGTCTGGCAACTACGGGAGTTAATTTTAATTCCGGCAGACGGACTCTACCATTCTCGAAGTCCACCCGACCAGCAAGAGTGTCGGTTAGCGAGCGAACCTGCTCGTGAATTTCCTTCTGCATAAAATGGCGGTATTCACCCTTCTCGGCTGCAACAGGATCCCAGGAAACCGTGTGAACCTGAAGCGGAACCGGTTCACCCTCCAACGTCTGTACCTGGGCACCATGGGAGGTAATAACAGCCATCTGCCGCGATTCGAGGAAGATAACCTGACGGGTATATTCGAGGATGGCGGGGATATCGGAAGCGATATAAGTTTCGCCATCACCCAGACCTATGACAACACCGCCTGCATTTCCAATCCGGGCACAAACCATTCTATCCGGCTCTTCAGCAGACATCAATACGATGCCATGGGCGCCGCGGATATGCTGGAAAGTTTTACGGGCGGCTTCGGTCAGGTCAAGGCCGGATGCCTGGTAATGCTCCACCAGTTGAACAATCGTTTCGGTGTCGGTGTCTGAGTTGAAAGTTACACCCTCGGCGGAGAGTTCGTCCCGCAATTCCAGGAAGTTCTCGACGATACCGTTGTGAACGATGACCACTTTGCCTGTGCTGCCCAGGTGGGGGTGGGCATTTCGGGCGCTGGGCTCACCGTGGGTAGCCCAGCGGGTGTGCCCGATGCCGACCGAGCCACTAACAGGAGATGCGGACACCAATTCGCAAAGGTTCGATAGTTTACCAGAATCGCGTCGAACTTCAATCTTTCCATTCTGGAGAACTGCCAAGCCTGCGGAATCATAACCGCGATATTCCAGACGTTTCAAGCCATCGAGAATAATTGGGGTTGCATCACGCGGACCGATGTATCCGACAATGCCGCACATAGAAGAATAACCTCACTTAATATTGTAAAGTTAAGTATAACAGTAATGGGGAGGAGGAATCAGGGATAGGGATTGGGGAGGTGATATTTGATATTCAAGATTGGTGAGCAGGGATCAGGTGACAAGGTAAAAGGGATCGGGGAACAGGGAATAGTGAGTAGGAATCAGGGAATAGGAATCAGGGATCAGGGAATAGGGATAAAGGCTGGTCACTCCCACGCGGGTGGGGAAAAGGGTGGGCGGGGAGATCCCGCCCCTACGGGAAGAGAACGTTTTTCGTATTTGGGGGAGGGGTGTGGATTCCCGTGGAATTATCGCCTAGATTAAAAGTAAAACAGGCTGAACAATGTCAGCCTGTTGTATGGAATCAGAAAGATCCTATTTGTATAACTCTATTTCTGGCTGGTACTGGATATTTTCTGCCGAGTTGAATTCGACCACTCCGTTTGTGTTACCCCTCAGGTCAAGCGTGCTGCCAATCCATTGACTGTGCATGGCATTGCTACCAAAGTCACCTTCCCATATAATATCCGAAGATGGAGCCAGAACAGTACCCGAGATGAAGAGGTCATAGGTACCAGTCAATTTAATCTGATTGTGATTACTAGGTGGGAGGTAAAGTACGATACCTTTGGTAGGACCACTGGTCGGTGCGCTCAAATGCATTTCTACACCGCCATTCCAGAGGAGTCCCTGATTCAGCATAATGATCGTAACCCCGAAGGCTTTCAAGTTGGTCTTGGGAAAGGAGCCGGTTACGCAATAAACGCCCGGGCCAAGCTCGGTCACCCCGGTTGGTGGAAAATTTACGTAAGTATAGTCACAGGTATATTTTGGGAGCATGGGGTCATCGTTGGGGATTGGGCAAGGGTACTGGGGGGTAACGTTACATTCCACCGGTGCACCGGGGATACTGCCACAAGGAGGCGGGCCAACAGCCTGGCCACCATAAGGAGGATCAATTTTCAAATTTTCGGCCTTCTGTACAAAAATGGAATTTGAAGATGATGAGTTCGAGTAGACACCACCCCCAAATACCGTGACCGTGGCGGAACCCTGCGCATTGATCGTTTCCTCACCAGAACAGGCGGTTGCAACGAGGGCAGCACCACCAAAAAGCGGGACCGCGGGTTTGTAGCGAGCGATTGCCTCAACCTGATTGGTGACCTCTTCCCTGCCGAGGATGGAACTGAAGTAGGTTTGAACATGTGAGGTGATGACAACGTGAATCTTCTCGTAAGTGACATCAGCTATCTTTTCGGTGGTATGCGTGACCGCAACAGTGTTGGATGTACCGTTATTATCATAGCCATTATCCAAAGCACGCGCGATTGCGGCATCCTGATAGTTCTGACCTCTACCTTGAGCCAGGGCACCAGCCAGGGCAGCGGTATCAGCCGCGTTCTGGGCTTTGCGCCGGTCTGAGAAGGCATTACCGCCATCGATAGCCAGGGCGGTTATACCGACAAGCGCAAATATAGCAAATGCAAACAAGACCAGAGTCTGGCCTCGCTGTGATAGTTTATTTTTTAACATATCCTGCTCCTTTGATTAACGGAAGAACCAATTACACTAAATATTATAAAGGATTTTGGATATATCGAACTTACAAATATGAAATTTTACTTTGCATATTTGAAAAGAGACACTGAGCGGTTGAACTATCTCAAGAAAATTGAAAAAGCAAATCACAGTCATGATAACTGAAATTCAATAACAGTATGGATATAGAATAGTATCAGTAACAGAAGCCCTAAGAGGGATGGTCTGGCTACCGATGATGCTGGTAAGGAACGGCATGGATATATGAAAAGTGTAAAGCACCTGCACTTCTATCGAGCCGCCCTCACATGCGCCTCCATGGATAATCGGAGCAGGCACTGAGACATCGGGATCATTCACCAAATCAACTGGCGTAAATGCCGCGGTTTTAGCCCGTTCAATAATTCCTGCAGAATCCGTGGAATTAAACGAGCCATAGAGGGCACCTTCCTGGGCTGCATCACGCAGCTCGACAAGAATAAAAAAGGCTCTACCAAAATCCACAATCCCTGCCAGAAGTAATATCATCGCTGTCAGAGTTAATGAAAATTCAAGCAGGCTTTGACCATGCATGGAAATTCTTTTAGATAACCTAAGAACTGTTTTCATGGCAATTGATGAGTATTATCTGAATCCAGGATAGGACAACCATTTTCAACGAAGTTCACGAGAACGCGGAAACTCGAAACGGTAACACCTTCAGGGAAATCATTCCCAAAGTTGAAAACCATGACCTTATTGGAAGAGGGGGTTAACTGGCGGTTACTCAATGCACCCAACCAGTTGCTATTGATTGTTGTCGGCGATTTATCACTGCCAATATTCCAGATCGTTGTACCACTAAATGTAACGTTATTTAGAGTTTGAGAGGTTGTAGGCCAATACAGGGTGTCTTGAGAGATCGTGATGGTATAGACACTGTTGTTGTAAATGGTCCAAGTAAGGGTTTGCGATCCCAATGACAAAGTGCTATGGCGGACATCACAAGAAATCGGTGAGGCTGTCTGTGTAGCCGTATTAGTCGGGGTGGCTGTACTAGTCGGTGTCAATGTATTGGTCGAGGTCGAGGTTGGACTTGCAGTTGTAGTTTTGGTAGGCGTCACAGTGCTCGTAGGAGTTCTACTGGGTGTGGGAGATAAGAGCGGAGTATTTGTTGCTGTTGGTGTTCTTGTCGGCGTGCTGGTTATTGTTGGTGTACTCGTATTGGTTGGTGTAAGAGTAGGTGTAGATGTTACCGTAGAAGTGGGAGTATTGGTCGGAATTACATAAGATGTAATCTCGATTGCAATACTACCCAAATATGTCCGGTAATTATAGGCTATGATGTTCCTTGGTGAAATTGGCACGATAGGTACTACGGGACTGTAAGGAGCAGATACCATCACCTTGATCCTGTCGCCGCTCTTTACTTTTATGGTTGTATCTTCATCCAAACCTTGAGGGCAAGTAGCGAAAGGGAAAGGCTCGTAGACCCCATGGTAGAAATCAATTTCGATATCAGAGTCCTGGATGTCTGCGAGGAAGCCGACATCTTTTGCCGCCTGTCGTATGCCTTTGCAGTCCTGATAACGAAAGACAGTCCCTGCCTCGTTCAAGCCGGTCGTCGAACCATAACGAACTGCCTCGCGGCTGGCGGTTGTAACTGAACTATAGATGAAAATCACGCGGCCTACTTCAAACAGACCATAGATAAGCATCAAGAGAATTGGGAGGACCAGGGCGAACTCAAGCATACCCTGGCTCGAGGTATGATGCTTGAAGATTTTATTAATCCTTGACCTGGTTCTCAGCATATTATTGACCTATGGTTCAATATTAATTTGTGGCGGTGATCATAAATTTCTAGGCGGGAATCAAGGCTCCGATCAAATTTGGCAGGTAAAGCAACAATATGGCACTTATAATAAAATATGGACCATATGGCAGGAAAACCATCATTGCCTGCTGTCTATACCGCCTGGCGGTAATCATCCAGATGATAATCAATAAACTGATGATGCCTCCAGCGAGAATTCCCAGAAGCAGTCCAAACCAGATCAGGGGCCACCCGAGAATGAAGCCGAGAATGAGGGCTAAATTCACATCACCAAAGCCAAGAGCTTCTTCATCATCAACCGCCTGACCGGCTGCCCGCATGCGGCGTGTGCGATAGCGTGTAAAGAGAATACCAAAAAGATAAAATATGAACATGATACAAAAACCTGCAAACCCACCAACCAAAGTGGGTATGAAACCATGCATCAGGATTCCCAATCCGAGCCCGAGAAAGGCACCCACCAGACTGACAGGATGAAGGATCAAGCGGTGCTCCAAATCGATAATCAATACTATGGAGAGGTAAATCAAGAGGACAAGACCCAATAAAAAACCCAACCGTGGAGGTGGGAATTCCCAGATATAAATAGTGGAAATGACTGCGAGGAACTGTACCAGCCAGGTACGCGTATTGCGACGGTGTTTGCATGCCCGGCAACTACGCAACAAACAATAATCCCACCAACCTGTTGGTGAACTGCAGCGTGGACAAATGGGCTGGCGAGAGCGAGTCGATGATGGTATGACATCGGTGAGGTAATTCACAAGCAAGCCCGCTATCCACCCAAGAGACAAGGGAATAATAAGATAAAGAACCATTTCTTATATTATATAACCATTTCAGCATATTAAATACATGCTGTTAGTAAACTGTAATGTTCTTGGCGAAATGACAATTCTGTCTTACAATTTCAGTTGAGACCAAGGAAAATGAATCATGTGGGCGCTTATAAGGCATACCTTTGCGATCCGTGGTCGAGAATGAAGAGATCATTAATGAATGTACTGCAATAACTCATTTTTGTCAGGATGAACACTTTGAAGCACTTAACCAACGACCGTGAGGAGATTCTTGCCACAGGCACCCTGTCAAGCGGGTCGAACGGCGCTACGCGGTCTCCGCTGCAAAGAGCGCATCGGCTCCCTGACACACCTGCCCTCCCGAAAAAGCAACGGGACGATGTGGCGGGCGGTGCCAGGGAAAACCGCCGCCCCGTTCGGGCTTTCAGCCCGCCGGGGCGAGGCGGGGGCAAGCAGAATGACACTGGGCTGAGTACTAATTAATGATTTTCGTACATGAGGTAAATTATTAACGGTAATATTATTAATCTTTTGACTGCCTCATTGGAGAATGGTGAAAATTACCAGGTTATTGTCAAAAATAAAACTATAAGCGAGATTATCAAGGACACACCTTATGGAAAAATTCGTAATTGAAGGCGGAATTCCACTCAATGGTGAAATCACACCTGCAGGGAACAAGAATGCTGCACTCCCGCTGCTGGCTGCCTGCCTATTGACCGACGAGCCGGTAATATTACATAATGTTCCATCCATCCGTGATGTGGATGATATGAGGTGCCTGATTGAGAGCTTAGGGGTGGATATCGAGAATCAAGGCAGCAATTCCTTAAAAATCACTGCAAAATCCGTCCGACCGTCTGATATGGATCCAGACCTGTGCCGCCGCATACGGGCATCGATCCTGCTTGCGGGACCCATGATCGGGCGGGCGGGCGGGCTGCGATTACCACCTCCAGGCGGGGATGTGATAGGCCGGCGCAGGGTGGATACACACATCCTGGCATTCAAAGCTTTAGGAGTGAAAGTAAAATACAACCGTTCATTTGAATTTACATCTGATGGTCTAAAGGGGGCAGATATCCTGCTGGACGAGGCAAGCGTGACAGCAACCGAGAATGCAATCATGGCAGCCGTGATGGCAAAAGGGACCACGGTCATCCGTAATGCAGCATCCGAGCCGCATATTCAGGAATTATGTCTTTTTCTTAATAAACTAGGGGCGCGGATAGAGGACATCAGATCAAATACGCTTCACATTGAGGGAGTATCAGGTCTGCATGGGGGTGAATTTACCATTGGACCTGATTATCTTGAGGTGGTAAGCCTTGTGGGCGCTACGGCAGTGACACATGGCAATGTCCGTATTCATGGAGCAGGTATTCGATATCTAGATATGATCCAGCTAGTGATGGAACGTCTTGGAGTGAAATGGGAAGTCGAGGGGGATGATCTGATCATTAACGATAAGCAATCTCTTGCAATCGTCCCCGATCATGATGGGGCGATACCTGAAATCAAAACCAATGTCTGGCCGGCATTTCCTACTGACCTGATCAGCATTGCCATAACAATCGCGACACAAGCAAATGGCACGATCATGTTCCATGATTGGATGTATTCCGGGCGCATGTACTTCACTGACAAACTGGTGGGAATGGGAGCGCGCATCATCCTATGTGATCCGTACCGGTGCATAGTGCAAGGTCCCACTAGATTATTTGGTGAGAAGATGGAAAGCCCTGATATTCGGGCGGGCATGGCTCTCTTATTAGCCGCCCTGGCAGCAAACGGTGTATCCACGATACGGAATGTAGGACAGATTGATCGTGGTTATGAAAATGTGGATGTTAAATTACGAAATCTTGGAGCAAAGATAGAACGGGTCATTGAATAAACCGATAAAAAGAGCGCAGAGGCTCTTAAGAAATTGACGGTAACAAGATTCTTCCTTAAAGAAGAGCGCTGTCGCTGGGGATTTATCGCAGTAACAGGGGTAACTGACGATAGTTTATAGACGATAGACGATACACGAGGGTCTGGCGGCAAAAGAGCCGCACCTACGGGAGGAGACACTTCACCATCAAAGGCTGGCGAGGGCGCGGCGGTTGCAAAGGAGGCTGCGTGAGGGTGGGGTGCGGGTCTGGCGGCAAAAGAGCCGCACCTACGGGAGGAGATTCTTCACCCTCAAAGGCAGTCGGGTGCGCTGCGCTTCGCTCAGGATGACAGGCAGAGGGTGAGGCGCGGCGGCTGGAGGAGATTGCCACCCTGACCAACACCGCCAGGGCATGCGTCGCCGCTACGCGGCTCCTCGCAATGACATAGTGAAGGAGAGAAAGCTACGTGAGGGTGGGGCGCGGGGTTGGAGGAGATTCTTCGGCTTCGCCTCAGGGTGACACTGGTTGAGTGAGGTGCGGCGGCTGGAGGAGATTGCCACACCGACAAACACCGCCGGTGCATGTGTCGCCGCTACGCGGCTCCTCGCAATGACATAGGGAAGGAGAGGAGGCTACGTGAGGGTGGGGCGCGGGTCTGGAGGAGATTCTTCGGTCGCAACGAACGCTCCCTCAGAATGACATGAAAGTGAGAGAGGAGACTCTTCCTCAAAGGCAGGCGGGTTCGATTCGTGGCGCTTCGCGGTCACCTATGTGAAGTGTGCACCGGTTCGTTATGACACTGAGCTGAGAAGTTACAAACCGATCAGAATTACGGGGCTTTCAAGACAATCCCATTTTCTCTAATAATCAACAGCCATTTGTCAGGGTTATTGATGCAAAACGGACCCCCCTGGGTGGTAAAGTTTTTCTTGCCAGAGACCCAAGCATAAGCAAAAAAGCAACCCAAAGGTACCGTGACTGATGTACCACCACCCCCAAAGTTGTAACCCATATAGCCGCATTCACCTTTCGGGGTTTCCGAGTAATAGATGGAGAGAACAACATCTCCTTTAGTCTCATTTTCAATGTTCAGGGTTGTTGACAAGCCAAGCCAATGGGTCAAGGGTTGATTGCAGCCTCCACCAGAAGAACGTGGTGTGATAGTGGCTGGAACGAGAGGCAAGGTTGGTATATGTCGAATGGTTGCAGTGGGGATTGGCAGAGGTGTGTCCGTGGGTGGGATAGGAGTTGGTGTTGCAGTGGGGATTGCTGCCATGGTTTGTGCTGCCATCGTCCACGCCATTGATATGGCTGTCGACTGCATGTCGGCGACACTTAATGTCGGAGAAGCCGGGGTTTTTGGACCACAGGCACTGATAAGAAGACTAACAACCAGTATTTCAAAAAATAGACGTTTCATATATCCTCTAAGTATTTATGAGATTCTTCGCCGCTCCAAATAAGGCATCGGCTCCCTGACACACCTGCCCTCCCGAAAAAGCAACGGGACGATGTGGCGGGCGGTGCCAGGGAAACCCGCCAACCCGTTCGGGAAGTGCGCCCGTCGGGGGAAAAAGGGGGCAGGCAGGGTGGCACTGGTTGAGTAGGGCGCGGGTCTGGAGAAGACCCTTCGGTCGCAAAGAACGCTTCCTCCCCGATAAAAACCACCGGGGCAGGCAGGGTGACATAAAAATAAAGAGCGCATCGGCTCAGAATGATACCGGGCTGAGCAGAAATATTTTGCAATCAATACTAATGGATCGCGACCCTATCCTTATAAAAAGTCATAGTCAGCTTGTAAGGTAGGGTCAAACTGAAATACCCGACAAATTTTGTTCCACCGACATAAGCGACATAGGTGAAGTTACCTTGTGGAACTGTCTCCAATAATGTGCCTGCGAAGTCATAAGACAGGATCGTCTGGTATCCATGGGGAACGGTAGTGAGATAGAGAGTCAACGAAACACTACCTTTTGCTTTATCCTCAAGTTTTAGCAGCGCAGAGGGAAGATTTTCAGGAAGGTCGTCAATGTTGAATATACCTGAGGTACTGGTCGGTGAGGGGACAGGTGTGAACGTAACAGTGGGTGTGACCAGCATCTGAGTAGGGAGGATCTCCAGAGTTGGTGATGGAGTCTGCGTCGGTGGAAGCGTTGACTCCAGTACGGGGGGTTCAGTAAACGTTTCCAGAGTTGGTTTGGGCATTGATTCGATCGTCTGTGCAGTAAATGTATTTGCCATTTGGACAGCAGTCGCCTGGAGATCAACAGGAAGGGTTGGCTGAAAAGTAAGACCAGGTATACAGGCAGATAAAAGAATTGTAAGAACAATAGAGAGGATCGAATAAGTTTTCATGGTTTCCACCTCACTTGCTTTTGAATTGAATGTTATTTTGCCTGACCATAAACTTCCAGGAACTCTGTAATTGTGTCCCGGAGCATGCGTTCTGGTAAAGCACCCATCTGACGGTGAATAATCTTACCACCGGATATAAACAACATGGTTGGAATACCCTGTACTTCATATTTGGTTGCCCATTCCGGATTTTCATCCGTATTCACTTTCGCTATCAGCATCTTCCCATTGTATTCTTTTGCCAGTTT
>Ga0315285_10005248_pt1 | contig 13381 bp, 13 predicted proteins | sample YL17G09_36_MG_FD_203698 | JGI IMG/M metagenome (GOLD analysis project Ga0315285, IMG submission 203698) | Sediment microbial communities from Yellowstone Lake, YNP, Wyoming, USA - YL17G09_36 | ecosystem: Environmental > Aquatic > Freshwater > Lake > Sediment | place: USA: Wyoming | collected... | reverse complement strand
GCCGAAGATATACAGCCGACAGCTAAATGACCGGTTTTGTGGTGGAAACTAACCGCCTTGGCGCTGTCAATAACACCGATTTTGATGCCTAACTGCGAAAGTTGGGCTAAACGGGAGCCTGCAACGTTCGAGAGAGCTTGGTGATGGAAGGAGGGGTGGGGTGTGCGTGCGATGATGTCGTCGCCAGGCCTGACGAAACAATCGACAAAGCCATAGACGCTGCCGAGCACCGCCATATCCTGAAAGAAGCTGATGCCGCCGTTGGCCGCGAACAGTGCCTTTATAACCGCCTCAATTTCTGCACGTTTTGGCTTATCCGGCGACTTGGAAACAAAACTTATCGGCTTGCCGAACAGAAAATCGACCGCCGCATTTATCCGCCACGCAATATCGTTCTCAATTACTACCTCTTTTCTCTGTATGTCCTTGACCGGCCTTGCGCCAAGCACCCCCGCGTTCGCTAAGTGCAGGAGCCCCGTTATCCGCGCAGGCAGCCCGTATTCCTGCGCCTGCACGTAGCACCGCCCCGATTCATTGACCTTCCTCTCGCAGGCGCCCAGACCGCTCGCCTCAATGGTCGGGTTGGCGTAGTAATCCCAAAGCCGCCCGAAATGCCTCTGAATGTTCACCGATTGTTCATCGACAAGCCACTCCACGTAATCCGCCGCAAGCTCGTCCTCACCGGCCCTCTTGAATATCTCAAGTTCAAATCCCATTCTCAGCTCCATTTCGCTTACCGACTCTCAACTGCCGGGCACCAAAAACTGATGCCTCTCTACAATTGGACGCATCTTCGTTTTTAATCGAAAATTCCGCCTGTTTTCGTACCCCCCGCCGAGCTAAATCTTTGTTAGATAAACAATAAAAATTTCTGCAAATTTCCGATTTTCGCTTTTGGGCACATGCGTTTTTGGTTGAAATCTCGCAAAACTCTTGCCCATCTTAACACCAAAATGCGCCAAGCCCCCTCTTTCTGCCTGTGATTCTGGGAAAATTGGGAAATATGGATAACTGCCCGTCGAGCCCATCTGACATAGCCGACTTTTTCCCGGCTCATCGCTCATCAGAAGCACATCAGACCGCTTGACAAACACCTGAAGCTGCCGGATAATCACGCTTTCTTCGTCTTCTTTTGAATGACCGCTACTGGAAATACAACCAGGCTTGAAGTGAGGAATTGAGATGAGCAATCAAAATGCAGACAGCACCCCCAAAAACGTTTTCGCACTTACAAAACCCGTCACAAGAAGAGTTGCCACCCTTCTTGTGCTCATGTGGATTCTTGTTTCACATTCCCTGGCCGCCCTGCCGCTGCCCGAATTGGCCGTTCCCAGCGGTTTCGGCGTCAACATCCATTTCACAGGCGACCCCAAAGACCTTGACCTAATCCGCGATGGCGGCTTCAAGTTCATCCGCATGGACTTAGGCTGGAGCGGTATCGAGCGGGAAAAAGGCAATTACAACTTCGAGAGAACCGGCTACGACGCCCTCACCGAAGGCTGCTCCAAACGCGGCATCCGCATCATCTACATACTCGACTACAGTAATCACCTCTATGAATCCGACCAGTCCGTCCGCACAGAAGAAGGACGAAAGGCTTTTGCCGCATTCGCCGAGGCCGCTGCCAAGAGATACAAAAGCAAAGGAATCCTCTGGGAAGTCTGGAACGAGCCGAACATAAAGCAGTTCTGGACGCCCCAGCCCAGCGCCGACGATTACTGCAAGCTCGTCGAAGCAGCCGCCCCGCTCGTCAAACAGGCCGACCCCTCCGGCCTCGTCGTCGCGCCGGCCACATCAACAATCCCATTCGACTGGCTCGAGGCTTGTTTCGAAAACGGCCTGCTCAAATGGATCGACGTCTTGAGCGTCCATCCGTACCGTCCGCAACCCCCTGAAACCGTAATCAAAGACTACGATCGGCTCCGCGAGCTAATTAAACGCTACGCGCCGCAGGGAAAAGATATTCCCATCATCTCCGGCGAATGGGGCTATTCCAACATCAACTGGGACAAGGCCCGACTCTCCGAAGAGCAACAGGCCCGGTTCCTCGCCCGTGAGTTCCTCATAAACCTCTATCAGAGAATCCCCGTCAGTATCTGGTACGACTGGAAAAACGATGGAACCGACCCCAACGAAAGAGAGCATCACTTCGGCACCGTAATGCACGACCTCAAGCCCAAAGCCGCCTATCTCGCGGCAAAAACCTTGTCATCGACATTGCCGGGATATTCTATCGACAGCAGGCTCGACCTCGGCAGCGACAAAGATTTCGCCTTCAGACTGATAAACGGCAACAACCAGGCAATAGCGATATGGACGGCGGCCGACGAGCATCAGATAACCTTGCAAACCCCTACCGGCAAAGGAACACTCATCGACATGCTCGCCAAAAGACAGGAAATATCCTGGAAGGAAAATGCCCTCACGCTGACGATATCTCAAAGCCCGCAGTACCTGCTCATCGAGGGCAGGTAGCCGCCCTTCGACTGCTATGGACTTCTTGCCGATACACGATTGCTCAAGATTATTGAAGTGCGGAGAAGTCTTTGGTATTGTAGTCAGTATTGTATGACTCAATCTCTAAGAAAGAAAAAACAGATGAAACCTTCACTTATGATTGTGATAACACTGGTTCTGGCAGTTGGTCCGGTCTCTGGGAGCGCCGCCGAGCCGCCGCCAACACCATCCGAGGAGCAACCTGAGGTTCTGACCCGTGGCCCGGTGCATGAAGCCTTTGCTGAACCGGTCGGCTTGGAGACCCAGGCAGGCTTGCTCGTCCCAACCCAGCCACCAGCCAACATAGTCGAGAACCCGCCCACAGATAGGCCCACAGGCGGACAATTCGTCTGGGTGCCTGGTTATTGGGCCTGGGACTCGGAACGGAACAGCTACATCTGGGTCAGCGGCTGCTGGCGAGCCGCCCCGCCGAGCATGTATTGGGTACCGGGCTACTGGGCCAAAGTGCCCGAAGGTTGGGAGTGGGTAGCTGGTTTCTGGACGCCGGCGGCCGGTGGTCAACAGATCGAGTATCTGCCGGTACCTCCGGCACTGACCGAAGTGGAGCCGCCGTATGCTCCGCCGTCTCCGGACAAGATTTGGGTTCCGCCCTGCTGGTACTGGCATCGGGGCCAGTATGTTCTGCGCCCCGGTTACTGGGTGGTGGCTCAGCCAGGCTGGGTTTGGGTGCCATCTCACTATGTTTGGACGCCGCGGGGCTATGTATTCGTTGCCGGACACTGGGACTACTCGCTGGAGCAACGCGGCGTGTTGTTTGCGCCGGTCTATTTCCCCAGGCGCGTCTATGAGAGGCCAGGGTTCTCTTACTCGGCCAGTATCGTCATCGACATCGGCAGACTGCAGTTCGGCCTGTTCACCTATCCACGTTACTGCCACTACTACTTCGGCGATTACTACGATGACATCTACATCGGCATCGGCATTTACCCCTGGTTTGAGTGCGAGCGGCGCCATACATGGTACGACCCGATTTATCAGCATAGGCGCTGGAACTTCCGCAGGTCTGATCCTCTCTGGGAGGCCCACCAGCGGAATGATTACGATCTGCGCCGCGAGAACAGGGACCTTCGTCCGCCGCGGACATATCACGAGATGGAGACCCGGCTGGCCCGGTCACCCGAGCCGCAACGAAGGGACCTCCAAATAGCCCGGCCGTTCACAAGCGTTGTCGCCGACAAGACGAGCACGATGAAGTTCGGGCAGATCAACAACAACGCACGAGATAAAATCGCCGCGCAAGCGACCGACGTGCACAAGTTCAGTGAGCAGCGGAGCCGTTGGGAATCTCCGGCGGCAGGTCAGAAGACAGCCCAGCCGTCCGCGAAACCCGAAGCCCCCGTGATGAAGCCAAGCGGGAATAGGGAGCCGGCGGCCCCGCCCACCGAGCGCAAGGCCGTGGGTACTCCGCCGCGAGAGGTCGGTCCCACACAGGGAGAAAAAGTGAATATCCCAAAACCGCCGATTTCCGGCAGCCGGCGTGGCCCGGGCAAAGGCCCGCCCTCTCGACCCTCTGGTAGGTAAAACACCAAGACCAATGCTACGCAATTCTGCGCAGGTTCGCGCGCAGATATGCTTACCTTGGCTGAGCGGTTCGGTTTCTCTCGCAGATCTGTGCAAGTCTTGAAAACAGGCTTGCTTGCCTTGTACTACTAATGATTTCTCGGCAGCACGTCGATATCCTCTCTCTGCAGAAGCTGGATTATCTCGGCCTTCTTGGGCATCGCCTCTATAGAGCCGAACTTCGTACAAGCCAGCGCCCAAGCCGCCGATGCGAACTTCACCGCCCGGCGTATATCATCGCCTACCGCGCACGAAGCCGCCAGAGCGCCCGCAAAGGCGTCCCCGCTGCCCGCCTGATCAACAAGCTCAACGTCAAAAGCGGCAATCTGGTCCGCCCCGTCCCTGTCCACCACCATACAACCGCGTTTACCCATAGTTATAACCGCGTACCTCACGCCGCGGGCAACCAAATCCGATCCGATCAGTTTGGCCGTCCGAATGTTCCCCGCCGACTGGTCGGTTATCTCTGCCGCCTCACACAGGTTCGGAATAAGAATGTCAACTGAAAAGAACTCCATCGGCAGATCCTTACTCTGCTCGCCTCCGATACATCGAGATTCCACCGGCCTAGCCGGGTCGAGAATGACCTTTGTTCCATGCACCTTCGCGCAGCGAATCGCCCTCACAACTGGCTCAGACGGCAGCCCGCCGTGAATCAAACAGACGTCCGCTTCCGAGATAATGTGCTCCGCGGCGTCAATATCCGCAGGCTGCAAAGCGCTGTTGGCGCCGGAATAAAAACACGCCGCGTTCTCGCCTCGACCGCCGACCAGCGTCACCACAACACCCGTATTCTTGGCCGGGGCGGCATAGACGAATTCGGTATTGACATTAAATTCGGCCAGACTCTTCCTGACCATCTCCGCAAACGGATCGCCTCCAACCTTGCTGACAAGATGGACTTCACATCCGCATAACGCCGCCTGCACCGCCTGGTTCGGCCCGGGTCCGGTCGGCGTATAGGAAAGGACTGAGCCGGCAACGCTCTGCCCCGGAGACGGAATCTGGCTGCACCGCACCGCCATATCAACGTAGGTGCTGCCAATCACAACGACTTTGGGACTCCTTCCCGACATCTTCGTCCTTAACAACAGGACTCTTGCATAATTTCTGTGAGCAACTTCAAGGCCCCGGCCAAACGCCGCTGCCTCTTTGCTCTCGGGAAAACCTTTTCAAAAGGTGAGTATAGCTGTTCGCCCCGCAAATGCAAGGCCTTTTCAGGCTGAATTTCACTTTTGGGAGACCGCTAATTGAACATCTCGGCTGGATGGACGCCGTTGCGAGAGGCATGAGGGTATGTGTGGAGAGTTGGAGTGTCCGAGTTTCGCTTGGGGGCAGGGGGCGCCCGGCCATCCGGGCGCCCCCCGTGTGGGTATTTCTATTTTCTTCGTCCGCGAAGCAGTGCCAGAGAGCTCAGCCCAAGCAGAAGAATTGTCGCCGGCTCCGGCACCTCTGTAATGTAGTCCTGCTTTCCACAGTACACAAAAGCCCTTAGATCCGCTTTTGGACCGGCGCCATCGAGAGAATGTAACATGTTGTTGGCTGTATCGCTGTCCAGGCCGGTAGCACGGAAACCAAGCGGGCCGCACGTGCCATCGACTGTAACATCCCACATTGATGGCGATGCAGGCAGGTCCTCATAGATTATTTCCCATACACCCGCAGCAAACGCCTCGGCTTCGCTGTTCTGCTGTAAGGTAAAAGGCCCGCTCCCAAACCAGGACTCGTCAAAGTATCTGCCCCAGATTTCACGGACATACTCGGCCTTCTCAAATCCTATCTTCTCTCCGAGAAACACCGTTGGATTCTGCCCGTCCTCAGGCAGAACAACGCCATAAGTCTTCGTATAGCCCGGTGCCACTTCCGACAGCTCTATACAGAAGGCCCCTATTGGACCATTCTCCCAGAGCTCCCCGTCGCCCGTGCCGCCGGTTTTGTCCAGCACATAGACCCCTGTACGCCTCGTTGCGCCTTCAAGGCCCCCGCCCCAAAGCTCGGCTGTGCCGCCCGCTCCGGCTCCATCATAAACAATGTCGATAGTCCCCAACAGGCAGGCCTGTGCCCCAAAAGGCAAACCAAGTAGAACTGCCGCGACCAACATAATGACTGTGCGCTTGATACCCATTTTTCTTCCCCCAATTGATGTGTTAGTAATACTTCTTTGTGAAGTGTGATTTCTAAACCGCTTGAAGATTTTGAAATCTGTGAATCACCTTCACCCCCATTTAGTCTGTGTATTCTACCTAATTTGAAATCAAATGTCAAGAAGGAAATTGTCTATTTTGACATAAATCTTGGAACTTTCCCTTTTCTGTGTTGTCGTTGGACTGTTTGCGGAGAAACGGAGAACTTATAGGACTGGCTGAACAAATTTCTCTTTGAGCCAGCGTTCCAACACCGCAAATACCTCATCAATGTCACGCATTGCTCGATGGTGGCACGGGCATTACGCTGGCGTGCCGACGACTGCCATACAGACCACGCTTTCTTCGGTGCCGTCGATGCCAAGGATTGCGTTGACGTCGTCGTCGAACAATGCCCCGATCTCGCAACTGCCCAAATTGAGGCTCACCGCAGCCAGCGCGAAATTCTCGGCAATATGGCCGGCGTCAAGATAGACATACCGGTACGCCCGTTGGCCGTACTTCCATTTGCACCGCTCAAACACAGCCGACCACACGAAAACCGCCGCCGCCGTCGCGCACATATCCTGGCCGAGCGCCGCCTGCGTAATCTGCCGCCGCAGGTCGCCTCGCCTCAACTCGTCGAGTTTATGAGCCCTGACCGAGTAATGATACACGCCCCGCTCCAGCTTGCTTACGCCATTGGCAATCACGTATGTCTCGACCGGATAAAGCGCACCAGCCGACGGCGCCGTGCGAAATTCGCACCCCTGCTCAATCCGCTGTATGCCGGTCGATGCCCACAGCAGATAAGAGAGTTGCCCCAGGCTTATGGGCTTGGGCTGAAAGTCCCGGATGCTCTTTCTGTGCTTCAAGGCCGCATCGAGACTCATCGCCTGCGAAGGCTCAAAGCCCGCCCCGAGGGGGCTCAGCAGCTCAATCTTATTGGCCTGCGGATACTCCTTGTACAACGCGGGCTTCGTATCCCAGACGAGCCTGTGCACGCCCATTTTGCCCGCGTGGTATTTGGTTTCCTGCTGAAAGCTGTCGCCTGCGCCGCTCATTCTTGCACCCCAATAAGAAGTTCTCCAGATATCTGAATCTACGTCATGTAGAGGTCTTATTGAACGCTGTAACTTCATCAAGTTACAGCCTCCACCCGGGAATTTCAACTGATTTGGGCTTCTGCGGCAATCTCGTCGGTTCAGTGAGAGTTGACGCAAACGAACAGAATAACAGAAAAAAGGGAGACGTGTGCGGTTCAGTAAACCGTTCATCACCCCGCCTCACCCTCGCGAAGCGCCTCTATTCCACGAATTTGAATCGGTGGTAATTTTCAGTTGTCTGCGCTTGCGATAAGAGTATTATACCGAAAAGCCTTGCACAATTCAAGAGAAAAACTACAATAATCCCGATGGGGGAGGGTCGGGTGAGTAAAGGAGAACGTGAAGATATGATTAGAAGACTACTTCTTACAGTTATTTTGGGCCTTCTGCTCGTCTCGCTGGTTGGCTGCAACATGATTTCGGGCGCAGGTCGCGATATTACAGGCGCCTCCGAGGCCGTCGAGGATGCGATAACGAAATAGGGCCTCTCTGTCGCGGGATGACACAACCGCTTCCCATGCTGCGAATTGTGTCATGCTGAGCCGAGGGCGAAGCATCCGGACGCCGGGGATTTGGCTCTCGTTCAGACACCGTCCCGAACTTGCCGAGGGAATGGCAACCGCCCATTCAGCGATCCTTCTTGGGGGGCTTTAGGCGACTGTCGAAGAAATCTTCCACCATTTTCTCGATAGCGGGGTCTTTGAAGCCGTGTCCGCCACCCTCGACGATGTGCAGTTTCGCTTCCACTTTCGCCTTTTTCAGCGCCTCCAACAGAATCTCGCTCTGATTGTGCGGGACCAGCGGGTCCTTGTCGCCGTGCACCATCAGAAACGGCGGGTCGTCCTTAGTGACGTATGTGATTGGATTTGCGCGTTTGCACTTCTCTTTGTTTTCCTGTACGGGTCCGCCGATGAGCTTTGCCTCCGGCGAATCGGGCGCATTGTGGTCCATCGTGCTTGGGAACCTGCTTATCACCGTGAAGTCTGTCGGGCCGAAATAATCGCAGACGGCCTGGACTCGGCTGGAAACATTGAGATTTTCGCCCTTCTCAAACTCCTTCACGTCGCCCGTCGCGCCCAACAGCGCGACCAAATGCCCTCCCGCGGACGCGCCCCAGACGCCGAACTGGTTGGGATCGAAGCCGTACTTGCCCGCGTTGGCCCGCAGGTAGCGAACGGCGGCCTTGCAGTCCTCGATTTGTGCGGGGAAGATCGCGTGCTGACTGAGCCGGTAATTGATGCTCGCAACGGCGTAACCTCTTTGTACGAAACGCCTTGCGGGACAGTTCTCCTTACTGCCGCCTTGCCACGCCCCGCCGTGCACCCAGATAATCACGGGCAGCGGCGACTCGCTGCGCTGCGTGGGCAGGTAAATATCAAGTTTCTGCCGCTCGTGCCCTCCCGGGACGTATTCAACATCCTTGAAAACAGGCCCGCCAGTCAAAGCACGTCCCACCGGACTGAGGCCCGCGCGCTTCTGCTGCGAGGACTCCTGGTAATTTGCCGCAGCGGTCAGGACACAAACACCCGCAAGGACCGCCGCCATTTTTAACCATCGCCCGTCTTCTCTTCGTTTTTTAGGATTCATAACATTTCCTCCTGAGTTAAACCTTTGCTACGCCTACACTTAGCCGGAATCGGGTGCCTGAAGGTCCAGCAACCTCGACGGAGGCTTGCCCTCGTTGGACAGCCGATACAAACGCCTGCACATCCAAGCGTCTGCCGGACTTTAGCACTTCTGTGCCCCCGTGTCATCTGCGCATCCAAAAGAAACGTGCATTTTAGGTGTATCTTTACTATGTGAAAAAATTTTGCAACTTATTAAACAAAAGACTTGACATAGTTGTTTATATTGTTAATGTTTGGAGAATGTTCGGTTTTTACACAACAAAACAAGCTAACAGACATCAGCGACGGGAGGATCAGGAATGAGAGGAACCGGTAAGAAGGCCGGATACGCGGCGGCGGGCGGCAAAAGCCGCCCTCGCAAGTCCCTTGAGCTTGTGCAAGGCAGGACGAATATGCTCAGCGGGCAAGACAGGTCCTTATTGAAGATGTATATCGAGAAAGGCACGAGCTTCGCGGAGATGGCTCGGCTGGCAGGGACCGGTGAGCAGCGCATCGCGCGAAGGGTGCGCAGAATAGCGGGACGGCTGATCGACGGACGTTATGTCAACTGTGTGCGGCGCCCCGGCAAGCTCAATATCGAGGAACTGGGCGTCTCAAGAGACTACTTCCTGACAGGTCTGCCTCTAAAGAGCATAGCCGTTAAACGAGGCTTGACCTACCACCGCGCCCGCAAAACACTCAAGCGAGTTCGGCGGATACTTGGAGAAAACCTGCAGCGAACATGTCCCGCCAGGGATCCCCTGCGGACAGACAGTTGTCAAATATGAATTGCGAGGCACCAAATATGGCGACATTCACCGTTTCAAAGAGCTTCACCTGGCACGGGACAATCACCGATAAGGTTGCACTGGTATGCAGGGTATTCGGGCTGACGGCGGACGACCTGAGGGAAAAGAGCATATCACACAGGTGCAGGCTCGAAATCAACCAGGGTGACATCGTGTATATTACAGGCCCGTCGGGAACGGGCAAGAGCGTGCTGATGCGAGAGCTGGAGAAGTGCATCCCGCAGGACGAGCGCGTGAGCCTCAGCGAAATCGAGCTGCCGAGCGATAGGACCGTTATCGACTGCATCGAGGGCGACCTGCTGACGACGCTTAAAATGTTCAGCGTGGCGGGACTGAACGACACTTTCTGTGTGCTGAATCAGCCGAGCAATCTGAGCGATGGCGAGAAGTGGCGATTCCGGCTGGCGGTCGCCATAAGCAAAAAGAGGAAGTACGTCTTTGCGGACGAATTCTGCTCGAACATCAGCCGGATCGGCGCCCTGGTGATATCCTACAGCGTGCACAAATACGCAAAGCGGTACGGCACAACCTTCATACTCGCCTCAACCGCCCAGGACCTACTGGCGGAGCTGGCGCCCGACGTGCTCGTCGTCAATGAGATGTACGGGCCGAGCGAGGTCATATACAAAAAGAAAGGAAGGGCCGGATGACAACGGCAACCCCCTCAGAGCCCCTTATGGCCTGTTCAGTCTGCAGGGAATTGGAGGTTGTCCCCGGCGGAATGGACGACTACAACAAGCTCGCCCGATACCACTACCGTGACAGTCACCTCGGCCCGTACGCCGCAATCTTCGCTTTGCGCCAGACCGGTCTTCTGAAAGCATGGCTGGGCGGCCACATCGCAGGGGTCATCGTCTATACGACGGCCACCGCCGCCCTCGAGCTCCGCAACGTCGCCACCGGGGGCTTCTTCGCCGGTGCCGATAGAAGCACTGCGTTGTCGCTCGTCAATAAGAACATCCGCCGAATCGCCAGGGTTGTCATCGAGCCGAGGTTCAGAGGTATTGGCCTGGCGACCCGGCTGGTGCGAGAGACAATGCCGCAATTGAACGTCCCGGTCATCGAGGCGATGGCTGTGATGGGCATAGTCAATCCGTTCTTTGAGAAGGCAGGGATGCAACCCTACACCGCAAAGACGCCCGCTCGCTGCGTTCGGCTCATCGAAGCGTTCAGCACCGTCGGCATAGAGGACAAAGCCCTCATCGACGCACGCGAGGCGCAGCAGAAAATCGACGACCTCGACGAAGCCCGGCTGCAATTCATCGAACGCGAGATCGGCCTTTTTCTCCAGGGTTACGGCCGCCGCCGATACATGCCGCCCGGCCCCGAACGAACGCGGTACATACTCAGCAAGCTGACCGAACGCCCCGTCTATTACTTATGGTTCAACCCCGAAATGGAATTGAGGATTTAGATATGAGCGACAGAAGCACAATTCAATCAATCGCGTTGGACGGGCTCATCGCCCATCCGGACAACCCCAACCGAATGAGCAGCGGCAATTTCGCCAAGCTCGTCCGCAACATCGAGCAAACGGGGCGATACGAGCCGCTCATCGTCAGGCCCTATCGAGAGAAGCCCCGCCATTCCAGGCAGGGCAGAGCGGCGCCTCGTCATTGCGAGCGAACAAAGGCTTCAGTGTCTGGCAATGACAACGAGAATCAAGAATCGAGAATCGAGCATCGAGCTCCGAGAATCGAGCATCGCGGCCGTTTCCAGATTATCAACGGCTATCATCGCTGGCAGGCGCTGCGGCAGCTCGGTTACAAGCGAGCCGACGTGATAGTCTGGGACGTCGATGACGACCAGGCCGACTTGCTGCTGGCGACGCTCAACAGGCTCGCCGGCTCGGATGAGCTGAGCAGGAAGATTTCGCTGCTCAAAAAGCTGAGCAAGAAAATGAACGCGCGCGAGCTGTCGAAGCTCATCCCCCAGACGCCGGGCCAGATCAAAAGGCTCGTCAACCTCAGGATTCCAAAGTCGCCGGCGAAGATACCTTCGGACAAGTTTGCAAACCCTCTGGTCTTCTTTGTAACCGATGAGCAGAAGAAGGTCATCGAAGAAGCGCTGTTATTTGCTCGAGGTCTGTGTCATTCCCCCACCGAGCGTCGAGAATCGAGTATCGACGATCGAGCGTCGAGCCTGACCAGGGCTGAGGTAAAGGCAGAGACGCTCAGGCTAATCGCACAACATTTCATCGACACAAATTTCCTGGGATACGATAAGAATAAAGATCAAGTTCGTCCAACTTGAGAGCCAAGCCTTTTTCACGGACCTGGATTTTGTCACGATGTCCGCCGCCGAGAGGGGCGTCTATTGCACGCTGCTTCTGCATTTGTACTGCAACGCCGGCAGGTGCGAATTCGACCCGCAGGCTCTGGCGCGACTGTGTAACTGCGACGACCTTGAAAAAGTCTGGGAGAAGATCGCAAAAAAAATTCAGACACGCAATGGTTCGGCGACTTCGCCCGCTTGAACTTCAACCACCGCCCCGAAATCCGGCTCTGGATGGAGGCGACGTACTTGTTTGAGCCGACAAAAAATGAATTAAGTGCGGTTGCCTGTCACTCCTGCGAAAGCAGGAGTCCAGAGCCGCGAGGAACTGGATTCCCGCTTGCGCGGGAATGACATCGCAGTAGAGGTCTCCCACACCGGGATACCCGCCAACGATCGAGCATCGAGTCTCTTTGACAAGTAAATAGAGTTTTGCTTTTTCACGCAGGCGTGAAATCGTTTTCCGGCAAACTAATCTCCCTGTGTTATGCCGAGCCGAAGGCAAAGCATCCGGGTTGCGAATGAGAAGCATGTTCCCCAGCGAAAGACATTCTTCACCCGCAGGCCGGATTCTTCGACGCAATCGGTCTCTGTGGTCACCGGTTTCTCCGGCAAGACTTCGCCCAGCCGTATGCAGCGCATGGCCACCCTGCTCGATATGCTTGAGGTGATGATTGTCAAGGACGGCTATACCGCCTGACACGGCTCCCTGCCGACGGAGAAAGACGCCGTCACCGAGCACACCATCGCACTGGAGAAAGCAGCGGACTGAGCCCAACCGCAGAATCGCCCGTCAATTGCAGGGCGCTGCGAAGCTCAAAGGCCTTTGACCGGACTGATTATCAGTACCCGCCTCGGTCATACCCGCGACCCCGGTCACGGTCGCGACCGCCGGAACCGCCGCGTTCCCGTCCCCCTCCGCCGCCCTTGCCCCGGTCGGCCTTCGGACGAGCTTCGTTGACGACAATGGTCCGGCCCTTCAAGTCCGTATCATTCATCTGCTCGATTGCGTTCTGGGCTTCGGTCTTGGAGGGCATCTCCACGAATCCAAAACCTCTCGATTCGCCGCTGAACTTGTCCTTTACAACAGTGGCGGTGCTGACCTGGCCAAACGCCTCAAACGCCTGACGCAAATCGTCGTCGGTCGTCTCAGGCGCCAAATTTCCTGCATAGATATTCATATTTCACCCTTACTTTATTTGAATCGGTTATTGGCGCTACGATACGGGCGTTTCTACAGCCTGGAACGTGGAAAGTCAAGACCTTTCTGGTTCATATCCTGATATTTTTCCCCGGCTCCCGCGATGCTTGAGCAGACCCAAACCGCCTATGCCGAGTCCGCTTATGGCGGATCCCCGGCTTGTCTGACGAAGCTACGGCCTGTT
>Ga0315285_10005247_pt1 | contig 13383 bp, 8 predicted proteins | sample YL17G09_36_MG_FD_203698 | JGI IMG/M metagenome (GOLD analysis project Ga0315285, IMG submission 203698) | Sediment microbial communities from Yellowstone Lake, YNP, Wyoming, USA - YL17G09_36 | ecosystem: Environmental > Aquatic > Freshwater > Lake > Sediment | place: USA: Wyoming | collected... | reverse complement strand
TTGTTTTCGGTTCAGATAAGTATTCTGTTTGCTCACTCATCGGCTTTTGATCTCTTGTTGTGATCTCCGACAGACTTATTTGTAGGCATGAAGCAGTTTCACCAAGTAGGAGTTGCTGGTTGTTTCGTAAGAAAGTGGTTCTAGTTGTTTCATTCGCCATTACTTCCGTCTTGTTGAGAGCAATTGCTATCAATGCTGACCCTGCATGTTTATTGTTGAAATCTTCACTTTCTGATGAAAGTGCTTCTCCTAGGATTTTAGGGAGTTTAAGTTACTTTCTGCAGGCGAGTGAGTCTGTCAGGTTTTTGGTGATCGAGGGGGTCGTTAAAAACTTTCTAGGCGTCACCGCAAAGGTGAATGTGACTGCTGGTTTTTACGATGCGAACGACAACTTGGTTGACGTTCGTACTGTTGGGACTCAGTTGGAGCTGATAAAGCCTGGGCAGATGGGGCCTTTTACGCTCTATTGGGTTACAAACTCCAGTGATGTTACGTACAAGCTGAGCGTGTCTTACGAATCGACCAGTGAACAGCCGGTGGATGTTCTTGAGTTTAGGAATCTGATGAACCAGACCGAAGACTCGCAGTTCACTGTCAGGGGAGACATATGGAACGGGAGAGCTCTGAAGGCCATCAGCGTGAGTGTGGCATGTGTATGCTTTAATGGCAAGGGTGAATTCAGCGGGTTGGCTGGAGCCTATGTTAACTCCATCAACCCAGGCGCGTTGGCTGAATTCGAAGTCAACGTTGATCCTTCTGTAGACTTGGAGAGTTATGACTTATTGGTGTACGCTGGAGGGTATGAAGAGAGGTCGATCGCAAACTATGTTTTGCTTGCCGTGCTGGTTTTGGTGTTCTTACTTTTCATAATGTTCATGAAACGACGGGGTTGGTAAGCCGAAAGGCGCCTGCAATCCACTGGAAGAATGTTCCATAAAGCTTATTTATTGCACTTCTCATACGTTTGTATTGCAAGAAAATTGAGGAGAGAAAGGAAACTATGAAAAAATTAACTATAAGTGTATTGCTGCTCATTGCTCTTCTAACGCTTCCAATAACTGCTTATCGCGTACAGGCTGCTGGAACAAATCTCAATGTTATGCAAGGCGACAGAATTGGAGAGCCTCAAGACATTGACCCAGCGTGGGCTTACGACACTTCCAGTGCTGAGCTGCTCATGAACATTTATGACCCGCTGCTCTGGTTCAACCGAACAAACATGAACACATACATTCCAAGACTCGCCACATCATGGTACTTCACCGAGATTGACGAGACGAGTCCCGAACTCATACACTGGGCCCTGAGGCTAACCTTCGTGATACGAACAGGCGTGTACTTCCAAACTGACGGTGTTAATAACATTCCAGGTGAAGGCGCACTTATGACGCCAGCGGACGTTGAGTACACGTTTGAAAGACTGCTGGTAACCGACGCCGCTACAGGCCCAAGCTGGATGGTCTGGGAACCCTTACTGACCCCCGACCTTACAAGTGGGCTGGATGCAATGCTCACAGACCTTGGTTGGCCAGTAAATGCAACAACAGGCATGAACACGAAATGTGATGAAGCAATCGACCATGCAATAGAAAGTGACGCAACCACCGTCTGGTTTAACCTAGTCATGCCCTACGAGCCAATCCTGCAAATCCTGTCCCAGAACTGGGGCTCGATAATGAACCAGGCTTGGTGTGTGTGGCACGGTGACTGGCCAGGACCATCAGCAGGCGACAGTTGGGTTAATTGGAATGGTCAAGCAACATCGCCGCTGTACATTTCAGATCCGTCGGATACTACACCGAACCTTGACGCTGCCCTAGGCACAGGACCATACATGCTCAACAAATGGCTCAAAGGCGCAGGCAACTCTTGGTCCATCGTAAAGAACCCCAACTACTGGGAAGGATGGGCCGTTACAAGCCATGCCGGCTGGGGTGCAGGTGAGCTCCCAATAGGAGGCCACGTAAACGAATACATATCTAACTACATCCCAGAATGGTCCACGAGAAGGCTGAGATTCCTCGGTGGCTTAACTGACTTCACCGATGTCCCAAGATCATACATGGGACAGGTGATTGGTCAACCAGGAGTCGACTGTGTCTATCCATTGCCGCAACTGTCCTGTGATGGTGTCTTCTTCAACTTCCTGGTCTCAAGTGTAAGCACCCACCTAGGCGTAATGCAACTCAACAGTACGTTCAACCAGTACGGTGCTCCGCCAAACATAATGTCGGACCAGGACTTCAGACGGGCCGTTTCACACATGTTTGACTACACAACGTTCCTGTTTTCGGCTTTCCTGAACGAGGCAATCTCGCCGGTGACGCCGATAGTTCCTGGACTCGCCTACTACGATCCAAACGTTGGACAAGCCGAAGAGCCGGTTCTAGCCAAGCTGAAGAAGTACGGCATCACAGGCGAACCTGCCGGCCAGTTGGCATACGACTTGGCCTTGGCCAAAACCTACTTGCAAGCCGCCTGGGGCGGACAGCTGTGGGCTAACGGCTTCACGATGGACGCAGTCTATAACGAGGGCAACGTTGCCAGACAGATGGCGGCCACACTGATGAAGGACGCTTTCGACGAAATCAACGCTGATTGGGGAACGAAGTTCACGATAAAAGTGCAATCTATCCCGTGGAACGCCTACAGGACAGAACAAAGGGCCCGAGTCATGCCCTACTTCATCGTGGGCTGGCTCGCAGACTACCCAGATGCACACAACTTTGTCCACCCATTCATGCACAGCCAAGGGGCATTCTCCAAGTGGCAAGGATACAAAGGAATAACAGCCTTCCCGAACCAGGTAGTCGACGACCTCATTAACGCAGGAATTTCCACTATCGATCCCATTCAGAGACAGGGCAACTATACAGCGCTGGAGCACAAATATGTAGACTTTACTCCAGGCTTTGTGACCGTGCAGGCAACCGGACGCCACTGGGAGAGAGCATGGGTTGAAGGATGGTACTACAACCCGATCTACCCAGGCAACTACGTCCTCGACCTATGGAAGGCATTTGCAGTGACACCCGTAAACGTAGACGTTGAAGTCACAAGCCTCGAATGCCCAACTGAAATCCACGTCGTCGACATAGCCGTGAACGACACCATCATAATTGTGCCGTCACCAATTAGCGTGACAGTCACAAGACTAGACACTACTGGCCCAGCGTCAATAGTTGTCATCATCGGTGTCGGCTTGCAGGATCAGGGAGGCAGAGACATAGTGCTGGGCACTGAAACCGCTACACTGACCAACACGGGTTCAGATACCTACGAGGCGTTCTTCTCTAGCTTTACACAGGATCCAAGTACTCCGATACTCGCGGGCACATACAAATTCTTCGCCACAATACTAGTTCAATCGGGCTTTGCAGTTGACATGAACTCACTCAACGACCGCATCGACCAAGCGCCAATCGACATCAACCCTGGCGACTGCAACGTTGACCTAACATGCGACATGGCCGACATCTCACTGTGCATCGACGCTTTCATGTCCACCCCATTCCTTCCGAACTGGGACGCCACATGCGACACCAACAGAGACAAGTCAGTCGACATGGCCGACATCTCGACCTGCATCGACTACTTCATGGTATCATACCCATTCCCATAGCAGCACAAAAGCATCCGCAAAATACAAACTTCCCCTTTTTTACTTATATCTTCTCAACAGCACACTGCATTAATCTCGTCAGCACCACTCGTGTTCGACCAGTCAACACTGAGTCAGAAGGTTCGAACGCTTCTATGTTCCGTACGGTGGATCTTCCCTTCATGTTTCGACAGCTTAATAAATTAGGGTTCCCAAAATGAAGTTGGACGGAAGACAGTCAAAAGCGAATGGTGAACTAGATGAAGAAGCTCACAATTATGCTTATTGCGCTTCTAACTCTTGCAGCCACAAGCGCTACAGTAATGACGAGTGTGCCACAGGCTGAAGCGCAAGGACCTACTTTGAAGATTGGCAAAGTTTACAATCTGAATCAGACAGGAACCACTTTTATGGTCAACGTAACGATTGACGGCGTGGAAGATCTCGGCGGGTGGAGCATCAGCCTGAAGTGGGACCCAAACATCACAACAGTAAGCACAGGAGACAGGAAAGGCATAATGAAAAGAACTCGCACGGGCACAGTCTACTACAATATCTATGAAGGCGGTTTAATGGCGAACGCGAGCGCCACGAATTTCCTGTTAAACGCAGTAGATAATACAAACGGCACGATGAAAAGTCTCGCGGACTTTTTCAAACAGACTGGCGCAGGTACTCAGGGAAGCGGTCTGCTAGCCACGATCAACTTCACTTTGAAAAATGTGGGCACCACAATCATAAACGTAACCCAATCCATCGTTCAAGATCGCAGTGGCGCAACGGTTGATCACACCCCTCTAAACGGCCTGATCACAGACCGGCCACCACCACCGCCGCCTCCGATATGGACAGAGTCATGGTTCCAAACCGCAGTGATACTGTTCTTCGTAGTGATCGTGCTTCCAGCCGCAGTCATAGTTAGGCTAAGAGGCCCAGCAAAAATTACGGAGAAGGACCTCGAAAGAATAAGAGGATACAGAGACGAAATTGAAGGAAAACCGCTCTCTGAAGATGAAAAAGAGACTCCTGCGAAGGACTCAGCCTAAAGTTCATTCCAAACTTTTCTGTACTGATTCAAAAACTGCTAAAAAGCGCAGTTCTCCACTCGAAGAGGACCGTGGGCGAACATTGGTCCCGCGCTTCTCAGCAGTCTGTCAGTCAGACAGATTGTACCTTCTGTAGAAGATTATTCCATAATGCTTAAATGTCTAGAAGCTTTATTTAAGTTCGCTAAAGGAGAAGGGAGAAAGATGAAAAAAACCTTATTTAAGACTGCGATAGCTCCAATTCTGGCAATGCTTATCATTGGTTTACTACCTTTGTCAATGGTTAACGCTGTAAGCACCGAAGCCTACGTCAGCCCAACTCACGTCGTATTCGACACGTCAACTGCCTCATTAGGCAAACGCTTCAACGTGACTGTGTGGGTCGGGCCCAACATAGAAATGATGAAGGCTTGGCAGGTCAAAATAGGCTACAACGTCAGCGTAATAAACGTTACACGCTGGTTTGAGCCAACGTGGAACTCAAGCTACGTTTTCTACGGCATGACAACACTGCCAGTCCCGGCCCCGACGAAGCCGTCCTATGGCTACGTAAGTTCAACTGAAGCATGGATGGGCTGCGGTTCAGCTCTGTTCCCAGCGCCACCTGTTCCAGGAGGATTCAATGGAACCGGACTGCTATGCATAGTCGAGTTCGAAGTGAAGCAGTTACCAGGGAAATTCGAAACGTTGACCAGCCTGTTCAAGATCGACTACACCGGAGACACGTTCTGGATCAAGAACGGAGAAAGCTCAAAGAGAGCATTCGAAATCTACACTAACGGAGACTACCAGATAACGTGGGTGTTGCCACCGTCTCCACACTTTGCTGTGGAACCAACACCTGTATCAACATGGCCTCTAACATTCGGTCCATGGGAAAACGTTATCGGCAAGAGATTCAACGTAACCGCATACATCGCCGGCCTAGACCCTGCGTGGGGTGTAACAAGTGCAAGCTTCCACCTACAGTATAACACAACGCTGATCAACGTTACAAGGTACTGGGTAGACGCGCTGTGGACAACCTCAAGCGTAACATACATACCAGGAGGAACTGGCGTATTCGACGAACTGGACGTCTCTGTCGGAACTCCATCAGGAACTCCAGGCGGAGCGAAGGTGAACATAATCCTCATAGAGTTTGAGATTCTGTTCCAAGGCACAGTTCCGCCGCGAGCTGCAGGGGCCTTCGACAAGACACCCATAGAGTTCGTATACACGTTCCTCATGAACCACGTGTTTGAAATACCCACAACCGCACCGACAGACGGCGAAGTCAAGATACTCTGCCTCATGACGCTGCCACTGGGCTGGTTGGAAGTAATCGACCCGCTAGACGGTGACCATGAAGTAGACATCGGACCTGAGCCCTCAATCGGCAAAGAATTTGATGTGAACGTCATAATCAAGAACTTGCACCCAGAATGGCACATGATCGCGTACCAGTTCAGACTGTGCTTCGACGATCACCTGCTAGAGGGTGTAAGCATAACCTTCGGACCGTTCATGTCAGACTCCAGATGGGACAAATACGGACTGCTGAACATATCCAGATTCGACCCACAGACAGTAGGCTACCCACCATGCGCCGTGTTAGGCCAAATCCTCTGGCCGAACCCCTCTGGTCAGTACACAGCACCATTCCCACAAGCACCAGGACCAAACGTTACTGATCTGAACCCGCCGGTGAACCCGCTTCTCGCAACCATCAGATTCCGCGTCCTACAGCAGATCACCTCTTGGCCACCGATAAGCCTCACATGCGCTCTAGACCTCAGAGACCAGACATACGACGACAAGTACTTCTTAGGTGTTGATCCAGTAACTCAGGTGAAGAGCTGGATTCCAAACGAGGAAGCTGTCGACGGTGTGTGCAACATCATTGGCACGCCAGCAATAGGCAGAGTGATCGATGTCTACGGTGGAATAGAAGGCGAAGACCCGTTCCCAGCCCCATATGGCGGACAAGGTCTGAACCAGCCAATGGACATGGTCTATCCGCAGAAACTAGTAATCCTCTACGCTAACGTGACATACAACTATTGGCCAGTGCAGAACAAAGTAGTTGCCTTGGAAATCGAATCCATAGTCTCAGAGCTGCCGTTCCTGCTAAAGGGCACAGCCCTAACGGACGAGAACGGAGTCGCAAGATTCACGTTCAGGATGCCCTGGCAATGCTTTGATGCTGAGAAATACTTCGGTCTCTACAAAGTAACAGCCACAGTCGACGTTGCCTGCGTCGTCATCAACGACACGACGGAGTTCCACTACGACTATCTGGTTGAGATCTTCAAAGTGACCACAGACAAGTTCTACTACCTGCACAACGAAGACGTCGGGATAACCGTCACGTACGGAAGCCACGCACTGAGACCGCAGAGATACCCAGCAGAATTCTGGGTCTACATCAGCGACGAACTCGGCCAGCCAATAGGCTACGATGTTGAGACAACGACGATCGGAGATGGAACATTCTGCCAGTACACGAACCACACATTGAGGTTCATAATACACATTCCGAAGTGGGCCTTCAGCGGCTACGCCAAAGTACACGTCAACTGCTATAGCTTCAACCCAACAGAAGGCGGATGGGCTTGGTGCCCAGAATACACGTGTCCACCGCCCTGCCCGCAAAGCCCAGAACCCTACCCAACAATATACATCCTGCCAGACGCGATGCCATAAAATCGCACATCTCAAAACTCTCACCCCCTTTTTTAATTTTAAAGTCCCGCGAAACACTTATCTTCAAGGTAACAGGCACGAAGCTCGGAGCTTAACACAAACGAACACGACGAAAACATCCATCTATTCACTCCTCATTCTGACGTTGATAGCGACCTCGCCGATACTGCCTATGGCGCACGTTCATTCGGCGGAGGCAACAGTTGTAAGTGTCAACCCCTCAAGTATCAGTTCACCCATAGAACAATCCTTCACACTAAACATTTCAATAACAAACGTCACCGACCTCAACGCCTGGCAACTGTACCTACTCTTCAACCCTGCAATCCTAAACTGCACAGGAATATCAATCCCGCCAGACAACATCTTCGCACAATACGTAATCGACATCACCATAACAGTGTTCGACAACACAGCCGGCTACATACGTGCTTTCTGCGCCTTGAACGGAACAATGGCCGTGAGCGGGTCTGGAACACTTTGCCAAATAGGATTCAAGTGCAAAGCACCAGAAACCACGATTCTCAGCATTGCCGCCAAAATGCAAGCGCCAACAGGTACGTACCTTCAAGACCCAGACTACAACTTGATCCCCTTCGACGCCGTTGACGGATCAATCGAAGTCACCGGTTCAGGCCTACAGAGAAACGCATTCAACGCAACGCAAGACTCCGCGACCTATCCCGTGATCATCTACAGCAATTCAAGCATAACCTCCTTCAGCTACAACGACACGCAAAAAACAATAATGTTCGACACTTCAGGTCCAGCAAACACAACTGGAATAACATTTGGGACCGTGCCAAAACAACTCCTAAACGGAACGTTCGCAGTCCTTTTAAATGACACAGCCATCACTATCGCCTTGAGCGGGAACCAAACACACAACATCATATCCTTCACCTATACACACAGCACACAACACAACGAAATCCTACTCACAATCCCAGGAGACGTAAACGGAGACCGCGCAGTTGACATGCTGGACATATCCATAGTAATTGATGCCTTCATGACATCTCCGAATGATCCATGGTGGAATGCGTTGGCTGATGTGAACGGCGACAGCACGATCGACAGGTCGGACATTCTGTTTGAGGTTGACAGTTTTCTGTGCAGATGGAGTCCATAGCTCTGTTTGTTTGTCTGCTCCGGCAGCATGTCAAGCTTCGTTTTAGTCTGGTGGAATAAAGTTTATAATGCCGTTTTGGTTTCGTACGTTGTGGGAAGGGAGAGAGAGAATGGGCAAAGCATTTGAAAGGCTAGTCTTGTTCTTCCCAGTGCTTGTAATGACGCTTTCTTTTGTCCAGACAGGACATCCTTCAAGCTTCGCACTCACCATTAACACGGAAAAACCTTACAACCTGAGTGAACCAGCCAGATTTCTCCGCAAATGCCTATTTGGTGGTTAGATGCACAGAGCATTAAGAGGATGAACAAAATGAAAAGAGCATTCCCCAGAGTTCGGCATGCGAGAACCAACGTGTTGGCTCTATGTCTATTAGCGTTATGTCTAACGCCGTCGTTTTCAATTATTGGACAACAAACACTGGCAAGCGACAACCTAATCGAAACAGCAGAAAGTCTTCTGTCAACCACGACGAAAATCTACTTGGTTCCGAGCAACTTCACGTTTTCTTCACCGGTTGTGGGCACGCTTTTCAACGTTACCGTCAAAGTGGACAACGTAGACGACATGGGGGCTTGGCAGGTGGGAATGAGTTTCAACGACAGCGTCATAAACGTGACACGCTGGTACGAACCGAAATCGGACCCAACATACGTCTTCTACGGAAAAACGACAGAGTCGTCTCCAGAACCTCCAAATGTGGTTTATGTGCATCAAGCGCCGAACGAAGGCTGGGCAGGCGTGTTATCTAGATTGTCTCAGTCCACGCCACCGGGCGGCGGATTCACTGGTAACGGAACCCTCTGCATACTCACTTTCAAAATTACCGCAGTCCCACCTATAGGCCAAACCTACTCCTGCTCGCTGAACATAACAAAACCAGCAGATACGTATTGGATCAAAGTGGGAGAATCCGGAAGATCCTACGACACATACGTTAACGGATACTTTGAGGAAGTAATAATAACGCCCTCAAAAGCCTATCTGGTTCCGAGCAACTTCACGTTTTCTTCACCGGTTGTGGGCACGCTTTTCAACGTTACCGTCAAAGCGGACAACATGAATGACCTGAAAACTTGGCAAGTGAAAATGGGCTTCGACGACAGCGTCATAAACGTGACACGCTGGTACGAACCGAAATCGGACCCAACATACGTCTTCTACGGAAAAACGACCCTTCCAGTCCCTGCACCACCAAAAACATCATATGGACCAGGAGGCTGGGTGGGCGTAGGCGTAAGCCTGATGCCGGCCCCAAGTCCGGGTGGCGGATTCACTGGTAACGGAACCCTCTGCATACTCACTTTCAACATCACTGCAGCCCCGCTTTCAGGCAGAGCCTTCTCACTAATCATAAGTGACCAACCGTCCCTACCGCTACATACTTACTGGATCAAAGTAGGAGAAACCACAGTGAGACCGTTCGATGTGTACGTCGACGGATACTGCGAGCTTGCAGTAATCCATGACGTAGCGATAACAAACGTCACACCTTCTAAGACAGTCATAGGTCAAGGCAACAGCTTAAACATAAGCGCCACAGTCGAAAATCAAGGCGGTGTGTCAGAAACCTTCAACGTGACAGTCTACGCCAACACAACCAAGATCGGCAAACAGACAGTTTCGGGTTTAGGATCACTCGAAAGGAAAGTCTTGAGTTTCACCTGGAACACTTCTGGCTACAGTCTCGGCAACTACACGATAAGCGCCGTAGCAGACGTGGTACCCAGCGAAAATGACACTTCGGACAACACATCCATAGACGGCATAGTCACAGTCAGATCTCCCGTCCATGATGTTGCTGTCACAAATGTTGCCCCCTTCAAAACCATAGTCGGTCAAGGATACTCAGCATCTGTCAACGTCACCGTCTATAATCTGGGGGACTTTGCTGAAACCTTTAATGTGACTCTGCGGGTTCAGACAATGCCGCCTCCGACTGACGTACAAAAGATCCTCGTGTCTAATTTGCTGAGCGGCGAAACCAGAATAATCGTCTTCGTGTGGAACACCTCAGGCTGGTCTAAACTCAACTACACCGTCATCGCCTACGCAGAGCCGGTCTCGGGCGAAACACACACGGCAGACAACACGTTCACTGACGGCATCGTCACGGTTACGATCGTCGGCGACGTCAACGGCGACCATTCATGCGACATGGCAGACATATCACTGATGATAAGCTGGTTCATGACAAGCCCGCCGAACTGGAACCCCAACTGCGACGTAAACAACGACTTGAGCGTTGACATGTTGGACATATCATTGGGCATAGACCACTTCATGCAATCAGACTCTTGAAACAAACAGAAGCCGATCGGATTTCCGCTGCTATCCTTCCACACCTATTTTCTCGTGAAACTCCAGATCCGACACGCAAGATGTTACGTTTATGACGGCGTCACTGAGTGCACACTAGGCGATCTGTAATAGAACGGGTTAGCTGATGTTAACAGGGACAGTGCGGTTGGCATTTTTCTGCACTGGTGGATTTCATAGCTTTGTTTGTTTGTCTGCTCCGGCAGCATGTCACGTTTGGTTTTGGTCTGGTGGAATAAAGTTTATAATGCCGTTTTGGTTTCGTACGTTGTGGGAAGGGAGAGAGAGAATGGGCAAAGCATTTGAAAGGCTAGTCTTGTTTTTCGCAGTATTTGTAGTGATGTTTTCTTTTGTCCAGACAGCACATCCTTCAAGTCTCACACTCACCATTGCCTCAAACAACTCCTACAATCTTGGCGAAAACATAATCACCAACGGAACCCTATCATCAGGCGGCTCACCAGTCCCAGACGGACTTGTATCGGTTCAGGTGAACAAACCCACAGGTGACGACCCAGCCGATCTCTTCCTCATGAGAACCTTGAACACAGGCTCTCAACCTTCAGGTCCTTGGTCTGTGGAAATTCTTGAGGCTTATGCCTGTGACGTCAATGGCCATCTAGTGTCCAGTTTTCAGAGAGGCGGAGCTGGTGGCTTCAAAGTGACGGTGAAAAACAACGATGCAAGTCTCCAATCCGTTATGGCAGTACTGAGCATATGTGATTCAAGCGGAATCCCCTTCAAAACTCTACTGATGATCAGCCAAACACTAGAACCATATCAAACAATATCCAAACACAGCTGGATAGAAGAGGTAATACCGAGCGACGCAGCTACTGGCACCGCGCATGTATATGCAGTTGCCCTGACAAACTGGCCGCAATCCGGCGGAGCCGCTTGGTGCCCTGAAACTTCGTCGAACTTCACAATCACACTCTCTGGTGGAGGCAGCGGCGCAACCATTGATGAGAACCCGAAAACTTCTGCATCACTATCGACGGCGCCGGGGAATTTCAGCCTACCCTTCAAAATATCCAGTAATGGCGGACTACTAGGCAACTACACCATCCACGCAACTTCATGGTACAATAACACGCTGGCATCGAGCCAAAAAACCTTCGAAGCAGTGTTGATCGCTGACGTAAGCAAAGACAAAGTAGTTGACATGCTTGACCTGTCAATAATAATCGACGCATTCATGACCACCCCCGGCAGCCCCAACTGGAACCCGTCCGCCGACATAAAGAAGGACAACTCAGTTGACATGTCAGACATATCTATCGCCGTAGACGAATTCCTCAGATGGGGTAGATAGCCTCCCCCTGACTCAAAACAAAAAAGAATGCGAACATTCCTATCAGTTTGTGTTCCAGCCTGCGCCCCGCTTTGCTTAGCAAAATCCTGTTTCCAGCCTTCACCGCCTATCCTTGTTTACGCTTCTCCGGCTGTTTCGTTAACGTTCAAGTCTTCTTCTGAAGCCGGTTTCCGAATTTTCCTGTAAAAACCAACGTAAACGCAATGACCGCCATAAGCAATGTCAAAATGATGGACGTTGGGAACTCTGGCACTATGATAACCTCGTGACCTGAATCAGCAAACCCGATGTACATGTACGTGTCAGTTGCATCCAACCATTCCGTGAAGAGCCACTGCTCACCATTCAGGAGAACCCTATAGTCGTGTTCCCACAAGTCTTGAATGATAATATTGGGGATAGCCACTCTGCAGAACCCGGGACCAGTTTGACCAGTGACATTGAAACTAACAATTCCTCGAGAGATATCAAGTTGAAAGTCTGAAACTGTAGAATTGCTGACAATGTCAATATGGCATGCTGTCCCATTCCAACTGCCAACATCGAAGATGTCAATCGGAGCCAGAAGCGGATAACCGTCTTGGCTATTTCCTTTCGTGAAATAAGGCGTGTCGCCTACGCCATCGCTTCCAGTCTCATTCTGATAGGAACCACTGTAGAAGTCCGAACCAGCATAATCGCTCCAGTAGTTTCCGCCCGAAGGATAGCCGTTGTCCCACACATTGACTGATGGTTCGGTTGAGTTAACGTCGCATACCTGTGCTGGGTTCTCTACAAAGTTGTCATGATAGATTAGGTTGCTTGAGGAGCTGAAAAGAAGGACACCATACTCGTTTTTCGTTATGTTGTCGTTCACTATGGTCGAATCTGTCGTATTCGCAAAGAGTACGCCCTGTCCGTTTTCTTTGAGATTCAGGTCTTCAACACTTATACGCGTGCAGTCTACGAGGGCGACGTATCCCGCGTCAAGCGGTACAGCCCTGTCATGCTCATTAATCCAGTAATATATTGGCCTACCGTCAACAGTGTTTGAAATGTCAACATCATTCACAAAATGTGCAAGGTCTTCACCCCAAACATGGAAGTTATACTTGCTGCCGACTATGCTGTTATTTCTAAGCGTGTTGTCAAAAGACAGATAGAGGCGAAGACCGCGAATTACGCTCCCTGTTATGTTGTTTCCACTGATAACGTTGTTGCTTGAATAAGCCTTAATCCATATCCCATAACCGTTGTCAGCTATGTTATTCGAACTTATTTCATTATTCGAAGAACCTGACACACCTAT
>Ga0315285_10005246_pt1 | contig 13386 bp, 10 predicted proteins | sample YL17G09_36_MG_FD_203698 | JGI IMG/M metagenome (GOLD analysis project Ga0315285, IMG submission 203698) | Sediment microbial communities from Yellowstone Lake, YNP, Wyoming, USA - YL17G09_36 | ecosystem: Environmental > Aquatic > Freshwater > Lake > Sediment | place: USA: Wyoming | collected... | reverse complement strand
AGCCCCGGCGCGATGGCCCCGCCGTGATGGCCCCGCCGGGATAGCCCCGGCGCGATGGCCCCGCCGCGATGGCCCCGCCGCGATAGCCCAGCCGGGTGGTATCTTGACACAACCCTCCCGGCCATACAACACCAAAAGAACCCCTCAAGGCAAGTTGGGGCGCATCTCACTTTCTTGCGGAAGCCGCCCCCTCCGACTTTAGGTCGGTGGAGCGGTGGTTTTGCTCCAGAATCGGCAAAAACAACCGACGCCCCCGCCGGTTTTATACCGGTGGAGCGGTGGTTGAAGACGTTGATGTCTCGCGGCGATTCTCGATCTGTCCCCTCTTTCCCCAGACGGGATGGATTTGATGTCCACGGGGAGAACAATCATCGCTCCACCGGTGTAAAACCGGCGGGGGCGCAAGAACACGAAAGACTGTTACTGGAGCAGAATCACGGCGCCACCGACGTAAAGTCGGAGGGGGCCGGAATTCCTCTCCCAGCAAGAATCTGAGATGCGCCCGGCAAGTTGTCAGGGGGCGCTGTAGATAAGGTAAACGCCGCCGGCCATCACCAGAAACCCGCACAGGGTCTTGACGATGACGGCGCCCTTCGATTTCTCATTCCAGTTGAGGTAACTCTGGACCAGCTCGGTGGAGGTGCCCGCCGCCACGATGACCGCACAGTGGCCGATCCCGTATAGGGAGAGAAGCGCGATGCCATAGAGCGGGCTGGTGTTTGCCAGGGCGAAAGTGACACCCAGTATGGGGGCCATGTACGCGAAGGTGCATGGTCCAAGCGCGATCCCAAAGACCAGGCCAAGAATGAAGGCGGCCAGCATCCCCTTTCGCTTCATTCCCACTTGCCCCGGCCCGGACCACGGCATGGGGATTACGCCCACTAGATGCAAGCCGACAACCAAGAGGATGGCAGCGACAAAGTAACTCGCCCAAGGCCCGAGATCCCCCATCATGCGGCCCGCGGCGGCGGTGGCGGCCCCTATCACTCCGATCGTGAGGAGGATTCCCGCCGCGAACAATGTGGAAATCAGGAACGCGCGGCGAGTGGACATGCGGCCCTGACCGTCAATGAAACCTACGATAAGAGGGATGCTCGTGAGGTGGCAGGGGCTCAGGATGATGCTAAGGATGCCCCACACGAAGGCGGCGGCCAGTGCGATGGCGGGTTTTCCCTCAACGGCCCTTGTCAACGCGGTGAAGAGTTCGTTCATGGCTGCCTCAGTTCCACTTTGGTCAGTGTTGCCGTCGTCGAAGAAGCCGACGCCACTGAAAACAGGGAGATGAAAATGCTCACGGTCAATGCGACCGCTGATGCTCTCAGTTGTTTCGTACGATTGATCCTTTCCGAACACCAGATTGTGATTCTATGAATCACCAGGCGAGGTGGCTTTGCCGCCTCCATCGCCGAATTCGATGCCCAGTTCCTTCCACTTCGCGAGGATGTCCTCCTTGCTGAAGAAGCCTTCATGCCGGAAGAGTTCCTTGCCTTTCGCGTCGAAAAATATCTGCGTCGGGATCAGTTTGATTCCATACGGATCACCGGCGTTCGGGTTCTCCCATACGTCAACAAACACGACTTCGAGCCTGCCTTTGTACTCCCCTTTGAGTTCCTCAAGGATTGGCGCCATCATCTTGCAGGGAATGCATTTCCCCGCGCCCAGGTCCACGAGTTTGGGCAGCGCACCTCCGGGCTGAGCCGGAGCCGGCTCAACCGCCTTGACCGATTCCGGGGAAGCAGCCTTGTCTTTTTCCACCTCTGCAACCTGACCGGTCGCTTCTTTTGTCTTGTCCTGCCCATCACTCTTTGCCGCGCGCTTTGCATACAAGGCGACTCCGACAACGACCACCAGGACGGCTACGATCAACGCCTTGATGGCGGCGTTTGACGTTCTTCTCTCTTGAGTCATGATCCGACACCTCCACTTTCTCTGAATTCGCACGGCTGCCCACATCAAGAAAACCGTGACAAGGGCGTAAAGCCACAGCGAATCGCCGCCATCCGCGTGGCATGGGCAGCCGAGCATGGTTAGCCAGCCTTCTTTTCCATTGCGGCGCCCCTAGACCTTGGCGGTGCGGCGGAGCGCTGCAACGGCGCCCAGTTCGAGCGCCTCCTAGCGGCCGATCCTGCCGGCCAGTTCCGCGACGCGCCGCCCGAGGTTCTCGGCGGTGCTTGTGCCGAAATCGTCTTCAGATATCGAGTCGTTCCGGTTCCACAGAGTAGCCCCGATTCGCGCCGAGGGCTGCCCGTCCCCGACGATGATCATGTCCTGGCACATCAGCGAGGTCTGGATGGAACGAACGGTCAGTTCCTGTCCCCCGTTTCGGGCGCTTCCGACCGCGAGCGCGCCCGCCACTTTATTGCGCAGTTTGAACTTGTCTTGCCGGAACGCCATGCACCGGTCCAGAAAGGCCTTGCACAAGGCGGTCATGTTGCCGAAGTACACCGGCGAGCCGACGATGATCCCGGCCACGGCGGGGTCTCCCAGTTTCTTCGCCAGGTTGGGGAAGTCGTCCTTCTCGCCGTCCCTGAGCGGAAGGCCCGCGGCCAACTGCGCGGGGATGCTGAGGTCCGCGAGCTCGATCAACTCCGTCTCGATGGCGTGGTCGTGTTCCGCCGCCGCGTTCAGACAGACGGCCAGAGCCGCGGCGGTTGTTTTGCCCTTTCGGGGGGAACAACTGACTGCGATGATTCTGCGTTTGGCCGGCGCCGGCTGCGCGAACGCCTGAATACCCATTGCGCCCACCGCCACCGCCGCGCCCGCGACGCTGATCGCTTCTCTCCGTCCAAGTTTCCGTGACATGGTTCTCTCTCCTTTCAGCAGTGTAATCGCCTATCCGGCGGCGCTTCCCAGAAGCGCTTTTCCGCCCGCTTCGCACACCCGGGCGATGTTCTCATCGCTCACCGGGCTTTTCCCCTTTTCCAGGCCGAGGTCCGCCAGTTGCAGGCGCTCGAACTTTGTGAAGCCTGCCTGCTCCAGGCAGTTCTTGACGCAGTTGAGAGGACAACCGTCAATAGCCAGAATCCTGGCCGCTGTTTCGGTCGTCTTCAGGATGCCGCTGACTCGCCCGCCGATTCCGGCCAGACAATACATCTTGCCTGCTCCTTCACGGGTAAGTTTGCGAGCGGCCTGGTCCGAAAGCGCACCGACGTCGGCCGCGCCGGAACAGGCGAAGATCAGTTTGGGGGCTGCGCTACATGCGCAACTATTTTCCTTCGACATAAGTGCACCTCCTCTTGAAATCAAGGTTTCCCTTCGCCAGCCATGGGCGTTGCCGGAGTCTATTTGCGCGCCTGTTCGGGCGGCAGGCCGGCTCATCAGGCTGTGTCAGGCCCGGTCCGCTCCCCAATGGCTCGCAGGACCGGATCCATCGGATGCTCTCTCTCCATCTCCTCCCGGCTCATCCTGCCGTGCACCCAGAGCCACGTCCAGGGGAAGCGGCCTGCTCTGAGATGGATGTTGTACATGTGCCAGATCAGGATGGCTAGGAATGCCAGGACGGCTTCGTGGGCGTGGGCCTCCTTGAAGGCGTCGAACGCGCGCGGGGAAAGGCTGGGAAACAGCAGGAGCGTCCAATCGTTGAACCACATGGCCAAGCCCGTTCCGATCATGATGACGCAGCCCCAGAATACCGCCCAGTAGTCGAACTTCTCGAAATACGTGAATCTGCCGAAAGCGGGACGCTGCGCGGACGCCCCCAAGAACCATCTGAGATTGCTCCATACGTGCCGGAAATCGTCTCTCGTGGGAAGCATCAGACGGAAATCCCGGCGGCCCTCTTCGTGGATGAGCGTGTACAGGAGGTGGTACGCGCAGGTAGCGATCAGCAGAGATGCCCCGATCCGGTGGACGACCCGCCAGAAGTCCGCCCCTCCAAGAGCTCCGGACAGGGTCGCCGCCCAGGCCGCGCCCGGGTACCGCAATCCCCACAGGAACACACCGGAAAGGAAAAGAGCAATGACGGACAGCATGAGCAGAAGGTGTTGAGCGCGGAAGTGATTGTTGAACCGCTGAATCCATGCCGTGGGTTGGGGATCCGTGCCGGTCTTGCGGGAGCGGAAGCGCGCGAAGGTTTCGAGCAGAATATGACCAATCAGGAGGAGCATGACCACGATGGTCAACCACTTGAAGAACGCGGCGACGACGCCGACAATGCCGGAGTACCGAGGCGGCGACCCGTCGTAGCCGAGCACCGCGCTCTGGGTTGTCCAGACGGACTTGCCGCTCGGGTCAAACGGATGCTCCAGGACCGCCCCGAAGAAGAACCGGCTATCGCCGGAATGGCAGTCCTTGCACCCGCCGGCGCCGAGCGCGGCCCTGGCTGGCGCGACGTCGTGCGAGAACTTGTGAACGGAGGCATACGCAGTGGCCTCGTATTCCTCGCGCGGGAGGTCCCGGAACTCGGTGGACGAGTAGTAGGCCCTGCTGTCCGACACCCAGACGAGGCGGCGGCCCTCCATCGGGAAAGCCGTTGCCGCGAGGTGCGCCCTGGTCGCTGCCAGCAAAGCGTCAATCTCCTCGGCGCGGTTCACCTCGATGATGCCGTCCCCGTTGTCGTCGGTGACCTTGGCCAGCTCGGGGTATTTGTTCTGGGGATCCACCCGGTGCTGGGTCCACATCTGAAAGAAATCCTTCATGAAGAGCTGGTTCAGACCTGGTTTGCCTTGCTCCTCGAAGCCGACCCAGGCGCTGTGCACTCTGTTGGCGGGGTATATTCTGCCCTTGTAGCGGATGAGGGTCGGCCTCGTGATGTTGGTCGGCTCGTCGTTGGCGGTGAAGAGCTCAAGTTCCCCATAGTGGTTCCAGAACGCCATCTCCTGATCGTAGAAAGCCCAGATATGCTTCGGCGGGGGCGTGATGCGGGGCGCGGGGTTATACACGTCGCTCGCCTGGACGAGGGCGCTCTTTACGGCACGCGACGGGATGTGGCAGGTCTGGCAGGCGATTTTTTCCATGTGCAGAGGCGGCAGCCAGGCATGCGCGGCGCGCGGAGAATTCCCCCACCCTTCCAGGTGGCAATTCTCGCAGCTGCGAACGGTGTCGTCCAGATCGTTGCGGACCCAGCCGGACGGGTCGTCGCCCTTGCCGAACTGATGGACCTCACGGCCGCGGATGCGCGGATCGGCGGCGCGGCTTCCGGCGGCGTGGCAGTCCACGCAGCGCAGCCCCGCCGCGATATGGACGTCGGTCCGCGCTGAGAAGGCCGCTCCACGCTTCTTCCAAGCGGGCTTGATGTGACACCCCAGACAGGTTTCGTTGCGCGGCTCAGGCACGATGTGCGCGAGAACGTTGCTGTCGGCGTCAAACCGGCTCTTGTCATACGCGATCGTCGGCTGCTCCCCCGCATTCACCTTGCCCTGCGCCTTCCCGAAGCCCGCGCCGGCGGTCGCGGCCCAGCGGAAGTTGAGGTTTGCCAACTCCGCGTTGCGTTTCTTCAAGTCATATTCCGGCATGTGGCACAGGAGACAGTCCGCCTCGATAACGCCCGTCTCGGACCATCGGGCCTTGTAGTAATCTCCGTCAAGGGCGTTCTCGCCGCCCGGCGCGAAACCGGAGGCCGGGTTTCGCATCCACTCATCGTAACGCTTGCCGTCGCGGTCGAACTCCAGGGGGCCGCCGCCTGGATGGCAGTTGCCGCACGTGGCGGTGACAAAATCGAACGAGGTCATGTCTATAGTCCGCGCGTTCGAGTTCTTCTTGGGGGCCAACTGGCGGTAAAGCGGCGCGGGAGAGCACCATGTTCCGCCGTAGTTTCCCGGCGCGGTCACCCAATTGTACCGCGCGGCATACTGCTCGGGCAGTTGTTCCCCTTTCCCTTGGGTGAAGTGGAAGCCCTCGGTGATCTTGCCGTAGTCGTGACAGCCGGCGGCGCCGCACGTCTGCCTCGGCGAGTAGGGCGCCGTGTCGTTCAAACTTTTGACCGGGTCAATCACGTTGCCCCGCTCGTCGCGCAGGGGAAAAGGCGGGCAGACGCCCATCGCCCGCGAAGACACGGCTTCGTACGTGGGAACGGCGACAGGCTTGGCTGGGGCGCCGCCATTGCCCATTGCGAAGCCAACCAGCGCCACCAGGCTTGCGCCGGCCGCAATAAGCCCGGCGAAAAATGCAGGAATCTTGGGTTGTCTCATGATTGGCTCTCCTTGAACATCAGGGCTTGATTTTCTCCATGAGCGCGCGGAGCTTGGAGCGATAAGCCGCCGCCAGCGCCTCGACGTCTTCCCCCATCGGTTTGACCGGGATCAGGTCCTGTACCTGCTCGGACGAGAGACCGGGTTCTTTCATGGTCGCCACCGCGCCCCAAAGCATCTTGTCCAAGGCTTCCAGCGCCGCTTCGCCACTCAGTCCGAAAGACTCTCCAAGCGACTTGAGCGCATAGAGCTGCGGCCAGAAATAGGTCGGCCCCATGGCTGAAAGGATAGCGTAAGCTTCGAGATGGCGCTCTTCAACCTCCGGGCAATCGCCCAGGGGGACGAAAAGGCTTGACGCCCCGCCCTTGTCCTCGGCGCTGAGACTGGGCGCATAGACAACGGGATTGTAGCCCCGCCCGATCAGGGAGGGGGCATTTGGAATCATGCGGACGATCCGATTGAAACCTCCCAGCATGCCCGACAGCTTCGCGATCGTGAACTTTGGCGCCAGGGAGACGAGTATCGCTTCCGATTTCAGGCTTTGCTTGATGGCCTCGACCGCATCTTTGATCACCGGCGGGTGCACGCCGAGAAACACCATGTCCTGTGCCGCCGCCCGAGCGGGTTCAGCGGTCCCCTCAATTTCCGGCCCCAGTGTCTTCAGCGCTTCACACGCCTTCTGGTCTGAATCGTACAACACCACACGAGAAGGCATCGCCTGCTTGTTCTTCCAACCGCTCAGAAGAATTCTGGCGACTCTTCCCGCACCGATAAAACCGACCGTTTGCACCGACATGATTCTTCTCCTTTCCATGGCAGATTCGCGCTTCCGCGTGTGTTTCTACCGATTGTCAAGCCAGCATGTTTTTCAGCTCGTCCACGGAAGGCACTTTCCCCGCCACTTTGACTTGCCCGTCCACCACCAGCGCGGGCGTCATCATCACGCCATAGGACATGATGTCTTCGATCTTTGTGACCTTCTCCAACAGATAGTCCTTTCCCAGCGCCTTGGCGGCGGCTTCCGCCGTCTCGGCCAGCTTCTTGCACTTGGGGCACCCCGTGCCCAGAATCTGGATCAACATATCTTTCCCTCCTTTGGTCCCGTTTGTTATCGGATGCCTATAGACACGGCGTCCGGAATCAGCCGCGCTCCTATTCTATCAGTGGCTCTCCGCGCTTAGCCGCCCGCGCGCTTGCGCCATCGTGAAGCCGTATCGGCGGCTCAGTTGCCCGAGTCTGTCCTCGTCGGACACTGAATCGGGCAGCCCCAGCCGCTGTCTAATCTCTTGGACCGGCAACAAGGTGATTACGGATACTTCGGCCAGTGACATGTTTCCTTCCAAGTGTGTGCTGGATCCCCGCTCTTGGACATTGGAATCCGTGGACATCGTGTTAGCGCGGAGATTCCGCACTTGGCTCACAGAGATCCGCCAGGATCCCACAGTGAGTGCAGCGAGAAGCAAGACGGTGATAAGGCCCGCAATGAGCCTTGCGCGGCGCGAGGATTGCCGGACGCCATCCGAACAGCGCTTGGGGCTGAACATGGTTGTCACCCATGTCCAATGAAACGCCACATGCACGGCAATCACAACGCCAATGCAGGCCGCCAGCCAGAAATGGACATCGCCCCACTCATGTCGAGTCATCCCCCACAGGATGCGGTCGCTGCCAGATCCCGGAGGCAGCGCGAAACGAATAATCGTGCCCGTAAGAACCAAGCCCAACACCAGCAGGCCTGCAAGAAAGTCTATAAGCAAGTTTTGCTTGGCCGCATTCATTTTCAGATCTCCTTCAGTTTGGCTTTACCTGATGCCATGACGTAAAGACACGGCATCAAGAAAAGGGCGACGAAAATTGTGACACACAGACCGCCGATGGCGGCGGCGGCCATCGGCTGCAGCATGTCGCCGCCTTCTTCGATGTTCAGCGCCAGGGGCAGAAATCCCACCAGCACGCCGATGGAAGTCATCATGCGCGGACGGAAGCGAATCTTCGCCGCTCGCACCACGGCCTGCGTTGGTGAAAGTTGCTGCTGTTCCCGCAGTTCCTCGGCGTAGTTCAGCAGCAGAACGCCTTCGTTCACCGTCGCCGCGACCACCACCAACAGCCCGATGATCACTGTCGCTCCCAGCGGGATGTTGGTCAGGTACAGGAGGAACACTAGGCCAGTCAGGCATACGGGCACGCCTCCCAAGATGAGCGCCGGCAGTTTGAGACTATTGAACTGGACCGTCAGCACCACAAAGGCGAAGAATAATGCGAAGCCCATAATCATCAGCACCGTGTGCTTCATCTCGGCCATCATCTGGGCCTGCCCGCCGTATCTAAACTCGTAGCCGATTGGTTTCTCCATCTTCGCCAGGGCTTCCTGGATCTCGCCCAGTGCGGTGGCCACGCTGACGCCGGCGGCATCGCCCCGCACGATCACCTCCTTGACCTGATCTTCGCGCACGATCTCGACGGGGCCGACCGCCTGGCGGACCTCGGCAACATCCATGAGACGCAAGTACCCGCCCTGAGCGCGGTTGAGCGGGAGGTTCTCCACGTCGCGGCGGGCGACGATCTTGCTCTCGGGAATCATCACGCGGATGTTGTAGTATTCGTCCCCGTCGCGGAAGCGGGTGGCAATCGCGCCGGTGATCAGGGAGCGCATCGTGTCGGCGATGTCACCAACGCTGACGCCAAGTTCCGCCGCGCGTGCCCGGTCCACCAGCACTTGGTATTCGGGCTTGGTCATATCCATCGAGACATAGACATTCGTGAAGTGCGCGAGTTCGTTCATCGCCCCGGCGGTCTGTCGCGCAAGATCATAAAGCCTGGAAATGTCCTGCCCTTTGATCTTCACCTCGATGTCGGCGTCGCCGAGTTTCCGGATGCCCTTGATGGGCATCTGCATGACCATCGCCATCCCGCCCGGAACAGGAACCTTGCCGACAATCGGGCGCAGATATTCGATATACTCGATAGTGCTCAGATTGCGAAGGTGGCGGGGCACAAGTTGCATATTCAACTCGCCTTCATTGGCAATTTCGTATGTGTAAAGCCCCCATACCTTGCCGCCCGAAAGCGTGAAGAGGCTTTGGATTCGCTTGTCCTCTCCGATGCGCGTCTCGATTTCCGTCAAAACCTTGTCCGTCTCCGCCAAGGACGCGCCGGTCGGCATCTTCACCTTGACCATGATCCGTCCGTCATCCATCTTCGGCAGAAATTCACCCCCCAGCCGAGGCAGCAGCAATCCACCGGCCACCAGCACGGTCGCGAAGCCGCTAACCGTTATCCATCGATGTCGCAACGACCACTCCAGCATCCGGACATACACCTCTGTCACCCGTTCGACAAACCGCTCGAAAAAGGTTAGCCGCTCGCTTCCCGGCTTGCGCCGCCCGATGAGAATGGCCATAACCATTGGTGTCACCGAGATGGCCATGACCAGACTGATCGCCATGACACCCGCAATCACCAAGATCAACTCGCGAAACAACAGGCTGGCCAGTCCCGGGACGAGCAGGAAGGGCAGGAACAGGGCCAGGAAGGACACGGTTGCCGCGACTACCGCCGGTCCGACTTGCGATGTGGCCTCTACCACAAGCTGCGATGTACTCAGATCGGGCCTTTCCCTCCGCAGCCGGGTGATGTTCTCGATGACGATGATGGAATTGTCCAAGTCCACCGCGATGGCCACGACCAGTCCGCCAAGGGTGAAAATGTTCAGCGACACACCAGCCAACTTCATCAGACCGAAGTTCAGGAGAAGCGTGACAGGCAACGCCCACGCCATTGCCACCACTTGCCGCCAGTTCCCCAGGAACAGCGCCATGAGAACAACAACCAGAATCGCCGCTTCGAACGCGGCATTGCGCACTCCTTTTAGCGCCGCCCCCACATAATCGGCTTGGTTCTCGACCATACCCAAGATTACCCCACCAGGCAGGCTGGGACTGAGTTCGGCGATACGCCGATTGACGGCCTTGGCCACTTCAACGGTGTTGGCGTCCGCTTGCTTGAGCACGCTCAGTTTGACGCAAGGTTTGCCATCCAGCCGTGTGATGACGCGCGCTTCCTCGTGGAAGTCAGATACCTCCGCGATGTCGCGGAGGAGGACTTTTGCCTGACCATTGCGGGTCAGAAGAACATCGCGAATCTCATCGAGTGATTTATACTCGCCCATGGTGCGAGCAATGATCTCCTTGGGGCCGACAGTAACTCGGCCACCGAACTGCTCGACGTTTTCGTCCCGGAGCCGTTTGAGCACGTCGGCCAGGCTCAGGCTGTATTTCTCCAAGGCATCAGGGGCGAGGTGAACGCGGATTTCCCGTTTGAGGCCGCCGACGATCTCCGTGCCCGCCACGCCAGGCACGGCCAGCAACTGATCCTGTAACCATTCATCAACCCATCTGCGGATTTGCACCAGATCCCACTGGCCGCTGCTGACGGTCAACTGCACCACCGGCAATTGCGAAGGGTCCGCCTTGATTATGACCGGCGGGTCCATGTCCTTGGGAAGCTCCCGCGCCACGCGCGCCATGGCCGCCAAGGCGTCCTGATACGCCACGTTTACGTCAACGCCATACTTAAAGTTGGCTTGCAGCGTGTACATGCCCTCAATGGACGAAGACTCCAGATAATCCAGATTGTCTACTGTGGCCATCTGACGCTCGAGGGGATCGGCAATGCTCTTGTCAACCTCCTCGGGCGTGGCGCCGCGCCACCAGATATGCACCTTGATCATCGGGTAGGTGACATTTGGCAGGAAATCCACGGGCAGGCCGACCAGGCCGTACACGCCAAGCACCAGCAGCGTAAAGACAATGGCGCTCGTAGCCAGGCGGCGATGAACGGCGTATTGCGTTAGTTTCATCGACCGCCCTCCTTGGGCTTGCCAGAGTTATCGCCGGCAGGCGCCTCGCCAGGCTTACCCTTGGACTGGGCGTCAGACGGCGGGGCGGGAAGGCGAATCTCCGCGCCGTCTTTCAACTTTTCCTGTCCGGATACGATGACCTGTTCGCCCGGCTTCAGGCCGGAGAGAATCTGGACCCGTCCGCCTTCTTCGATGCCGGTCTGGACCTGGCGCTGCGCGGCCTTGCCGTCGGTGGCGACGAAGGCCACCTTGGCGCCGGCGGGCGTGACGATGACTGCCTGAACCGGCACGGTGACGGCGTCCGGGATGGATTCGACGATCAGCCGGACGCGACCGAACATTCCGGGCGCGAGGTCCACAGCGTCACGAACCTCCAGTTCGATGGTCCGGGTTCTCATGCGCGGATCGAGTTGCGGAAAGACGCGCGCCACCTCGGCCGTCAGCGTTTTGCCGGGCAGGGCATCGAGGCGGACCTGCGCCTTCATGCCCGGCGCGACCTCGGAAGCATGGGCCTCCGGCACGGCGCAACGGACCACCAACGATCCTAGATCGGCCATTGCGAGCAGCGGCGAGGCGCTGGACGCCTTCATGAGCGCCATGTCGCCCTTGCGGACGAACACCTTGGTGATGGTTCCGGCGAAGGGCGCGGCGATGACGCACTCGCTCAGGCGCGCCTGCGCCAGTTCGAATCTGGCCTCAGCCTCCTTGACCGCCGCCTCTTGGACCGCTATGGCCGTGCGGGTGAAACCTGCCTCGAGCATTTCGAGCTGCTGACGGGCGGCGCTCGACTTCGTTTCGGCGGCGGTCAGTCTGACGCGCGCTTTTTCCCGGTCCTGGCCGGACAGTGTGCCGGATTCGACCAATCGGGTCACGCGTTCGAAATCGTTCTTTTCGAACGCGGCGCTCTCTTCGGCCTCTCGCACGCTTTGACGGGCCTTTTCGATCTCTTCGGGCCGTGTGCCCGCCCTCAGATCGGCCAATTTCGCCACCGCCACCGCCAGAGCGGCTTCCGCCGCCTTGACCTCCGCCCGGTACATCTCCCGGTCAATCTCGATCAACTTCTGCCCGGCCTCCACGCGATCGCCCTCGCGCCAGGGACAAAACCCGATGGGGCCTTCCACCGTGGCGCTGATCTGGATGGATTCGATGGGCACAACCTCCCCGGTCAGGTCAATGGTGCGCGCGATCTCGCTCTTCTTGACAGTTTCGGCAAGGACCAAGGGCGCTTTCTTCTGGGGTTTCTGGTTCGCCGCGCCTTCGTGGCAGCTAGTCAAAAGCAGAGTGACAAATCCGCAGGCCAATGCCATGCAAAGGCACGCGATCCTGCCAAGCCTGAATGGTTGTGGCGCGTCAATCCGATTCACTTGCGGATCCTCCCAGATTAACATGTTTCCGCCTCATTCCTTGGAAAGTGGCGTTGGAAGTACAGCGACACGTTCACCAGGCCAAGCATGACCGGCACCTCGACCAGGGGGCCGATCACGGCGGCAAATGCGGCTCCCGAGCTTACCCCGAAAACCGAAATGGCCACGGCGATGGCCAACTCGAAATTGTTGCTGGCGGCCGTGAACGAGAGCGTCGCGCTCTTGGCGTAGTCCGCCCCCGCTTTCTTGCTCATCCAGAAGCTGACCAGGAACATCACCACGAAGTAGATCAGGAGCGGGATGGCGATACGCACCACGTTCATGGGGATCTGCACAATCAGATTGCCCTTGAGGCTGAACATGACCACGATGGTGAAGAGCAGGGCGATAAGCGTGAGAGGACTGATCCGGGGGATGAACCTGGAATGATACCATTCCTTTCCCTTGGCCTTGACCAACACGAGCCGCGTCAGCATCCCGGCGAGGAAGGGGATGCCCAGGTAGATGAAAACGCTCCGGGCGATCTGCCCGATCGTAACAGCCACCACGCTTCCTTTGAGTCCGAACACGGGCGGCAGGATGGTGATGAAGATCCACGCATAGACGCTGTAGAAAAGCACCTGGAAGATGCTGTTGAAAGCCACGAGTCCCGCGCAGTATTCGGTGTCGCCCTTGGCCAGTTCGTTCCAGACGATAACCATCGCGATGCAGCGGGCCAGGCCGATCATGATCAGACCGGTCATGTAATCGGGGTAGTGGCGGAGAAAAACAATCGCCAGCACGAACATCAGGATCGGTCCGATGATCCAGTTCTGGACCAGCGACAGCCCCAGGACGCGGAAGTCGCGAAACACGTCGCCCAACTCCTCATAACGCACCTTGGCCAGTGGCGGGTACATCATCAGGATCAGGCCGATGGCGATCGGGATGTTCGTGGTGCCGGCTTGAAACCGGTTCATGAACGGTTCAACGCCAGGAACGAAGTAGCCGATCGCGACGCCGAGGGCCATGGCCAGAAAAATCCAAAGGGTAAGAA
>Ga0315285_10005245_pt1 | contig 13387 bp, 14 predicted proteins | sample YL17G09_36_MG_FD_203698 | JGI IMG/M metagenome (GOLD analysis project Ga0315285, IMG submission 203698) | Sediment microbial communities from Yellowstone Lake, YNP, Wyoming, USA - YL17G09_36 | ecosystem: Environmental > Aquatic > Freshwater > Lake > Sediment | place: USA: Wyoming | collected... | reverse complement strand
TGCTCGCAAGCCATCTGATTTTTCGACCTTCCTGGGAATGGACTTGGGGACGCTGATGATGTGTTGAAAGGTTCAAGGTTCAGAGACGACCGCCGATCCCTAGAAAATCGCCGGGGCAAGCCGCAGACGGCCGACCGCAGCAAAGTACAGAGATTCAGGGTTCAACGTTCACGGTTTGAGTGAACGGAAAAATCCGAGAAATGAAAGAAACCAGATAGACGAGATAGATTAAATAGACGAAATTGTCAAAAAGAAGAATTTTAGGTATTATAAATGCATACGGGGGGAATAGGCAGATGAAGCAGTTTAAAATAATCGTTGAAAAGCATCCGGAAGGTTATGTGGCTTACCCGCTTGGTCTCAAGGGAATCGTCGTCGGCGAAGGAGACACTTATGAGGAAGCACTCGCCGATGTAAAGTCCGCCATTCGTTTCCATCTTGAGACTTTCGGCCAGGAGGCGCTGGAGGGCGATTCGCCCGTGCTGGAAGCCTTTATGGTTGAAGCGGTAGTTGCCTTTTAATGCCCAAATTTCCCGTTGACGCCCCCAAAATCAAAGTCATAAAAACACTCGAAATTCTTGGGTTTCGCTTGGCGCGAAAGGGTGAGCATATTGCGATGATCCGGGAAAATCCTGACGGCACAAAGACACCTTTGACTATGCCAAATCATCCCCGGATTAAAGGCTCAACCTTGAGGACAATCTGCACCCAGGCTGCCATTCGACGTGATGACTTCTTAAAAGCCTACGAACAGGCATAATGCTGCCCGGTGGCAGGTCTTGCGTTTTGTCAGCCCTAGAAAAAATTCCTTGAAAATGGATATTCGGATCCGGGGGATTGTCTGATGGCGCAGATGATCCCGGAGATTCCCCGGCCGGCAACCGGGGAAGGGGCCCGGGCGTTTAATTAACGCCCATAAATAAGAGGAAAAAGCAGGGATTTTTTGGTATAATTTAGGTATGAAAAAACTTCCGGATTTCCTCAAGGAATATTTCTGGGAAGTTGATTTCGATCGGCTCGATCCCGAGGCCAGACCTGATTATATCCTGGAAAGGCTGCTCGAGTACGGGGATATTCCGGCGGTGAAATGGATGTTCCGGGAATTTCCGGTTGAAAAAATAACCGGCATCCTGGCCCGGAGCCGGGCAATTTCCAGGAAATCCGCCAATTTCTGGGCCGGCTACTTCGGCCTGGATCGAGGAAAAGTCCGGTGTTTGCAGAAGCCCTCTCCCAGCCAACCAAAAGCAATCTGGCCTTATTAAAAGAGGCGGGGCTGATCGCCCCCTTCTACCTGGCGGGCGGCTCCGCCGCCGCCCTTTACCTGGGCCATCGCCTTTCCTTCGACCTGGATTTTTTCAGCCTCCAGCCATTTGCCGTTGACGACCTGGTTTCCGGTTTGAGCAAAATGGGGAAGCTCAAAATCACCGAACACTCCGCCCATACCCTGCTGGCAAGCTTCAACGGGGAACGGGTGAGCTTTTTCTTGTATCAATATCCTCTTCTCTTTCCCCTGCAATCCTTCGGGGGGATTCCGCTGGCCGATGTCCGTGACCTCGCCTGCATGAAACTCGATACCATCTCCAGCCGCGGATTGAGGCGCGATTTCATTGATCTCTATTTTATTTCGCGGGAGGGAATAAGCCTGGAGGCGGTTTTCGGCCTTTTTCAGAAGAAATACGCGCAGGTTAATTACAACCTTTCCCACCTGATCAAGGGTCTGGCGTATTTTGAGGACGCGGAGAAAGACGAGATGCCGAAAATGCTGAAACCGGTTTCCTGGGAGGCGGTCAAAAAGTTCTTTACGGAAGAATCACAACGGTTGTTGCAGAAGTTTGCCCGCACCTGATAAATCCCCCGGAAAATAAATATGGCACAGATGATTCCGGAGATCCCGCGGCCCGCCACCGGGGAAGGGGCCTTGGCGGAATGGACGCTCTTCGAGGCGTTGAAAACCGGCCTCCCCGAGCTGACGCTCGCGTCGGCCAGGGGAGAGGACCTGAGGTGAGGGAGGGAAGTCATGCAAATATGCGGTTAAGCGAGGTAATATTTTAAGTCGGCAATGACAGGTCAAGGACATCCCGCAAACGCTCAAAATAATGGAACTAATTTATCCTTCGAAGCTTCAGCGCAGGAGGATTAGCGAAGGAGGACGGAACTACGTCCCGCTCCATACATATCATATTCAGTGAAGCGCGCATGGTGTTCTGCGAAGAAATGAATATTGACATTGTCATATGAATGTAATACAAATATATTATGCTGGTATTTGATTCCTCAACTTTAATCTTGTTGGCGAAAGCCGATTTGCTGGATTTATTTGTTGAGGATTTTGGCGGCCGGTTGGCAATTCCTCCCAACGTGAGATCCGAGGTTTTGATGGGAGGAAAAGCGGAAACCGCGCAAATATCGAATATTATTAGCGCGGAGAAAATAAAAGTCCTGAAGGTTAAAGACCAAAAACTGGTGGAAAAATTCATGGATGATTTTAATCTGGGTCGAGGCGAGGCGGAGGCCTTAGCCCTGGCTTTTCAAGAAGGAGCCGAATTGGTGGCGACTGACGATAAAAACGCGATCAGGGCGGCCAAAATGTTGAAGATTGATTTCGTTACCGCGATTGCCTTCGCGGTCCGGGCTTTTGAAAAACAACTTATCGAAGCCGATGAGGCGAAATTAAAGATCGAAAAATTGAAATCAGTCGGCAGATATGGAAAACAAATAATCGAGGATGCACTGGTGCGGATAGAGAAAGGAGGCGTTTAGGATGGCGCCGAAAACGTTAAGCATGAGGATAAGCGATGATGATTATCGCTTTCTTTCCACCCTGGCCAAGGAAGGAAGGGGCGATGTTTCCAAGGCGGTCCGGGAACTGGTGGGAAAGGGCAGGGTGATGCTGGCGGTGGATGAATACCGGGAGTCGAAGGCCTCCTTGGAGAAAGCGGCCAAGATCGCCGGGGTTTCGCTTCCGGAAATGATGGAGATATTAAAGAAACACGGGGTCGAGGCCAATATTGAATACGAGGATTATCTGAAAGGGCTGAAAAACCTTCGGAAGTCGTGGTAACCGCTTTAAAGCAACGGAGCTAATTTATCCTTCGACTTGTCCCGCTCAAACAATTTTGGCCGCATTCAGATCCGGGCGGGGATTAGTCGTTTTCCAGAAGCAAACGCCAACCTGGAGACCTGACTCCGGAATTTCTTTCTTTTCATGTTACCTGACCATAGAGTTATGAAAACGAAAAAAGATGATCGTTATAATACTTCCGGGTTAATCAACCCCGAAAAATCAAAATTCAAGGGAATTACATAGGGTTTTCTTCAAAACAAGAAAACCAAATGAAAACTTGACGGGAAAAAAAACGTATGATTCAATGGCTCTAAGCTTTTGTTTTCCCTGATTTTATTAAGAGGTTGTTAACGATGGTTTCGCCCAGCGTAAATTCTCAATTGTTAAAGGAGAGGGAAAAAGTCCGCACGGGCCTGAGCGTCGGTGCCATCAAGCAGTCCATCCTGGATAACCTGGCTTATATCCAGGGTAGGTTTGCCCCGATTGCCACCAAGAACGATTACTACATGGCCCTGGCTTACACCGTGAGAGACCGGATGCTGGATCTATGGACCCGGACCGCCAAGACGTACTTTCAAAGGGCCAGCCGGACCGTATGCTACCTTTCGGCCGAATTCCTGCTTGGCCCCCACCTCGGAAACAATATCAACAACCTGGGCATCCACGATAAGGTCAAGGAGGCGGTCGAAGAGCTGGGCCTGAATCTGGATGAGCTCCTGGAACAGGAACTCGAACCCGGCCTGGGTAATGGCGGGTTGGGGCGCCTGGCGGCCTGCTACCTGGATTCGCTGGCCACCCTGGAGATCCCGACGATCGGCTACGGGATCCGTTACGAATTCGGGATCTTCAAGCAGGAGATCCGGGACGGCTGGCAGGTTGAGGCCACCGACAAGTGGCTGCGCTACGGCAACCCCTGGGAGATCGCCCGGCCGGAGATCGCCTTCGACGTGAAACTGGGGGGACATACCAAAGGTTACGTGGATGCCCACGGCCGCTACCAGGTGATGTGGATTCCCAACCAGGTGGTCAAGAGCGTCGCCTACGACACCCCGATCATCGGGTATCGGACCCAGACCGCCAATTTCCTCCGCCTCTGGAAAGCCGAGGCGATCGAATCCTTCGACTTCCAGGCCTTCAACGTCGGGGACTATTACGGGGCGGTGCACGAGAAGATGTCTTCCGAGAACATCACCCGGGTGCTTTACCCCAACGACGAGCCGCCCAGCGGGAAGCAGCTGCGCCTGGAACAGCAGTATTTCTTCGTCTCGAGCTCACTGCAGGATATGATCCGCATCTACCAGCAGCGGGAAAAGGATCTCTCCCGTTTCCATGAAAAATACACGGTGCAATTGAACGACACCCACCCGGCCATCGGGGTCGCGGAGCTGATGCGGATCCTGGTGGACGAGTACCAGATGGAATGGGAGCGGGCCTGGGAAGTCACGCGGAAAACCTTCTCTTATACCAATCACACCCTGATGCCGGAGGCCCTGGAAAAGTGGCCGCTTCCGCTTTTTGCCAAGCTGCTTCCGCGGCACCTGGAAATTATCTTCGAGATCAACCGGCGTTTCCTGGATGAAGTGCGGGTTCGCTACCCGGAAGACGAGGGCCGGTGGGCCCGCCTTTCCCTGATCGACGAAAACGGGGAGAGATACGTGCGGATGGCGAACCTGGCCTGCGTGGGAAGCCATTCGATCAACGGGGTGGCGAAGCTGCACACCGAGCTTTTAAAAAAAGACGTGCTCGGCGATTTCCACGATCTCTGGCCGGAAAAGTTCAACAACAAGACCAACGGGGTTACCCCGCGGCGCTTCCTGCTTTTATCCAACCCCCGGCTTTCCGACCTGATTTCACAGAGCGTCGGGGAGAACTGGATCAAGGACCTGAGCTGCCTGCGGGAGCTGGAACTCTCCGCCCGGGATTCCGCCTTCCGGGAAGCCTGGCAGAAGGTCAAGCGCGAGAATAAAAATATCCTGGCCGGGCTCATCCGCCAGCGGACCGGCGTGGTCGTCGATCCGGATTCGATGTTTGACATCCAGGCCAAGCGCATCCACGAGTACAAGCGCCAGCACCTGAACCTTCTGAATGTCATCACCCTCTACAATCGTATCCGGGAGGATCCGGACATGGACATCACCCCCCGCACCGTCATTTTCGGGGGCAAGGCCGCGCCCGGTTACTTCATGGCCAAGCTGATCATCAAACTCGCTAACTCCGTGGCCGAGGTGGTCAACTCCGATCCCCTGGTCAGAGACCGGCTGAAGGTGGTCTTCCTGCCGGATTACAACGTGAAGAACGCCCAGCGGGTGTATCCCGCCGCCGATCTTTCCGAGCAGATTTCCACGGCGGGAAAAGAGGCCTCGGGCACGGGCAACATGAAGTTCGCCATGAACGGCGCCCTTACGATCGGGACCCTGGACGGGGCCAATGTCGAAATCCGGGAGGAGGTCGGACCGGAAAACTTCTTTCTGTTCGGCCTGACCGCCGAGGAAGTTTCCCGGCTGAAGAGCCGGGGCTACCGGGCCTGGGAATACATTGATTCCGATCCCGATCTCCGGGAGACTCTCCAGCTCATCGCCTCGGGCTGCTTCTCCCGGGGCGATCTCAACCTCTTCCGGCCGCTGGTTGATAACCTGACCTACCAGGATGAGTACCTGCTCTGCGCCGATTACCGGTCCTATATCGACTGCCAGGACCGGGTCAGCCGTGTCTACCAGGACCGGGATAGGTGGACCCGGATGGCGATTCTCAACGTGGCCCGGATGGGAAAATTCTCCTCGGACCGGGCCATCCTGGAATACTGCAAGGATATCTGGAATATCGAGCCGGTCCGGATCGAAAACAACTGCGACTGATTAAATCGGTCGGACCCTCCTGCGCTGATCCATCCTACGCAGAAACACAGCTTCGGAGGACAAGAGCTTCGGAGGGCAGGCCAGTCAGACCAGTCTAAATCACCTTTCACTGTTTCCCTTTCACCTTTCGTTAGCTTTTTTTCTTTTTGGGGGGTTAGTCTCGCTCCCCAATCAGGTGATGGGTTTTGGGTGTTAGGTGTTGGGTTAAAGTCGAAAAGAAAATATCTTCCCCCTTTGTTAAAAGGGGGATTGAGGGGAATTTTCAATGCCCATGACCCATAACCCAAGACCTAAAACCAGACAAACCTAAGGACCAACCTCCCGGGCTTCGGTAAAACCAAAGAGAAGAACAAGGGCTTGCTGTCCGCGGTCGTGAACACCTCTTGACATTCCAGGAAACAAACATCAATAATGTAAACGAAAGGAAGGCAATTCGTTTACTTAGGAGGTTATAAGCATGCCCAAGGAAAAGCCGAAAGAGGGAGGGCGGGGGGAGAAAACCCGGAAAAAATTTCTGGCCTACTCCGACCGCCTGTTTTTCACCCGCGGATTGCGCAAGGTGACCGTGGAGGAGATCTGCGCCGGGCTGGGGGTCAGCAAGCGGACCTTCTATAAATACTTCTCCGACCGGGATGAATTAGTGGAGGTCTGGTTCAACGGGCGGCTGGCCGAGCTGGCGCCGCAGATTATTGGAAACCTGAATTCCCGGAAGCCGGTCAGCGAGATCCTCGAGCTTCATTTCGACATCCTGAGCAAAAAATTCTTCGGCCGGATTTCGACCCAGATGATGGCGGATATCCAGACCCTGATGCCCGAACTCTGGGAGCGGTTCGAGGCTTTCCGGCGCCAGGGTCTGCAGGCGACTTTGGAACTGATCAAGCGGGGCCAGCGAAGCGGGGCGATCCGCTCGGATCTTGATCCCGAGCTGCTCGGGACCATCATCCAGGCGGTGGTTCCGATTGTCGCCAATCCATCCTTCGCCCTGGAGCGGGGATTCAGCCTGGAACAGCTGACGACCAATTGGCCGAAGATCATGCTCTATGGAATTTTGACGCAAAGAAGAAGGGAGGGGTAACAAGATGTTAACGAGGAGGGGAATAATCCTGGGTATCCTGGGGGCGATCTTCTGGCTCGGTTTGTCCCCCGGCCCGGCCGCGGCGGAAGAGAATGGGTCCTGGTCGCTTTCCCAGGCGATTGAATACGCCCAGGGCCATAACCCGGGGGTGGCGGTTCTGGAGAGCCAGGTTAACGAGATTGAGCAGGCCAAGAACGAGGTTTTTTCCGGTTTCCTGCCCCAGCTAACCCTCCAGGGCGGCTACACCTATATTAACAATGCCCCGTCGATGAGTTTACCCATACCCGGCACTCAGCCTTTTCATCTGGTCTATAACGACAACTACCAGATCCAGGCCAGCCTGAACCAGGTTCTCTTCACTTCCGGCCAGCTCTACTACGGGAACCGGGCCATGTCCCGGCAGGTGAAGGCCACGCGCCTCTCGGCCGAGGCCGTCCGGCTCAAGCTGGCCCGCGGGGTAGCGGAAGCCTATCTGGGGGTGCTCCTGGCCCAGGATGTCCTGAAGGCCCGTCAGGAATCCCTGCAGACGGCCCAGGCCCACCTGGCCCAAGTCCAGCGCCGCTTGGACGCGGGCACCGCCAGCCGCTTCGAGCTTTTACGCTCGCAGGTGGAGGTGGACAACCTGGTGCCTACGGTTTCGGAGGCGGCGAACACCGTGGAGCTGGCCCGAACCAGGCTCGCGCAGGCCATGGGCTTGACCGGGCAGGAAGATCTCAAGCTTTCGGATTCGCTGGAGACCACGGTGCGGGAGATAAACGGGGCCGAATACCTGGAGCGGGCGCAGAAAGAACGTCCGGAACTTCTGGCCCTGGCCGAGGCGCGCCAGGCCGCCACCGACCAGAGTCTCTCCAAGCGGGGGGCGATGCTTCCCTCGGTGATGGCTTTCGGAACTTACGCGTATCAGAAGCCCTATGTAACCCTGAATGATTGGGAAAAGAACTGGACCCTGGGGGTGGGGGCCAAGCTCACCCTTTTTGACGGGCTCAAGACCTATTCGAGCTACCAAGGAGCCCGGGCGAAAGTTCAAACCCTAAATAATACCCTGGCCCAGACCCGGGACGATATTTACACCGAGGCCAAAAACGCCCTGCTTTCGATCAAGGAAGCCGCGACCCGGGTCCAGACCACCGGCGCCAACGTGACCAGGGCCCAGGAAGTGGTAAAGATCGCGGACGAGAGCTACATCGCCGGGGCGACTACCAGCCTCGAGGTTATCGACGCGGAACTGGCCGCCACCAACGCGCGGATCGCGCATTTAAAAGCCCTTTATGATTACCGCCTGTCCCGGGTCCGGCTGTTCGCGGCCGTGGGTGACCGGCAGGAAATCGGGAGGTGAGCCATGGCGAAAAAGATTTTTCCCTTGATTTTGGTCCTGGCCATAGTCGGATATTTCGGTTTCCGGGCCTGGCAGAAGAGCCAGGCGGACAAACGGGAAAACCGGTTTTACAGCACGGCCGAGGTGGACGAGGTGGTGATCAGCGCCCAGGTGGCCGGGAAAATTGTGGAGCTGAACGCGGAGGAGGGAAAAACCGTGTCGGCGGGCGACCCCCTGGCCCGGATCGACGATACCCCCTACCGGGCCCAGCTGAACCAGGCCGAGGCGGCCCTGGCCGCGGTCGGTGCCAACCTGGAAGGCCTGGAGGATAACTTTTCCCGCACTGATAAATTGAGGAAAAGCGGATCGGCCACCGAGATGCAGTATGACACCATCAAGGCCCAGACCCAGGCCCTCCGGGCCCAGAAACGGGCGGCCGCCGCCCAGGTGGAACTGGCCCGGGCCCAGCTGGCCTTCACCCGGGTCATGTCCCCGGTGACCGGGACGGTGCTCCGGGTGGACGTGAGGAAAGGCGAGACGGCCTTTCCCGGTTCCGCGCTTTTGACTCTGGCGGACCTCTCGGTCATGGACGTCAAGGTCTTCATCCCCGAACCCATGCTCGGCAAGATAAAATTCGGCCAGCAGGTGAAGATTGTCTCCGACAGCTTCCCCCAGCAGCCGCTCCAGGGGGTGGTGGCTTATATCTCCCCGGAGGCGGAATTCACCCCCAAGAACATTCAGACCCGCGAGGAGAGGACCCGACTTGTTTACCAGGTTAAGGTCCGGGTCCCCAATCCCGATGGCATTCTCAAAATCGGCATGCCCCTGGACGCGATTTTCGTGAAGGAATGAGAAGTGACGGAGAATAGGGTTCAAGGGGTCGAGGGGCGAAGGGGTCAAGTGCAAAAAACAAATTGACGAATGCAGATTGACGATTGATGAATGAAAACAGAGATTCTTCACTCCACTCAGAATGACACGTTTTCAATTTGCGATTGACAAATTAGAGACAGATTTCAGGGGTCGAGTGAAAGAAAAAGAAATCAGAAAAAACAGGATGGGTTCTTGGCTCTCTCCGACCCTGGAACCCTTGGACCCTTGAACCCTTTTCAAGAGGTTAATAAATGATGATTCTCGAAGCCCGCGGGCTCGCGAAGAGCTTCGGCGAGATTAAGGCGGTCCGGGGGGTGGACCTGACCGTGGAGCCGGGTGAGATCCTGGGCTTGGTCGGCCCGGATGGGGCAGGCAAGAGCACGCTTTTACGTCTTCTGGTCGGAGTCCTGGACCCGGATGCGGGCTATGCAGTGGTGGGCGGGATCAAGGTCGGGGAAGATCCCGAGGGGGCCCGGGAGCTCCTGGGCTACATGCCCCAGCAATACAGCCTCTACGCCGATCTCACCGTTTCCGAGAATCTCCGGTTTTTCGCGGAGATGTACTTCGTCCCCCGGGCCGAACGGGAAAAGCGCCTGGAGCGGCTGTTTGAATTTTCCCGCCTGAAACCTTATTCCCACCGTCCCGCCGGCAAGCTCTCGGGGGGAATGTATAAAAAACTGGCCCTCTCCTGTGCCCTGATCCATACCCCCCGCCTGCTCATCCTGGACGAACCGACCACCGGGGTGGATCCCCTCTCCCGGCGGGAACTCTGGAAAATCCTTTACGCGTTTTCCGCGGAGGGGGTGGCGATCGTGGTCAGCACCCCCTATATGGACGAGGCCGAGCGATGTCACCGGGTTTCCCTGATCCACCGGGGCCGCTTGCTGGTTACCGACCACCCCGCGGCCATCCTCGGGCGTTTCGCGGACGAGTTGTTCGAGGTCCTCGCGGAGAACCAGGGAAAGGCGCGGGCCGTCCTTTCCGCCGTGCCCGGGGTCAGGCGCTGTTATCCGGCGGGGAGCCTGCTCAAGGTGGCGGTCGCGCCCGGCGCCGGGGGCGAGAACCTCGTCCGCCGGGCCCTGGAGAACCGGGCGGCGCCGTTTGCCTCGGTGGAGAAGGCCGAGCCGAATTTCGAGGATATTTTCCTGTCCCTCGAGGAGAGCTTCGCGTGATCGCGGTTCAGGCGGAAAACCTGGTGAAGAAATTCGGCGATTTCAACGCCGTGGATGATATCTCATTCGAGGTGGAGGAGGGCGCGGTCTTCGGGTTCCTGGGGCCGAACGGCGCCGGCAAGACCACCACTATCCGGATGCTCTGCGGCCTGCTGCAGCCCACCAGCGGCCGGGCCCGGGTAGCCGGGCATGACCTGGCGGAGGAAGCCGACCGGATCAAGGAACATATCGGCTACATGAGCCAGCGGTTTTCCCTCTATGCCGACCTGACCGTGCGCCAGAACCTCCGGTTCTACGCCGGTATTTACCGGATCCCGGCGAAAAAAGCCCGGGCCCGGATTGATTTCGCCCTCAAGATCGCCGGTCTGGAAGGGTCCGAAGACCGCCTGACCGCGGAGCTTTCGGGGGGAATCAAGCAGCGCCTGGCCCTGGGGGCCGCGATTTTGCACGAGCCCAAGGTCCTTTTCCTCGATGAGCCGACCGCCGGGGTCGATCCGAAGAGCCGCCGGGAGTTCTGGGACCTGATCGCCGCGATGCGCCGGGAGGGGGTCACGGTTTTCGTGACCACCCATTACATGGACGAGGCCGAGCAGTGCGACCGCCTGATTCTCATTTATTCCGGCCGGAAGATCGCCGAGGCCGCGCCCCGGGAGCTGGTCACCGAGGTTTTGGACGGTCTGATGCTCGAGGTCTCAGGCCCGCCCCCGGCCCGAGTGGTCCAGGCCCTCTCAGGGAGGCCCGGGGTCCAGCAGGCCCAGATTTTCGGCCGGGTCAGCCACGTGCTTGCTGATCGAATGTCTGGAGCCGGGGAAAACCTGGCCCGGGAACTTGACCGGGCCGGCCTGGCCGGCGCCCAGGTTCGCCCGATCCGGACCAGCCTGGAAGACGCGTTTATCCGCCTGATCGAGCGGGAAGATGAGCGGATGGCCGGCGGGGGAGGGAGGGGGCGATGAAAAGCCGGATCCCCGCGATCGCCCGCAAGGAAACCCTGCATGTATTGAGGGACTGGCGCACCCTTTACCTCGCCTTTATTCTGCCGGTGGTAATGATCCTGCTCTTCGGTTACGCGATTACCTTTGACATCAAGGATTTTCGCCTGGCGGTTCTGGATCAGGATCACTCCAACGCCAGCCGGGATCTCGTCCGGCGCTTCACCGCCAACGGCTACTTTAGACTGGTGGCGGAACCCGCTTCGGCGGAAGAGCTGGCCCGGCTTCTGGATGTCGGGACCGCCCAGGTGGCCCTGGCCATCCCTCCGGGCCTGGCCCGGAGCATTGAGCGGCAGGAGGGGGCAAAAATCCAGGTCCTGGTGGATGGATCCGAGTCCAATACCGCCACCATCGGTGCCGGATATATTGAGTCGATTTTCGCCGGATGGAATATCAGCCTGGTGAAGGAGAGCCTGGCCCGGAGGGGGATCAAACCCCGGGGGATTCCCCCGATCGATCCCCGGGTACGGGTCTGGTTCAACCCGGAGATGAAAAGCGCGAACACCATCGTGCCCGGGCTGATCGCGGCCATTATGATGATGGTGGCGGCCCTCCTGACCAGCCTGACGGTGGTGAGGGAACGGGAACTCGGGAGCCTGGAGGGCCTGATCTCCACGCCGGTGAGGAAGCATGAGATCCTGGTGGGCAAGACGCTGCCTTACCTGGTAATCGCTTTGATCGATTGCGCGGTCATCGCCGGGGTGGGGGTGATCGTCTTCAACGTGCCTTTTGCCGGAAGCGTGGTTATGTTCATCGGCACCTCCCTGGCGTTCGCGGCGGCCGGTCTGGCCATCGGCCTCCTAGCCAGCGTCGTCGCGAAAACTCAGCTTTTTGCCAACCAGATCGTGGTGCTCTCGACGATGCTCCCGAGCATGCTGTTGTCGGGTTTCATGTTTCCGATTGAATCGATGCCGAAATGGGTGCAGGCGATCACTTATATCGTTCCCGCCCGGTATTTCATCAAAATCACCCGCGGGATCATGCTCAAGAATCAACCGGCGGCGGACCTGGTGATGCCGACCCTGTTTCTCCTGGCCCTGGGCACGCTGCTTTTCACAATTTCGGTGAACCGCTTTCAGAAGAAGCTGTAATAGCAAAGAGCAGGTGAAAGGTGAAAGGTAAAAGGTAAAAAGTCCAGGAAGGTCAAAGGTCAAAGCTCCAGGAAGGTCAAAGGCAATAAAATATTTTCCTTTGAGCTTTGAGCTTCGGACTTCGAGCTTTCCTTTGACCCTTGACCTTTGACCTCCATTTTAATGGGAAGAATCTGGCACATCACGGTTAAAGAATTCCTCCAGGGCTTCCGCGATCGAAGGATGTTCGGGATCATTTTCATCGCCCCCGTCATCCAGCTTTTTCTTTTTGGTTATGCCGTCACCAACGATGTGAAGAACATCAACATGGCGGTGATGGACCAGGACCGAAGCCCGGAAAGCCGAAAACTGGCCGAGGCGATCTTCCGGTCGGGTTATTTTTCGGATGTTGGAAGACTGGAATCCTCGGAAGAGATCGAAGGGGCCCTGGTACACGGCTGGGCGAAGGCGGTCCTGGTCATTCCCGCGGATTTCGCCCGGCAATTGGATAGGGGGGAGACCGTCGCGGTCCAGTTAATGGTGGACGGGGTAGAATCAAATACGGCCCTGGTGGCGGTGGGGTACCTGGGGAAGATCCTGGCGGTCCAGAACCAGGCGAGGATTGTCGCTAACCTCACCCGCCTGGCGGCCTCGAAAGGCCTGGCTGGCCGCAGGGGCCTGCCCCTGGTTTTTCCCGAAACCCGTTACCGCTACAACCCGGAACTGAAATCGAGCTTTTTCATGGTGCCCGCGGTGCTGGCGATGATCCTGATGATTATCACTATGCTCCTGACCAGTCTCGCGATCACCCGCGAGCGCGAGATCGGCACGATGGAACAGCTGGTAGTAACCCCGATCAAGCCCTGGCAGCTCTTGGCGGGGAAAATGCTGCCCTTTACCATCATCGGTTTTGTCGATGTGAACCTGATCCTGATCGTGGCGGTAGGGCACTTCAAACTGCCCTTCGTCGGCTC
>Ga0315285_10005244_pt1 | contig 13387 bp, 10 predicted proteins | sample YL17G09_36_MG_FD_203698 | JGI IMG/M metagenome (GOLD analysis project Ga0315285, IMG submission 203698) | Sediment microbial communities from Yellowstone Lake, YNP, Wyoming, USA - YL17G09_36 | ecosystem: Environmental > Aquatic > Freshwater > Lake > Sediment | place: USA: Wyoming | collected... | reverse complement strand
CCCCAGTTCCAACACCCAGTTGGAAGACGGGGCATCGCATTCAATGGTAAAATAGGTGCAGCGCGTCATTTTAAATTTCCCATATCTTTTGATATCATCAACGACCACAGGCACGTCAAACGTCACACCTTTGGCCTGCGCCTCATGGGAAAGGATATTCACATCTTTTCTCATAAAACCCTATCCTCTTTCTAAGACGGATAACCGTTTATACCCTCTTGGCATCCTTTGTCAAAGAGGCAAGATGTTTTCCCTTTTCCACCAACAACCTTGGTGATAAGAAATTCCTGAAGAATACACTAGGGGACTATCTCCAAATGTCCTTTCTTTTTCTTTAGGAACTGGTTTCGCCAGGAAAGTCACCGCTACAAACATTGTCAAAAAATGTGGGCCCGTGCCCGATGACTCCCGATTACTTTAGGGCGCCGTAAGAATATTTAATCGAACAGAGACTTCAGATTCGTTGCGAGGATTGCGAACCCCTGGTCGTTCTCCGTTCGTTGCAACAGATCATTGATTTCAATGTTGGCATAGCGATCGTGGCTGTCCTTCACCTCTGATCGCTTGCCAAGAATGGCGTCAGCCTCATCAAAGAAAAGGATGGCCTCACTTTGTTCGGCGGCATCCAATAAACGATGCAGGTTTTTTTCAGTCTCGCCGATATACTTGCCGACTACAGCCGAAAGCAACAGCTTCGGGGTCAGGCATCGGTAATAAGGTATTCTTGTGAGCTTAAAAAAGAATCACATATCATAATTCGAGACCCGACCCTGGAAACATAAAGTTCTATATAGAAAAACTACGCAGCCTGGGTTAAACGAATCTGATAGATCCGTGCGTCGTTACCATGGATAACGCCGAGTTGTGCACTCGGTTCTGTAACGACAACGCCGCTTTCAGCGAGTGGATAAGTACAATTCTCAATCCACGCGCCCACATCCATCAAAAGCATTGGCCTCTCCCTAATTGGCCTACAGAGAATCAGAGAGGCCTTGTGGGTATGGCCCATCGTCACCACTCTCACATACTGGCCTGGCAGGTCCTTCTCTTTCGCAATGGCGATCGATCGATAAAGCTTTTGAAAATAGGGATTGGCCGTGTCGTCGGGCGAAGGTATCTCTTGACAAACAAAAGGGGGGAGCGACTTCTCAGGGCTGACCTGAATCGCCCCACCATGAGCTTCAAGATTGTGATCAGGGTCTGTGATCGCCTTTCCAAGGTTCCCTATTGACTTGTTAATTCCCGCCGTCTTTCTGCTCCATTCCATGATGGGGTACTTATTCGGTTCGACGAAGGTGCCGATGAAGTATACCGCAAATTCCTCGACAGCGTCGGGAAGGGTAGTTTCGAGGGTGTCAAAGGCGTCGCCGTGGGTGCCAAAGAGGAAGGGCTTTTCGTCTTGTGGCCTGCTGAAAAACTTATAACGAAAAGGAATCTCTTTCAAAGGGTCACTTCTTTTCGTATCATGGTTTCCCAATAGCATAGTCGCTTTGAGGCATGGCCCTCCCCGGTCAACCCCCCGATAGAGGATGTCCCGCAGGTCGCCGTAGGCATCATCGGGTATCTCTGCTGGCTTTGCGGATCCAGAAAATTCCCTCCAGAGGTCAAAGAAATCTCCGAGTTGAACAGTGACAAGTTTCCTGTTTCGACTCGTCTCCCAGGAGTTTCTCAAGGTAGCAATTCTTTCCAGCAGTCCCGCGAGCAGCCGGGACTCGTTGTGATTGAAGCCGTACTTGAACCGCTGTCGCCTCTTCGGTGACAGTATATGGAGATCTGGGATGAGAAAGAAAACTTCCCTCTCCGAGGGATTTCCAATGACGGGATCACTGACGCGGCCAAGGAGCCTGATTTCTCCTCTTAGAGGGCCAAGGATCTCGAGCAATGAAGAGACTATTTCATCGTGGGGATTGATCGGCATCTGCAATCTCCTACTGGGGTTTCTTGGCTGGGAAATCCTGAGCTTTTCTCCTTTCGGGAACCACGACTAACCGCGAATAGTGGTCATTGCGCGGAAGCTGATAAAGGATGAACCAGAACTTTTCGAAGCGAAAGGCGAGCACGTCTGCAAAGGCACGGAGGCGGTAACGGGAATCCATCACATCATCAGCAAAAACAACGTTCAGACTGGACAATCGACGAACAACCTGAGCCCTTCCTCCAGACAAGTGTTCTCCTGACCCGAGAAAGTCCAGCACAGATGCATAGGCAATTTGGACAGATTTAGTATCTCCCATAGTTTCACCAGGCTGTACACCTACTTGTGCATAGGGTCCTTCTGCGAGGAAATCGATGAGGTCCTCACGATCGCTCCGTCCGTCCTTGACTGGGACGCTTGAAAGGGGAAGAGATACCCCGCTGAATAGGGGAACGACATTTGCGGCGGGAAGGGTATCGGTACTGCTACTATTCTCTGCGTACTGGGCGCTCGGGAAATATTCGGAACCAGACGGCCTATAGACCTCATCGCCAAGTACCCTGGTGACCGTTTCCGCCGATCCTGTGGTTGCTGTCATTAGGATCTCCCGCGTCCTGTTGTGGTCATACCTGTCATAAGGCGATCCCATATGCACGACGACCGTCGAACAGCCCACAACCAAAATCAGGACGATTGAAACAGCAGCAAAGAGTGAGTTCCTCATCCGATCGATATGATTTACCATGGTCAACCTCACTCACCTCCGAATTCTTCCATCTTTAACTCGTTTCTCTTGATCTTCCCACTTAGGCTGCTAAGGCCTTTAAACTTAAAACAAGTTTTTGTAATTTCTTATCCGAAAATATTTCTTCTTTCAACCTGTCAGATGCCTTATCCACATCAATAAAATCTTCTGTCATATTTCAAGGCCAGGCTCCTTTGGGGCCCCTAACTTCAGACGCCCGACCATGTTTCGGTGAGCTGTCCCGTGTCAAGGGCTGACCCCATATCTACTGACAACGCCTTCGTGCACCTAGCATGTCGACAAAGAGGACTGCCTTCATGGTTCGATCTCCGGCGAAGCAAGCTAACGCAAAAATCAGCCACGAGTGTAACGAGCTGGCTGCATTGCCATGTTGAGCAATGATTTATACCCCTCCAGTTGTCCGCCGTCAAGAGTGACTCCGCAAACCCTTCTCATCCAGTCATTGACGAAGGCCACTATATAAGACGAACACGGCCCAATAATAAGGATCGACATACCGCCTTCTCATCGCAACCCTACTCAACTGCAAGGCTTTGGCTTTCCCGTGTCCCTTTTTGAGGTACCGATAAAACATTTCCATGTACGCAAGCGCGGCCTTCGATGGGAGCTCCCACAGCGAGAGAACTACAGTCTCGGCACCAGCAAACTGGAAAGCGCTAGCCAGACTTGCGATACCGTCCCCTTCAAAAACATCTCCGCGTCCAGTGTCGCAAGCCGAGAGGACCACAAGCTCTGACCTAAGTTCGAATTCCATAATCTCTCTCATGGTCAGCAGCCCGTCCTGATGGACATCATTCTGGACCTGCCCCAGGACAAGAAATGGCTCATCGACGTAACCCGGTTCGCCCAGTGCGGCGTGGGTGGCAAAGTGTATGAACCGGTACGCACCGAGGTCGACCTTGCGTAGCGTTGCTTCATTAGCGGCATTCCCAGTCAGCACGTCCGGCTCCCGTGGTGCGGTTCCCATGATCGACGCCAAGGTTTCGACCTCGACCTGCGTTTCTGGGAGTCTGCGGTATGAGTGGAAGTGGCTCACGCGGCGACTCGATGCAGAGAGGCTACTATTTTCACCAACTTTCTGTGTGTTAGTATTCTCCGAGGCGCCTTGTCCTTGCAGTTTTGTGTATCTGGGATCCGCCGAACTGAAGATTGGGTCCGCAAGTGCAAAAAAAGGTTTTTCTGCTCGCCTACTAGTGGAATTGCGTGCAAGCGCCATGATGGAAGTCGATTGCACGTAGCTTACGCGATGCTGAGCCCCGAGAAACGTGGGGGGGCTATTATCCACTCCATGCGCCATAACCAGTGCCTCGAAGGGGAGCAGTCCGAGGATCCCATCAGGCACTACGATCAAGGCGCTTTTTGGCTTCAGATGTGGAAGGGCGTCGCCAAGCAATTTTTTGAACAGGTCGTTGCCGAAACTGGCCGAGAAGCGCTTTGCAATGATCAGATCACGGAAGGCTCTTACCTGGGCCTCGAGATCGCCAATCGACACAGGCAATCTGATCACACGTAGGCCCTGCCCTTGTTTGATCACAAACAAGAAAACACTATTCAAGCCAACTGCGTACTCGAGTACCACCTCGTCTTCAGACAGAGGTAAATGTTCGAGGGAAATCACGCTGGGCGAAAAGAATAACGCATACTGTGGGTATTCTTTCTTTATCAGGGCAAGATGTGCTTTTAATTCGTCTTGCAGCTTAGCAAACCTCTTGACTTGCTCCGGAGTGATCTCTTCCTTGCGATCCTTCCTGCTCGCCATTTCAGCGTTAAGCTCCATCAACTCCGTGCTCAGGCGAGCCTCCTTTTCCTGAAGCGACTCTGGCATCTTCCTGCGCATCTCTTTGTATCCGGAGAATGCAAGCTTCTCCCCAAGGTAACGCCCACGCATCATCTCTGCATAATGAAGAGCTGCAGCTGTCAGATCATAAGTCTTATTGCCAATTTGTACCGTTCCCTCAACACCGGACAGCCCAAGGTTGGCGAGTGCCTCGATCATCCCACGATACGGACGAGCTCTGCCGCCATAGCTACCCGCGTCGAAGAAGCCAAGACTCTTTCCGAACAGATGTTGCGCTTTCATCTCTTCGGCATGGCTCACGCCCTGACCGAAGTCCGCAACGGACTCTTGTGTCAACCCGAGGCCGAGGTTTGCGATGCCACGCTGCGTGTAATACTGCAGCCGATATACAGGACTCGCCCCGTCCAGCAACTCAGGCGTTACACGAGACAACTCTTCCTTCGCCTCTTGGAAGCGCCGAGTAGCGAGGTAAACCTCCACCAGACCTTCGTTTATGACCTCAAGCGACTTTGCCTCGATTTCCTTCGCGGCATCCCGAAACGCACGTTCGGCATGATCGAAATTCCCTTGGTGCAGGTAGATGAGGCCTTGAGCTTTCATTGCTCTCTTAGAAACCGCGGCAAATCCATACTTTTGGCTCAGTTCAAATGCCCGTTGAGCATAGACCATGGCTTGGTCATAATTCTTTAGATGGCGGTGGATATTTGAAATCGACAAAAGCGTTTCGAGTTGCAGTCGCGGTGCCTGCAGTGTGTCAACGATTTTTATCACTTCGCTGAAACGGTCGAGAGCGTCGTAGTAATGCCCCATAGCGACATAGATATTGGCTAGATTTCCGAGGGTACTGGCTGTCCCCATAGAATCCTGAAGCTCCCGGCAAATTCGTAGTGTTTCGAGCAGGTGCGATTCCGCGGTGGTGTCCCGGCCCGATGCGGCGTAAGCCGCTGCGAGGCCCTCATGGGCGGATGCGACTCCGGGCGCATCCTTTTCCGCCTCGGCCTTTTTCAGCTCCCGGTCGAAAATCTCTATCGCCTTCTCATACTTGCCCAGATCAATTAGTGAAATGCCGAGATTGTGTGAATCTTTGATTGAAGGTTCCGTCTTGCTGCGGTCTCGCTGCGCCAGATCTTCTGCTGCAGCTGCTGCAGCCGCTGCAGCCGCTGCGCCGAGTGGGTCACCCTGGGCGTGAAAGATCGTTCCAAGAATATGCCCCGCGCTGGTTCTCTCCCTGACGAGGCCCTCCTCATTCACAATCTTGAATACTTCCTCCAGCAAGGTGAAACCCTCCTTAAAGCGCCCAAGGTCACGGTAAATCGCGGCCATATTCGTCAGTGCTGTAGCTAGATTGCGTTTCGTGCCTATCTTCCTGGTGAGCACAAGGCTTTCCTCAATGCACTTCGCAGCCTGCGGGATATCCCCTAGGCTCTGATAAAGCAGCGCCAGATCATTGAGACTCTGCGCAACGGCAGTCGCATCTCTGAGTGTGCGACTCACGGTCACGGCTTCTTTCTGTAAGGGTAAGGCCTGCGAGTACCGACCGCTGTGCCTCAAGGTCTCAGCGGTTTTGTCCAAGACCTTCGAGAGGAAATCCTGATTTCCGGTCCTGCGATAGATGGCGATAGCTTTTTCATAGTCGTCAATCGCACCTTCAACATCCCGTTCTAGTTCCTTACAGTGACCTAGACCGACCCATGTACTTGCGATGCCATCCTGATTGTCGACCTTCTGATAAACCTGCTGAAGTTGCAAGAGAACGTTACGCATCAGTTCTGCATCGCCCGGCAGCACCAAAACATCGAGGACCTGTGATAGCATGTCAGCCTGGGCCTTGAAGTCCTCGAGAAGTGCATAGATTTTCGCGGATTCATACAGATAGCTGATCTCCATCTGGCGAATGCCATGATTGTGGCTGACAGTAACAGCTATCTTGAGTGTAAATAGCAGCTCATCAACATCACCCATTTGTTTTAACACGGTAATCGCTGCATCAAAGGCATCATGGCCAGCATCTACATTGCCTTTATTTATATATGCGAGGCCAAGCCAACGGTAGGTGATGGCAACGAGGTACCCGTCCTTCGATTCCCATGCGAGCGGGAGCGCTTTCTTCATTTCGCTGATTCCTTTGTCAATCTCCTTTCGTTTGATTAGGTCACCGCCCGAGATGATCAACTCCTTTGCCTCTTCATAAGGCGAATCCCCGGCCGTCGAGAGCATCGGCAGGAGGATTAGGGCCGATACAACACAGGAAACGAGCACGAGTAAACGCCGTGGGTCGCCAAAAGATTCGAGCCAGGTGGCCATGATGTCTCCCTTTATTCTCGCGTCCTTATTTTAGCCTCAAAGAGAGCTCCAACATCAGCATGAGCGCTTCGTACATCGTCGAAGGCACGTGCGAATACCGCAATGTTTTTACGTAGACTGAGCATGAGCTGCTGGATCGCACGTGCGTCCCAATACCGGGGGTTCCGCGCCTGAGCAATGAATTCCTTGACCCATAGGAAGGCGAGATCCGCAGGGACTCCCGAAAGGTCCTGCAACAACAATCTCTTGTTATCAACCGTCGTCCCTACTGAAAGGGGTGTGGCATAAGATACGATGTAAGGCCTCGCACTATCCAGATCGCCAGCCACGTTCAAAATGATCTGTGCACGGGCGTAGTCGTAATGATCCAGTAGCCAGCCCACGGACGGATTCTCCGGAGGCGTTTCTCTCACGGGCAGGTAGGTGATATTGAGATCTTTTCGTTCGGCACCAGCCCCCTCCAAGCGCCTGATCTCCTGAATCGCAAGGTAAGCGCTCAGCACGGCCTCGTAGAGATCGCGATTGCCTGCACTGACAGGCTGGCCGAATAGCACGTAACTGTAAAGTCCATATCCACGACCTTCGGGCTCGCCCGTCTTGAGAAAATCCCGGCCCGTAAGCCGGTGGCCACCGCGTATCGGCTCTTCTTCGGGAATTATCATCTTTCCACAACTACTGCCGAGAATAGAAAGAACGGTTGCGCAAAGGATAATCCACTTATTCAGCTGACTCATTTACTTTTCTCCCCTCCACCGCTCTTGCGGCGCTTTAGGAGACCCTGGAACGCAAGAATAAGCCCGGTCCATATGAACACGATCAAAGCGGTTTCCTTGGGTTTCAGGGGAGCGTCCGGAAAAGCGTAGTACACGATCGCCCAAGTTATCGTCGATAATACCAGCACTATGGGAACCGCACCAAGAATCGTTCTTAGCCCTCGCACAAGCCATCACCTCCCAACCCGTCATTCATCAACGCATGGAGATAGAGTTCTGTAGCTCGATTCACAGGCCCAATGTCTTTGTCTATGTCAAGATCTGGCTCCTCTAATGGGGGTCAGGTCTATTTTCTTAGCGTTCACCTTTTCCACCAAATTCTAGCACCATTGAAGACCTGATCCTGCATTCTTGACTAAACTTTAATTGTGTCCTCCCAAAGAAGTAAGAATTCAAGGATAAAGAATTGATCCTATTCTTTGATGAGCGAGATGCCTTATGGCTGTACCACGATTTCCCGCACACCCTTGACAGCACGCAATCGGTCGTAGACCTCTTTCGTGATCGGCGTAGATGCACTCCCCTGCAACGTTACGCGACCGTCCTTCACGCTGAAGAGGACTTTTTGCTTGCTAAGATCAGGATCGGCGCGGATGATATCGGCGAGTCGGGCTGCGAGGATTGTGTCCGGGCTGATCTGGACATAGATGGGTCGCGTCTCGGACGGGAGGGCGAGGGAGAAGCTCTTCCCTGGGGTGGTTGGGGCCGGGGCCTTGGGGGCAATCCTGGGTGACCCGGGATCGAGGACGACCTGCTCGGTCACCACCGCCTTGAGCTTCTCGACGCGGACGAGGTCGGCGGCGCCCACGAGGGACTTGACTTGATCTACCGCAATGAGGAACGCCCGCTGGCTATGCTGCTGTGCGATGCGAGCATGTCCCAAGTCCGCCATCCTGAGGGACAAATCCGAGAGTGCCTTGAAGCGCTGCCGAGCCACGAAGTCGCTGGGAAGTCCAGATAGCGGGACACCGAACATCCAAGCGTGGGTGCCATCCTCGCGAAAGGCGTATTGGATATTATTCGGATCGAACGCTTCCTGCGCTCTGGCGCTGATGAGCCGACGAGTCCTGATCACCTGCGCGAGGCCAGAAAAAAGGGCGGACTCGCCGGGGGGCAATTGCACAATCTCCTGAATGGCTGCGTCGAGCATCTGCCCCGCGCGTTCGATCTGGTCCGTGTCAAGGTAGGCTAGCGTCGCCTGCAGCCGGGTGGTCCGCGCCTTATCCTTCTGCCCGAGGGCCTGATACCCAGCGGCCAGTTGAGAGTGAAGATCAGGCAACGGCTGGTATAGCCCGGTGTTTCGCTCAATTTGCTTGGTGGTGCTGAGGGCGTGCTCGAGCTGGAAGATCCCGTTCATGTAGGGCGGGGACGACGTCCACGTGCCACGCTCGGCGTAGATCATGCCGAGGATCATGTGGTGCCGCTGGATTGCCTCCAGATCTTGCACGTCGTAGGCCTGGGCCTTGCCGGCAAAGAGGGAGTTTACAAGGTTACGGAACTTGCTTCCTCCCCGGTCGAGTTCTGGATATTTCGAGTAGAGTGAGGCAAGTTCCGTCTGCAAGTCGACACGAACCACGCGCTGGTTCCGCAGCATTCCGAACACGTACTGCTCGTACTCAGGGGCGATTTGAATCCCGGTCTGCCATCGGGCTTCAGCCCCAGCCTGATCCCCAGCGGCGGAGCGTTCGGCACCGAGGGCAAGTGCCACCTGAGCCAACGCGTGCCGCCTATTCGGGCTGTCCATCCACCAAGATGTGTAGGGCCGCCGCTCCGGCGCAACGAGATAGCGCTGGAGGTCCCCGCGGGCGGGGATGATCCATGCTGAGGGCAGACGCTCCAGCGCTTCGGGAGACAGCCAGCGATGCCGTGCGCCAAGTTCTACCCAACGAAGCAGGTGCTGCTCGGCCATGCGCGGGTCAGAAGAGAACGTCCGAATGATGATTTGACGGTAGCCAAGCTCGGCAACGACGGGAAAACGGGTGCTCCATTCGTCCAGGAGACGCGACAGCTCGGATAGCCGCGCAGTGGGCATGCGCTCATACAGCTCCACAATGCGCCGCCTAGGGAGTTCAGCGTCTAGGCCCCGTTCCTCGGCCAGGTGATATGCTGCGAGGGCTTCTGTCAGGCGGCCCTCATTCCGTTCGAGGTCGCCGAGAAGCAGAGCAAACACACCGGCTCGGTCCGGCTCTACCTTCAGGGCTTGCTCCAGCAATTGACGGCCACGTGCGTGCTGGCCCAGCCTGATGTAGATACCAATCAGGTTCGCGACTGTGGCGGGGTGGCCTGGCGCCGTCTTGAGGACCTCCTCGTAATATCCTATGGCCTCGGCAAGCCGTTGCTGGGCATTCTCACCGCGCACTGCCACCTGACGCTCGGCCAAGTAGCCAAGCGAGAAGGTCACAAAGAGCCGACAGGGTTGAGCGTCTAGACCTTCGCACTGGGTAAGCTGACCCGTGAGGAGTGCGAATGCTTCCTGGGCTTTCCCCTCCTGCTGGAGCTTCTGGGCCCTGGCTACGGCCTGGCGCGCTTGGTCGTACTGCTGGGCGCTGGCATCGTACGGTGCGCATATGAACAAGGCGAAGGTGATACCGATATACGCCATTTGCAGCACCTGGTTGCGCCTCATGGCCTACCTCCCGGCCGGCGGAAATCCTGATTATCTGGCGCCAATGGGTCGCCACTCACCCCGGTCCCACATGGTCCCAGGGATATATATTCAAGGACATAAACCGCCCTCACCTCCACCATCTCCGGTCTGACGCCTGCTAAGTCGTTCAAACCCTCCTGTTGTGGACTGGCCTCACTGAAGAGGAATCCCCGATAATTCTCGATGGACGTCGGCCCTGGCGGTTGAAAGGAGCCTGCCGCGCGCGCCCGAAACGAACGAATGATGGGTCCAGCGCCCGACGGCACTGCGTTCTCGATCCAGAGCACGCTGTTCACCTCCATGCACAGGTCCGCTTGCCGGTGAGGCACAATCCAGCCCAACGGTTGCGTCCACATCTGGCCCGTGCGAGCAATAGGAATACCGCTCAGGACCTCCCGGATAAGAGTCGTGTAGTCGGCATCCCCGATCCGGAGCTCAATCTCACGCAGGAGTGCTGCCGGGTTGCCCACGGCGTCGCGATAGCGCTCTTGCGGCCGAAACAACCAGTAGACCCGCTTCGAACTCCCGCCACCTCCGTGACCTGACAGCTCAATGTGTAAGCCCACTTCCTTGAGGAGGGTGGAAGGCCCCTGGTCCCTGGCACCGAGTTTGAAGGTTAGCAACGGCCCCGTCACGGCTTCGCCACGCAAAGGCTGAAACTTCGCAAAGCCGATGCGGGTCTGCAGCAACTTGGCGATGCGAGCGGAAGCCTCAGCCTCGAGATTCAGAATTTCCTGGTCTGAGAATTCCCGGCGGTAGGCAAGTTCCTGGAGTAATAGCTTCACCTCCACTACCGGGCGCTCCAGGGCGATGGCTGGCCATGCCGGCATCGTAAGAGCCGCAGCGAGAGCAAGAACCAGGAGACGCAATCCCAGACCTTTCATGGCGAACCCTCTGTCTCGAACACCTCTTCAAGGCCGATGTCGATAAGGCTGTCATTACCCAAGGACATCTCGGCCGATGCCACACGCTTGTTGGCTCGGCTTCGAACCTCGGCAAGAATCATCATTCCGGGCTCGAGTGTAGTCAGTGGACGCAGCACCTTTGGACGGCTCCAACCCATGATGGACTGGGCAATGCCCCGCTCGTCGGACCCGGCCGCCTGCAGCTCCATACGCCATATGCCGTAGCTTGATGGGGGAATGGAGTGAGCGCGACCCACTAAGAAGGCACTGCGGGGCTCCGTGTCCGTGGCGAGTGTCTCCCCATCGTTACCGATCCGGCGGATGACGACCAGCTTGCCACCGTTCTTGAGCGATGCGACAGCCACGGGCGGCAGCCGCAAGAGAAGTGACGGTGAGCGCCTCAACTCTTTCCCAGCCCGGACCTTGAGACCCACGAAGGGATACACATCAAGCGTCTCGGGTGCATACCCCTCGAGCTCAATTCGGAATGGCCGGCCGAAGGGGCTAGTTACTACCCGAAAGCGGCGCACGCCCTCTTTTGGATCAAGAGTCTCTATGTGCTTCCGGTCCAGCCTGTCGGCCGGAGTGATACTAATGGAAGCGGAGGGGTCGTTGGAATCCGGTATCACCATGACCGAGGAATACACAAGCCCGAGTCCGAAGGCAAGGAGGAAGAGTACAACCAAGACTTGCATGGAGAGCGCCGCCCTCAGTTTGTCTCGGGCAGTCCGCAGGATCGACTGACGTTCTGGGTCTTCGAGCAGCTTGTCGACCCAGGCCGCGACCCCGGCGAGGATAGCGGTTGGGACACTCAGCCAACCGAGGTTCCCCGGCGCGATGCCCAAATGATGATTGGCCCATAAGAAGATGCCCGTCAGGAGCAGGATCAGTGCCACGACGCGAGCGAACAGATGAGGGTTCATCATTCCATCACCTCCGCCCAAAATGATAGGATCTCGCTTTTGCTTGGGCTCAATATACCGAAAACAAAGTCGTATGTCAATTAAACAAGACTAATGAACGCTCTAACTGTATTCCTTTCCACCCTTATTTCAAATGTACAATAATTTCGTTTTTTATAGAAGAAACCTAAAACAACTATCCCTGCCAATCATGCAGACTAAAGCCCTTGAACGTTAAATTAGAAATTAGCAAGCTCCATCATCTCATAAGCGGGGCTAAGTTTCTCTATGGTCAGCCGCTGATGGGCTTTCACCGACTCCTGAAATTGAAACCAGTTGCTCGTCTTGTAGTTCTCTTTCCATGAGTAAATCCATTTGAAAAGGCCTATCTTCCTATCAACTATCTCTTTGAACCAACTATCTTTATCGTACTCGACAAAATTAACTCCAATGAGTGCCCTGTAACGACCTATCCGATTTTCACTCAATTGGTTTGTATCATCGCGTTCTCCTATGGCTTTGTCTAACTCTTTAACAAGGCTTTCCACGTCCTGAGCTGACGAAGTTCTGCCCAAGGAACCACAGTATTCTTTAAAGAGACTTACGGCTGCCTCAAGAAAACGGTTTTTGTTCTCGATCTCAGAATGACTTGGAATAAGACGCTTGTCCTCCCAAGACAAAGCTGGCCAATCAGGACCATATTTTGCATCAGCATGTCCAATATTGGGAATCACTTTCTCAACAGCCCCCCTTATCGAATTAAACGAATCATTACAACCGATGAAGTTCTGGTGTGCGAACGTATCAGAATACACGTGACTGGCTATTCCGATCCGGTACAGGTTCTTAGAACTCAAGGCCTCTTTAAGCAGTAAACAGGCGTTTTGGTTTTTCGGAATGGTGTTCAATAGATGGAGTTTCCCGTCGCTGCGGCGGCCAGAATCAACAAAAACCTCATCTTTTGTTCCGGGCATAAAATGGAAAACGGGGTGGATTCGAAGAAGCTCATTTGCAGGTTTTAAAATGTTTAATGTTTGACTGATACCTGAAAAAAGCGTGAAAATGGTATTTTCTTTACCACCAGCAAAGCAGATTTACCTTTAAATCCTTATGGAGGCGCTATATAATCGTGATAAAACTCCTCCGGCAGAACATTCCCTAAAAGGGAACATTGTGCCCGATGCCAAAAGGACTGAGAATTTCACACACCTCCCTTGGAGACCGCAACCTGACTCACTTTGGGAGCATCTTACTTATTGATCAGTTCAGTTAAAAACGCAAAATAATTTTGCATTTGTTAAAAAGTTCTTTCATCGGTTTTTAATTTATTATTTTTTGATAGAGCTTATCAAGCAATTACCCATATTTTGACTACTG
>Ga0315285_10005242_pt1 | contig 13387 bp, 19 predicted proteins | sample YL17G09_36_MG_FD_203698 | JGI IMG/M metagenome (GOLD analysis project Ga0315285, IMG submission 203698) | Sediment microbial communities from Yellowstone Lake, YNP, Wyoming, USA - YL17G09_36 | ecosystem: Environmental > Aquatic > Freshwater > Lake > Sediment | place: USA: Wyoming | collected... | reverse complement strand
GGTGGTGATATTGATCCTATTCGCAATATTCGTTGTTATCGACGTGATCATACTGAAGATCGGGTTGAGCATGTTCGAGCGTGAAGAGATACTATCAAGGATCAGGTAGTGTGGTGGGGTCGGGTAGTTAGTTTTCTGGTTTAAGTTTCGGGTGTTGTGTTAATTTTGTTATTTTCTATTAATGTGTTTTGTGTTTTTTGTTGTTTTGGTGTAGTTGGGCGGGTTTGTTGGAGGGGTGGTCGGGTAAATTAACGGTTTTCGTCAGTAGGGTGTTTTTTTGCGTTGTGCCTGGGGGGTCCGAGAAGTGTTTTATTCTCTTGTGAAAAGTTGTTGTTTGATTCCTCATGCTCGTTGTTGATGGGATTAGATTTCGTGAGTGGAATGCTTCTTGTGAGGATGAGTTTGAGTCTTATGTTGTTTCAAACTTTAAGGCTGTATTTGGGGATGAGTCGCTCCATTTTTCGGTGAAGCCGAGATGAGGAGTTCGAGCTCTCGCGCTTCTATCTTCCTAAGGATCCCTTGAATGAATTCACTTTCATACGTGAGAAATTCATCATATCCTCATAGTAGAGGCAGTTGTCGCCATTACGTTCAGGATTCTTAAGGGCACAGTACCCATCATTATAGTGCACACATGAGTTTCTATCATAAGTTAACCTCTTTATGTTATTGTAGCTCACATAATCACCGGTTCTCATGCGTGCGCGTGAACTGTTATACTATATTTAATAATTTAAATATATACATGTACTTCTAGTTAGTAGGGAAAGACATGAGTAAAAACGATTTTCTTGGGCTTCTGTTCAAAGGCATCTACATTGAGAAGTTCGAGGAAGTCGACCGATCACCATGCCTAGCGGACCCAGAGAGGTTCAAGATCATAGCAAAGACCGACAAGAAACTGGAGAGCATACTACCTATTCTATTTCTGGCGGCTCCCAACGCGAGGTACTCTGAGTCCTCCAAGACCACGAGTTACTCATTCGACCAACACAATGTAGTCGTAGGCTACAATGGAGAGGTCGCGGTGACGTTCATCAAGGACAATGACGAGCTGAAGGTTCTAATTAAGAAAGTTACTGATCTATTGAACCGTTGCCTAGCCTACCAAGCCGTCCACCCAATAATACCTAGCGGTCTTATCGAAGAGAAGAAGAAGCTGAGCCCAATGACTATTAATAAAAAGCTGCCGCAGACAAACTGTAAGGAGTGCGGTGAGAGTGGCTGCTTCGCATTCGCCTCCAAGTTGTTCCTTGGTGAGAAGAGCGCTGCTGATTGCCCATATGCTGATGCGGTGGTTATGAAGAGGATGCTGCAGCCAATTACGTTGCAGAACTAGAAACGATGATATGAGGTCGAGATTGAGGCAAGCTCATTATGGACGCTTTATAGCTGCATCGATAATGCTTTTGAGCTCCTCGTAGTCGGGAAAATTCCCACCATGTATCAGCTTAGTATTGTAGAAGAATAGGGGTGGGTTGGCTCCGATGTCTACGAATTCCCTGACGTGGTCCGGGTATCCGCTTCGCGGGCGTCTGAGATTTACTATGTCTCTGACCACTTTGAGTCCGCTGAAATCGGTTTTAATTTGTTCGAGTGTCTTGTTCTGTGACTTGATCTCATCCATTATTCTCTGTGCCTGGATCATGGACATTTTTACGGGTACGCATCCGCAGCCTGAGTCGCCGACGGTGTCTTTCTCCCAGATCTCGAACACGTCGGTCATTTTGGCTAGCACCTGTTAACTGATTATTATCTGTGGTTCGAGTATGACCTTGGCCTTGATGCTCTGCCAGACGAGGCTGTACTTCTCGGCGAGCTCCAGTGCCCGCTTTACTCTCGCCTCATCGCAGTTCTTGGCCACGATTCTTGGTCTCAGGGTCACAGTGTCGAATGTTGAGGTCTTGTCGAGGAAATCCTCCACGTGACCGATGGCATCGCATGTGTAACTGACGAGGTCGATCTTGAGCCTCTCCACGCTCCAGATGAACATGAGCATGTAGCAGGTGTTCAGGGCGGCGACGAAGGCGTCTTCTGGAGTCAACACCCCCTCGACTCCCTTGACGGCAGCGGGTGCGGAGAAGGGGAGCACCGGCCCGTTGCTCAGCCGTACCTCCCCCAGGTGGCCGCTCTTCCACTCGGTCACGGTCTTGTAGGTTGCCAACTTAGGAGGCCTCTTGGATCTCGTCGACCTTCTCTGCCAGCAACTCTGCTATCCGCTTAGCTACTTCGACGTTTTCCGCGTCCAAGACCCTTCTGGTCTTTGGCTCTTCGACGCCCCACTCCTTTAGGAGTGCCTCGACGTCGAATCCGGCTGCCGGTTCTTTGCTGTACTTTGTTATCGCCTTGTATGCACAATGCTTGTTACAGCCGTCAACGGCGATTGTTGGGTACTCTTTAGCGAATCCGTGCTCCTGAGTCTCGCCGGCCAGGAAGAGTGGGAGGCATATTGTGACGGTTTGATCGTAGCGAAGATCCTCTAACACCATGCGAGTTGCGACTCGGCTCAGTGTGCCCAGGCCACAGCACTCCCCGCTGCATGAGACGACTCCGATCTTTGGCTTTATCTTCATGGCGATTCCTCCACGAGTTCGTCGACTTTCTCAGCTAGTTTGTCAGCCAGAATCTTGGCTAGCTTCTCGCCGTCCTCGTCGAGGAAGGTGACCTCCTTTGGCTTGAGGCCTCGGTTCTCCCTTAAAAGATCCATTACCCTGAACTCAGCGACGACGTTGCTTTCGCTGCGTACAACGTTGTTCTTTGAGCAGGCTAGGGGGCATCCATCTATCACGATGCATTGGCTTGACGCGACTTTCTGTCTAGCTTCTTCGTCACCCATTACGAGTAGGGAGAGGCAGAGTGTGTCGGCCTTTCCGGGGCGTAGTTCGTCGCAGACTCGGAAGGTGGCGTCACGTGCGATTGATCCGAAGGATTTACCGATACCACTGCATGGGAGAATTAGGATTGGTTTCTTCACGGTATCACCCTTTGATTTTCTTAAGCTCATCAACGACTTTGATCTTCATCACCTCGAAGTACTCCTCCGCCGAGAGGAGTCCACTGAGGCTTGAAGTTGGCTTGATGACTGCTACCCATCCTTCACCATAGGGATCAGAGTTAATGACCTCGGGTTTCGAGATGATTGCGGGGTTGACTTCCACTATCTCTCCGTCTGCTGGGCTCAGTATGTCCTGCACCATCTTGATGGTCTCGTAGCTGCCCATGAAAGTGCCACTAGTTACTTTGGTTCCGACTGGCTGAACCTCAGCGAACACTAGGTCGCCTGCTCTCCTCTGGCCGAAGTCTGTGAGGCCAACTCTAATGTTTCCCGTCGACTCCTGCTTTACCCAGACCTCGTCTTTAGAGTATTGCAGGTCTTTCTTTACTTTGAATATGAATTTGTCTGCTGTCGTCTCGTAGTATCCGCTCATCACTTATCCACCTTTTTTCTCCGTGGGAAGTACTTCTGAGTCTTCAAACCGAACCATACTAGGGATAGCATCAACGGGACCTCAAAGAGGGGACCGATCACGGTCGCCAATGCGGCGCCGCTGCCGATGCCGTAGAGAGTTGTCGCGACAGCGATTGCGACCTCGAAGTGGCTGCTGGAACCTATCAATGTGACGTCGATGGCGGTCGGATACTTCCAGCCAATGAACCAGCCCAACGAATAGGTCCAGGTGATCATGACTGCGTAGTGTATGAGGTTCGGGACCGCGATATAGAGCACAAGTAGCGGGTCGTTGAGGATTATCTTGCCCTGGAAGCTGAACAGGACGATGAGAGTCCCCAGAAGCGCGATGAAGCTGATCTTTCCAACCTTCTCCCTGTAGACGTGGTCAAACCATTCGATTCCCTTCCGAGGGATCAACAACTTCCGTGTCAGTGCGCCTGCAGCCACAGGCAGGAAGATGAATAGTACAACACTCATGAAGATGAGGTCCCAAGGGACGGGTATCCCACTCACACCTAGGTAGAAGGCAGCTAATGGCGCATAGAGTATGATCATAAGCGTAGCGTTAACCGCGGTGTTGATCAAACCCTGAGCCATGTCACCCTTCGCGAGTAGCATCCACCACATGACCATGGCGGTGCACGGTGAGAGTCCGAGTAGGATTACCCCCGCGATGTATTCGGGATTCCCCCTGAGGAACGTGTTTGCGAGAAAAGTCATCAGCGCTGGCGCGATCACCCAGTTAGCGAAAACAGCCAACATGATTGGTCTAGGTTGTTTTACTGCCTTCTTGATGTCGCCGAAGGCGATGCCGAGGATGGTTGGGTACATCATGAAAAATAGCAAAATGCCGATGGGTATGGAGATCTGACCGAATTTGAGTGACTCTAGGTACTCTCCCACCTGAGGTGCGAAGTTACCTAGTAGAAGACCTATGGCGATGCATGCCACGATCCAGACCGTCAGGTATTTTTCAATTATTCCCAGTTTTTCTTCTTTTTCAGGCGTTACAGCTGATCCGCTTGCCAACTTCTTTACACACTCTGTTTCTATCCTCAAAGGGGAGACATCGATATATTTATAGATGTCTATATAGAAAATAGGGGGCTTCTAAACAGGAATACTCTTGACATATTCAGTAATCTTGGGGTTACTTATACCGTAGAAGACCCACTGACCCTTCCTTTTACGCTCGATCAACCCAGCATTCTCAAGGATCTTGAGGTGGTGAGATGTGGTGGGTTGACTGGTCTCGAGAGCTGCGACCATTTCGCACACACACATATCTCTTTTCATTAATAGGTAGATTATCTTTAGCCTGTTTTCGTCTCCGAGTGCCTTGAAAAAGTCGCTGTTTGTCCGAGTTTCTTTCTTATCGATGTCGCCCGCTATTTTCTTTAGCTCTTGAGTGTATTTTTCTGCGTCTTCTTTGTTCTGCGAACTTAAGGCGCAGAGTCTCTTGAGGGCGGATTCAGTTTTCTTATCGGACATCAATTAATAATAAATCTATAAATATTTAAATATGTTTTCCTTTGAGTTTTTAAAAAGTATATTTGGAGGCATGAGATAATTGAGAATGTGGCCTGAACCTTTTCAAATTAAGGACAATAGAAACAAATGTTACAGGAGCTAAGGCACTTGGATGAAAGCGGGATATTGGAGATTGAGAACTTAAGTTAGAGTCGAGGACAAGACCATTCTTAATGGCATAAGCCTGAGATTGAAGCGGGGAGAACACTCCTTCATATTCGGACCGAACGGGTCCGGGAAATCGACCCTCCTAAAGACCATCATGGGCATCCCATCCTACATCGTCGAGTCTGGCTCAATCAAATACAATGGATTCGAGATCACCGGGATGAACGTCTATGAGAGGTCGAAGATCGGCATAACAATGGCGTTCCAGCAACCACCCGAGATAAGTGGAGTCAAACTGTCCCAGATGCTGAAACTATGCCTCCGAAAAAAGAGGACTGACGAATTCAGTCCTGATGAAAAGAATGCGATAGAGAGGTTCAGGCTAAAAGAGTTCCTCGACAGAGACGTCAACGTCGGGTTCTCAGGCGGAGAACGGAAGAGGGCTGAGATACTCCAGATGCTCTTCCTGAAACCGAGCCTCATCCTACTCGACGAACCAGACTCTGGGGTCGACGTCGACAGCCTAAAGCTCCTCTCCGAAGAGCTTGACAACTACCTGAGAACCTCAAATGCCTCATCACTCATCATCACCCATAAGGGTGACATACTTGACTACATCAAAGCCGAAAGAGCCTGCGTCGTGATGGATGGGATGAACCATTGCTTCCCCGACCCAAGAACCGTCTACGCCGAGATCCGCGCCGGGGGATACGAGCACTGCCTCAGCTGCTCAACACGGATACAGGAGGAAGCGAGTTGACTAGGGAGAGCCTCGTAGGTCTCCCTCACAGGGTCCTTAACGAGGCGATGAGGGTCGGCGTCAACGTCGACGAGTCAGACACCTCCGGCGTCTTCTTCCACGTGGATCAGAAGACGATCTACTCGAAGATGGGCGAGGCCTTCGATGACCAGATCGAGATGATGGATACCAGAGACGCCCTGGAGAAGTATCCCTGGCTCAAGGAGAGGATGTGGACTCTCGTTAACATGGATAAGGATGAGTACACGCGGGAGGTCGCGGAGAACTGGAGTGGGGGTTACTTCATCTACATTAAACCTGGCGCCAGAGTCACATTTCCTCTACAGAGCTGTCTCATGATCACGGCGGAGAACAGTCGCCAGCGTGTTCATAACATCATTATCGCTGGTGAGGGCAGCGAGAGTCAGGTGTTGACAACCTGTGCTCAGCACCAGGAGGCGAGGGTGGGTGCCCACCTCGGTGTCAGCGAGATATGGGTCGAGGATCGGGCGAAACTGAGCTACACGATGGTTCACCACTGGTCGCCGGAGACGGTTGTGAGGCCTCGTACCGGGATCCGCGTGAGTGACGGCGCTGAGTTCGTCTCCAACTACATCTGCTTAACACCGGCGAAAGATCTGCAGATGGAGCCGAAGGCTATCTGCGATGGGGTGGGCTCAAAGGCGGTTTTCAACAGCGTTCTCTACATTCAGCCGGGGAGTCGTATGGACCTCGGGTCGTGGAGTGTGCTGAACGGGCGGGGCAGCGTCACTGAGCTAAACACAAGGGCCATAACCCGATCCGGCAGTCATCTTATAAGCCGGGGCACCATCGACGGGAACAACGATGAATGTAGAGGTCACCTGGAGTGTAGGGGTCTCCTGCTTGACGAGGAGTCGGTCCTTGAAGCTATACCCATTCTGAGGGCCTCAAAGTCAGGTGCTGAGCTGAGCCACGAAGCGGCTATTGGGAAGCTAAGTGAGGAGGGCGTAACCTATCTCATGAGCAGGGGTTTAAACAAAGATGAGGCGGTGGGGGTGCTGATCAGGGGTTTCATGGATATCAGCATAATGGGGCTATCTTCAGGTGTCCGTCAGGAGATTGAGAAGATCATCGACATGGTTACTATGGCAAGCTAGCTGTAAAAGATACACGCCCTCTTTTAGTTGAGTTCCCAGCAGCCGTCACCGTCACATAATTTATTGATATAATAACATATTTATATATATGGATAATTATATTATTTCAGATATGGAATGATCGATAACCGTGACACCGCTTCGAAGCTGACGAAGATACTAAAATTGAAGAACCAGCCAGTAGCCGTCAAACTCGTAAAGAACGAGGACTCTCTCGAGGGCCTTCCTCCTGAGCCAGAGACGAAGATGAGGTATTGCCAGCTAGTGATGGAGGCAAAGAAGGGAAAGTCATTCACACTTACCAAGAACAGCATTTCCTGTCCAGCCGCAGCTGCGGCCTTCGGTCTGCTTCCGCTACCCGAGAAGATTGAGAAGGGCACTATGTTAAAAGCCCTGGGCCTCTTTGACTCCGAGGATGCCGCCGCGGAGTTAATGGCGAAGATGCCCCGACTGCCACTCGGCGGTTACAAGGCTGTGGCTGCGGCTCCCCTATCAGAGGCTAGGTTCACTCCTGATGTTGTTGTACTTGAGGAGGAGCCAGAGAAAATCATGTGGATAAGCCTGGCGTCGCTGCACGAGAAGGGTGGGCGCCTCAGCTTCGGCACCGGCGTGTTCCAGGCCTGCTGCGTGGATGCAACCGTGGAACCCTATCTTAGAGAAGATATTAACGCGAGCTTTGGCTGTTATGGCTGCAGAGACGCCACTGACATAGACGATGGGGAGGGATTAATTGGGATTCCCTACGGTAAGCTACCTGAGATCCTCAAAGCCTTAGATAGTCTCACGCGGAAGGCTATGCCTCAAGTTCAATCAAAGGGCGTATATCACCAATTCGAGGCGACCCGAAGGAGCTAAGGGTTTGATCGACACATCAAATTAATAGCAATTTTATTTTAGTAGCCACTGCACTCTTTACAGTATTAGAAACAGTGCAATTTTTCTCAGATAGCTCAATCAACCTCTCCAGCTTCACACGATCACCTGTATCCGCTTCGATTGAAACGTTTATGTCGAGAGATACAAAGGAGGAGGGGCGTCCATTATGCTCCTTGACTCCGTTTATCTCCATGCTAACGTTCTTAATGTTTAGCCTCATTTTTTTGCCAATTCTTGAGATGTTCGTCATGACGCAGGCGCCTAAAGCGGCTAAGAAAACCTCTGTAGCCTCCGGTCCGAGATCTTCGCCTCCATCATCCTTTTTGGAATCGATTATTATGGTGTGATTTCGCATTTTAATCTCCGAACATACGCCGCCCTTCCAGGTGAGCTCTGCTTTTTGCTTCTCCTGGATAACTTCTTTAAACAACTCTAATTACCTCTCATCAAATTAATACATATATCAATATTTCAATATATTTAAAAATCTCTATGAGTCACATATTAACTATGGTTGAAGAAAAGCCTACATGGCACGGTATCCCAAGGGCGGAGATCGAGTGGCATCCAACAGTTGAGGGCAGCCTCTGCATTGGCTGCGGTATCTGTGTCCTTGGCTGCGGCTCAGGCGCCTTCAAGTTCGATTACGAGAATAACCACGCAATCGTTACGAAGCCTTTGAGCTGTAAGGTGGGCTGCGTAACCTGCGCGAATACGTGTCCTACCCATGCAATCAGTTTTCCATCTTTAACTTACCTACATAAGCAATACAAACCGAAGAACGTCATTCAGATCAGTAGAAAAGAGATCCAAGAGAAAAAAGCCCAATACGCTCCTTGATATTAGGATATGACCATTAGGCGGTTATTAATTAAATTTAAAAGGGCGATAAGGATATGCAAAAACGAATAATAGTTGAAGTATACGTGAGGTCGAATACAAAATGGTGCTAGTTCGAGATTATATGCGTAAAGATATCTCAACAATTGACATCGAATCTTCAGCGTTTGAAGCCTCAAAGATGATGTCAAACGACAAGGTATGCTACATTATCGTTCGGGACAAGAACCAACCTGTAGGCATAGTCACTATGAATGATCTTGTCCTGAAAATTATGGCTAAAGACAAGGACTCAAAAACTGTAAAAGTTTCCGAGTGCATGTCTTCACCTCTCATAACTATAGAACCCAACAGAAGCGTTGAGGAAGCGGTCGAAGTGATGAAAAAACACGGGTTCAAGAGGCTCCCGATAGTAAAAAATAACACAATATATGGAATATTCTGTGTTAAGGATCTAATAGAACACTATGATGAATTTGAGAGAAGACTAGTAACAGATATTATACGTGTAATACGTGTGCAATAAAATTCATTACTTGTACGCGTATTTTGATTTATTAAAAAGTAGAAAAGAAGTGAGTGGAAAAGGGGCCTTCTTACTCTATTTAATGAGTTTCAGTAACTCACTCTCGGAAGGCAACCGACCAGCTATCTTCACCTTACCATCTACCACAAGTGCGGGGGTCATCATCACCCCGTACTCAACTATCCTGTTTATGTCGTAGACGTGGCTAACCTCCGCATCGAGTTTATGCTTAGCCACCGCCTCTCTGACCATAGCCTCCAGCTTGAGGCACTTCGGGCAACCTGAACCAAGTATCTCAACCTTCATTTCAATCACCTAAACAAAGAACAACCCATATAAAAATCCCATAATCACGCCGATCGCAACCATGTAGAACGCGTACATGACCGTTCTCTTGGGTCCAATAATCGTATTCACAACCAGCAACGTCTGCAACGATATGCCCGGGTCAACAAGCAGATAGGACATCAGAGGTCCACTGTGCATGCCCAGCTCTAGAAACATGTTCGCGACCGGAACCTCTACCAACGTCGGGAAGTAGGCGACCGTACCAAAAAACGCCGCTATAATATTGGCGGGTATGGTGTTTTGCCCCGCGATGCTGGCGATGAGCTCTGGGGGTATCAGTGGCTTGATTGCCCCGGATATGAAGACCCCCAGTAGCAGGATAGGGAATATTATCTTCATGAAGTTGAAAGTCTCATGCATCCAAGTCTTGAGTTCATCGCGTTCGTAGTATCGGTTTGCGAAGAACGCCATTATCAATGAGAATGCCCCGACGAGTATCAGTTTTAGGTTGAGGTCAAGGGGGGCTGTTCCAGCCACCATGATCATTGTGAGGGGTACGAAGAATAACAGTGACTGTTGAGTAGTCCTTTTACTCACCTCTACATCGGCCAGTTTCATGCTATGAGATATTTCAGAAGTTCTCGGGTCCTTGAATGTCTGCTCCATTGCTAGCCCAAGCGCAATGGCTAAGATGATGGATAAAACTAGTTTCATAACCGCGAATTCCCAGCCCAGTATGGCTGCCGTGAGTGGTGTGGATAGTAGCGTTATCCCTGGGGCGGCGAAGAGAAAGGCAATAGCGGGACCGAAGCCCGCCCCTTTCTTCCAGATCCCCGCAAAAAGCGGTAGGACAGTGCATGAGCAGACTTCGATTACGAGGCCACTGCCGGCAGCGAATAGGTAAGCTATTCCCTTCTTCGCCTTGTTACTGCTGTCTCCCATGTATTTGATGATGGTTGTGCTTGGTATGAGGGCGTTGAAGGCTCCGGATAGGAAGAAGGCGGGGATTAAACATAGTAGGACGTGTGCTGACAGGTAATCGATCAGTGTATCGATCCCTGAAATTGCCATTTCAGTTACTATCTCTGACGTTTCGAGTCACCTATCCGCATCATGGATGTATCTAAATATATAAATATTTATATTCTTGTCTATCGTGTTGGAATGCGATGTCCGATAGTCTAATAGACCTGAATCAGATGCTCGAGTTTTTACCAGATCGGGTTGTGAAGAAAGATCTGATGAGTGCTGAATTCTTCAACATGGCATTAATCTGCCTGGACACGGGTCAACAGATACCTCCGCACCTCGAAGGCTGTGACGCTGTATTCTATGTATTGCGTGGTGAGGGAGTCATCACTATCGGAAAAGAGGAGTATAGCGTCTCGGAGGGGTCTCTAGTATTCTCCCCGAAGCGGGAGAGCCGGGGGATAAGAAGCGTGAAGCGACTGAGTCTATTGGGTATCCGAGAAAATGTTACGGAGAAGTCATCAGGTTGATACTTGGTAAGGTTAACATAATCAAAGAGCCTCAGCTTCAAGCTCACCATATTGTAGAATTATGAAAGGTACGGTTGTGTGATTTGATTGAGTGAACTTCTCAGAGCTTTCCGATACCTCAAACCCTACTGGAAACAGGCTACCCTAGCTGTAATATTTCTCTGCATCGTAGTCGCTGCTGAGCTCTCCATCCCGCGACTCGTTCAAACAATAATCGACGAGGGAGTCGCAAAGCAGAACATGGATGTGATCATTCAGACGAGCCTTCTGATGATTGGGCTCAGTTTACTCGCAGCGATATTCATGACTTTGAACACCATCCTCGCCATAAGAACCTCGAGAAGCTTCGAAGCGGACCTACGTGAAGCAACCTACACGAGGATCCAGTCATTCAGCTACGGAAACCTCGACGACTTTACCACGGGTCAGCTACTGACCAGGCTTACTAGTGACCTCAACCAGGTCCGGATGATTGCTACGCTTACCCTTAGAATGTTCGTTAGAATGCCCATCACCTTCATCGGGAGCATTGCGATAATGGTTGCCACGAACTTCAACCTCTCACTTGTGATGCTTGTCCTTCTACCAATCACAGTCGTGTTCAGCTACGTCTTCATCAGACTCCTCCAACCGCTTTTCCTAAAGGTTCAGGAGAGGCTCGACCGTCTTAACCAAGTTTTACAGGAGAACCTGATGGGGGTAAGAGTCGTGAAGGCGTTTGTTCGGGAGGATTACGAGAATAAGCGGTTCGGTAGGGCAAACGAGGAATTATATGGGAATAGTCTCAGGGTAGCCCAGCTTCTGAGTGTCTTCAACCCGGTTATGATGACTCTTCTTAACCTCGGCATAGTCGCCATCATATACTATGGCGGCATCCAGGTAAGGGTCGGAACCACCAGCGTAGGTGAAATCGTCGCCTTCACTAACTACCTCCAGAACGCGATGAATGCTATCTTGATGCTGAGTCTAATGGCTGGGAATGTCTCAGCAGCTGAAGTCTCAGCTGGCAGGATATTGAAGGTAGTAGATACCGAGCCCACAGTGAAGAACCCCGGGCAGCCTGTAAAGCTGGGGAAAATCTTTGGAGAGGTTGCCTTTGAGAGAGTGGGATTCAGATACAAGGGTAACGGAGGCGCTTCCGTCCTCAGCGATATCTCATTCACCGCTAAGCCCGGTGAGAGAGTAGCCATACTCGGAGCAACCGGCTCAGGAAAAACTACGCTCATCAACCTCATCCCCAGATTCTACGACGTCACCGAGGGGAGAATAACGATCGATGGAATCGACGTGAGAGAAATAGAGCAGGGATCCCTCAGAGAGAAGATCGGCGTATCGACGCAGGAAACGACACTCTTCAGCGGGACGATAAGTGACAACATTCGATTCGGCAAGAAAGACGCTAGCCAGGAGGAGGTCGTTGAGGCGGCTAAGGCCGCGCAGGCACACGACTTCATAATGGGCTTCCCAGAGGGCTACGACACAGCTGTGGGACAGAGAGGAGTCACTCTCAGTGGGGGTCAGAAGCAGCGAATAGCGATTGCTCGGGCTCTCCTTGTAAGGCCTCGTATACTTGTTCTCGATGATAGCACTAGCGCCGTAGACGCTGAAACGGAGTACCGGATAGAGCAGGCCCTCGAGAAGACACTGGGGGACACTACGTGTTTCATCGTCGCTCAGAGAATTAGCACGGTATTGAACGCCGACAAGATCCTCGTCTTGGACGAGGGCAGGGTAGCCGCTGAGGGTACACATAGGCAGCTCCTTGAGTCGAGCCCCATCTACCGCGAGATATTTGAGAGTCAGCTAGGCGCCGGAGGTGCGAAGCAATGAGCAGCGGTCAGGGTTCACCTGAGAATAAGGAGGCTCGGGAAGTTGGGATGCGGGGGCGTGGGCCTGGTCAGATGGGGGTCGTCGAGAAGGCTAAGAACCCGACTGGAGCCCTTCGAAGGCTGCTAGGCTATATTGGCTCCCAGAGAAGACTCGTAGCCATAGTGCTGATCATCACCATAGCCAGCACATTGCTAGCACTCGCAGCCCCGATAATCATGGGAATCGCCATCGACCAATACATAATCCCCGGTCAATGGGATGGATTACCCGGCATCTCACTTCTGCTGGCGGGAGTATTTCTCCTAGGATCAGGTCTGGATGTGGTTGGAAACTGGATCATGGCCACGGTCAGCCAGAGAAGCCTCAAAGCCCTGAGGAAGGACCTCTTCGAACACACCCAGACTCTAAGCCTACAATACTTCGACAAGACTCCAACAGGAGACATAATGAGCAGGCTAACAAACGATGTCGACGCAATAGGTTCGCTGCTCGCACAGAACGTCACCGAGGTCGTTCGCAGCCTTCTGACGCTAGTCGGAATAGTCATCGTGATGTTCGTAA
>Ga0315285_10005239_pt1 | contig 13391 bp, 19 predicted proteins | sample YL17G09_36_MG_FD_203698 | JGI IMG/M metagenome (GOLD analysis project Ga0315285, IMG submission 203698) | Sediment microbial communities from Yellowstone Lake, YNP, Wyoming, USA - YL17G09_36 | ecosystem: Environmental > Aquatic > Freshwater > Lake > Sediment | place: USA: Wyoming | collected... | reverse complement strand
CGGGGAAGCTCCGGGCTAGGGTCTTTCCTGGCCGAGTCCACACCTTCGCCGTACTCCGAGTCGAAGTCGAAGCCATCCATCATGTAGTTAGAGCCAAGCTGCGGGTGGTACCCACCATCCGGCATCTGCGAAGACTTCGACATCAGAGACTCCTCTTGCGCCTGAGCGATGCGCGCTTGGTGAGGATGGCACTGTCCTCGTCCATCTGCTCTTCTTGGTCTTCAGCCCAGCCTTCGGGGTCGGACTTGATATCGAGAGCGTCCTCGACAATCTGCTCGACCTCCTCGCGCTCCTCAGGATCTTCCTGGCGAGAGACTGCGGCCCAATGAGGAGCCCGAATCTCATCGTAGAGCGTGTCTGAGAGCGCCGACAGAGCCTCGATGAGGTTCATGTACGCCCGACGCATCTCAGCGATCTTCTGGATGTAGCCCTTGCCACCGAGAGCGCCGTCAGGGGAGATGTCCGCCGACTTGATCTTCGTGAAAACGGAGTACGCTGCCATCGCGTGCCCAAGAGAAGCGTTCGTGGAGCGCATGACCTTCGCGAGCGGCTTCGTGTTCCTGGGATTGAAGGCGAAGTCCGGGGAGATCTTCCGCTCCTGCGGACCTGAGTCGTTCCACGCCCACTGGGAAGCGTCGTTGGACTTGTCCTTGATGAAACGGACCTCGCCCGCCGTGCGGATCATCGCACGCTTTGCTACCCGCTCAGGGCTGGCCGCTTTTCGCATGTTGCTCATACCTTCAGCGGGGATCCCGTCTCATCAAAGAGACGCTCGATGACGTACTCATTCCCGACGTGCTTCACGGCCCACAGATCCTTGGTGGACTTGTGGATGAGATCCTCGCCAGCCGTCTTCATGAAGTCGGTGAGGTCACCAATCGAGGCGACCCGAAGCGTGTAGGCGGAGGCCGTCCGGATGTCGGCTGCCCGGCGGAGGTGTTCGTGGTGGACCGGCAGGAACGCGCCGCTGTCCCACTTCACGAACACGAGGTTGTCCATGTGGGTCGTGTCGCCAGAGGCACACCGGACAGTGACGATTGTGCCCTCAGAACCACCGTCAGGCGGATCCGGGTACGAAAGGACTGCCCCGAGGTTGTTCGCGAAGGACACCCTCGTCCCTGCCGCCAGGGACAGCGACAAGGCATTGGCCGCCCGGAGCTTGTCCGTGAGATTGCGGACACCTTCAGCGGGCACACGACTGCCGAGGTGGCGGTCCAGAGGCGAAGCCTCCTTGTGCATCCCGAGCGTCAGTTCATCCCAGAAGTCCGTCACGTCAGCCTCATGTCCCCGAAATTGTCCAGTATACCGTTGTGGTCTGTATAGCCCCGAACGCGATGGTGAACCCGGCTGCCGTCTTCAAGATGACGGCAGAAGCCGCCGCAACCCCAGTGTCGAGGAGCACCGCGTAGTTGGCGTTGGGTCGAGGGACCGAGAAGACCACGACCTCAGAAAGGCTCGCCACGAAGCTCGTGGACCCGGTGACTCCCGACTCCTCCAGAGTGCCGGTCCCAGCCACGGTCCCCCGCTTCGAGGACACGAGGGTCATGGCCGAGGTGCCGCCGATCGAGAGGTTCCCGACCGTCGAAGATTGGATGAGCCCGGTGCGGTTCCCGTTGAGGGTGACGTTCCCGACCGAGAGGCAGCCCAGAATCTTCAGGGAGCCCGCGTTCACCAGGGTCGAGGACAGCACCCCAACCGTCCGACCACCCTCTACAGCGTAGGCAGAACCGGCGGTCAACGGAGGTGGGAGCCCGGTGTCGTAGTCCATCTGCGTCGGCGGAACGGTCCCGCCCGACACAAGGTAGGACGCGCACTGGGTGACCTTCTGCGTGGCGCTGGGCACGCTCTCGTCCGTCCGGCACCCGTAGAGGGCCACCGAGTTCACGGTGTCAGCCCGGACGGTGTAGCCGCCCGCCCCGAGCGCCGCGAAGTTGCAGTCCTTGAAGACGATCCCGCCGTTGGCGACAGCCGAACCGGGACCACCCTGAACCAGCACGCACTCCAGGCCGATGAACGATGTCTGGATCTTGATACCCTGGAAGAGGGCGACGAGCGGGGTCGTCAGGAGGCCCGCCTTGATCGTGACCGTTGGCGTAGCCGAGACAGCCACGATTGAGGCAGGGCCGACCGCGACGATTGAGACCCCATCCTTGTCGATGACGAGGTTCTCCAGGTAGATCCCCGGAAAGCACAGGATCATGTACGGGTTCGTCACGCTCGCCGTGGACGGGATGGCGTTGATGGCGGACTGGATCGTCAGGTACTTGGCCCCCGAACCCGCCCGCCCGACCACCAGGACGCCCGTGATGGCGTTGAGGCTTGCGATGTCCGAGAGGTTGATCCCCAGCGGGATCATGGCGTCCCAGAACCGCAGGGAGCCTGTGGGGGCATCCCGCGTGATCTTGAGCGTCTGCCCGGAACCCGGCTCGACCTGTAGAACGTCTACCTGAAAGGGCGCTTGAGTCATCGTGCCCTACCTTCGAGGTACTTCGCAGCGACACAGATTGCACCAGCGACCCTGGAAGCCTCAAATGATTGGGCAAACCCAGGGTGCTCAGGGAGCATCTTCGCGATGTACTCCATCTCCTTGAGGGACCAAGGCTTTCCCAACGGGGACAGTGAGCCTTTCACGAAGTACATCAGGAACTCAGCACCATCTGTGTGCCAGGTGGGGTCGTTCCAGGGGACCACATCCCAGGCCCGCTGTGCGTTCGACCAATGAAAGCTGAAGCCCCTGGATCCCTTGGGCTTGGAGACGATCGCCGGGACGACAAGATGCCTCAGGTGCTTGGCAAGCTCACGCCCCACGGTGCGGATGTCTGCATCGAGGACCAGGACGCCAGTTGTCTCTCCGGCAGGCGGGGAGACAACCACGGAACCCCTGAAGAATGTGAGTGCTAGGTCCATAGTTGTCACACGAACACGTCGGAAAAGGTGGAACCGAGCTTCACTTTGCCATGAGCTGCCTGACCCTGCCGCACTCGCTCCCAATGAGCTTTCAGAGACGCCACCAACTTCGTGCGCGTTTCCTTGGTGGTTGCAGCCCTACCCTCCCAAGCCCTGGACAGAGCTTGTCGATGAGCCTCCGAGAGCGTCTTTCCCTTCTGGCCGTCTGACAACTTCCGTCGAGTCACCTCAGAGACTCGACGCTTATGCCCCTTTGCCCTTTGGTTCCCCATGCTTGAGAGGGAGATCTTCCTCCGAGTCTCATCGGAGTAGACCTGACGGGATCGCTTCTCCCGGATCAACGCCTTCGTCTCTTCCGTGTGCATCCCAGGACCAGCTTCCGCAGTCGGGGCCAGATTCACACACCCCTTTGTCCCAATCAAGCTATCGAGCAGAGCCTGTTCGGCCCGCACTGCCTCACCCGCATCCGCACAGGCCACCAACAGTTCCCAATCAAAATGATGGAATTGGTTGTACACGCTCTGCATGTAGGCGTTCAGGTGCCTGCCCCGCTTGAGCAGCCCCAGGTGATCCCGTAGTCGCCTCTTGATGTCTGAGGACCGACCCACATAGAAATGGGTGGGGGACAGAGTGACTCGGTAAATCCCTTGGATTTTAGACGAAGACATCGTACCCCACCACACCCGTGTAGGTCACCCCGACTTCCACGGTGAAGCCGGTAGTGGTCTTGCCGACCACACGAGCAGGGATGAAGTCGGCAAGGGCAAGCTGGACGCGGTAGCTCGTCCCAACGAAGGGGACAGCAAAGGCGACGTTCTGGCTCGTCTGGGCCGCGAAAACGAGGTTCCCGTTGATTGCGCTCGTCTGGGCCACGAAGTTCTCCACTTGCTGGATTGCGAGGTCGATGTCATCCACGACCGATTGGGGCACCCCCGTCTGGGAGTCGATGATTCGACCCGTCGGGGTCTGGATGTTCTTGAGGGTGATCCGCCCTGCCTGGTCCTGCGAGATTGTGAAGTAGTAGTACGTCCCGGCTGAGCCGGAGCGGTAGGTGAAGTCGAAGACGGCTCGTTCGAGTGCCATGCCGGGTTACCAGATGAAATTCGTCTCAAAACCACGGGATTCCATCCAGGAAGAGAGCTTCCTGAGCCCATCACAGTCCGTTGACCAGACCTCAATCGAGTTGTTCGAGGACTCCTTCACCCCGAGGTCTTGGATTGGGACCACGGACGCAATCCGTGTCTTGCCATCCCTCCAAGACCGGAGACACCCGGCAAGAAGCCGCACGTCCACCTCAGTCTTTCCTGACCCAGGAAAGACTGCGAAGCGGTACTCCTGACGGGAGACCTCACTGAGCCACCGGTTTGCGACCGTGTGGACCATGGCGATTCTGACCTCAGACTTCACGCAGATAGCCCTCCCACGTCGCGGGGGATAGGGCGGAAAACGTCCGCGTCAGTCGATCACGCAATCGATCCGAGAGGAGGTCCGCCGACGCCGGACCTCCCGCATGATGTTCAGGTTGTCCGCAATCATTGAGAAGATGTTGCTGTAAAGCTGCATCGACTCGAACGCCTGCATCTTCTTGATCGACCGGATGAACCGGTGCCGGACCAGCCCCTGGCTGACCTTGAGCCGCTTCGCGGACTCAGATTGGCAGGTCGTCTCGTACATGTACATCATGATGTCGATGTCCATCGGGTCGGACATGAACCGCGAGAGGTCCGCCCTCATCTTGTCCGTGTCCACCTTCGGCAGGGTCAGAAGGAACTTGATCCGGTCGATGGCTCGGTAGAGCCGGTAGCAGACCGTCGGCTGGCTGACCCCAAAGATTGAGGCGATGTCGGTCTGCTTGATGTGCCGGAAGAAGTACATCTCAACGAAGTCAGCCTCCACAGGGGGCAGAAGGTCCAGCATCCCCCGGACCTTCTCCATCATCTTCACGTCGTCTTCGTCCGGTTCTGTGAAGACAGAACCGAAGAAGGAGAGCGAGTCTTCTTCGGAGAAGATCGCATCTGGGTCGAGAGAAGACCTGTGTGAATTGTGGCTTGGGTTCTTCATCGGACCTCAGATTGGCCGTCAATCTTCCGGTATGAACTCGGGACCGACAGCGATGTCGAGCGCGTCAATCTCATCCCGGTTATCTTCCCCGTCCTCTGTAATCACGTCAATGAAAACTTTGGGGAGGAACGCAACCACGTCGAGCGACCGAAGTTTGATCCGAACGGCAGCCCTGTCGTCGGTCAAATCTACGATGACCCCCTCCAAATGCAGGTAATTGCCCCCGGTGATCTTGACCACGGCCCCAATCTCAAGGTCAGAGGCCACTTGTTCCCGCAACTGGGCCATCATCGACCGTATCCGTGCGTCGGGGACGGTCTGTAGGACCCGCATGTTGTGCGCGCCCTTCGTAGACATCACCCGCTCCACGAACGGACCACGTTCGAGGGAGAAGTACCGGGTCTCTACCAGACCAGACGCCACGAAGGCGTAGCCCTCGATGAGACGTACCGAGACTGACCGACCACCCTTCGCGTAGGAGGCGTAGGGGACGAAGACAAGATGCGAGTCTGGAATTCCAAGCGCGGAACGAAGAGCAACCGTGAGAGTGCTGTCGATCGCCTTCTGCTCACCCGCCTTGGTTAGCTCCAGGGCTACCCACGTCATCTTGTCGCGAACGTCCATCCCGCTCAGCCTTCAGTTCGTCCGCTCGTCGTTTGACAAGCTTGAAGAACTCCAAGGGGGCGAGTCCGTGAGGGTGTGCTGAAGGTATGGGCTTGACAGACTCATCGGATGGTTTGACTGCCTTTGGGTGGACATACACGTTGTCCACTTCCCTCGGCTGGTCTTCGAGCTTTACGTTACCTCGCGGTGAGGAAGTTGGAGTCTTGGGCGCAATCAAAACAGGCATCAGAGCCTGTGGTGCAACAGCTTCCCTGTGAAGCTGAGCCAAATCACACAGAAGCATTGAAGCCGTCGGCCTCCCCGGACGTGACGAAAGACGGCTTGCATAGGAGAGCAAGTGTGCGTCCGCCCTAGTACCAATCTCTTGGACGAGGCTTGCATCGAGATAGCTCGGTGCTGTCCCGGCTCCGATTCCGACCCTGTAGGCCAGCATCGCCATCTCAGCGAGACTCTCGTAGCAAGTAGTCGGGCTGGTGGTGGCTAGAAGCTCTGTGGCCTTGCGGAGAGTCCCAGGCAGATCATCTAGGAGCAACGACAAGATCTCAAGAACGATGAGGTGCGAGTCCAGGTGGAGGTACTTGGCTACATTCAGCCGGTTCACCTGTCCCAGCATCGAGACGCCTTCGATAGCCTTGAGGGCATCTCGAATGTGGCACTCAGTCAGTTCTCCGATGAGCTTGAGGGCGTCCCTCTCGTAGGGGATCTTCTCCGCGTCGCACACGAACACAAGCCTGTCTGCAATCTGCTCAGGGGTGACCGGCTTGATCACGAACGCCGGAGCGCACCGAGAGAGGATGGTCGCCCGCATCTTCTCTGGCTCTGTCGTGCAGAAAATGCAGACGAGAGACTTGTCCTGCGTTCCTGGAACGCAGTCTTCCATCGGCTTGAGCAGCGCGTCGAGCGCGTCGAGCGTGAGTCGATGGCTCTCATCGAAGAGGTAGATCCGCCTCTTGCCTGAGAAAGTCGCGTACTGAATCTCCTCGATGATCTTGCGGATCGAGTCCTTGCCGCTGTTCGTGGCGGCGTCAATCTCGAAGAAGTTTTCGGAGGAGCCCCCGGTCAAGATCGACCGGCACGAGAGACAGGCGTCACACGCGGCACCTTCGACCGGAGCATTGCAGAGCAAAGACCTGGCTAGGATCCGTCCCAGTGTCGTCTTGCCCGAGCCCCACGGACCCGCGAACAAGTACGACTGGTGGAAGCCTGAGCCGGTCTTCACATACTGGCAGAGGATCTGCACAGTACTGCCCTGCCCCAGCACCCCGTCATAGGTGAGAGGCCGGTATCGCGTGTCAAGTGCCACAGCGGTGGCTCACTCCTCGTCCGAGGATTCGTCCGTCTCGGGAGCCGTCTCAGGAGCCTTCTTGCTCTTCTTCACGACGCTGGGCTTGCCACCCGGCTTGCTCTCGGTCTTGCCGCCGATCATCTCCTCGATGTCCATGCTCGCCCCAGCCTCCTGCTGAGGACGCGGACGCCAGTCACCGTTCCGCTCCAACTCACCCCAGTAGAACTGCACGTCGGGAGGAGCGATGGAGAACTTGGCCTCACCTGACTTTGGATCCTCTTCGACGCGACACGCGCAGAGGAGGTGGTCGATGAGAGCGCCCTGTTGGGCGTTGGAGAGGAGTGTCCACTCGTCGGAGGCGATCTCCATGATGAACTTGTAGGTCGCCTTCCCGAGCACGTCGAGGATCGACGGCGACTTGCGGCTCGTCCCGAGAACGACCTGACCACCCTTCTTCGTCGCCTTGGTCCTGAACAGGACCGCGATGTCCCCGTCCACCATCGCGAGGTTCGGGTGATGGTTCGCGATGTAGTGATGAACGAGGTCCATCACGTCCTTGCCTGCTTCCCACACGTCGTTGCTCATCTTGATTCTCCTAGGAACGTCTGTCGCAGTTTCCGAATCCCGCCAGAGGACCAAACCTCACCGGGATCTTTGCCTCGATACCTGAAGTCGATGACCTTGAGCCCGGCCCGCTGAAGGAGGCTAAGTGCCCCAAGTCTGGGCTTGCCCGTCACAGCATCTTCCCAGCCCAGAGTTGCCTTACGCCCAGTCTCGTCATTGTCGTAGACCATGTAGACCCGGTTCCGACAGAACCTGGCGAGGAACTCTACATGTCTCTTTGAGAGCCCAGCCCGAAGTGTGGCTATCGCCACATCTTCGACAGGGATGACCAGTTCCATCGCAAGCTCATCGAACACACCCTCGGTCACCCAGATTGAACCACCAGCCCAGAGCTTCTGGGCTGCCTCAGGAGCGTTGACGAACACCGGATTCCACTCTGCTTCGGGTGTCCTGAACTCAGAGATCTTCTTCTCTGCCATTCCACGAGCCTCGAACCCAATCACATCTCCTGTGGGAGAACGAAGCGGGTACGCCAACGTCCCAGTCAGGTTCTCACCGCGTGATTTGTACCTGGTGCGAAACTGCGCGCTTGGAGATTCCGTGCTGGCGGGTGCCCACTCCACAAACCCCAATCTCTGAATCGCCTCTGGGGTCGCACCTCTCCCCAGCAAGTATCCTTCTGCCTCTTCGGAAAGCGAAAGGGAAGCAAGATGGTCCACCAACCACGAAGTGATCGGTGTCACCAGTCCCCCAACACCACCATTCCGCGACTCGGATTGTGCAGTACCACCGTGTAGAACTCTGGGCCGAATGTCCCGAGCAACCCCAGGTAGGTGCGATCCTGCGGTACCACCACCGCTTTGTTCTTGGGTATCCATGCCGACTCGGAGAGCCTTACGCCCTTCGGAGCCTGGAGAGTGGACCCCACCGGAACGAGCGCCTCAACCTGATCAATGTCGTAGGACTTGATGTACTTGGTGGCCTTCACCAGACCGTCGTCGGAGAATGGAAGCGTGTTCCCCCACTTTGAAGCAGCACCTTTCTTGGCGACCTCCTGAGTCACCTGAACAAAGATGTCCTTGGGGATGGCCCCTGGTCGCACAGCAGACCGGATGATCCCGGACCTGGAGCCCCTGATCCAGACCCAATCTCTCAATCCACTGATGAGAAAAGGAGCACCCTCCCCGTTGACTGGGATCTCAATCAGCAGCGGAGTCTTCTTCCCCGCTGAGACCATCGGCACTTGCTGGAGGAGGTCACCCACGGAAGAACCTCACGACCCTCTCCCAGAGGGCAAGCAGCCCCTCCAAGAGCCCAGACCTGTACACAAGCACGTCTGGAGAGTCCTCAGGTGTCGGGGTCACAGCCTCCACCCATGGTTGGATGGCAGCCAGAGGCTTCACAACCTCTTCAGCAGCCGGGGAGGTGTGGACGAGGGTCGGCTCCGCTACAGGGGCTTGTGGGACCACCTCAGGGGGAGGTGCAGCCTCTAGCTCATCCTCTCCGTCCTGTTCGTCCTGTTCGGGCAGAGCCCCAGGCTTGTCGAGGTCGAGCACCCAGAGGAGTGCCGCCATATCCGGGTACCGCTCAGCGATGTGAGCCCGGTCAGCCTTCGCCATGAAGGAGTCGAACTCGTCGCGGACAGAATCCTTCGTGTTCAGCGTCTCGAAGAGAGGGCACTGAGATGCCCGCTCATTGAGATTGTCGTCACACGAACCTCCATTCCAGCAGGCTGGGTCTTCCGCACTGTGGAGGCAGACTCCGACGTTCATGTGTCCAGGGAGGTCAATCAAGCCGTTGAACTTGCAGTTGACGGATCGTCTGGACAGATTGGTGCGAATCTCGCGCTTCAGGTGCCGGAACCGGACCTGGGCGAGCTTGTGCTTGATCTGTCCCTCAGGCTTCACCGCATCAACTCCGCGTAGTCAAAGTGCCTGTCGAAGACATCACGGAGGTACACCAGGGTGTCCGACCACTCCAGAACTTCGTTGTTGTAGATGAAGGCATGTGAGGGCACGGACACCCTACCACCCGCGAAGTCGATGCCCTTCTGGGTGGGCTTCCAAAGTCCAGACCCCTTCTTGGTCGAATCCAGATTGGTCTTGGTCACAGTGAGCCCCCAGACCGCAAGATACGAGTAGTCCAGTCCTGTGAGCTTGCACTCCTTGAAGTGGACCCACATGCCGTCTGCGTCGCCAAGCAATTCCTTGGCCTTGTAGTTCCTGACGAGAGAGCAGAGGAACTCAGCCATGTTGGAGTTCAGCTTCCGCTTGTAAATCTTGACGTGCTGGTTGCAGCACGGGCAATGCGCCCCCTTCTCGGATGACGCTAGGAGTTGCTTCCTGGCTTCACCCAATGTGAGCGAGTCGTTGGATGACGGAAGGAAGCCACTCAGAGAGGGTTCTGCTCGAACCGCTGGCTCCGGTTCGGGGGGTGAGTCGAAGAGCCAGTCAAGCTCCGTGTCCTGTGGCTTCACATCGACCTCATCGAATCCTGTGAAAGGACGAGTGCCCGTGCTCGCGACGGATCTTGTAGGCCCGATCTGCTGCTTCAACGAGGACTGGGTTGTGTGTCACGAGGAGGATGTCCACGTCCATTCGAGCACAGAGCGTCTTGAGGAACGACGCCATGTTGAGGACGTATCGCTCATCGAAAGCGGGGAGGCTCTCATCGAGAAACAGCACGGGCCGCAGCCCACGCCGGAAGATCAGCGCAAGCCGGAGCAGTACAGACTGCACTGTCGAGACAGCGCCCCCGAATCCTTCGAGGCTCACGCCCTCGATCACGTCACCGTTCTCCTTCGTCTGCACGGTGACGAGGGACACGTTCACCTTGCCACGCAGCACCTCAACCTCAGCCCGGACTCGGATCTCCTGGTCATCGAAGACGGCTCGCACACCCTCTGTCTGGAGGGTCTCGATCGCCTTCACGCCTTCGGTGATCTCCGCGTCGATCAGCGATCGGATCAGAGCCGACACGAGATCGAGAAGATCCACTCGCTCAGTGAGAGCATGTGCAGAAAGACGGGCTGCCTTCAGCCCGTCCTCTACAGCGTCCCGACGACCTAGGATCCTCGCGGTCTCCTCGATCAGCGGTCTTAGGCGGTCTTCAGCCATGCGACAGTCGTGAGGTAGGTGTCGTTACCCCTCTCGTCCTTCACACGGACCCAACCGCCCTTGCCCTTCTTCGAGATACCGAACCGAACAGTCTCCCCCGAGTGATTCGACAGGAGGTTCGAGACGTAGGCGTTGGAGATTGGGAACCCGTCCTTCGGCAGAGTCGCCACATCACCATCTCGTGTCCCCTGGGCGAGCGCCTTCACCTCCAGAGAGATCGGCTTCCCGTTGGCGGCGTTCATGGAGAGTGTCACGGTCCCGTTGGACGCGACGATCATCTTCAGGAGAGTGTCCTCCCACCGAGCACCAGAGGCGAGGAACTTCACCGCGTTGGCGATCTCAGCCTTCGGGAGATCCACCCAGTGGTCGTCCTCGATCGACCAATCTACAGCGATGTCCGGGAACCGACTCGCGTACTTCATCTCACCGAAGACAGCCCCATCCCCACGCTTGAGGAACATGGCCCGATCTTCCTCCCAGACCTCCACCTCAGCCTCCTTGAAAGAGGCCAAGAAGGCGACGATGGCCCCTGCGTCCTTGCCGAAGATGCGGATCGAGGACTCTTCCATCCCGGCGACCTTGACGATGCTGACGGCCATCTGGTCGGTCGAGTAGAGGCAGCCCTTGCGGAACTCCGCCACGCAGAGGTGAGGTGCCTTCGTCTCTTGATCGTAGATGAACGACTTGGCGTGGGTGAGCGCAGCGTGCAGGCGATCCGCAGGGAGAGCCGCCGTCTTCGTTGCATTGGCAAGAACCTCATCCCAGTACGGGAAGAGATCGGGGTCGAGGCTCGCGAAGATGTTCTTCCCACGGCCCGTGCTGATGGTGACCTCACCCACGCCTGTGCTCGACACCTTCAGCACAGCATCGTCAGGCACGGCACCGAGCAGGTAGTGGACCCGCTTCGCCTCGACGGTGAAGGACTTGCCCTCCTCATCGAAGGAGGCAACCACCGGACAGGACGCGAACACGCGCCCGTTGTACGCGAGCACCTCCAGGGTCTTCGACCCTGCTTCCGTCTGCCGGAAGAGGTAGTGGGAGGAGATGTCGCTGCCTCCCATAGAGACGGTGTGGGAGGCTACCTTGAGGGCGGCTTCGAGGTCACGCTTGGATACGCTGAAGATCATCGGGGTTCACTCTCACGGTTGAATGTAGGGTTTGAGGGCTTTCTCAGCCTCAGCGGTCTGCGTCTCCAGGTCCAAGATTGCAATCTGGAGCCCCTTTTCTAGCTTGGCTACGGTGTCAGCCAGACCGTCTGGGTCGAGGTTCTTTGCACGGCACTCAGCACGGAGTGATTCGAGGTTCTTCTCAGCCTCTTCCAGGCGGCCCAATGTCCGCTCTTTCTGAGAGTTGAGATCGTCTCGCCGCTTGATTGCAGCTTCGATCCGAGCTTTCACGTCGGTCACCAGCCCCTTACGACTTGGAGCCCATCTCTGGACCCCCGAAGAATCCGAGATCCATGATTCCCGTCGAAGAGTCAAGCGCCACCTCGGCCTCGGACTTCGGCGGCTTCTTGCGAATGTTGGCCGCCTTCTGCTCAATGCGGGCCGGGCAGACCTCCTGGAAGTCGCAGAACTGGCAGGACTTCGTGCTCGGGGTCGGGTCGAAGAGTTCCTTCGTGATGGCCTTGTGCGTCTCGACGGCCCGATGGGAGAGATCCTTGAGGTCATCCTTGGTGAAGGGGACTTCCACCAGACCCGTCCACGTCTCGGGGTCGCCATCGTAGTCCTTGTGCGGACTGCCTTCAGGGAACCTGAAGTACACGAACGCCAAGCGGTCTGGCATCGTACCGTGCGCCAGGAAGTAGCAGAGCGCGTACCACTTCAGTTGGTCAGGGTTCGTGTACTTGCCTGGCGTCGAAGAGTTCTTCCCGTCGAGGATTGAGAGCCCTGTGTCATCCCGGCGGATGATGATGTCGGGCCGACCCGCAATCGGCGTGTCATCCACACGAGCAAACAGTTCGACCTCGGACCTGGCGTAGGGACCGAGAAGACGATTGCGCTTCATCGTCTTGAGGAAGTTCAGGATCCCATCCAAGCACGTCTGAAGGAGCACCTCTCGTGGTGCGGCCTCGTCCCACTTGGGCCTGTCGGGAGTCTCCGACCAGACGATGTGGTTCTTCATCAGTTGGATGTTGAATTCCTTGCGGGTGAGATCTTCCAGGCGACTCACGAGATTGGCTGGATCTCGCCACAACTCCTCGTTGTAGAGCGCCTCGATTGCCGTCGAGAGCACGTTGCCCATGACCGCGTGGTGGGCGGACTTCTTCGTGTCAGGCAGGAGCTTCCCGCGTCCAGGGCCTCGCCCGAGATCGATCGTGCCGTGGCCGCGCTTCCACAGGAGCTTCTGAGGACATTCCTCGTAGGACTCCAGATTTGACCAGAAAAGGGCAGGGTTGCGAGCCATGCAGACCCTACCCTCCGGCCTTCTCCACATAGAGGAGCGCCTGCTCTTTCACCTCGTCAGGGACGTTGGGCAGGTCGCGGATTGCATCACGAATCGAGTGGTTGGACTTGGCGGTGAGGATCGTCTTGATGTTCCCGACGAACTCCTCAATCATCCCCTCGCGCATCTTCGTGATGTCCCTGGCCTCGATGCTGAACACCTCCGACGACGGTGTGTAGACGAGGGGGATCTTCTCGGCGGAGATCTCCGCCCTGTCAAACTTGAGGAGCACCGCTGAAGGGACTCTGTCGAGGTCGTCCTGCGAGAGTGAACCTCGCGTGAGGGAGCCGACGTTCACGATGGTCTTGCCCCCAGGGGTCTGGGTGATCCCCTGGTCCTTGTGCCAGTGGCCAAAGCAGAACACGTCCCCATCGAAGGCGTCGAGGTCG
>Ga0315285_10005237_pt1 | contig 13393 bp, 16 predicted proteins | sample YL17G09_36_MG_FD_203698 | JGI IMG/M metagenome (GOLD analysis project Ga0315285, IMG submission 203698) | Sediment microbial communities from Yellowstone Lake, YNP, Wyoming, USA - YL17G09_36 | ecosystem: Environmental > Aquatic > Freshwater > Lake > Sediment | place: USA: Wyoming | collected... | reverse complement strand
TAATTGGATGAGTGGTTTTGTTGTCGGATCAGAACAGTGAGGAACAGAAACAGGATTTGCTACCCTTGAAAGTCAGAGATGTGATGGTGAGGGAGGTAATTACTGTGGATGAAAATTCCACGGTTAAGGAGGCTGTCGACATTATGAATGAATTTCAGATAGGCAGCCTGATAGTGCTGGAAAGAGGGAAGGCTATGGGCATAGTTACGGAAAGGGACTTCTTGAGAAGGGTTATTGCAGAAGCAAAGGACGTTATGAATACTAAAGTGAAGGAGATCATGACCACTCCATTGGTTGTTGTTGAGCCAAGCACGGATTTGGAAGAAGCTGTGAAACTGATGTTTCAAAGCAAGATAAAGAAGCTGGCCGTAGTTGATGCAAACAAGCTTGTGGGCATAGTAACCCTAACAGACATTGCACGCTTTCAGCCTCAAATGATAAGAATGCTGAAACAGCTTACTACAAAACAGGCGGCGCCGAAAAGCATGCAGAAAGTCATTGACTTCTACATTGTCTAGGAGAATTGATGTAAGACATTTCTGCGCGTGCTACTGGGCAATAGGTTTTGCTCCCAAACTCAGAGTTGAGAATACATCAGAAAGATTTTTGTGATCAAATACTAGAATAAGACTCATGTCTTCGGTAAAGAAAATGGTTCTAGATTGGCAAGGAAACTATCGTTTCATAGCGAAAAATGAAAAAGGGCTTTCTGTTAATTTCGATGCTCCCATACCAAATGGTGGAAAAGAGACTGCGCTATCGCCAATGGAGAATGTTCTAGCAAGTTTAGCTGCATGCAGCAGTTATCACGTTGTGACAATATTGAAGAAGAAAAGGCAGGATTTCTCAGACTATTCAGTAGAGATGGCAGCAGACAGAAGAGATGAACCGCCACGAGTGTTTACCAGCATTCATCTCAAGTACATCATTAAAGGAAAGAACATTAGTAAAGAGGCTGTTGAAAGCGCAATAAGACTTTCTGAAGAAAAATACTGCTCAGTAGGAGGGATGCTAAAGAATGCAGTTAAAATAACATCTTCATATGAGATATTAGAAGAATAGGGAAGAATCCTTGCGCGCTGTATCCCATCACGATTATCATGTCTGCTTCCTGAACCATCCTGGTTAGTAATCAGTTTTGGCTTGTCGGCTGACAGGTCTATTCCTTTTTCTCGCATAACATGACAGCGAAAAAACGACGATCTCTCGGGTGAATAGCCAAAACACTAGTAAAACGTAGCCTTCTCAATCGCGATTAAGCTAGTTTTTACTCGCAAATCGATAGCATGCAGAAAAAGTTTGAACCGAGAGTTTGAAGCTATCCCGGGTTGCCAGCAACCCCAGGTCAGGCGATGTTCAAATTCTCGTCTGTCGTGGGAATGAGGGGGCAAAGACACCTGCCATCACGCATGTCTAGTGAAGTATGCTCTTCCACTCCAAAGGAACATGAGGAGTGTAGCAGACTCCCTTTGCACTGAGGAAGACGCCTAATTCCTCGATTGCATCTGCAACTGCTTGACCTGTGTCTTTTGATCCTGGAGTGTTAGGCTCAGCGTAGACGGCGTTTATTATCAGCTGCTCCTCCCACAAGAGCTTGTCAATGTCCGACAGATCATATCGTCCGAGCCTGCTCCACAACACAAGAACATGGCTAGGAGCTACTACTCTCATCGGGTCCACTTGCAGATAACGTAGGTCGCGCATCACGTCCATGATGCCTCCAGAATCCGCCGAAGGACGTGGACCTGCTAGACACTGGCGCATGACGGCTAAACGTCTAGCAGTGGTCGAGGAGAGGACGCGTTCAGCTTTCATGGGCAAGGTGAATCACCCACACATGATTCCAGATCAGCATGTTACAAGGCTTCCAACGCTATTGGAGGCGTTCAAACAAGTATTGCCCGCTTCAAATCGAAAGAAACCAAGAAACTCTAGGCTTTTCCCTTTGTCCTCTCCAAATCCCAGAGATTGAAGACTTCTTCAGCGATCTGCGGTTTCAAAACAAAAATGTCTTCAGGATTCTTCACGTAAAGATAAACCATGTAGACTCTGTCAAATGCGCTTGACCTGACCAGCGTATAACTGAGTTCCTTCGGAAGCGCGTGGCTGTGTCGCTTGAAAACCTCGTTGAATATCTCTGCAAGTTTCTCGGTTGAAACGCTGTGGTCAAATCCTATCTCAAAGGTGTAACAATACAGGCTGCGTGCGTGCTCGTTCTCGTACAAGTAGTTAGTGATGTCTCTCTGCAGAATCTGCAGATTGGTAAGCGATGCAATGTTGTTCCCCATAGTCAGAATTTTAGTGTAGTTAATCGTTATCTCCTGCACAATCCCCTCAACCGTTCCAACACGAACATAGTCTCCCGCTTTGAATGGCCGCGTAGCGAGCAGATACAGCCCTGCCACAAAGTTGCCAATGGTTTGCTGGGATGCAAAACCTACGGCAGCGCCTCCAAGAGCGGAGAAGGCTACGAACCATTCTGTCGTCAATCCTCCAACCCTGACAATTGATGCCACGGCGCCGATCAGAATTAGGATGCGGAAAGTCAAGACCAAGCTGTTCGTGACATTCGGTTCCAGCCTTGCTCGCTTCGCGAACCTTCTGAGGTATCTGGTTATCACTCTTTCAAGAATGAATGCTGCCAAGGCTACAGTGGCCACAGTGAGAATCTGCGACCAAGTAGCGCCGAAGATGGTTGACGAATTCAAATAGTCAAAGAATTCCTGCCAATCCAGTCTTCTTTCACCTTGTTTTTACATGTTCTAACGGCGCTTTTTTATAAACTCTTTCATACTCGCTAGCAACACAGTCGCATATCTTTATATCAATCATTCCCGAAACGCTACCGCTATGACCCAAAGAGAAAAAGCAAAGACGGTCAGAACTTTCGCGCTAGGGTCATTCCTGAACGATTTTGGTTCAGACATGATCTACCCCATCTGGCCACTGTTCGTGACTACCGTCCTGCAAGCTGACATGACTATCCTAGGGTTCATCGACGGCTTAGGCGACGCTATCGTTTCGCTGTCGCAAGCCGCTTCGGGCTATGTTTCGGACAGGACAAGGAAAAGGAAAGTCTTCGTCTGGACAGGCTACCTTTTCGGATCGTCATCAAGAATCGGCTATGCATTATCCACAGCATGGCAGCATCTGATCCCCTTCAGAATTCTTGACAGAGCTGGAAAGATGAGAGGCGCGCCAAGAGACGCCATCATCGCAGACGTTTCCACAGACGAGAACAGAGGCAGAAACTTCGGACTGCTCCGAGCAATGGACAATCTTGGCGCCGTCTGCGGCATCATAGTCTGCATTCTGTTTTTCGGGCTGTTGGGCTACAAGAACCTGTTCTTGATAGCTGCAGTCCCATCAGTAATCGGCGCACTACTGGTTCTTTTCATGATCAGAGAGGCAAAACCGTCGGGTGGTAGGCTCTACAAGGGGCTTTCCATGAAAGACCTGGACACAAACTTCAGACTGCTTCTCTTCCTAAGCGCGGTGTTCGCCTTGGGCTCTTTCAGCTATTCCTTCTTGCTGATATACGCGAAACAATTCGGGTTTCAAACAGAGCTCGTGCCTGTCCTGTACCTGATATTCACCGCTGTTGCTTCAATCTTCTCTTGGCCCTTTGGAAGGCTTGCAGACAAAGTCGGCCGAAGATCGGTTCTCATATTGTCCTACTTTTTCTGGGGCCTAGTGTGCCTGAGCTTCGTGTTTGTGGAAAGCTACCTTGCAATCATCCTGACGTTTGTCCTGTACGGTTTGCACAAAGGAGCCTTGGAGCCAGTGCAGAAAACCCTCGTGTCAGAACTTGCTCCAGCCGAGTACAGAGCCAGCGGCTTGGGAGCGTTTCAAATGGTGATTGGAATCTTGGCGCTGCCCTCTTCTTTCATAGCCGGTGTGCTGTGGGTCAACGTGAGCCTATTTGCACCTTTCTATTTCTCGCTGGGCCTAACCCTTCTGTCAATCGTGATGCTGTTGTTCGTCAAGGAAAGGTAAGCTGAAACATCAATCCAGTTTCGCTTCTAGTGGCGTCACGATTGTAAGACCAATGAAAGATTCTGGGTGCGAAAGCTTTTATTGGAGTTCAAAACTTATTCTGCCAATACCTCTAGAGGATGTTGCTCCATGGCCTTGCAAAAGGGAGACTTCATAATAATAGATTACGTCGCAAAAGTGAAGGAAACAGGAGAAATCTTCGACACCACAAACGAGGAAGTCGCCAAAAAAGAGCACCTGTACAAGGAAGGCGACATCTACGAACCAAAGCTTGTAGTGATAGGTGAAGCATGGGTTCTAAAGGCGTTAGATGAAAGCCTAACCACGATGGAAATAGGCAAGCCCACTTCAGCGGAGATACCTCCCTCAAAGGCCTTCGGCGACCGCGACGCCGAGAAAGTCAGACGCGTTCCGTTGAGGCAGTTGCTTGCGAAAGAAATAACGCCCAGCATCGGACTGCGCATTGAATATGGCGGAAAAATGGCCACTGTGCGAGCTATAGGTGCAGGCCGTGTTCTTCTGGATTTCAATCCTCCACTGGCTGGAAAGACGCTTGTCTACGAAGTTACGGTTCAGAAGAAACTTGAAACAGCTGAAGAACGCATCGCAGCAATCATTCACCGAAGAATACCTGCTGTAGAACAGGCGAAGTTTGAGTTTGCAGTTAAGCCAAAAACTGTCTGCGCGGAAATGCCTGAAGAAGCTTTCTACTTGGAAGGGATACAGGTAGCGAAGAGGGGCATAGTGATGGACGTGCAAAAGTTCTTCCCACAGATAACCAGCGTCAAGTTCACCGAAACGTTCAAAGTCGAACCTAAGGCAGAAACCGAAAAGAAAACCTCAACTCAATAAGCCCCGCCAGCTTCACTAATAATCCGAGATGCGAAGCTCCACTTTCTAGACCACTTCTGTTGCCTTTGCCAGTTTCTCGCAGGCTTCAATGCTGAGATTTTGCTTGCTCAGTATGGTATATCTGTCTGGTCTTACCGTTCCAGCCATCATCAGCGCCTTCACTATTTCATCCTTCTCTGCGCCAAGTTCACGTGCATTAGTGGGAGCGCCTAGTTTCCTCAGCGTGTCTCTTATGCTCCGCCAATTTGCTCCCTGAAGATAAGCCATTAATATTGCTCCGACGCCGCATTGATGGCCGTGCATGGCATGATTCGGTCTGACCAAGTCAAGTGCGTGGCTGAACATGTGTTCTGAGCCGCTACATGGGCGACTGCTTCCCGCGATGCTCATGGACACGCCGCAGCTTATCAGAGCTTCTAGGAGCACTCGTAGGCCCTCTTCATTGTCAGGTCTGATGATTTCAGCATTTTGCGTTACGAGCTTGGCGCTCATCAAAGCCAGGCTTGCAGCGTACCCACCGTAGTATTCGTTCCTTTCTTCGTGCACCAGTTTCCAGTCTTTCACAGCAGTGAACTTTGCGATTACATCTCCGCATCCGCTTACAGCGAAGTCCCAGGGTGCCTGCATTATGATGTTTGTGTCTGCTATGATGGCTAGAGGGGCTTGAGCCATGACTGAATATGGTTTTTCAAAGCCCTTGACTGAGGACAGTGGGCTTGCTATCCCGTCGTGGGAGGCTGCTGTAGGTACGCTCACAAAGGGGACTTCTTGCCGGGCTGAGCTGCATTTAGCGACGTCTATTTTTGTGCCGCCGCCAACGCCGAAAACGATCTGTGGTTTCAAGGCCTCTATTCTCTCTTCAACCGCCTCAACATCTTTGACCGTGGCGGCTTCTACAAGAAAAGTGTTGACTTCCATTCCCTCTTTTTCAAGGAGTTCCTTTACGGTTTTTCCTGCGATTGAGTAGGTTTTTGAGCCTGCGATGATGAGCGCGGATTCGGAAAATCCCAATCTATGCAGGATTTCCGCGGCGCGTTCTATGGTTCCGTTTCCAATTATCACTTCTCTTGGAAGCTGCATGCGGTGATGTTTCAAAAGCAAAGTAACCACTGTTCATGTCCATACTTGCGTTCTACTTCATAGCCACGTATATTTAGGACTTTTTAAACTCAGCGGCCAGTGCTCTTTAGCTGTTGTGCTATTTTTCTTCCCTAGACCGTAATGTTAATAAATCTCATGGTCATGATTACAAGATGCTACTTCCTTGCGAAGTAATTCCGCAACGCGTTTAGGTTTTGGGAGAAATACGAAATGATAGATAATGATGCAGTAAACCGATTAGTGTTGAAAGGCACCACTACGCTAGGTGTGGTATGTAAAGACGGTGTGATACTGGCTTCAGACACCCGTGTGACTATGGGATTCTACGTGGCCCACAAGCACGGCAAGAAAGTGTACAAGATTGACGACCACTTGGCCATGACTATCGCTGGAACAGTTGCCGACGCTCAGAGAGCCGTTGACATATTGACGGTTAACGCACAGCTTTACAAGATAAACCTCGGTCGCCCTCTGCCTGTGAGTTCAGCCGCAAGATTGATTGCAAACCTGCTGTTCTCCGCTCGATACGTGCCGTTGATGACCCAAGTCTTGGTAGGCGGCGTCGACGACACCGGGCCACATATATTCAATTTGGATCCATTCGGCAGTCTCACAGAGGAAAAGTCGGTTTCCACTGGTTCTGGTTCGCCTATAGTCTACGGCATTCTCGAAGACAAGTACAAAGAGGGCATGTCAGTCAAGGAGCTCTTGCCAGTGGTTGTCAAAGCCGTGAATGCTGCTATGAAGCGGGATTCAGCAAGTGGCGACAGTTACAACGTTGTGGTGATAGACAACAAGGGTTATCGGGAGTTAGCTGAAAAGGAGAAGAAACAGCTTCTCGTAGATTAAGGAAGTCTACGTCGTGCCACCGAACTCTGACAGGGATAAGATAGAGATTAGTCAGTACATTCTGGGTCACGTGCCCAAGGAGGCTGAAGTGACTAGGATCGAGTATGAAGGCTCGACGCTCGCAGTCTACACCAAGAAACCAGAGATCTTGGCTTCGCAAAGCAACCTGGTCGCCGACATCGTCAACGTAATCAGGAAAAGAATCGTCATACGCTCAGATCCCTCAGTGAGGCTCCCAGAAAACGATGCAGAAAGAATAGCGCGTGAGATAATCCCGCCTGAAGCTGAAGTGACGGAAATAAATTTCGACCCAAGCCTCGGAGAAATAATTGTTGACGCCAAGAAACCAGGACTGGTTATTGGAAAAAACGGAGCAGTCTTACAGGAAATCATAAGGCGAACTAAGTGGCGTCCACGCGTCTTGAGAAGCCCCCCATTACGTTCAAAGATAATAACTCACATGCGGCATTACCTTCATTCTGAGAGCAAGGACAGAGAGAGGATACTTCGCGCGATAGGTGAAAGGATTTTCAGACCTAAGACCTTCGACGTTGGAGACGTACGGCTCACCACTCTGGGGGCATGCCAAGAGGTCGGAAGGTCAGCCTTCCTCCTTCAGACCAGAGAAAGCAGCGTGCTGTTGGATTGCGGCATAAACCCAGGCTCTTCTAGACCGTTCGAGGCTTTTCCAAGATTCGACAATCCTGGGTTTGAGCTTGAGTCCTTGGATGCCGTGATCATAAGCCATGCTCACCTTGACCACTGCGGCCTGCTGCCTTTCCTCTTCAAGTACGGTTATGACGGTCCAGTCTACTGTTCTGCACCCACTTCGAACATGATGACTTTGCTTCAGCTGGATTACTTGGATGTTGCCAGCAAACAAGGCGTAACGCCGCACTATGATCAGAAAGATGTTCGTGAATGTGTTCTCCACACCATCCCTCTGCGGCACGGCGTTGTGACGGACATAGCTCCAGACATTCGTCTAACATTGCATAATGCGGGTCACATTTTGGGTTCTTCGATGGCGCATCTGCACGTAGGCGAAGGCCTGCACAACATCGTGTACACTGGCGACTACAAGTATGCCAGAACTATGCTGCTGGAAGCGGCGACAACCGAGTTTCCGAGAGTGGAAACGATCATAACAGAATGCACCTATGGCGGCCCAGATGACATCATGCCTTCACGGGTTGAGGCTGAAGAACGCTTGACAGCGGTTGTGAACGACACCCTTGAGCGCAAGGGAAAGGTCTTGATTCCTGTGCCAGCAGTCGGTAGAGCCCAAGAGATAATGCTTATTCTCGACGGCTACATGCGGCGAGGGCTGATGAAGGAAGCGCCTGTGTTCATCGAGGGCATGATTTCCGAGGCAACAGCTATAACCACTGCTTATCCTGAATACTTGGGCAGAGAGGTGCGCCACAGCATACTTCACGAGGAGATCAATCCCTTCCAGTCAGACTACTTCACAGTGGTGGAGCATCCAAGCGTCAGGCAAGAAGTGATAGACGGTGAACCGTGCATCATCATGGCCACTTCTGGAATGCTCGAAGGCGGGCCTGTGATAGAGTATTTCAAGAGCTTAGCAGATGACGAAAAAAACACTATGATCTTCGTGAGTTACCAGATTGAAGGCACCATGGGAAGGAGAGTGCAGAAGGGCCTCAACGAGGTCACGATGATGGGCAGTGACGGAAGACTTGACATTGCGAAAGTCGGGCTGCGTGTAGAATCAATTGAAGGTTTCTCAGGCCATTCGGACAGGCGACAGCTAATCAACTACTTGACTCACCTTCAGCCGAAGCCTGAAAGAGTTGTCGTGTGCCACGGGGAAAGAGCAAAATGCCTCGGCATGGCAAACTTCCTTCAGAGAAGATGTGAGCTTCAAGCGTTTGCGCCTTCAGTGATGGAGACTTTCAGGCTGCTGTAGGTATAGGCTCGTTTGAAACTGGCGTTTTTTCCCGCCAAATCTTCACGCCTGGGGGGCAGATGACCACCCTTTCCTCGCCGAGTCTTGCAATGTCTCCGCCAACCGAGTCGGCGAACTCGCACAGCTCGTTTACTGCGCGTTTGACGTCATCAAGGCTCTTGTTTGCGAGAGGAGTGATCCTGAGAATCAAGATGTTTCCAGAGTTCACTTCGTTCTTGACACCGTCCAACTCAGCCAAGTCGCGGAGAGGCATGGCTTTGAGATAGGTCTTGCCAGAGGCACCTTTAACCGCGATTTCCTTTTCCTCCTTCTTGGATTTACGGAGTATACCGCCCAAACTTGGCAAACTTCTCCTCTCTAACACCATTTATTCACTCTTCTAGAGTTTAAGTTTTTCTTAATTCTGCATCTGAATCCGTGATAAGAATTTGGTTACCCCAGAGTTACATTGCGCAGAATCTTGATTTTGCGTACACTTTCGGTCTTTTCGCCACACTCTTCGCTTTCGGCATGTCAGTTGTCGCAGTTTCCTTGCGAAGCTTTAGCTAATAGGCTCTCGTCCACGGCGTTTGATGATGTGGGGAAGTGTGTACCTCGGAGCAGTGGACGTCTGCAAGTGCTAGCGCGTCGTTGTCTCTTCAACCGTTTTCTTCGTTTCATTGACTCTTAGTCATGAACTCCTTGATGAAATTCCATGTTTTATCGCCCACGAAATGAACGTTCTTGATGACAACGCCCTGTTTGACTTTCCTTGCCTCTTCAGAATCGTATAGGGCTTCCCCGACTCCAAGTGCCTTGCCGTGCTTTTCATCAACGACAAAAACAAGGGCTCCCTTCTTAAACTCCCCTTCATACCTTCTGATGCCGGGCGCCATTACATTCGCTCCTTTGCACACGTAGGGAACTGCTCCCATGTCGACAACAGCTTTTGGGGCTATGGTAAGATACTCGTTGAAAATTAGGGTTGGATAAATGCTCTTTTCCTTCTTGGCCAAGATCGGTTTATCATCCAACAGGAAGATTTCTGCAAAATCGGTTTCAACGACCTCAAGGTCAACCTTGCGCTTGAAGAATTGTTCCAAGTCAAGCCCGAGTCTTTCCGAAGCCTCTCTAATGAGTGCTTTTGCCTCTCTTTCTTTCAGAAAGTATCTTCTGTACTTTTCCGGCATGGTGTGCCTCTCTTAGATAGGTTTAAATGTGTAAGTTTAATATAAAAGGCGTGAAAGCATAGGTTTGAGGGTTCAAAAATGAGCGAAATGACAACTGAAATCCTTGAGCAGAACCTCGGAAAAATCGTGCTCGTACGACTGAAGGGCGGAAAGAGTCTACGCGGCAAACTGAAGGGATTCGACCAGCACCTGAACTTGGTTCTGGAAGAGACTGAAGACAACACAGCTTCCGATAATGTGAGAAAGTTGGGCATGATAATCGTCCGCGGCGACAACGTTGTTCTGATTTCGCCGCCGCCAAGGTGACAACTTTTGGGAAAGGGAACGCCCTCCTTCGGCAAACGCGCCGGCAAGCCAGTTCATATCAAGTGCAGGCGATGCGGAAGGAGAGCGTACAACCTGAGAAAGAAACGATGCGCGGCCTGCGGCTACGGCGAAACCGCAGCCATCAGGACTTATTCGTGGCAGACTAAGAACGTTCACAGAGAAAGAGTGCGCTGAAGCGCTTGTTCGTTTATTGCGTTGATTGATAATATCCCTTGTCGACCTTAACGAAAATCAGCGGTCCCTTGCTTTGAGCTAGTTCTCTTGCCTTCCTCAAGGTGTTATTCATGACGCTCAGCACTTGTTCTTTTTCGTTAACGTATTCTTTGCTCTTTTCGTCGCCTAGCTCCATCTTCAGAAGGTTCTCCGCAAGAATTGATGTGCCGCAGATCTCTCCGTTCTTGATGAGTGTTGACGTTATTACTTCCTGCATTTCCTGTTTGTTCGAAAGCTTTTTCCACAGAGGCTCAGCGTTGTCAAGTATCTTCGTGACCTTGTTCCATCTTTTCGTGTTCTCGTTGCCTATGAGCAGCTTCACTCGTTCTTTCCACTTCCTGAGCCATATCCCAGTCCAGATGCTCAAGAACTCGTCCAGCTCAGTTGGGTTTTCGTTGAAGAAGCTTTCCAGTTTCTCCACAAGTTCGCACTCGTTTGCTTCTTTCCCAACAAGGTCCCAGTGAACCTTAAGATAGTTCGTCAGGTCTTGACAGGCTATTTGGAGTACCTTGCGGTCTGAGCCCAAAACGTCCAGCATCGGGTTTTTGTCTTTGAGCTTTTCAGACAACAGGATTTCAATGAAGTTCATAGGTACTCCCGTCTCGAAGCCTTCTCCAACTAAAACAAGACTGTGAAGTTTTAATTAAGCTTTATTCGTAATGGCTTCTATAACTCTTTTCGATAATTTTCAGCTATATTGCGGTTTTAGAAATATTCTAAGAGCCTTTTTCGGGCTTTATTCAATGAAATCTGGCAATTCCTTGACGCTCTCAAGAATTAAATCGGGTTTCTCCTTCTCCAATTCCTCGCGAGAGAATATTCCAGATAGGACTGCAACCGTCTTGGCTCCAGCGTTCTTTCCAGCTCTTATGTCGACGACAGAGTCCCCGACAACCACGCATTCATATGCTTCCACCTTCAATTGCTTAGAACACTCCAGAAGCGCTTCGGGAGAGGGTTTCGGATTCAACGTGTCAAAGGCGGTTACCACTTTCTGGAAGTATTTTGCCAGGCCAAACCCCTCCAGCTGCCTGATCACCTCCTTCGTAGGAACGTGGCGTCTGGTGGTTAGTGCCAACTTCGCTTTTTCCGAAAGCTTCTTCAGAGTATTCTCAACGTTCGGAAACGGTCTTGCCCTTGAAGCAGTGGCGTCGTAATAGGCTTTAAGATAGATTTGCAGGAATCTCTTCACGTCAGTCCCATTGATCAGGTCGTTGATCGGCAAGTTCTGCTCAAGCCTTTTCGGAATTTCGGTCATTACTTTGACGTTGACTGTCTCTTTTCCCATTGCCGCGAAGGCCGTCCTCGCAGCTTCAAAATATGCCTCCTTTGAGTCCACTATTGTGCCGTCCAAATCGAACAGTATGCCTCTGGCCTTCAACTTCATGTTTTATGTGTCCCTTCCTAGCTAATGTGGTTTTTGTTGGTGTTATTTGTTTCGATAGGTTTTTATTTACGGTTAATTGTCTAAGGTAAATACCCAATAAACCTGTCGGACGACAAATCAGGAAAGATGATGGATGGCTAGAAAAGCAAGAATACGCTTAACGAGCACGGACTACATGAAACTCGAAGAAGTATGTGAAGAGCTGAAAGCGATCGCCCAGAAGACAGGAGTCAAACTGACTGGTCCCGTTCCTATGCCAACAAAGAGACTTAAGGTTCCAGTTTTGAAGTCGCCTTGCGGCGAAGGAACCTCAACGTGGGACAGGTGGGAAATGAGGATTCACAAGCGGCTTATTGACATTGACGCTGAAGAACGTGTGATGAGGCGCATCATGAGAATCCGCGTCCCAGAAGAAGTGCACGTGACCATAGAGCTTCTCTAGACGGACAGAAAAAGCTATTTTTCATGTATCCACTTGAATAACGGACACGCTTCGCACTTCTTCAAGAAGACTAAGCCTTCCTTAGTCGTCTTGAAACGATGTTTTTCATCGGTTTCTAGAAGGCCCTTACTGATCAGCGCATTCAAGTATCGTTTTGCGAGCGAGTATGAAAGGTTAACGTCTCTCATCAATTCTGTCTTGTTCTTTCCAGACTTTGCCTTCTTTAATATTTCGAGAGTAATGTCATGCCTGTCTCTGTTAACCATTTACACTCACTGAAAAGTCGTCCTTGGGTCTACGCACTCTTTTCATTTCTAAAACATATATATGGTTTTGCTCACAAGAGAGGCCTTACGAGCAAGTATGAAAAGATCGTCAGAACTAGGCTCGGAATGAAAGCCAGAGCCCAAATCTTTTTGTCCCACATGAAAATCTTGTAGCCGTCAAGTATCCCAAACGGGATCAAGTTGAAAACGGCTATCCACGCGTTAAAGGCAGCTGCGAGCAAAAGTACCTGAGCATATGGAGTCGAAACTAATCCGCCTGCCATGAACAGTGCAGAGAGCACGATGTTTGTCACTGGTCCTGCGACAGATATCTTACCCATTGGTTTCCTGTCAGCAAATCCGGCCACCATGACCGCGCCAGGGGATATCACCTTGAACAGCGGTGAGACCACAGATAGCAAGGTCAAAATTGCGCCTGTGAAGGTCAGCCTGAACTCTGCCCAGAATCCTTCTCTCTGCGCAATCACCTTGTGGGCTATTTCGTGTATGAAGAATGATGCCGTTAGTGCTATTGTAAAAGCAGCTAGCATAGCGTAATCCAAGGCGTAGTTGCTTCTGAAAAAATTCGAGAAGAAACCCATAGATACTGCAACGCCCATGACGAGCAGTGCCGCTATCGTCAAGTGTTTGAGCTCTTGGCTGCTGAAATGTATATTTCTCTTCGTCAACGTTGGCGGCGCATAAACAACCTTGTACTCATATGAATTCTTTTTCTGAACCATTGTAGGCGGTGTTTCCTGTTTCGGCGTGCGAGCCAGCTCCATCTGCGGGCAATCATGATTCTCCGGCAGGCGATGCTCAGAACAGAAAGAGCCTCCGCAATACGGACACCTAAAA
>Ga0315285_10005236_pt1 | contig 13396 bp, 11 predicted proteins | sample YL17G09_36_MG_FD_203698 | JGI IMG/M metagenome (GOLD analysis project Ga0315285, IMG submission 203698) | Sediment microbial communities from Yellowstone Lake, YNP, Wyoming, USA - YL17G09_36 | ecosystem: Environmental > Aquatic > Freshwater > Lake > Sediment | place: USA: Wyoming | collected... | reverse complement strand
GCTTCTTGTGGCAAGATGGTAGGATGAATTCCACCGAGAACGACTTTGGAACCCCTTTGTCTGAACATATGGGATAATTGATAGCTTCTATTTGCCGTTGCAGTCATGCAAGAAATCCCAACCAAGTCGAAATCCAAAGAAAAATCTATCTCTCTGATTTCTTCATCTACAACGGTAATATCAACATCATTTGGCGTCAGTGAGGCCAGAATGTGTAGACTTAATTGAGGTATTTTAATAGCTCTTAGTTTTTTACGAAACTTATGAGAAGGTGAAACCAATAAGAGTTTCATCAATGCGCTCCTGTTTCCTACAAAAATATTCAAAGGGTGGCATCCCATCTAATGCAACATCGGGGTACCCTTCTCCTGAGAAGGGTTTGGATACCCTTATTGATGCAGAGAGTAAGGTGAATGCCTTAGAAACTGGGATAACCTACCCGAAGAGATTCTTTAGAATATGGCCTGGGTTATTCCTTCTCCTTCTTTTGCAAGAATGCTGTGAGTAAGTCTATCGGGAGAGGGAGGATCTTCGTTGAGTTTTTCTCGGCCGCAACCTTCGTTATGGTCTGAAGGAACCGTAGATGGATGGCTGCAGGATATAAACTGATAATATTTGCCGCCTCAGCCAGCTTCTCTGCTGCCTGGGCCTCTCCCTCAGCATGGATAACCTTGGCCCGCCTCTCCCTCTCTGCCTCAGCCTGACGAGCGATGGCCCGCTGCATCTCTGTAGGAAGATCCACCTGTTTTGTCTCCACCAAGGAAACCTTGATCCCCCAAGGCTCTGTCTGTTTGTCCAAGATATCTTGGAGTTCGACGTTGATCTTGTCTCTTTCCGACAATAGCTCGTCCAATTGGGATTGCTTCGCTTCGCTCGCGCTCCTCGGAATGACAACTTTCCAATGGCGTTCACTATAGCAAAAGTTTAAACCAGGGCCTATCCATCTCCCAGTTAGTGATCAAAATACCGCCCTCTTCTAAGCCGCATGGATTAATATCAGGGGCTATTCAACCTTTTCAGACAAAGTCAAAGTCTCTCGTTGAAGAGGAGAGGGAACGTAGACCAGGTTGATTTCTACTTTTGCAAGAGGTTTTTCCTTAAAAGCGGCCCTTGGGATCGTGACATCCAAAGAACCTTCGGCAATGCCTTCAGGCTGAAGAGCCTTCCAAAACGGATAAACCTTCACTATTTTCTCTTCAGATTTATAAGGGATTGACTTCCCAGCTTCATCCAAGTATTCGAGGGTAACCGCTTGGATGTCCAGGATATCTTTCGATCTATTAGTGATCTTGATGTTACCCTTGAGGGTCGGCGTCTCGACGATCTCTTTAGAAGCTATGTTTACGGTCGTGACAACCTTTAGGTCGTTAAGCTCGACAAGAAAAGCCGGCCCCTTAACCTCAGCCTTCGGTGGAACCAAATTTTTAGTGATTCGCTCTTGTGTGGGAGCCTCCACCTTCCGCTCCTTAGCACAACCAAAAATTCCAATGGCCAGACTTAAAACTATAAATATGAAGATCTTTGTGAAATGCATATAGTATCCCCCTTTCTTGGTTAGTGGTTATTAAAAATATCAGGCTTTTAGATCCAGCATTCCTTTCCCATTTTTTGCCAGCTTTTGGTAGATCCTGGTAAGAGGCCCTTCGAGACTACATAAAAAAACCCGCAAAGAAGCTGTTCAGAGTTCTTTGCGGGCTTTTCTGACGTTCAAAAAGGACCCTTTGCAACTAAATTTGATTTCTTTATATACTATTCTCTGCTAAAAAACAAGAAAAATCGTTGCTTTTAAGTAGGGGGGAGGAAGCACCGCTCAGAACTTGCCCTGAGCAAGCCCAGGCCTTCAGGCCAGGGAGTCGAAGGGTTGACTTCCACACTTTAGAGAACAGGCCTCTGTTTCTCCTCCATTCCTTTCTTTTCATTGACTGTCCATAGGATCGCCATCCCAGCAATAAAAAAGAGGAGAACGGAAAGTATGCCTGATTGGACACTTCCCGTGATGGCGATCAAGATTCCGTAAATCAGGGGTCCGAAGATGGAGGCAAATTTTCCAGAAACACCGAAGAAGGCAAAAAACTCAGCACTGTTGGTATCAGGAGTAAAGATTCCTTGAAGAGAACGGGAGGCGGCCTGACTTCCACCCATCACCAATGCGGCCAGAACTCCCAATATCCAGTATTCAGTTTTTGGATCCCAGAAAATCCCTAATCGAAAGGCCCATAGGACAATAAGGGACCAGATCCCCAACGAAATCATCACTGTCTTTTTATTTCCGATGGCATCTGCTAAAAAACCAAAAATTAAAGAACCAAAAAATGCAATCCCTTGAATCATCAAAAAGTAGAGGATGATCTCATTGGTCTCCATTCCCAATACCTCGGCACCAAAGATGGAAGCCATGATGATCACGGTCTCGATTCCATCGTTATAAATCAGATAGGCCAAAAGAAATTTCGTTAACTCCCTAAACGTTTTAATCCGGCCAAAGGTATGCTGGAGGCGCCGGTAACCTGCTCGAAAGGAGATCCTTTCAGAAGAAAGGAATTCTTGCCCCCTCTCTCTTAAAAGTAAGAATGTGGGGATTGAAAAGATGAACCACCAAAGGGCCACAGAGAGGAAGCAGTCATGGACCGTAAAATATCCAACTGGAAATCCAAGCCATTCCGGATATTTCAACATAATCAAATTAATGGTTAAAAGGAGTCCTCCGCCAATATATCCCAAGGCCCACCCCAGGCCCGAGATCCGACCGATATTCTGATCAGTCGATATTTCAGGTAGGAAAGCATTATAAAAGACATTTCCACCAGCAAATCCGATATTCGCAATGATGAAGAAGATGGCACCCATCCAATAATCGCCCGCATGGACGAAATAAAGGAGACCGGTGAAGAGGACACCGACGTAGCAAAAAGCCATCAAAAAGCGTCTCTTTGAGTTAGAAGCGTCGGCGACTGCGCCTAAAAAAGGGGAAAAGATAGCTGAGATAGCCATGCTGATGGAAACGCTGAAGGTGAAGAAGGAAGCCCCGTGAAGGCGTAACCCGAAGAGTTCAACACCTCTCTCCCCTCCCGCTACCACTGTGGCAAAGTATTGGTTGAAGAGGACGGCGAGAATAGTTGTGGCAAAGGCGGAGTTGGCAAAATCATACATCCCCCAGCCAAAGATCTCGCGTTTTTGAACTGGCATTTTTTAACATCCCTCCAAAAAAAATCCCCCTTCATCCCCCTTTAGCAAAGGGGGAAAGAGGGGGATTATACTCTATGCTCCATGCTCTTTGCGCTATGCGATCTTTCAGATGGTTCTAATTTCCTGGCGCATGAAAACGAGATAGCAGATCCCAAAGCAGAGAACGGTGATGGCCACAATAGAAATCAAATGGGGAAGAACGATCAGAAGGCTCTGTAAAAGTGGAAGTGGGTTTTGGAAACGCAACATAGAAAGTTGCTCCATCGGCCCCACAAAGACTAATTTTGTCGTTTGTCTCATCGGGTTGAGGACGGTGGAAGTGGCTTCTGTATAAAGGTTCACGGGTGAACACAGGGAAACGATTCTTTGTACCTGTGCTTGCTTCATAATTATTTCAAGGCTCGCAGTTGTTTGTCCGACAGGAGTAGGAGCAACCATATCCGACAAAACACTGGCCCCTAGACTCACAAAGAAAGAGAAAAAAATCCATAGAGCTAAAGAAGCGAGTGCCGAGGTAGCCGTGCTCCGGAAAATCACAGAGAATAGGATTGATACTCCCAACCAGAAAGAGATGTAAAGGATGCTTGTAATGAGATAAATGGCAAGACGCCCGACCTCTTCTGAACCCGGCACCACTCCGATCAATCGAATACCGAGACCCGAAATGATGAGGACAATGGCTACCAATACAATGGTGATCGTCGCCACACCTGTCAGGAATTTTGCATTGATGATCGAATCACGATGGATGGGCTGAGAGACCAATTTACTCAATGTCCTTGAAACCCTCTCTCGATTGATCGAATCAAATCCCAGGATGATCCCGATGAGAGGACCAAAGAAACCGATAAACTGAACGAAGGAGAAGAACTTTCCTGTAGAAGTAAAGAGCATCAAAAAGATGAGGGTCGGTTTTGCCATCCCTTTCAATTCCTCTTGGATACTCATGCCCACCATGGAGGCAATAATCACCCCCACCATCACGATCAATGCTAAAATCAGGAGAAACCGTGTGCTGCTGAAATGGTCCTCCATCTCCTTTCTGAATATGACGAAGATCCCGTGCAACTTAAGCCTCCTTAAAATATTTCATATAGATCTCTTCGAGTGTATAATGTTCTTTCTCAACTCCCAGTTTTTTCTTGGCCAGTTCCTGAATGGGACCCACTGCCACCATATCTCCTTTGATCATGATTCCTACCCGATCACAGATCCTCTGAACCTGATCAAGGAGGTGGGAAGAGAGAAAAATGGTGATCTTCTTTTCTCTACTAAGAGAATGGATGAGATCGAGCATCCGATTCGTTCCATCAGGGTCCAGACCGATGGTGGGTTCATCAAGGAAGATGAGTTTGGGTTCCTTGATCAGAACTTCAGCGATCCCGAGACGCTGCCTCATCCCTTTGGAGTAGGTTCCCACTTTCTTCTTAGTCTCTTCTAATAGACCGACCTCTTTGAGCCACTTGTCAATCCTCGTTCCTGAGATAGGATCGGGAATTCTGTTCAAGCGGGCGATATATTGGAGATTTTGCCTCGCATCCATATCGTCATAAAAACCGACATTTTCCGGCAGATATCCAACCTTCTCTTTTATGTGGACGGCTTCTCGCGTTGGATCGAATCCACACACCTGAACCTTCCCGGAGGTGGGTTCGGTAAGTCCCAAGAACATGAGGAGGGTTGTAGTCTTGCCCGCTCCGTTCGGGCCGAGGAACCCAAACACCTCTCCTTCATGGATCTGAAGAGTCAGTCCGTTCACTGCTGTCTGTGAACCATATATCTTCGTCAGTTCTTCAGTCTCGATGATGAATGGTCCTTCCACTTTAACGTCTCCCCAACCGGATGAACAACACACTTAATCCGGCGATCACAAAGATAATAATACCAACTCCAATCCAACCCCATGCGGTGGATGCTTTCACTGTGATTCTCATCTCGATGGTCTTGTCCGATTTTTCTCCATTAATCATACAGCCCACCGAATAATCACCCACCAAAGCCTGCGATGCCGGTTTGACGGTTACCTCTATCTGTTTCAATGCATTGGGTTCCAAGGCATCGATCTTTTCAGGCTTGAACGTTACGTCCCAATTCTCAGGTTTGAAGGAAGAAAAGGTTATATTTCGGTTGACGGCAGAACCTGTATTCTTTACGAAAAGTGAGAAATTTGCTGTTTTTCCCGCAACCGCTTCCAGAGAGAGGATGCCTGTCGGTGTCCCTGCATCGAGTTTATAAATGCCGGTCAGAATCACCATCAATTTTGCCTCAGCCTTCTTCTCTCCCGAGCTGATCCTCACCAGTATGGGGTATTCGCCCGCCTGAGCTTCTCTTGGAGAAGAAACTTCTACAGCCACGTTTTGACTCTGTCCCCCCTTGATACGAAGACTGGAGATCTGTTTCGTCTCATAGGATGGTTTGAAATTGATCTCCCACTTTTCCGGCCCAATGGCTGTAAGATTAAAGGTCCGATCGGTCTCAATCTTATTCAGCACTTCCAAGGAAAATTCGAACTTGGCATCTGTCTGGCCCCTTAAAACGGGATAAGAAGTCGTGATTTGGATATCATCCATTCCAGGAGTTCTCTCCTGAACAGTAACGGCCAGTTTGTGGGTGGAGGCAAATTTTCCATCTTCGGTCTGGGCATCAAACTGGAAGTCATAGGTTCCAGGTCCCACCGTCTTATCAGGTTCCAAACTCAGTGCCAAACTCCTCAACTTTCCATTGGACACAAACATCCCAGAGACCAGATAACTACCCCCCTTCAGTATGGCCTTCCACCCTTTTGGGATGGTTGATATCTTAACATCGATCGTCTCATCTTTGCGGCCTTTGTTCTCCAGGGTCAGATCCATCCTGACAGTCTCACCTTTGGGGACAGTCACTCCAGAGTATTCTGTAAAAACGACAATGCCGCGCTCAGGCCTTAGGTCTTTCTTTTCCTTCTCCTCCTGCGCAAAGATGTAGGATGGAAGGACAAGGCATAGTATCACCGTGATTAAAAGAATGGAGAAAAACGTTCGCCCTCGATTCACTCGCCACATATACCCACCTCCTGAAAATATCCCTTAGAATTTCTAATAATTACACAAGCCGAAAAAAATTTTGTGTCAACAATTTAATCATCAATTCAACGACTGTCAAGTAAAATTATTGAGATTTCTGAAAAAGTCGGAAATCTCTGATTGCACAGATTATGAAACGATTACACCGATTAGAAATGTATTGAAAGTAAAGGAAATCTGTGTAATCTCTTTTTGAAATTTACATAATCAAGAAAGCGGGTAATAGTTTTTCAGAGCTTTCTTATTTTAACATTTTTTCTACAGACTTCAAGCCCATACCAGTCAGGGTCGAGACGACGATCTCTTTTTTCTTCTTTTGATTCAGGTATTTCTTCAACCCAGCGATCGTAGCAGCAGAGGTGGGCTCGATGAAGTGCCCTTTTCGGCTCATCTCCTTCATGGCGACCCCAATCTCTTTTTCCGTTACGGCCAGAACCTCTCCACCTGTCTCCCTGATCGTCTCCAATATCTGCCTTCCCCTGACAGGATTTGCAATGGCAATTCCCTCTGCCATGGTCTCCTTCTTCTCTATGGGGAAGTTCTCTCTACAACCTTTTTTAAAGGCCTGAAAAAGAGGAGCACAAGCAGCGGATTGGATCCCCACCATCTTGGGAATACTTTTCACCATCCCCGCATTCCTCAACTCTTTGAAACCGATATAGGCGCCTAAGAGAAGTGTCCCATGCCCAACCGGGAGCACAAGAGCATCGGGTGCTTTCCAACCTATTTGTTCCCAAATCTCGAAGGCAAAGGTCTTTGTTCCATGGAGGAAGAACGGATTCCAGCAGTGACTAGCGTAATAGATTTTGGATGCAGCCTCCATGGCCTCCTCCGCGGTCTTTTCCCTCGAACCTTTAACCTTCTTTAAAGTAGCCCCATAGGCTTGAATCTGAACTAACTTTCCTGATGAGGTGGATTCTGGAACATAGATCTCACATTCGATCCCTGCCTTGGCACAGTAAGCAGCAATGGCTGAACCGGCATTCCCTGAAGAATCCTCAATCACCTTCTGAATCCTTAATTCCCTCATTTTACTAATGAGTACTGTAGCCCCCCGATCCTTATAAGATCCCGTCGGGAAGAGATAGTCGATTTTTAAAAGGGCTCGATGGCCATTAAACTCCATCTCTTCCAGGGGAGTGAACCCCTCTCCCATGGAGAGGATATATTCATCTTGAAGAATCGGGATGGCCTCCCGATATCGCCATAAGCTGGGGTCTCTCTTCAGAATTTTTTTGATAGGAAATTTTGATTTGAATTTGAGGTCAAGGCTGGATCCGCAATCGCAACGCCATCTCGTTTGGTTGATGGCATAAGATCGATTACAATTTGTACAGAAAAATCGATCCATCAATTAAAGCCGCATAGGGCAAAGGGCACGGCGCGTAGCTTGTAACTCAGTCCTTCAGGGCTGATGAGGCAGGGCTAAAGCCCTGCGATACAAACGCTTTGCTCTATACCCTTTCCGTGTCCAGTTTCTTGATAAGAGGGAACATCACCCGAAAGGTGGTCTGATCTTCCTTTGCCACCATCTCCATCTTCCCTCCCATCCGTTTGACCAACCGGGTGGTGATATGAAACCCCCTACCCCTGCCCTCACCGAGGAGGTATCGATCCTTATCTTCTTCACGAATTTGACCGGTATTGGTGATCTCAGCCACTGCCCATGAGTCCTTTTGATAGGATCGGATGGAGAGTTCTCCCCCCTCTTCAGGAGTGGCATTGGAGGCATTGTTGAGGAGGTTGTCTAAAACCCTCTCGATATGAAGAGGAAAACACGGAATCCACAAAAGGGATTCTAAATCACCCTCGACCAGACGAATATTCTCCCGTTTCAACTCCTTTATCGCTTCCTCATTGATCAAAAACCGCCTTTTCAATTTTTCTGTCAGGTCAACGACCTCTTCCTTCCCTTCTCCGTGGAGAGTCAGAGCTAATTCTTGAATACGGGAAGTCTCATTCAGGATAATATCTAATGCCTGATCGACCTTCTCTTTCTTCAAAGGATAATCTCCATCTTCCATGATTTTCTTGACCCGTTTGGCAAATCCAGCGGCTGCAATGGCTGGATTTTTAAAATCGTGGAGGATATCGTCCATCTTCTCTAGCCTCAACCCCTTCATGAGTTCCTTCCCGAAAAATGTAAAAATCTCAATCTGTTCGTCTATAAATCGTCGATGGTGTGCCTGAGCATCGAAGGCTAAGAAATAGTTGACGACCTCTTTCACCTTCAGGGGAATATAGAGAACCGAATGGATTTGTTGTGTCTCCAGAAATCGTTTAAGGTCTGGAGGAAGGAGATGGCTCTGTTGGGGATTGTCAATGAGTATATAAGTAGGATAGATCTTTTCGTTCTCAAACTCACCAAAAGGGCCAGCCTGGTTCACAATGGCATCGATGTAAGGTTCACTCACAGAAAAGACCTTCCCAATTCCATGCTGTATTTCTGGAAACCCAGCTTCTAAGACAACATGCTCTCGGTCTTCCTTCACAGAAAAGAGGGAACACCTCTGAATTCGCATAGTATCCACTAATTCTGGGATGACCAAGTTGAAGACCTCCTTCATCTTGATCCCTTCCCGTCTCCCCAATTTCAGGAATATTTGCTCCACAATCTTATCTTTTGTCACATTCAATTTCTGAAGACCCATGATTCGCTTTCGGGCGATGACATAACCTACCCTTCTCGAAAGCATTTCTGCAATTTTGGCTTCCAGAGGGGTAAACGCCTTGTCCTCTTCTCTAAAGTAAATCTGGAGGCATCCCTCCGTATCCAAATCTTTTATGGAGAAGCGGGGGATGGAGATGGGAATGGCTAACATCGAATGGATCCCCTGTTTTTGAACCTTCTCCTTATTTTTGTACTTCTCCTCTTTTAAGATGTTGGGTACGAAGTAACTCCGATGCATTCTGACCACCTCACCGGCAATCGTATCTTCAAAGGGGATCGCCTCCTCACGATCTATTTCCATGCTGGGATAGGATCCAAAAAAGATCAATTCTTCCCTTCCAGGATCGTATATCCGTATGCTCACAGCTTCAGCTCCGAGAAATTCCACAATGTTTTTTGCTACACTCTGAAGGATCTCTTTCTCTGTAAGCAAGGGGTTGATCTCGAGGATGGTTTCTGCCTGACTGATCAGCCGGTCTACATATTGGTAAAGAACTTCTTCTCCAATCAGGTTCGCTACTATGCCCGCTTCTTCGAGAGAAAGTTCCCAACCCCTCTCCTTTAGATTGACCCTGACGGATTCCATGAGCTTTTGATCAATCTTAAAATGGTCCATAGAAATCCAGAATTTTAAAAAAACCAGGATGGAATAAATGTATTATAAACCTTTCCCTAAAGGAGTCAACATGAGAGGATGAGTCCAAATGTCAAAGTTCAAATGTCAAATGAAATCCAAATGAAACAATGCCTGAATCTGATCACGAGTAACCAGTTCAAGGACCTGGGACCGAAGAATGAACCGTGTGCTTTTCATTTGAACCTTGAGCTTTGATATTTGACATTGTTTTTAACGGGAAGGGATATCTTCGAACTTCTTGATCAGGATGGCGCTGTTGACCCCTCCAAAACCCGCGGAGATGGAGAGGCCAATGTTTACCTCTTTCTCTCTCGCTTCGTTGGGGACATAGTCTAAGTCACATTCGGGGTCAGGAAATTCATAGTTGATCGTGGGATGGACAATCCCTTTTTCGATTGCTAAAAGTACGGCAATGGCCTCCACCCCTCCTGCAGCCCCCATCAGATGGCCGGTGATCGACTTTGTGGAACTGATGGGGATGCGGTAAGCCTGTTTTCCAAAGACGTCTTTAATCACCTTTGTCTCCACCTTGTCGTTCAATGGAGTGGAGGTGCCATGGGGGTTGATGTAATCGATCTCTTCTGGATGGAGGTCTCCCATTTGAAGGGCATCCCTGATCGCTTGAGACAATGCCCTTCCATTAGGATCGGGTTCCGTGATATGATAGGCATCTGCAGTCATTCCAAATCCGACTACCTCTCCGTAGAGATGGGCTCCCCTTTCTCTCGCATGCTCCAGCTCTTCGAAAACTAGGACTCCCGATCCCTCTCCCATCACAAACCCGTCTCTCTCCCGATCGAAAGGCCTGCAGGCTTTCTGAGGCTCCTCATTTCGTGTGGACATCGCCCTCAGAACATCAAAACCCGCAAAAACAAGAGGGGTGATACAGGCGTCTGTCCCTCCAGTGACCATCAGATCATCCCTCCCACTCTGAATCTGAAGAAAACTGTTGATCATAGCATGGGTGGCCGAGGCACAGGCTGTCGACACGGAGTAAGTGCTTCCCTTCAGCGAAAAACATTGGGCCACATGAGAAGTAATAGCACTCAAATAGATGTTAGGGAGACCGAAGGGTGAAAGTCCTCTGGGCCCCCTTGATAGAAACCTTTCGTGGTAATATTCCAACAACTCCATCGCCTCCGAACCGATTCCCAGAACGGCCCCTGCCTTAAAGGAGTTTATCCCCTTCAGTTGATATTGCCCTCCTTGCTCTTGGTGACCATCTTTATCAACTTCATTTTTTTGGAGCTCGATTCCAGCATCCTTCAGGGCAAGCCATGCGGCAGCGACCGCAAACTGAGATGTTCTTCCAAAATACTTCGAATGTTTTGTACGATCAACATATTGAAAAAGATCAAACCCCTCGATGGGAGCAGCAATCTGACATCGGTATTGACTCATATCCTTATTTGGGAAGGCAATCCGTTGATAAGAAGATTTGCCTTGGATCAAACTCTCCCAATAAGCCTCTTTTCCCCTTCCCACAGGTGTGATTGGACCGACTCCTGTAATCACGACACGTTTCTGATAACTCCTCACACCCATCTCCTTCCGATGTTGTCCTGTTATTTTTATCGATTGCCTCCCTATTTGTCAAGTTGTTGTTGAAAAAGGTTGACATATTCCTGATTTAGAAATATAAATTTTCTTAAGGTTAATCAGCCGATTCAACGTGTCGAGGGACAAAAATGAAGGGCTTTCATCATCGAACCTGGATTTTCTTTTTTTTATGTCTTCTCTTTCTTCTCTCTGCTTGTTTTCCAAACAAAAAGTTGACCGTAGGCGCTACCGCGACATTACTGGAAGAAGTGGCGAAGGCTTCCTCTAAACAATCGGACCTGAGAATCCTTCGGGAAGGGATGCCAGCCTACCTCATGTTGATGGACGGTATGGTCGAGGCGTGGCCAGACAATGAACAGTTATTACTCGCCGCTGCCCAGACCTATTCTTCTTTTGCTTCGATATTTGTGGAGGACCAAGATAAGGAGTATGCAAAGCTGCTCTTTGGAAAGGGAAGAAACTATGCTCTAAGGTCCCTGGAGAGGAGAGGATTGAAGGAGCCTCTCCAGAGCCATTTTGAGGATTTTAAGGAGGGATTGAAGGGACTTGGTAAAAGGGATGTTCCCTATCTTTTCTGGGGTGCCACTTGTTGGGCGAATTGGATCAGAATGAATCTAGATTCGATGGAGGCCTTAGCTGAACTTCCCAGAGTGGAATGGATGATGCAGAGGGTCTTGGAGATCGACGAAGGATTCTACTACGGCGGCCCCCATCTCTTCATGGGAATATGGTTGGCCTCCAGGCCCAAAATTGCGGGGGGAGATCTGAAAAAAGCCCAAGGACATTTTCTGAAGGCCCTGGATTTGGGACAGGGAAAATTTCTGATGGCCTATGTTTATTATGCTAATTACTTTGCCCGTCAGGCTTTGGACAAAGACCTCTTCATATCTACCCTTCAAAAAGTCCTTGAGACACCCGCAGATATCTCGCCCGAATTGACCCTTCTCAATACGGTGGCTAAGGAGAAGGCCAAAGAATTGCTCACCCATGTGGAGGAGTATTTTGAATAGGAGATCGATTATGAAGAGGCGTGATGCGATGAAAATCTTAGGTTTCATTTTATTGACTTCCCTTTTCTTCCTCCCATCAGCCAATGCTGCGGAAAAGGATGTCGTCATTAAAATGTCTACCCTGGCACCAGAGGGTAGCTCCTGGATGAAAACATTCAATCTATTAAATGCCGAGGTGATGAAAAAGACAGAGAAGAAGGTTCAATTCAGAATATACCCTGGCGGTGTCTTAGGGGATGAAATGGATATGCTCAGGAAGATGAAGATAGGCCAGATTCAAGGTGCGGTATTCACCGCGGGAGGCCTCTCCGCCCTGTTCAAGGAGATTGATGTCTTGCAGGTTCCGTTTCTCTTCCAAAAGTATGAAGAGGTCGATACCATCTTGAAAAAAATGGATCCTTTCTTCAGAAAGGGTTTCGAAGAGAATGGATATACTCTTCTGGGGTGGTCAGAGGCAGGATTTGTCTACTTGATGTCAACCCTTCCTATGTCCAGTGTGGCAGACCTCAAAAAAGGAAAAGTTTGGACCTGGGAGGAATCACCGATTTCCAAAGCGATCTTCGATGAGGCTGGGGTAAAGGCCATACCGCTCTCTGTCCCTGATGTGATGGTTGGTCTTCAAACCGGACTGGTCGATGTCGTCTATGCCCCTCCAACAGGAGCCATCTCCCTTCAATGGTTCACAAAAATAAAATATTTGACCGATGTTCCACTTGCCTATTTAGTAGGTGGGATTGTTTTGAGAAACGATGCATTCAAACAGATCCCTCCATCCTCTCAGAATTTTATCATGGAGAGTTTCCAAAACCATTTCGATCAATTGAAGAATGTGACCCGTAATGAAAATCGAGAGGCGATCAAGGTGATGACAAAGCAAGGGGTGAAGATTGTGACGCCCTCAAAAGATCAAATCGATGAATTCAAGAGGCTCTCCAATAAAGCAATTAGCCATCTAGGTAGTCAGTCCTTCTCCAAAAAGACCCTGGATGAGGTAACCTCCCTTCTGGAAGGTTATCGAAGGGGAGAGAAATAATGGATCGATGGGACCGGACCGATGAAATGATTGATCGAGTTGAACAAATTCTCCTCGTCACCCTTTTAAGTTCCATGATTCTCATCGCCTTTTTACAGATTGTCCTTCGGAATCTTTTTTCCACCGGTCTGGCCTGGGGGGATATGCTGGTCCGGAATCTGGTCCTATGGGTCAGTTTTATCGGCGCAGCCCTTGCAACAAAGGAGGGAAAACATATTAATATCGACATCATTTCAG
>Ga0315285_10005229_pt1 | contig 13410 bp, 11 predicted proteins | sample YL17G09_36_MG_FD_203698 | JGI IMG/M metagenome (GOLD analysis project Ga0315285, IMG submission 203698) | Sediment microbial communities from Yellowstone Lake, YNP, Wyoming, USA - YL17G09_36 | ecosystem: Environmental > Aquatic > Freshwater > Lake > Sediment | place: USA: Wyoming | collected... | reverse complement strand
GAAAAAATGAGAATGGAAGGATGGAGTCCTCAAAAAGGAGTGAAATTATTCGTTGTTCTTGATGAGGCATGGAAGATTTCAAAGGATGACAACAGCGACGCTGTCATGATTGTAAGAGAAGGAAGAAAATATCAATTCTCACTGATCGTGGCTTCGCAGAACCCTACAGATATCTCAGAAGTTATATTCTCCAACGTTGGCACCACATTCATGCTGAGATTGAAGTATGAAAAGTACCTTGATTATATCCAAGGCTCGCTCAGGTTCAGCGATTACATACGCCAGAAAATCATGAATTTCGGAGTAGGGCAGCTGGCTGTGAACATGGCCTATGAAAAGCCGACGCAATTCGCAGATACATTCATAATTAAAAAGATAGAAGGTGAAGAGCCGATCATTGATTACTTTATTGATATTTTCTCAATACTTACAGAAGCTCAGAGGAGGGATGATTCGATGGCAAAAAGTTTTTCCATGGAGAGAACTTCATTCAAAAAGCGCTTGCGAGAGTTCGGATTGAATGATGAAAGAGTCGAAGAGGTTTCAGGTATGGTCGAAAAAGGAGCAAGACATATCGATGCTGTTGATTTTATTGTGGAATTGGAGAGAAGAGCTGTTTCAAGGAAATCAATAACATCTTTCCTAAGAGAATTGGGAGTCGATGATAGCACTATAATCAATATATTCACTAGGGCCGACCAGAAAAGGACAGGCATGACTGATAGAGAGATAAATCAGGTTGTGCTAGACTGAATTTAGGCCACAAAACCAAAGGTGTTGAAAATGAAAGCAAAAAAAGTCCATAAGAAAGAATCTGCGAAATTTAAACCGAAAACCCACGGGAAGGAAGTGTGCATAGTATGCCAAAACGAGAAGAAAGGAGCACCTGTAAATGAGGATTTTGTTATCAACGGGTTGAGAAAGCTCAAGCAGTTTTTCAAATCATCTACAGGATATAAGCTTGTTGTCTGCAATGAATGCAAGGAAACAGCAAAAAAGAAGAGGCAGAGTTTTGAGAAGACGCTCCTGACATATTTAGGGCTGGGCGGGATCATATTAGTGGTGATGATAATCTTTTCTTTAATCTCGGGAGGTCCCCTGCTTTCAATTTTGCAGTCAATATTTGTTCTTTTGTTCCTGGTGATCCTTCTTGCAGCTCTTTCACTGCTGAATTACTTCCCATCCTTTGAGGGATACAGCGCTAAAGAGCCTAAGGAAAAATCCAAGAAGAAATAAAGAAAGTTATAACGAATGAAATTGAAGATTAAATTGAAAGTCAATAATTGATTTGGTGAAATAATGGCTGATGCAAAAATCGCAGGTGCAGCAAGTCCGCAAATTCCAACGGCAGGAGCTCCAGTTTCCAGGGCTGGGAAGGAAGAAGTATTGGAGCCATTGGTGGAAGGATTTAGAATCGAGGCAAGGAGAATAAAAGATATAGACGAAATTATAGCAGCTCTTTCACCTCTTCAATTTTTGAATATAATCAAGACACAAAACAGTGTTGTGCTTGTTAATGTAGAAAGAAGAGACATAAGGAAGGAACCATATCTCTTTTCAATCATTTATCTAAATCCAAGCAGCCTTGAAGTTGTTTATAGTTATGTGCCTGATGTTAGTCCTAAGAAAAGAAGGCTGGAAGTGGTTAGATATTTGCTCAATGTAGCAACACTTCTTGAAAATGTTTATTTCATAAATCATATCCAATTATACCAAGTAATAGATGGCATACTTTCCAGACTATTTGAGTATACTGCATCAGCATACGACGAGTTGTTCTCAAGATATGATGCATTGAAGGAAGAAGTTGAAAGATTGAGGAGAATTGTAAAGGAATTCCAAGAAGCAAATGAAAAACTAAGCAAGGCAAACATAGAGTATAAAGAAAAGGAAAATGATTTTCTTTTGAGGATCAGGGAATTGGAAACATTTTCCGATGAGATATTAATAAGTAGGATACAGTCTTGGCTTGCTGACCACGGGTATGAAATAAATATTTCTGATTTTGCACGTGTTAACAAAATATCAGAAGCGAGAGTGGAGCAAGTACTTAATAAAATGGTTAGGGAAGGGTATCTAACCCTTAGAGGTTGAGATGCGCTGTCGCACTGCTATTTGCAGCTTGTGCAGTCGCAGTTGGGGAATGTATAGATGTTGTGGGTGCTTTTGAATGTTTGATGAAAAATCAAAGATCCGCAGAATTTTGTACTCCTTCAACATAAGAAAAGCATTCACGCACATCAGGAGATTTGCAAGACCTAAAGAGGATCCATTTGCAAAAATCGGGGAATTTTTCTCTTCGCTGTTCCCGAAACCAAAAGAAGAGATAAAATTCAAAGGAAAAGTTGTCAAATATAGGACGCCTATTTTTAGAACAATTCTTTATTTCCTAGTCGTAGTAATATTTTTGGGATTGGGATTTTATTTTATAACAAATTATCATTTTGTACCCTACACTCCCCCAGTCCAGCCGCCTCCGCCAGTACCAGTGATAAATGCAAATATTACTGTGACAGGGTCTTTGGATTCATTTGACAGCCAAAGATGGTACGCAGTTCTTGCAATGAGCGGTACGAATCTGGATTATGCCAATATCTCTCTTTTAGTGTTCAAGGATTTTGCTCCGGAAGATGTATTTATTCTAAGAAGTGTGAAAAAGGATGCGACATCTTACGATGAATTCAAGAAGGCGTTGAAATTGTTCCTCGAAGCGGATGGCATGAGCGTGACAGAGATAACTATAGATGATTTGCTGAGAATGCCAAATGCGTCGAAAATAGTTCTTATTGTTCCGACCGGATATTTACCCTCTTTCTTCCTTGGCCAGGAAGATCCAAATTTTGATATGATGAAATTTGCGCAAAGAGGAAATGTAGTAATATATATCGGCCGCTCTCCTGCCGAGCATATGATTGCAAGGAACGGCTCGCTTGTGGATATTCCAATAGACCAGATAGAAAATGCTACGGGCCTGTCTTTCACCCCAATAAGCGGTGAGGGATCTGATAAATTCAAACCTCTGTACAGAGTTCAGCAATCCGGAGCATCCAAAGCTGATGTCAGATCCCAGATAGATGCCGCATCTGTGACATGGGGTAGCGGAGGATATGCATATTTCATTCCGACAACTCTCGATTCCTGGTGGAATTATAAGGGAAACTTTAGTGGAAACAAATCATCTGAGTACATCGCAACAACCATTTCAGATGCAAATTGGGGATACAACTATGCATTAGGAGCTGCCAGCATAACTGCTGAAAACAGCACACTGAATCAATCGAATATAACAATATTTACTGAAAAACAAGGACAGAGAGACCTTTCCGAAAGAATAAACAACACATACGGCAGGATGTTCATAAAAACAGCAAAGCTCAATGACAGCGCTAAGGCTGGAAGACTAATACAAGTGCAATTCCAGAATCCTCCAAATGGAAAACTCATAAATACCGAGAAATTTGTTTCAAGTTCAATTACTGGAGAAAATCTTCAAATTACATACTCATTGAATGAACGCACTCTCAGGGAAGAACAAATATTCCTCAAAATTGTGAATTCGCAAAATAATGAAGTAAGAGCAGTCTCTCTAGGTATAAAGCCCTTGCAGATACGCGAAGACACATATCTGCTTAGTGCAGCGCTTCCGAGCGGAAATTACATCCTGCGGATTGAGGATTCGTCTGGCAATTCTCTTGCGCAATCATATCTTTATCTCTCCCCTTTCTCAATTGAACCACAAAACATGGGTTGGGATTTGAAATTGTTTGTTTTCAATATCTACCCTGATGGCGAAACCAAAAACCCATATACAGGACCACTCAAATCAGTCAATGTTTCCCTCGATGGAAGAGAAGAAAAAGAAATACAGCCTATAGGTGGGAGAATAGCGTACGAGACATCTTTCTTCCCCTCGCCAGGCCCACACACATTCAAATTTTTAATTGGAGATGATGTCATAATCAAGGATATTCCATTTAATAGGGAGCCGTCATTCATAGAAAAATATTGGTATATGCTTGTAGTTATAGTAGTAGTATTCGGAGGTGCGTTTGCAATCAGGAGACCTGAAAAATCAGATTTCTTCATTGATGTTCCAGATTTTCCGCCCCTCCAGGCAATTGCTATTCCGCTCAAGAGAGAAACAGTGCTTAACATGTTTGATTCAATAAACAAGGAGCTTAGATGGCAATATACTCCATTATCTATCCAGGATTTGAAAGCAGCATTTAGGAAAATATCATTCCAGGGCAGACCTGTTATGATCGGAGATTACAACCTTGAACATATACTTGACAGACTTGTTGAGGAAGGAAGTTTGAAGCATGCTATTGATTACTACGGCCTTACTTCATGGGAGAAAGACTCAAAGAAAAACATATATGTTCTTGCAATGCAAAGGGCATTGAGAGATTTATTTGTTATAGAGGGAGTTCCTTTCATCCCGTTCGGACAAAGAACTGATTGCGATACAATAACAAGCGTTGGCGGGGAAAAGATATTTCTCCACATATATGAGGATGATTCAGTTGTGTACAAGGCGGTTCAGACAGCTTCCCAAGGAAGATCCGTACTTGTATTTGAAGATGAGCAGACAATGAAAGATTTCACTGCAAGGATACATGCCTCAAGCGAAACAAATGTTATATTCAAAATGCTGCTTGATGATCCGAATGGCAATATTTTCCTGACACCTATAAACAAACTGATAGAGGTCTTGAATAAAAAGTATACTTTCTTCTACTACTAAACTCATCTCGTGCTGTCAGTCTATATTTCCTTTTTAAAATTTTTAAGGATTTGAATTCTTTTAATATAAATCTTATTTAATACCGACAATATTTTCTGTCTTGCTTCCTTTAGTCCTGATCGTATTTTTTCTCTTACTCCTTTTTTACCTTTTCTTTCTTCCAGCACCCTATAATAAGCATCAAGCATAATATCCGTGCATTTTTCAACAGAATACTTTCTTGCTGTCGCAATTGCACCACTCCTAAGTTTTTTCCTTTCCTCGATCGTATCCACAATCTTATTGGCACAGTCATCTGCATCAAAAGGATCAAACAAATATCCATTGTATCCGTCCTTTACAAACTCAGGAATTGCAAGATAATCTGCTCCAGCAACTGGTAGGCCGCAGGCCATTGCTTCCAATCCAGCCAATCCCTGGGTTTCGAATATCGAAGGGAAAACAAATATGTCTGCATCATGATAATAGTCAACTGTCTTTTCTGGTTTCACCCTTCCAACTAATGTAAACAGATGTTCGACTCCCCCCTCTTTCACCATTTTTTTATAATAATCTTCAGCAGGCCCTCCACCAACTATTGTGAAATGTACATTCTTTATTTTCTCAGCCACCATCAAGGAACTTTTTATAACAACATCAAGATTCTTTTCTTTTACAATCCTTCCAAGATACAGCACATTTATTCTTTCATTTTTGTTTTTTCTTCTCCTTTCAGGTCCTGGCCTGAATCTTTTCAAGTCAACACCCCAGGGAGTGACCTCCACATTTTTTATTCCATTCTCCCTGCAGAGCTTTGCAACTGCTTCGCTCAAAACAAGTGTCTTGTCACATTGGTTGTAATATAATTTCATATATTTCCACGCAATGCTTTTTGCCAAGTTCTGGATTCTTTTATTTTTGCTTATATAGTGAGTTGCTTCTTGTATATTAGTTGGCATAGTTCCAATAAGCGGCAATCCAGTTAGTTTGCTGCATGTTACAGCAGCCATTCCTATTGTTCCCATGCCAAATGAATGAATAATATCCATGTTGTTTTTCCTTATCTCTCTTTCCGATATGTAGGGCATAATTGCTAGTTTATAATCAGGGTAAGGGGCAAATGGTATTGAGGTGTAGTAAAAAACCTTTTTGTCTTTGTTTTGTTCCTTTGCTTTTTTGTCGCCTGCAGTAAATATAAAGAGTTCGTGCCCTCTTTTCTCAAGTTCTTTCTTAAAATTGACAAGAGTTATTACAACACCATCAATGTTTGGCAAATATGTTTCAGTAAAATAAGCAATTTTCAGCCCTGGTTTCTTAGGATTTTTAGATTTATTTTCAGATTTATTAACTGCTTTAGAAATAAACTCACCTTATTTATTATTTTGAATTGTTTATTTTGATTACTTTTGCTTGCTCTTTTTTGTTTTAGTACCTGCTGTGCCTGTACTCGATGTATTCTTAGGTTCTTTAATCATTTTTGCAGCTTCTTCAGCATCAACCTGGAGTCTGTATTTCTGCATTATGCTCCCCACATCCTTAGCTCCAGTGCTTTTTATCAGTTCTCTTAGTTCAGATCCGGAGATTTTCTTCAATCCTTTCTTGTTTATGATGTCAGAAACATTTGCCCCTGTATTATTTATCAATTCCTTCAGTATTTCAGGTATTGCTGTTTTCACAAATGTTCCTGCAGAATAAATATCAAACAATTCAATTATTTTTTCATCACTTACTTTTCCAATATCAAATCCCTCTCTTCTTATGCTCTTCAAGGTATCCTCAAGTGTCACTACAACTAAAGTGGCAAAACTAGGATCCACCTTCTTTCCTTCTTTCTCAATTATTTCTTCAAACAACTTTAGCTTTTCAGACCTTATTATCTTTTCAGCTAATTCCTCATTCAAGATCCTCTTTAATTTCTCTTTTGTCTTTCCAAAATCAGCAATTTCAACCGAACCCAGAAAATCTCTATTTATCTTGAAGGGAGGAATATCCGTTTCAGGGTACATTCTCTCTGCGCCAGGCAAAGGCCTCATATATGATGTTCTTCCTTCCAAATCTGCTTTCCTTGTTTCTTCTGGCACATAAGTCAAATAAGTTCTTTCATAAACTATCTTCAATCCTTTTTTGCATTGTTCCTCGTCCCCTATAACAACAGCCCATGCATCTCCAATTTTTATTCCAATTGCTTTTTCCATTTCCTTAATTTCATTTCCAAATCCATATTTTTTCATGTCTTCATCAGAATGAATAATACCCCCAAGACCAACTGTTTTTGCATATCCACTCAATTCTGTCCCATATCTAAATCCAGGATATAACTCAGTACCGAGAATCCCTCCCATTCCAGGAAGCTTTACAACAAATGCCTTTTTTCCTTTCCCTATGGCTTCCCTTACGAATTTGCACTCTGTTTTCTGAAGCAGAGAAGTAACCTCCTTTATCAAGCTCTCTTCTTCTTTTATTCCCTTTATTCTTCCGCAGATCTCAATCAGTTTCTTCTGTCTTAGTAATTCATTATCTATTACTTTTTCAATGAGGTCCAATTCCTGCACTCCTTTTATCTCAACTCTTGCCCCTCCCTCTATTGAAACATTTAAGTCCTGCCTTATTGTTCCAATCCCTCTCTGCACCTTGCCTGTGGCTCTCAGCATCAAGCCTATTTGCTCAGCCACTTCACTAGCTTCCTTTCCATTCTTTATATCTGCAGATGTGGCTATTTCAATCAAGGGAATTCCAAGCCTATCCAGCCTATATCTTTCTATCTTTCCGGCCATTTCTCCTATGATACCCGAACTTTCTTCTTCAAGGCAAATTATTGGGATTTGAATCTCAGCTGATTTAGTTTTTATCTTTCCATTCATTCCAACTATGGCAGTTCTCTGAAAACCAGAAGTGTTTGAACCATCAATAACTATTTTTCTCATTACTTGTATCTCATCAAAAACATCTGCCTGCATCATTTTACAGATCATTAGTGCAACTTCCACTGCTTCAGGATGGATCTCATGCGGTGGTTCTTCGTCCATATCTACCAAGCATGTTGTATCCTCAAATAGGTCATAGTTGAATGTCCTCCCTCTCAGTTGCTCGAATTCTGCTGCGGTATCTATCTTTCCCATTTCTGAAGGAACAGGATGAAGCTTTCTTTTCAGATCTGAATATCTCTGGCCGCTGCCGTCTGTCTTGCATCTACAGAATAATTTTGATTTTGTAGCAATACGTTGATGAATTTCTATACCTATTTTAGTCATTTTAGACACCACTTCGTGGTTTCTAACACTTCCACGTTTTCTATCAAACTATCTCACTTCTTTCGGAAATTTCTCCAGCATAATTTGTGAGCATCATTTCTTTTATTTTCTTCATGTCTGTGGTATGGCCGAGAGTCCACATCAATTTCACGAGTGCTGTTTCGGGAGTCCAGTCGCAATAATTTCCAATTGCCCCTGTTTCATTCAGCATTCTTCCAGCCGAATAAACATTCAGATCTATTCTTCCAAAAATAGTCTGGGGGGCAATTACAACAGGAACTCCTCTCTCAACCACGCTTCTTATCGCTGGTACTAATGGTTTTACTCTAGGATCATTTGAAGGATTTGATGAGACTTGGCCAAGACCCCCGCTTGCCAAAACAATTCCATCAAACATTCCCCCGAGTTTTTCTATGAATTCTGGCTGCATGCCAGGATATGTATAGATCAATGCAACATTTGGATTTAATCTTGTATCCACTTCAAGCTTCTGCTTTCCTCTCGATTTGTAAGGACCTAATGCTTCGATCCTGTTTTCTTCCCACCAAACCTTTGCAATGGGTTTTCTATTTATTGTCTGGAATGCGTCCCTTCGGCTCGTATGCATTTTTCTCACTTTAGTTCCAGGGTGGAAATAGCAAAAATCATCATTTGATGATCCATGCATGCAAATTCCTATTTCAGCAATATCGCTTTCTGCCAACTCTACAGCAGACAAGATATTCATTAGGTTATCACTTGATCCCCTATCACTGCTTCTCTGCGCGCCTGTGAGTATAATGGGGACAGGGGTCTTAAGCATGAATGATAGTGCCGTAGATGTATAATGCATCATGTCTGTTCCATGCATTAAAACAACACCTCTGCATCCCTGTTTGATTTCCTTTGCAGTTTCTTCTGCTATCTCTTGCCATATCGCTGGACTGAAATCTTCTGAGAAAAGATTAAACAGGATCCTTGATCTGATTTTTTTCTTTTCTAGAGCTGGAAATGAAGCAGCTAATTCTTCTGGGCTGATTGCAGGTGATACTCCACCTGTTTTGTATTCAACCTTGCTTGCTATTGTTCCACCGCAACCAAGTATAACAACATCCTCCTTACCTATCTTTTGTTCCATTCCAATCACCTTGGGTTTTTCAATTCTTTTCATAGTTCTTTCTATAATCTCAATCTTTTTCACTTTGTCAGTGTCTATCCCGACATTATACCCACTTTTCAGTTTGATCACTATACAGTTGGTATCTCCAGTCTCCGCTCTAGGCATTAGCACCCCTTGGTATATTTTGTCGGTTGCCACAGAAATTAGATCCCCAATTCTTGCATCTACAGTGGCTAGCTTTTTCTTGGCTTTGTCAGAATACATATTCTACCTCTATAAAGAATATTCTAGGTTATGCTTTAAAAACATGAGGATAAGGTAGAAAAGATAAAAATAAGGAAGATAAGACAAAAATAGAGAAAAGCAAACAATTAGAAAAAAATAAGAAAAATTAGATAAAGTTGCCGATTATCCCTAATAAGCTATATAACGGCTCAAGGACAATTGGGAACACAAGAACCCCGTTCTTTGTTGCCCTGATATCTCCTATCACATCTGATTTCACAGCCATACTAAGCTCTTTGTTTATTTTTATATCGTCGCTTGACTGAGATTTGATTGTTAGTACTGGCTTATATTCCTTCTCTTCATTTGCAACAATTTCATAAAATGTCGTGACTGTGCCGCCTGCTGGAACATGAACCGACTTTTTATAGCTCCATGTTGGTACTCCCTCAGCAGACATCTCATAAACATCATTTGCTGCGCTTGTGCTCTTCAAAGTAATCACATATCTTGCAGGTTGTCCGACTCCGGTTTCAACCCTTTCTTTTGGAAAAGATGCGGAAATAACACTTCTATCTACCACGACTGCAACCTGGAAAGTCACAGAACCCAAACCCTGTTGGTGCAATGGGTCTTCTTCAAGCCTGAATGTAATTCTGTACTGTCCATCCCTTGTATCATTTGCTGCCTTTACTCCAGCTTTCATTTTTGTGCCCAATTCCTTACTATCAAATCCCTGCCATCCCTGCGGCACTTCGACAACTCTTAGGATCTGCCATCTTCCTTCTCCCCCATCAGATAACTGCGCTATACCGCTGACAACTAGATCTATGGTCTGGCCAGGCCCTATTTTCCCAAGATTAATAGTGCCGCCGTCTGCCACAGTCATTGCTGTCGGCTCGAGGACTTCAGCATTCGCGGCCCATGCTGCGCCAACCAGAATTGAAATTGCAAATATGATTAAAGGTAATGCTCTTATCTTCATGTTATCGCCTCTTCTGGAGTTATTTAAGAATTAGAATTAAAAACTTAAGCTTTTATGGCCCTAACTCTCCAATTCTCTTTTCTCAGAATACAGGAACTTGATTATGGATAGAGGCATCTCAAGAATAAATCAAACATCTCTCTTGATTGAGGATCCATTAAATAAGCGTAGAGCATCAATATAGCTCCTATCATTACTTGATAAGGTAAGACTGAAAGATATTCGAGCATCATTTTTTCTCTCGCATGTTCAGGTCCTAAATTGAATGAGACGGGATAAATGACACAATGTCCACTTCCTTCAGCTTTTACTTGGCCATCGGAGTCAACAATTTTTCCCTTCACATTAACGTATGCTTTTGAGGAATCGCCAATCATATTTCTTTCTTTATTGAATTGCACTTCAACAAAGTGATCTTCAGAATCCGATGCAAGTTTTATGAAACGTGTATTCAATCCTGTAAAATAATATCCATATCTCCAATCATTCAGATATAGCTTCCTAGCTGCCTTTACAACTTGCTGGAGAGCTTCAATCATCAGCATTCCTTCTAAATGCCCTAATGGCGGCCATCCTAAGAAGTGTCTCCAGGATTTATTGATTATTTTTGCTCTGTATCTGCCTTCTGCCAAGCATTCAATATCCTTTATGACAACATCGCTTTTGCTAGGTTTGTGTACATGTTCTGGCCTAACTCTTGCTATCTGCTTCATGATCAGAATAAGAATTAGTGCTATTTATAGCTTTCTAAAAATAGTTACTCCTCTGGCTTTGTGCCCACAACATCCTCTGTCACACGGATGCTGTATTTGCCCGGAAGCTTGTTTGCTGCAAGCCTGAACGATTTCTTGATTAAAGGCAAATTCTCTTTTCTCACTCTACCTGTATAAATCACTGTTCCTGGCTTGACTCTGGCTGCTCTGTCTGCCGGCCTGCCCCATGCATGCTTCATACCTTTCTGGATTCTGTCAGCTCCTGCACCAAGCACTACTTTGACTTGGCGGATGACATGGTGGGGCATGACCTTCACGAATAAGTGATAGTTTCCTAGGATCTTTGCTTCCAATGGCTTGTTCGCAGTCATACGCGCTGCTTCGAGCGCATTATCCCTTATCTGGACATGTTCGTCTGCAACTAGATCAATCCTGTGGGTGTAATATCCTTTCTGATTGCCCATAGAAGTGATATTCAATACATTATGCGGCATTGATTTGACATACGATTGTCTTGGCTTCTTCTTTGAAAACCTCGAGAAAGCAGGTCTATCAATATGTCTACAGGTTCTACCCGGTCTTAATCCCACAATAACACCTCAATAAATTTACATACTAAATATAATACAAATGCAATAATCTAAGATCTATTCAGATTAACTAGAATTAGATCTGTATAAAAATAATAGGTAGAAGAATATTTAAACCTTATTCCAAATATGCTTAGGTGGTTAAAAATGCCGAAAGCAAAGAAGATAGTAATAAGGGAAATAAACCTGAAAAAAGCAGTAATTGTGAAATCGATATGGGCGGGAATCATTGGGCTGATCCTAGGGATAATTGCAGCACTTGGAGTATTGCCAATCCCTATACTTGGAGTGTATGGTGCAATAGGATTGATCATTTTTACCCCGGTGCTTTTCATAATAGCAGCAGCCATATGCACAGCAATCTGCGTAACTGCAATGAATTATGGATTGAAGTATGCGGATGGATTTGAAATAACTGCGGAATACTAACTCACTTTTCCTTTTTTCTTTTATTTTTTCATCCATTTGTTAGTTTTCAGTTCCCAGGGTATAATATGGATAAGACAAAAAAGCCAACAAAATCAGCAAAGAAAAAGAATTCTGAAAAACGCACCAAATCCCCAAAAATCAAGATAAAGAGATATATTACAATTGATGCATTCAGAGGATTTGCAGTTGTGATGATGATATTTGTAAGCACTCTTTATCTTCTCACATACAATATTCCATTTTTCCTTCTCCATAACCAGGGAGACATTTTTCTTTTCTTTGATCTGGTTGCACCAATATTCCAATTTGTGCTTGGAATGTCCCTCTTCCTTTTCATCCTGCACAGGCAATCGCACGGCATTGGTGGAAAGGAGATTACTTGGCAGATTTTGAAAAGATATATTGCCCTGATAGCAATCGGGTTTGTGCTGGATGCAATAACATATGCAGATTTCAGTTCCTGGGGTGTGCTTGAGACATTGGGATTGGGAGGCATATTAACATTTGCAGTATCAAGCAGGACAAATAATGAAAAAATACTGATCTGCATTCTTATTCTTGCAGTATATTCTCTTCTTTATTTCAATCCCCTATTCAGCAGCCTCATATCCATGCCACATGGCGGTCCTGTAGGTGCTCTTTCTTATTCAGTCCTCTCCATCCTCGGGTTCATGGTTGCTGAAAAATTATATAAGAGAAAAAGTAATAGGCTCTTTTTCCTTTCAATGCTGAAATATGCCTGCCTCCTTATAGTTCTTGGCTTATTCTTAGGTTTCATCATACCTATAAACAAGACACATGCTTCACCAAGTTTCATTCTTGCATCTGCAGGAATCGTGATTATATTCTACCTCACCTTCTTTGCAGTTTACAAATCCTTTGACTACACCTTCGATATTCTCAGGACATTCGGAAGAACAGCTTTGGCGATGTGGATAGGGATGTATATGATTGTGTGGCTATTCTCCTTCTTTATCGAGAAAAGGCAGTTTCTTGATTTCCCTATTGGGCTATTTGCCTCTATAATTACAGTGGTATTCATGTATTTTGTTGCCCTTTTCTTAGGCAAGAGAGATATAAAATTAGGACTCTGATTATCTTTTAACTTTGAACATTTTTCCATGGCCAGGGATTATCCAATCTGCCATCTTCAGAATTGTTTTACGAGATTTCAGCAAAGCTTTAGCATCTTTGACATACGGATCTTTAGTTTTCAAAAGATTTGTATCATTCTTTTGTTTTCCATCTTCCCACCACCACAAATCCCCAGCGATGCAAACTTTGCCTTTATCAGTTTCCACCAATAATGAAACATGCTCAAATGCGTGTCCTGGAGTTGGAATCATTTTAACTTTGGTTCCTGGAATTCTCTCAGAAAATTCTATTTCTTTA
>Ga0315285_10005227_pt1 | contig 13416 bp, 11 predicted proteins | sample YL17G09_36_MG_FD_203698 | JGI IMG/M metagenome (GOLD analysis project Ga0315285, IMG submission 203698) | Sediment microbial communities from Yellowstone Lake, YNP, Wyoming, USA - YL17G09_36 | ecosystem: Environmental > Aquatic > Freshwater > Lake > Sediment | place: USA: Wyoming | collected... | reverse complement strand
TCAATGTAACCCACGTGTTCTTTGGCAAGGTATTTGACCTGCCCCAAAAAATCATCTGTTACCTCGTCTGCAAATGCACTTAATTTCGCCATTTTCTGCACTCCTTAATCAGACTCAAGACTCCAGACTCAAGTCTGTGGTCTTGTGTCTTTGGTCTATTTCTTAAAACTTGCGGATACATCTGGCAAGTTTCTTTTAATTTTGCTCAACCTGTAACCAAAACCAGAGCCACTCAATGTTGATAGGTCAATTTGCCCGTTACGCCGTCGATAAAGCCCCGGGTGCACTACCTCTTCCGGGGCTGAAGCTGCCGGATAAAACTGCATCGCATTGGTCTCAACGCCCATAATTGTCCCCGCATGTGCTGCCAATCGGGCGTGCGGAATTTGCGCCAGCATCGGATTGGTCAAATCCTGTACCATTATCGCTATTGAGTGTGCTTTGGCCCAGCACAGACTAAGTATCGCTCCGGTCTGGGTTTTACAGGTCTTCAGCGCTACTCCCGTCCAGCCCAGATTGCGACCGAGCCGGATTAATTTCCAGTCGTGAGCGCTTTCATCCATAAACAGCGGCTTACGCGCCGAGACGCTGTGAACATCAATCTGATTTTTCTCTAAGTCATACGGAAATGGCTGCTCCACATACAGAATCATCTGGTAAATGCGCGGATGTTTTCTCATCAGCCGGTCCAAAATATTGTTCACATAAGTGGGGTCGGTAACCGTGCAGTTAAAGTCGCTGGAGAGCCACAAAACACCATTTTCAAGTGCGATTTCGCCCACTCTGACCAAACGTTCATAATCCCACGAAGCGTCATCGCCCCGCAATTTTACCTTCAGACACTTCAGGCCATCCCGTTTAATCCAGTCCGGCAATAATACTGGATATCCATCATCTGGTTCGGTTCCGGTTAGTTCAGATGCATCAAGCAAATCCTTCCCGCCCACGAGATGCCAAGCAGGCAGGGTCCGGCTCGGCGGAAAGTTTAGAAAATCGGCAGGGTATTTGTTGACAAACGAGAACTTAAATCCCTCAGCCGGCTCAAGGAAGCAGGACAAATCCCGATTCATAAATTTTTTGTTGTATGTGGAATACACATCCAGTCCTAGAAGCTGGCCATACGCATCGTGCACAGCAATATCAAACGCCGAACAGCAAACCAAAGCCGCCAGATGCGGCATCGCCTCCTTATGCTTGCCTCGTTGACCGTTGAGCTTATCCAAAAGTTCGGGCAGGGCAGATTCAATAAAATCACTGCCTAATTCAATCGGATGCCCCGCTTGCGGCGGGTCGAATTTAGCCCAGGCCTCAGCAAGCATACGGCAAAAAAGCTGCATCGCCTCGCATCTTTCCTGATACCCCGCACCAATTGAGCTTTCGGGACGAGTTGGTCTCCCGGCCCCAAGACTCTGTGGAGTTGAGCGGTCAATTGGTGCGGGGCTGGGCCAGGCCCACTGGACGCTTAAAGGAGTTTCGCCCCAGCCCTGTGCTTTGTGCCCCCGGCCATTAGCGACCGTTACACAAGCCCGCGCACATATAACAGAGGTCAGCGTCTCGGTGCCGAACTTGAGCGGAACCCGTGTTTGCACAGGGATAAAATATAAATCAACGGATATTGGACTTATATCGGTATCCATACCATTTTTTGTTGCAATTCCTTTATAACCGCTGCACAATTGTTGTCAAACCAAACTTTCTCTTAACCTAAAAAAGGCAGCTTTTTGGGTTGCTTTGTTGGCCTGAACCTTTATAATCTTACAGATGCTTTGTGAGCGAGGGGTATTTAGGAGCAAAGTAAGTTTGTGAATGGCTAAAAAGTATCCTTAAAAAAGTGCAAAATGTCTTGTTGAAAGGAGTGCAGGTATGAAACTCGACCGAAAATTGAAAATGGGAATGGTCGGCGGCGGACCAGGCGCCTTTATCGGCGATGTTCATCGCAAAGCTTCTCGTATGGATGGGCAAATTGAGCTGGTAGCCGGGGCGTTCGACATCAACCCCGATAAATCCAGGCAGATGGGTAAGCAGCTTTACCTCGACCCAAAAAGAGTGTACGGCACCTACAAGGAAATGATAAAAGGCGAGCTTAAGCTGCCGGTGGGCGAGAGGATTGATTTCGTCTCGGTTACCACGCCTAACAACTGGCATTTTCCAATCGCCAGCGATTTCCTCAAGGCCGGCTTCAATGTAATGTGTGAGAAACCGATGACATTCAACGTCAAAGAAGCAAAGGCCCTGCAAAAACTCGTCAAGTCATCCGGTAAGGTGTTCGGCCTGATGCACAATTACACCGGCTACCCGATGGTTAAGCTGGCAAGAGACCTGGCCAGAGGCGGCGAGCTTGGTGAAATCCGAAAGATTGTAGTGCAGTACCCACAGGGCTGGCTGGCCACACCGCTGGAAAGAACCGGACATATGCAGGCCTCCTGGCGAACCGACCCCAAGCAATCCGGCGGCGCCGGGTGTATGGGCGACATCGGCACGCACGCCGAGAACCTCTCCGAGTACATAACAGGACTAAAAATTACACACATCTGCGCGGACCTGACGATTTTCGTCAAGGGCAGACCGCTGGATGACGATGGCAACTGCCTGCTGCGATTCAACAATGGCGCAAAGGGAATTCTGCACGCCAGCCAGATTTCCATCGGCGAAGAGAACAACCTTGCTATATGGGTTTATGGCGAAAAGAAGAGTCTGGAGTGGCATCAGGAGCATCCCAACTACCTGTATGTGAAGGAGCCGGATGGTCCACTGCAGGTCTGGCGTCGTGGGAATGGTTATGTTGGCGCTAAGAGTCCGGCAGCGGCCCGCGCTACACGCCTGCCGTCTGGCCACCCCGAGGCCTTCATTGAGGCCTTTGCCAACATTTACTGTAACTTTGCTGATACTCTGCGAGCACATCTGGAAGGGACAAAACCCGACCCCATCGTAACGGACTTTCCGAACGTTGATGATGGTCTGCGAGGAATGCTGTTCATAGAGACCGTTTTGGCCAGCACCAAGAGCAAGCAAAAGTGGACGCCATTCAAAAAATAAGCGTTTAGCGTAGGGCGTGCAGCGGATAGTAACTGAACGCTAAACGCTATCCGCTACATGCTATTGCTTATGGAGAGTTATCAATGACACAAAAAAAGATTGGCCGACGTCGGTTTCTGAAAAAATCAATCGGGACTGCCGTGGGGACGGTAGTTTTCCCGTATATTGTCGCCTCGTCAGCTTTGGGTAAAGAGGGCAGCGTTGCTGCGAGTGAGCGTATTGTGATGGGCTGTATCGGTGTGGGCGGCCAGGGCACCGGCAATATGCAGGCATTTTTAGGACACAAGGATGTGCAGGTCGTCGCTGTTTGTGATGTAGTCAAAGAGCGCCGTCAGAAAGCCAAAGATGTTGTTGACCGGCACTATGGCAGTAAGGACTGTGCCGCCTATAATGATTTTCGTGATGTGCTCGCCCGCAAGGACATCAATGCGGTCTCCATTGTCACGCAGGACCACTGGCATGCGGTAATCGCCGTTGCCTCTGCACGTGCCGGCAAGGATATGTATTGTGAAAAACCGCTGGGTGTCTCTGTGGTCGAAGGCAAGGCAATCCGTGATGCGGTGCGAAGGTATGGCCGGGTCTTCCAGACAGGGACCCAGCAGCGGTCAGACCAGAAGTTTCGTTTCGCCTGTGAACTGGCAATAAATGGATATCTCGGTAAAATCCATACGGTTAAGGTCGGCGCACCGGGGCCTGAGTATAAACGGACATATCTCAAACCTCCAACCGAGGAACAAATTCCGCCGGGGCTTGATTATGATATGTATATCGGACCGGCCCCTATGAAACCTTACAACGGCGGCCGATGGGCCTGGCCCGACTGGTACCTGATAGGCGACTACAGCGTGGGCTTTATTGTCAACTGGGGCGTCCACCACTTAGACATTGCCAACTGGGGCTGCCCTGCCATCACCAGCGAACCGGTCGAGTTCGAGTGCAAGGGCAGCTATCGCAACGATGGCCTTACCGACAATATCAACGATTGGCAGGGTGAGTTCAACTACAATAGCGGTCTGCGAATGACTTACTCGGATACCGGCAACCCAAATAAGATTGGCTGCACCTTCGAGGGCGACAAGGGCTGGGTATATGTTGACCGCGCGGGAATCTGGGCGGAGCCGGCGTCGCTGTTGCGGGTAAAAATCAAGCCGAATGAGACCCGCCTCTACGAGTCTGCTAACCATCACGGCGATTTTCTGCAATGCGTCCGAACCCGCCGCGACCCTGTATCGCCGGTTGAGGCCGGCCACAAGGCCTCCTATCTGGGCCTGATTGCAGAAATTGCGGTCCGGCTGAAACGCAAGCTCAAATGGGACCCGGCTGCGGAGCAGTTTATCAATGATGACGAAGCCAATCGGATGCTGGCCCGGCCAATGCGCGCCCCGTGGCGTTTGTAAGGTGCGGTTTAACAGCCGAAGAGAATATACGGCAGAATAATCAGCGTAAATTGTCAGGAGCACTAAAATGAAAAACCAACAAAATAATTTTTATCGGCAGCCCGGCAGAGTTTCTCCGAATGATTCCCTGGACCGTCGCATTTTTATCAAAACCGTAGTAGGTGCGGCAGCAATTGCAGGTATGCACAGAGCCGGTGTTTCTGCCCTTGCTCAGGAATCCGCCCCAACCCGTAAACAGGCAATTCTTAAGCTGAGCAGTCAGGAAGGCCGCATACCAGGTAAAAGCTTGGAGGAAAAGGTTGCCAAGCTGGAAAAATGGGGTGGGGTGGGTCTCGAAGTGGGCGGCGGCGGACTGGCCGGTCGAGTAAAAAGCATCAAGGACGCACTTAAAGGCACAAATGTTAAAATAAGCGCGATATGTGCCGGTTATGCGGGCGCCCCTATCTCCCACGACCCCGCCGAACGCGAAAAGGCGGTTAAGACCATCAAAGAAATCCTTGCAGCAGCAGGAGAGCTCGAATCAACAGGCCTGATAGTTGTTCCTGCGTTCAACAATCAGACGACTCTGGGAAACAAGGAAGGCCGCAAGATTCTGGTAGAGATGCTGCCGGACCTCGGCGAGCACGCCGTAAAGTGCGGCACGCGGGTCCTGATGGAGCCGCTCAATCGGGGCGAAGCTTTCTTCCTGAGGCAATTAGCAGATGCGGCGGCAATCTGCCGTGATGTAAATCATCCCGGCGTCTGCATGATGGGCGATTTCTATCACATGAATATCGAAGAAACAAGCGACTGCGGTGCGTTTCTGTCGGCAGGCAAATATCTCCATCACGTCCATTTAGCCAGCGCCGAACGAAATCTGCCCGGTCAGGATGAGAAAAGCTTTGTTGATGGTTTTCGTGGCCTGAAAATGATTGGCTACCAGGATTATTGCAGTCTCGAATGCGGCTGTAAGGGCGACCCGGAGGTCGAGATACCAAAGTCGTTCCGTTTCCTCGAAAAGCAGTGGGAGCAGGCAACTGTTTAGTCAGAAATCTATAGTGACATAGCAGAAAGGAGTTATTCATGAACAAGAAACCAAACAAAAAATCTGATGACGTTTCTCGCAGAGATTTCATTAAGGCATCAGCAGCTCTGGCGGCTATGGGGGTGGCGACCAGCCGCATCTTCGCGGCCGGCACGGAAAAAATCCGCGTGGCGCTGATAGGCTGCGGCGGCCGCGGCAGAGGTGCTTTGAGTGACTGCCTCGCTGCGGCAAAACACATCAACCTCAACGTTGAGGTCGTTGCGACAGCCGACTGGTTCAAAAGCAGAGCTGAGGAGGCCGGCAAGGATAAGGGTGTCCCGCCGGAACGATGCTTCAGCGGAGGTGACGCCTATAAAAAGCTCCTCGAGACCAACCCCGATGTCGTGTTGATAGCTACGCCGCCGAACTTCCGCCCGGTGCATTTTGAGGCGGCCATCAAAGCAGGCAAGCACGTCTTTATGGAAAAACCCGTTGCTGTTGACCCGCCTGGCGGGCGAAAGATTATCGAGGCAGGCGAACTGGCAAAGCAAAAAAAGCTGGCGGTTGTTGCCGGCACACAGCGCCGCCACCAGTCAAGCTACCGTAGAACCCAATATGCTGTGGAACGCGGAGCAATAGGTAAAATTGTTGGCGGCTGTGTATGGTGGTGCGGCGGAGCGCTCTGGTACAAGAAACAAGAACCGAACGAGAGCGACGCAGACTATATGGTGCGCAATTGGGTCAGCTTTTCCGAAATGTCGGGCGACCACATTGTTGAGCAGCACGTTCACAACCTCGATGTCGCCAACTGGTTTATTGGTCATCCGCCAATCCTGGCTATCGGCTATGGCGGGCGTGCCCGCCGCAAGACCGGCGACCAGTTTGATTTCTTCAGCATCGAGTATGATTATGAGGATGATGTTCACATTCACAGTATGTGCCGTCAGGTCAATGGCACATACGGCAGGGTCAGTGAACACTTCATTGGCACGAAAGGCTCGACGTGGGGCGACGGCAAGATGAAATCAAAAAAAACCATCGAGGCCCCCGACTTCCCCGAGCAGGGGGGACCTTACGTGCAGGAGCATATCGACCTGCTCAACAGCATCCTCAAGGGAGAGCCGCTTAATGAGGCCAAGAATGTTGCTGAGTCCACTCTTACTGCGATTATGGGCCGCATCTCCGCTTACACTGGTCAGGCGGTCAGGTGGTCAGAGATTACTGAGAACAAGGACTCTCAATGGTATAACCTGACTCTCAAGCCGACCGCTGGGGATTTCGAGAAGGATGGCGCGGTAAAAGCTCCGCCGGACGATGTAATTTCGGTGCCCGGCAAAGATTGAGAATCTGCATCCTGGAGATATTTGCTCTCAATAAAAAAGTCGCGCCGTTACAGGCGCGACTTTTTTTATCTGCCGGCTTGAATTTCTGGCAGTTAATTATTTTAGCTCAACCACTTCAGTAAATTTCACCAGGGCCTTTCCCGTCTGTGGATGTGCTTCGAGCGTTCCGACCAGGCCGACCTTATGGTCCATAAGTTTGCTCAAATCCATCGTTGCGGCCTGCCCGGTCGGTAAGGCATAACAAATGATTTTGTCCGATTCATCGGTTATCCGGTAGTGCTTTAATTGTGGCTCGGAGCCGAAAATGCTGGAGGTCTTAAGCTGCCCTATGACTGCAAATCTGCCCCGCTCTTCAAGTTTTGCCAGCCGTGTGGCACGGGCCTTATCAATCTTGTCCCGAGTCTGCTGCAACTGCTCATTCTGAAGCCCGACCTCCCTGGCCGAAACTTTAGCAAACTCAAAGCGCTCTATCTGCTTAATCGCAAATTCCGCATAGCGGGCAGCCTTGCCCGCCTCTTTGTTGGCAGCGATGTCGGCAAAGCCCTTCTTTATGCTTGCGTAGTTTTGCTGTTCTATCGGCTTAACTCGCTCCGCTTGGAGCTGCTTTTCCAGAGTGTAATAAACCTTGAGCTTTTCATCTTCAACAGAACCCTTTAACGGAATAACCACAGTAGTCTCGTTGGGTTCGACCTTCGACCGGGTAACTTCCGGAATTTTTCCGGCAGGAGCCAGCGGCCTTGTGTATTCGGTGCCTACCCACAGATAGGCGCCAGCCGGCGGGGCTATTTTATAATAGTTTTCCTTCTCTTCGCCCAGCAGCTTGACTTTATCGCCCTTATTGAGCTTTAACTGCAAAGTCGTAGAATGTATAGACCTGACATAATCTGAGCCGGCATAGACCCTGACATTATCACCGGTAACAGTCCCTATACCTGGATTATTTGGGTCGATGCTGACATACTGGGTTGAAATCCAGGAAAAACTGCCGGCCGGCGGGACAATGCGAGACCAGCTAAACTGGGTGCTGACTACCTCTACTTTGTCGCTTCTTCTGAGCTTGCCGCAGTTATAATAGTTCGTCCCCGGGCCGGAGCGAATATAGACATCGTCACCGGTTATCTGGGCAACATAAGGAAAGGACAGCTTGCTCACCACATTTACGTCGTTGGGCGAAGCGGGTTTTTCAGGTATTGGAGCAGCTTCCTGTGCAAAACCGCACGATGCCACGATTGCTAAAATAGCAACAATGATACGATTGAGATGAGATTGCATTTTTTTGCCTCCTAAAAAGAGGTTCTTATCCTGAAAGTTCAAAGACCCCCCGAACGACTCTGTCGGGGGCTGAACGACTTTTTGTTTTCTGAAATTAACAGCCATATAAGTAATTGTCAACTTTTTTATTATGACAAAATGGTCATCACAGCCAGCTATAAAAAACTCGAAACCGGCGGATATTTGTTCTGTTTGCTCTGAAATTTCTGCTGTAAATAGAATGGAAAAGACTGCGGATTATTTAGTAAGACTATTTGCTGCGGCTGCTTGCCTTTTTATTCGGCAGCAAAACCAAGATATGCGAAAATTTTATTCCAGTTGATTTATTTTCTTATAAACCCTCCACAGTATCTCGCGGGATTTCGGATCTTTCATCATATCTTGTGCTACCTTAAGATTTTCTCTCTTCGTAGCGTCAGTTTCCTTCTCGACCACATCTTCAAACAGAATGTCAGTTTCTCGAAGCCCTTTTATACTCACGATAATCTTGATACATTCTTCACGCAAGGCGCTATTGCCTCCTGATTTTATGACCCCGACCAACACCGGGACTGATGGCAAACCGATCTCGACCAACGCACATCCTGCAGGACTAAACATCCTTAACTCCCAAATCGTCTGCCGTTGTCCGGGTTTAGGGACTAGCCACTCAGCCAATTCTGTCACTGCCTCCTTTGCGCGAAGCTTGCCCAGGAGAAAAATAGCTATGTTACGGGAGGTAACGGAGCTATAGAACTCTTCCCCCTCCTTGACCGGACTATTTACTACCGACAGTAAGTATCCTATCGTCTGTCTCCGCCTATCGACCACCATCTGCTGAGCGGACGCTCTCTCTTTCTCATTGTCTGACGTGATAAGGGTTCTCCAGTCTTGTGCCTTTTCCCCATCAGACGATTTTTGGGGTTTACAATTTAGTAACAAAAGTAAACTTGAAATAATCATTATAAAAATATAAATGTTAATTTTTTCCTTTCTCATTTTATTTCTCCTGATTAATTTTCAGACCATGAATCTGCAAAACCACTTAGGGTGCCGACAACAACCTCATTCATTTTCGAAGTTTCTTCAATCCATCCGATTGCAGCATCCTCAAATCTGATGTGCATGATCATCCGCCATTCCCTATATTGAGAGCAAACGAACCAATTGTTTCCAATCTTTACTTCAACCCATTCACGAAACTTGCCCTTCTGAGTATACCTATAGTCTGCTGTATATGGTAGTAGCAGATAGCCGGGTCCGTCGATAACAAATATTTTCTTGCGGTCAGGACATTGTGTCAAGTCTTCGTCATCGTTGGCAGAATCATCATCGTCGCCCAATCAGTTTTTCGAGCTTGCTGATAAAGCTGTCAGTCCCCAGAGGCCTTCCCGTGTGTGTCCTCAGCCGAATCGTGTTTATCTCCATCTCATCCAATCCCGCAGCAAGCTCATCACGCCATTGTTTAGCCGAAATCATATTATTCCATTTTGACAAATTAACCAGCGGCGACTCCACATCTTCGCCCGTATGGGCCGCGGCACTCGACCATTCATACCGCCACGGAATAATGGGGACAGCGGGTACCCCTACCGATAATACTAATCGCCAACAAGCAACTATGCCGCTGTAATCTCTCAACTATAGCCCTATCCTGTTAACTATTTTCATATTATTGTTACACACGTGTTTTACAGGTCCCTTCAATTGTAGTGGGACCGGATAACAAATCAATAAAACTTGCATTTTGCCGTTAGTATGCTAACAATAGATATAAAGCGCAAACGGCACTCGTTTGAGCAATTATAATGTTAATGGGTGCCAGGGAAGGGAAACAAATGGTGAACAAAAGGATTGAGCTGGAAAGATACATTCGCAGCATCCCCAATTGGCCGAAGAAAGGGATACTATTTCGTGACATCACGCCATTATTGGCTGACCCTCAAGCGTTCGCAGCAGCGGTAGATGCTTTATGCGAGGGTTTTAGAGACATCGGCGTCGAATACGTTGCTGCCGTGGAGGCAAGAGGGTTTATATTCGGGGCAGCAGTTGCAAAAACGCTCGGGGTCGGCTTTGTGCCTATTCGCAAGAAAGGCAAGCTCCCCTTTAAGACCGAAAGCGTCAGCTATGATTTAGAGTACGGCACCGACACATTACAAGTCCATCGTGATGCGATAAGAAAGAAGGCGAAGGTCTTGATGGTTGACGATTTGCTGGCGACCGGCGGGACAATGGCGGCGGCCTGTAAGCTCATCGAGAAAATAGCCGGACAAATCGCAGGGATAGCATTTCTAATCGAGCTTAAGGAATTAGCCGGCCGAGATAAACTCCGCGGATATAACATTAACTCCGTTGTATCTTATTGACCTCTTTCCGCACAGTTCTGTGTAAAGAAAGATTATGACACGGAGGCACAGGGCTGGAAATTTCCGCTAAAAACAAAAGGGTTCAGGCGCTACCCTGAACCTCTTTTGTTCAAGCAGAATGCAAACCGATTCAGGCACAATCGGTTTATTTTCTTCGTCGTGCTACTAAAACTAAAGCGCCCAGACCAAGCATTGCCAGCGTAGCCGGCTCTGGGATGCAGATGGTCTCAGCGACCACAGAATCTATGCTGCTGCCGGTACCGCTGAAACCTAAGCAGATAATTTCGGACCGTGGATTTGGCTCAAGACGCCAGCCGATGGTTAACTCTCTCCAGAAATTATCCTTACTGGTTACGGTTTGACCGAGGTAAATTACTTTTTCACCTGCTGGTATTGGTGTTACTGTAGCTATGTCTAAATTTCCCTCATAGATTACTGTTATCCAGATTTCCTTATACACATCAGGGATTCTTCGGTTTGGAATTTCCAGGATAAGGTCGAGAAATTCTGCGTGCCACACACCAGTGTGTCCGTCATAGGTTTTGTACCAGCCGAAAGCGTAGTCGGGTTCGCCTAATAGTTTGGCCGTGGGCGTCCCGTAAGAGTTTGCGACGACTTCTGGCAAGGCGGGGTTGTCGCTGTCGTCAAAGGTCCACTCTTGATAGGTGGTTGGTGGCTGCCCGAATGGGTCGGTCCTCCAGACCGGTACTGCCGATGCCACAGTAACAACGATGATGCTAATTGAGCAACTCAGAAAAACGCTTGATGATTTCATCATTTATGGTCCTCCTTTACCAATAATCTAACACCACTCCGTTATGTTAATTAATGCCCGTAAACTTCGAGCACAGAAACGCTCCACCCTCACCCCAATTTGACCTTTTCTGGCCTGTCGGCTTATCGCAACAATCAGGCCTGAAAATTTTCATCACTTCTTATATGAGAATGATAGTTTCTTTTCGGAACAAAAGTCAAGAGTTTTTTTCAGTATTTTGTGGTGAAAATCTCTTTGCCGGTGATATTTTTTCGTAACTATTGCGACACCAAGAAGTTATATTTGGCAAAAATTCATGTTTTTACCTGAAAATCCGATAAAAACCCCTTTTCTGATATTCTGATGGAGGCATCTTGACCTGGACCATAGACCGGCTGAATCACAGTGGTATTTTTCTTGCAAGGGCGATACGGTCATTATTGTTGAAGTCTTTTTCGATTTTGATTTCATCAAAAACGCCCGTTCGTTCAAGCAGCTGCCTGATTGCCTGTCCTTGTGCGTAACCTATTTCCAGCATCAATGTGGCATCCGGCTTCAGAAAGGAGTCGGCACTTTCAATAATCCTGCGGTGAATATCCATCCCATCGGTTCCTGCAAACAGGGACAATTTTGGTTCGTAGTCTTTTACATTTTTGGCAAGTGCCTCAAACTCCGATGCGCTTACGTAAGGAGGATTGCAAACTATCAGGTCAAATTTTTCCGTGTCTATTTGGGGGACGAGGGGCTCAAATAAATCGCCTGCAAGCAGCGTGATTCGATTCTCAAGCCGATGCTTTTTTATATTCGTGGCGGCAACCTTCAGAGCGGCGTCGGATATGTCTGTTGCAATTATCCGGGCATTGAGGAAATTTTTAGCGATTGCAACGGCGATACAACCGCTGCCGGTGCACAGGTCACAGACAAATGCAGTGCCCCCGTTAGAAACTCCCCCTTTTTGTATCATATTGCCTGTTGTAAAGTTTCCAACGGGGCGGGTCCGCAGAAATTCAATCGCACGCTCCACGAGTAATTCCGTCTCAGGCCGGGGAATCATACAATCAGCCGTAACGTCAATTTCCAGAGAATAAAATTCGGTTTTGCCGATAAGGTATGCAACAGGTTCATTCTGGCCGGCCCGTTTTACCAGCTCGTGCAGTTGGTCCAGTTGATGAGTGGTGACAGGTTTGTTGAATTGAGTATATAACTCTATTCGCTTCATTGCCAAAACGTGGCTAAGCAGCATTTCCGCGTTCAGGCGAGGCAGGTCGATACCTTTTTCGGTAAAGTATTCGATAATCCAGATTAAGAGCTTTTGTATCGTCCAGTTTTGCATTGCCAGATTATAGATGGAGCAAAGAAAAGTGAAAGCCAAAAAGAGCTTAGAGAACTGCTGGGTTTGTTTGGGTTTGTTTTCACCGTGTCTGCAAAATCGTTCCATTTCATAATACTTTGTGAGACTAAAGCTTATGTTCATTTGAGCATTTAGCAAATTGGCTTTGTTTTGAATAATAGTTCATAGTTCGTTGTTCGTAGTTCGTAGTTCGTAGTTCATAGTTCATTGTTCGTAGGTCATTGGTTAAATGGTTAAATGGCCTTTCAGAGCCGGCATTTAGTTTTTTGACGAGATTGAGCCGTTGAAGCTCGATGAGCGTTTTGTAAAGACTATGCTCTATTCGGCGTTCATACATCAAGAGACGTTCGAGCACCCTTGCATTTGAGAAGTCCTTTATGGCCAAACGGCCGAGAGCCAGAGCGGTGGCCGATTCGGAGGTGTCCTCGTGCAGCGGGTTCTGGCCTTTGAAAAACAGTGATTTTGTGAGTTTGGCCAAGGGGGCTGGGGGGTATTATCTGCGTTCATAGCGTCAACGGCCTGGTTCTGGATGCTACAGATGCGTTTTAGACGCCAGGAGAGAGAGACAATTCGCTCGGCAAGCATAGATTCCATAGGGCTGGCGGGGTCCAACTCGGCGAGTACCTGGTCGTGATATTGGTCGAAGTCGGCCTGGCTTTCTGAGCTGATTACGTCCTGACGGGCTGAAAAGCCGTGTTTTACGGCATTTTGTGAGACGGAGGCCTTTCCTTCGCTGGTGCGTGGGCCTGTCGATTTTTGGGCGTTACGGCGGTTGGCGAGGATTTGAACTTCTGTGACCATGAGAGAACCTCCAAGGATGCCAATATAAATTCGAAATCCGAATATCGAAATCCGAAACAATCTCGAAATCCAAATGACACAAATTCAAAACAAATTGAACATTAACAAATGACT
>Ga0315285_10005225_pt1 | contig 13418 bp, 17 predicted proteins | sample YL17G09_36_MG_FD_203698 | JGI IMG/M metagenome (GOLD analysis project Ga0315285, IMG submission 203698) | Sediment microbial communities from Yellowstone Lake, YNP, Wyoming, USA - YL17G09_36 | ecosystem: Environmental > Aquatic > Freshwater > Lake > Sediment | place: USA: Wyoming | collected... | reverse complement strand
GATACTCTTGGATAGTTATTTTTTTAATAATCCTGAAAGGCTTCCTTTTAAGGTGATATATGAAGAAAAAGATCTAATCTTTAAGGAAGCTCAAGCGAAGCATGAGTATTTGAGACTCATGAATCGACGACAGAGGATTAAACTTATAACGACTGGAAAATGGGCAAAAGGGGGCCCGTGGAAAGAATATCTGAAGAAGTTTCCGGAAATTGACGCAACAAATGACTTGACTTTGACGTATTAATTGATTATTATTCTTATAAGGCCACTAAGTTCTTAAAACACAAGCATTTACGGTGTAATAGTAGATAAGTCTTTTATCTTGGAGTACTTACGATAAAACTTGACCAGGAATATCGGCCAGTAACTTTTGATGACATGATCGGGCAAGAGCCCGTGGTCAGGGTCTTAAAAGCCTCTATCATTAAGAATAAGATATCATCGGCATACCTATTTACCGGGCCTTCTGGAGTAGGAAAAACGACTTCTGTTCGTATTTTTGCCAAGGCTATTCTCTGCGATCATCCGGTTCAGGGTAATCCTTGTGGAATCTGCGAGTCATGTGTTCTGTTCCAAAAGGATCAGCATTTTGGTTATAAGGAGCTTGACTCTGCTTCAGTGGGTGGAAAAGAGGACATGATTAAACTTCGAGGAGAGTCGTCTTTTGTATCACTCTCCAAGAAGAAGATTATTGCTCTTGATGAATGCCATGACATTAGCAGGCAGGGGCAAGACTCTCTGCTTGAACAAACCGAAAGATGCCCGGAGCATCTGGTTTATCTCTTCTCCACAACAGATCCCGATAAATTAAATAGAACCCTCCGAAATCGTTGCACCGAACTCCAGTTTTCAAAAGTAGATCCCATCTTAATAGCTCAGAAATTAAAATTCATTTGTCAAGCAGAGAAATTTGAATTTCAGGAAGATGCTCTTCAAATACTCGCTCAGAGATCTCAGGGGCATGTCCGGAATGCTGTAAAGCTTCTTGAAGAGGTGACCTACCTGGGAACTGTGTCAGTGGAAAATGTCAATTCAATCTCCACCGACTATGATGAGCAAATATTCCTGATACTTTCAAATCTTGGTTCCGATCTTAAAAAAGTCATAGAGATATACCAGCAGATATCTTCATCTTTGCCGGTCATGGAATTTTATAATCTGATTCTGCAGATGGTTAATGATGCCGCAAAATTGGTTTGTGGCTATGATGACTTTCCTGCAAAAAGAAAAGAATTGCTTTCGAAACTTAAAGACATTCATGGGTTCAGTTTACTGGAATTTTTAAATTATCTCGTGACTCGGGATAAATATGTGGATAAAATAGGTATTCAGAGTGACCTAATAGTTTTACACTATAAATTTAACGCGAATAGCTTCGTTCCAAAAACGACACAAAACAGTCCCCCTGTTATTCAATATACTCCTCCAAAAAGTACAAGTACCACTTCAGCTCCTTCCTCAACGTTCACTCAGCTATCTAAAGTAGATACTGAGGAGAAGGCAAAGATCCTTCGAGAGCAGAGGAAAAAACAAAAATCGGAGCAAAAACAAGTATCAGAAATATCGGATGTGTGGCCTCTACCAAAAAATGAGAGATCCGGGGAAAAAAGTAGTACGGAAGATGAAGTTTTATCTCCTCAGGAATTTTCTCAAAGATTGGTGGGAGGACGGGGTGGCAACTTCTGATCAGTGGTACATTATTGAGTTAAATGATTCTATTGAAGGGCTCGCATATCGAGACATCGAAGCAGCTATTCTCACTACTTTTGGGGATGTTGATTATTTCATCCCAATACATAATGAGAAAATGGGATCGTATACTAGTACCAGTACCCTTATGGAAGGTTACGCTTTTATAAAAGATGGCGAGGGTATTCGGGAGAATATGCAGAATCTCAGGGAGAGTAAGATATTCTCAAAAGTTTTGGTTCAATCCGGAAAGTATCAGACGATATCATCTACGGAAATTCGCAGTCTGAAAGCTAAGCTTAAAAATTCTCTAAAAAGAAAATTCTCGGAAGGTACGAAAGTTAAAATTCTGGAAGGAATTTTCAAGAATTTAGTCGGAGAAGTCATCGGTGTTGAAGACGATGGCAAAAGGATTATGGTTAAGATAAAGAGGATATCTAGGGAAATGATAGCCCCTATTCCAGCAACCTTACTTGAAGCGGTAGATTAAAACTATGGACCATCTCATTATTGACGGTTTCAACTTGGCTTATCGATCTCATTACGGCCATTTTACATCCCAGACGAGCTTGGGGATATTATCAGGTTGTGTCTATGGTTTTTTAGTTAGTCTTCGCTCAGTAAAGAATAAATTCCCCTGGTGCCATGTGACGGTCGCTTGGGATACGGATTCAACACGAAAAAGAATTGTTTATGCAGAATATAAAGCTGAAAGAACCAGGCCCTCGGGCATATCGGAGCAGATACAAGATCTCAAAACTATGTTTACTCTTTTGAATGTCTCCCAAGTGGAATATGCCGGGGAAGAGGCTGACGACGTTATTGGTTCTTTGGTTACTCGTTATCTAGACGGGACTAACAAAATTTATATCTACACTTCTGATAAGGATATGTTACAGTTGGTCAAGGATGGAAAAGTCGTTGTTATTTCCCCTAAGACCGGCAAGTGCTATGATGAGGAGGCGGTCAAGGCCGAATGGGGAGTTAGTCCTGGTAATCTGCCAAAGTTCCTGTGCCTGAGGGGGGATAAAGTGGATAATGTCCCTGGAGTCCCTTATTTAAAATCTTCTGTTATAGCCCATCTCTCCGAGAAATATAAGGATCTGCAAGAAATATATACCCATCTTCCTGAGGAGCAATTGACAGATTTCCAGAGGCAATCTTTGATAGCTTTTCAGGGGCAATCCGTTGTGAATCAAGAGCTCATAAACCTTCGAGGCGATTTGGAATTGAATATACAAACGGGGACGGCAAATCCTGAGGCCTTTGCCCTTTGCCTGAACAAGTATGAGATAAAATCCATAAAACCAGATATCTATCCGAATGTTTTCTCAGAAAGCTCATCATTCAATAGGCGACAAGCGCCTGTTGTTCAATCCTACTCTTTATTTGAGGAGTAATATGAAAAATTCTTCGTTTTTAAAGCCCATGGATTATACAGAGATGGATGCTCGGTTTTCAAATGAGCATGCCATAAAGTACAATGAATTTATGGACTTTTCCATTACATATGATGAAATCCGGCCTTTTATATGTAGACTCCCAGACCGGGAAATAGATCTCATCGAATTGTACTATAATGAGCACAAGAATCAGAAAGATATAGCAAAAATGTTTGGTGTGACACAGGGAGCAGTATCTAGTCGGCTGTCCAGGGCTAAGAAAAGGCTTAGGTTTCTTCGCGACCTGCCAAAGATCTCTGACGGGGATATTGATACGCGCCTTGGGGGAATGTTTGAAGCTATGGAGTTAGAAATAATAAAAAACATGATGAAAACTACCTGTCAGAGTAAGACGGCAGAGCTTATTAACATAAAGTACTCTTTAAAAAATGAGAAGAAGGTGATGACTCAGGTCAAGGTTAGACACAGATTTGAAAAATGCCTTCTTAAATTGAAGGAAGAAATGAAGGCACATCCCGATTTGAGGAAATATCATCATTTGTTAGAGTATATAAAGAAGAATTTATATCTTTTACACGAAGTGAAGTTGCCCCATTTTGACAGGGCTAGTCATGCCATTTTTTCGATGCATACGTGAGATATGTCTCAAGTATTTTTTGGAAGTTTTGCTGTAGGGAAGAAATGTACTGAAGAAAGGGTGCACACTGGGGATAGTGAAAGCATTACCTACGATGTCCCTTTTCTTGATTTGCGAGAAACTTCTCCAAACCATATACTGACAATTACGGGGCTACGAAATTTTAGTAGTAACCAAGAAGCAATTGAATCAGGGCTTAGCGAGGGGGTTGTGTACCGTAACGGAGATCAGCTCTGTATAGCTCATGAAAGAATATAAGTATGGTAGAGTGCTTCCTATCAGGTAAAAAGGCACGGGCTCCTATAGTACAGGGGGTCACCGGGCCTATGGGTTGGTATGCTGGTACTACAGGTATATCGCTTGCCGGATATACCGGAGGCTTCGATATGGCCACTGGCCATGGATATACCGGCTATACCGGATATATCGGTACTGCGGGCTATACTGGTACTGCGGGTTATACCGGAGTATCCGGGAGTACTGGGATTCGGGGATGGCATATTGATCAGGGGTCTTCAAATTTTTTTAATGCCTCCTGGGTATCAGATCCTGCAAGTCCTACGGCGTTTCTTCCTTCCTCTTTTTCAGTTGGGGGGTCAGCCTCTTTTATTCAAGTAGATGTTAGAGGTGCTGGTCCTGAGGCATTTTTAGCCGGGACAAGGGCTCGTGTTGGGCAACCCCTTCTTCAGAGACTTACTGATTTTCTCAGACGGAACTTTCCCAGAGCAGCAGGGCTATAAGAGCCAGTAAGTTTCAATGGCCAAAGCTGTCATTGAAAAAAGATAGTAAGTCCATGAAAGAATCAAATAGATCTTCCCAGTCTTTAGTATAACTTGGACGATTATCCATATATTTTTCGTTTTTTATGATTTCTTTTTTAGCCTTGAGCCAGTCAGCTTTAGTAGGGTCATTGAGAGTTTTTTCTAATGTATCGTAAAGCTGTATAAAATCCTTGTTTGGATAATGAGTTTCTTTTTTTGCTTCATCAATCCATTTTTTAAATTTTGATAATCCTTTGGAAAAATCTTTTTTAGCTTTTTCCAAAGAATTGGTTTCGGCTCTTTTTTCTAGCCTATCGCTGACTTGATCAATAGCCAAAGCGATTCGAGGATCAACTTGTTCCAACTCTGAAGCAATGATATCCAGGCGTTCTGTAATGGAGATTGTTTTAGCAATTCTGTCTGTTAGGCGAGTGCGCGGCATAATAAATCCTTTCTATTAAAATGAATAATTGAAGGAGTATTTAAAGATTATTATGCAATAAATTTTTCTTGACATCAGCTCACTATTAAGTGTATATTGGTATCATAACCGAGTATGCAGGTTCAAGAGCATACACAGGTGGGCCGCTGATCGAGATGCCCAAAAATCGGAGAACCTTTAAAAGGTCTCCAAAACCACGAAAGGGGCCTCATTATGGCTCATTATCCATCTTACTCAGATCGGATTTCCAAAGCTTCGGAAATCCTCAATGTCCCTTCCACCACAGTTTTAGAGATTCTCAAAAAGGAAGGTCTTGAAGACACGCCGTCTGGAATTTCATTACTACATGCTTCCACGACGACAGTCGATGACCTGATAGAGATTCTCCAGGCGGGTATTCCGGAGGCCAAGAAGCTTCAGATTAAAGCTGCCGCTTCAACGCTAAAAGGAGATGACCCTCTCCAAAAGAACCCCGAGCCCCGGGTAGTGAATGCGGTCTCGGCAGACCAGCTTGCTCAACCGCTTTTGGAATTCCTGAAAAATTCTAAACCAATCCAGCAATGGAGTGATAAGGAATTGCTCGAAAGGTATGCAGAAAAGCGTGAGTACGAAATTGAGCAGGAACTGCAGCAACGTTCAAAGAACCAATCTTTTATCGTTTTATTGGCCGGTAAACATGAGCCCGGTAAAGAGGCCATAGATATCGAGGCCAGTCTGGAACTTCTAAAGTCAGCTCGAAAACGAACCAATCCGACCATGATATCTCACCCTAACAGTGGTATGATAGTCCAAGTATATCGGATCACAGAGCTTAATCTTCAAGACAGGATTATGGAAATATGTCCTATCTGTGGTCAATCTCTGTATAAGGGTTATTGTGAGAAGTGCCAGGTCAATTTTGCCAGTGTGGGTGACGATGAAAGGGCTTATGTCAAACTGGTGAGCGGTTCTGATAACTTTAATGCGGGAAGTTTTTCGGATCGAAAACAGGTGATTGCCAGTGCCAGTAAAGGTTTGGACGATTTGAAGATAACCTGGCCCGGTCTCGCCAAGAAGTTTGATGAGCTGAAGCTCACCGGAGATCTTCCTAAGCTCCGGATTGTGGCAAATCGACCGAGTTCGACCGTTGCAGACCCGTTCTTTCAGGACGGTAACAGGGCTTTCGGTAACCGTAAATTCTAATTTACTCAAAAGAGGGGAAGGAAAACCTTCCCCTTTAAACGGAGAAAAAGGACATGGAAAATGTCATGAAATATAAGGGCTTTTGTGCTCGGATCATGGAAGCTGAACGTCTTATTGGGGAATCTGTTCATTCTCTTCCTCCTGGTACGGCTTTGCCGGTGTATCCCGTTGATGCCTTTTTAAATGCACCTGAAAATTGGATAAAGACTGGAGGATTTGTAGTGCCTGTCGGGCCCAATAAAGGCCTATGGTTTGATTGGACAATGAATTCTAGAATGAATACGGCTATTATACCCACGGTGAAGGGATGTAATCCCATTACTGGATTGCAGAGTTCTGGATTCCATCTTGAGAGATATGAAATGAAATGTCCCAAGCATGGTTGTGACTTTTTGTCTGAAAGATTTTGTCCCGAGTGTAATTATAAATGGCCCCCTCAAAATTATGTCTCTTATCCTAATACTCTATGGTGGGATACATGGTCTATAAATGGGGTTGAGGGCAGGCAGTTCTTCTTCTCGGGGGATGAGCTCCGGGACATAGCCACTCATCTTATAGGGGAGAATACGGTGCCCGCATTTGGATTCGCTTTTTTTGCTCCTAAAGAGCCCAGGATTGAGCAGATGGGAGCATTACGGGGTGAGGCCTGTTGTGGTTCGATCGGAGCTCCCCTTGGTCTTAGTCCCCTCTATGAATTCAACCAGTCACAGCATATGTATTTGTCGAGCAGTGCTGGGTTTATGTCATCACCACCCATGAGTTTGACGGGTACATCTTATCCTCAGGTTTCCGTCTCTTATTGTTGCTCTTCCAACATACTCGATGGGGTTAAGACAATCAGTGCTCTTAGTGGGACTAAGATGAGTAAGAGGAGTTTCTCAAAAACACTGGAACAGCCAAAAAATGCTCAATCTCTACGTCAGCAGAAAGATTATATTCCCATTTCTGACGACGGTATGGACGAGAGCCTTTATCTGTCTGAAAGGTCAGTAGAGCCGTCTAAACCAGTGAAAGAAGTAAGCATCGGCGCGGGAGCAAAAATTTGCCAAAATTTAAACCTGGATGTTTATCCGTTAGATTCGTGGCACGATACTCCGGACGCAGTCATGACTATTTATTTCGTCTTTCAGGAAAAGTTTGAGGAACTCAAGGCTGGTGGCCTGCGGGATCTTGAGGGCGTGAAAAACGGGATGTTACAGGGATTACCTGTAGGTTAAAAATAAAAAGCCTGGGATTATCCAGGCTTTTTATTTATATTTTAATACATTATAATGTATAAAGAGGGCTGATGAAAAGAACTCAGATTTATTTTACGGAAGAAGAGCATAGATTTTTGAAGAAAAAAGCATACGAGCAAAATGTCTCAATGGCAGAAGTTATAAGACAAATGGTAGAGAAATCCATAAAGGAAGAAAAAGATGCCGGATCAAGAAACTGATTTTTATGTCTATGCATATGTAGACCCCAAAAAACGGGGCATTTTTAAATATGACGACTATGAATTTGATTATGAACCTTTTTATATTGGTAAGGGTAGAAATGATAGATATAAACAGCATTTAAGTAGTTGTTATAAACTGGCTAATAGATCGTATAACAGTTATTTTTATAGAAAAATAAGAAAAATAAAAAAAGAGTATAATAAAAATCCGGAGATAATATTTCTTAAAAAAGGGGTGACGGAAAAAGAGGCTTTTGATCTTGAAATAAATTTAATACAATTGATAGGAAGAAAAGACATAAAGAAGGGATCTTTATGCAATTTAACAGATGGCGGCGAAGGCATCTCAAATCCCCCAGAAAGTGTAAGAATTAAAAAGAGGGACAGGTTTAAAGAATTATGGAGAGATTCTGTATACAGAAATAAAATGGTAGAGATTTCAAAAAATAAAAAAATTTCTGAGGGGCATAGAAAAAAGATGCTTGAGGGTTTAAGAAGAACAGATCAATCCTGTTCAGAGGAAACAAAAAGAAAAATAGCTGTGGCTAATAGAGGGCATAGTGTTTCCGAAGAGTGTAAAAAGAAATTGAGTCAAAGGTTTAAAGGACGAATAATATCTGAAGAAGTCAGAAGAAAAATAAGCAACTCTTTAAGGGGTAGAAAATTAAGTGAGGAAACAAAAAGAAAATTGAGCATAGCATCTCGAAGTCGGATAGTTACAGAAGAAACAAGGGAAAGAATGAGCGTTGCTTCTACAGGCCGTAAGCATTCTATAGAGGCAAAGAAAAAAATGAGCCTGTCTAAAAGTGGCCGATGTTTGTCTGAGGAACAGAAGATAATGATAAGTAATCGGCATCGTGGAGAGAAAAAGTCTGAAGAGACTCGCCTAAAAATGAAAATTTCAGCTATGGCCCGTTGGAGGGCACTTAAAGAATCATCAGGTAAAAAATAGGGCTCAAGGTGGTATGAAACCTAGAAGGGCTCAAGGTGGTATGAAACCTAGAAGGGGTCAAAAATGGCATGCTTGAAGGTCTTCCTGTAGGATAATAGTTTTTTCTTCCGTTTTGTGAAAGGACAGGATCAAAACCTGTCCTTTTTTATTTCCCCCCATACACTTACGTCATATTGATAATCTACTAATATAGAGCATTTCATAATATTAATGCTCAAAGGGGTTCGCTGTGCCCGATAAACGGTCAGACTATGCATTTCATCCGCCTTCTGGAAGTTCTCTGCCGGGAAAAGTGGATGCCAACCCCTATATGAACTATCCTCCGGATGATCTAAGGTCCCTCTTGGAGACTGAGAAGGATGCTGAAGAGTTGAAGAAGATTGAAAGTGCCCTGACTCAATGGGAACGGCAATATAATGATCAGGGCTATTTATGGAAAAAGGTAGCTAATCAATTGAGATTTGTGGCACAAAGGATAGCAGAAATTGTTGGCCCCTCTCAGAATATCCCTTATTATCAAGATTCTGAGGTCCCTGAGGGTTTTGAGGGGATCATGGAAGGTGATCGCGGCCAGCATGACCAGGATGATACGGTCAGATTTGATTATTCGAGGCAGGGAGAACGGCCTGTTAGGGACATAGACACCGGTAAAGGAGACTTTTCAACCCCTAAGGATCCTATAATGACCGATGTTAAACCAAAGGGTGACGGATCAGATCCCGATGGACTTGAAGTAATGTTTCCGCCAACTGGTGGTGATATAGAAGGATGGCCTGAGGGTATTTAAATAAAAAATAAAAAAGGGGTTATGAATGGCAACGCACAAGTCAGAGAGCGAAGACGTGGTTGAAAAATGGGGCATGTGTGACCAGAGATATTTACAGAGCAACGACTTTTGGAAATGGATGGTGGGAGTAATTGCGGGAAGTGTTGTAATTATGACCTCTATTGCATTTGCAGGAGGTCGGTGGGGCATGGAAATGGAGAAAAGAATTGAGCAGAGTGAGATTTCAAAAGCTGAGATACAGACAATGATCCGCAATACGGGTGCTATGATTCTCGACACGGATACGTTAAAAGATATGATTCGAAATTTGAAGTAAATTCTTTTTCAAGAGGTCTATATGGACAATATGGATGTTTTTTTCGAGGGGCTTATAAAGGAATCAGGGGATCTTAAAAATATGGAGGAAGTTGAAGTGAGTGGCGTTGATGCCTTTCTACTTCCGGATAAGATCAAAGTTGCCTCGTTAGGCGATCTTTCCGAGTTCTTTAGAATAGCCACGGATACTCTTGTTCATAAGGCCCAAAAGGATTTATGGCGGATCAGTGAGGATGCAAAAGGAAATGTTGTGATTGAGCGCCTTTTCAATCCCAAAACAGCAAAACCTATAAAGGTGTAACATACTATGAGGCAAAGACTTACGGATAATCCTGAGCGCATGAAGACGGCCGCGTCGAGTGCAGGTCGACGTGAAATCCCAGAGGACTACAAATACAAACCCGCCAAGGTGAAGCATTTGAAAAAAGTTCTCCATAATGTGAGCATCGCATTAGGGACTTTGACATCCTCTTTGAATGAGTTTTCCAGAGTTAAGGGCCCGGACATAAGTCCTGATGGAAGGTTAGGTGGAGTTGGGTATATCATGGCTCTTACTGATATCAAACAGACCATCAATTCCGCTGTTCATAATCTCGGAAATATTGCGGACTGCATAGCCGATGAGCTCACAAACCCACGATGGGGGGCATCAGAGGACAAGGAAGTGAAAGAGCTTATTGAGGAAAAGGATAAAGCGGTCGAAAAAATTGATGAAGTTTCAGATGATATCAATCCGGATGATCTTGTGACAAACGAAGAAGGCGAGCCGGAGGAAACAGAGCCGGAAAAAAAGTCAGAGCCTGAAGAGCCTATCCAAGTCGAGAAGGAAAAAGAGGCCAATACCATCTTGGCGTCGGCTGTAAAGAAATCATTAATAAATTTTTTTGAAATTTCAAAATAAGGAGCTCGTTATGCAGGACCTTCCTCAGGACATAATTGGAACCAATCCGCAGTATCCACCGATTGTTAATCATGACTGGCTGGCGGTTAATCCTCAGACATATGACAATTATCCCTCAGATAATGAGCGCCTTCGGATTGTCCCGAAGCTTGCCGATCTATGGGATCATAATCAGGATCATCAGAAGGGGATCAATCTGATTCCAAACCTGACTCTCCAGCATACGGCAATACAAGCGGAAACAGCCGACATCAATCCTATCATTCAGGAAGCTAAGAAGGCCATGATGGCCGGTATGAGTGGCAAGGAGCTCGCTTCTCATTTGAAGGCGAGGTTTGCTATGGACTATCTTGCAAAAGCCCGGGAGGCCATTGCTAAGCTTTCTGAAGAGCAGGGTCTGCTTGGTAATGTCTACATCGATGCCTCGGCTTTCTCCTCGGCAAAAGATGCAGAGCAATTCCTGACTCAACACAGGGCGCGTCTGGCTCAGGATATCGTTGTCAACGAGAGTAAACTGAACTCGTCTGTTGTCAGTGTCCTGGCTTCAAGGTTTCATAAGAATGTTGTCGCCAGTATCAATTATGGCAAAGACCTGTATCAGAAATATCATACTCATCTGGTCTCTGCTGGTAAGATCACCCGGGATCATGTCATTGATTCAAAAGAGACTCTTCGTCAGGCTTTTTTGTATGGGTCTCCAAAACAGGCCAGTGTGACCACAAAAAAAGAAGAGAAGGTCATTGCCTCTGAAAAAGTCTCTGAGGCTCTGACACAGCAGTCGGAGAAGTCCGCTTCTTTTAGTGTGCTCGCAAAAGAAGAATTGATCTATCGGAGAGCCCGCCCGATCGTTGAGTTCGCTTGCCAGCAGGCTTCAAAAGGGAAAGTGGGAGCAGACCTTAAAGAGATGCTTCAGAAGAAATATGCTTCTGAGGATCTTCAAGAGGCCGCCAAATACCTGGCTCTGGTGGTGTCGAACAATTTAAAAGTGGAGACTCTTGATCAGTTGATTGCAGATACAAAGATTTCCGCTTATACAGGGGATGATCTGAAGAAATTAGGGAAAAAATATCCCCTGACGAAGAAGGAAGTAGAGATAGAGAAGGATTCTCCGATGGTTGGAGTCAAGGGCTTCTTCTATCCCATGTCTGGTAAATCCTCTTCAAAATCGGATAAGATCGCTCAAGATGCCGTAGAGGCACTGAGAAAAGGGGCAAGTGTTGATAAAGTCAAAATTGCCCTCTTAACATTAGTGGCTGAGGATCAGGCCACCGCTATTCTTACAAGTGCTGTTCAGGAATTCAATACAACTTCAGCCGGAAGAAAGGCGAATGCCTTTACCACGGCACCGAAGGAAAAAGTAGTTGCAGACCTGGAAGAGAAAAAGACCCTGCCGGACGAGGCGACGATCATTCCTCAGTCCCAGGAGATCATGGGTTTTTTTGCAGGGGCAGATATGAACATCAGTATCGATCCAGCAGTAAAGATGCAATCGGATGATGTCAATGAAAATTACAGCACTGCAGGAATCGATTCATTTTTATAAGCTCGGGGGAAAAATGCCTCGTGAAGTTAGAGTTTCTGAAATTGATCTAGATGAGGTAGTTAGGGGGCCTCAACAGGAGTCAGCTATTGTCCCAACAGGCGTAGCTGAGTCCATGGCCATTATGGAGCCTCAGGAGCTGATTTCAGATGAGATTTGCACAGCGATTAAAGAGGATGAGGTTCCTGATACTGTTCTGAAAGCTGTTCTCTATGGGCTTGCGGAAGAACAGGCGTCTTTAAAGACCCTTCGGGTTGAGAAGACAAATGAAAAAAAGGATACCTCATATATTTCATTGAAGCGCGGAACTCTGCTGAAGTTTATGTCAGAGACTCTTATTCAACGTCAGGCTCTGTTAGGAACTACTAGTGAGCTTGATCTGCGAGGCCCTAAGTTTCGTGAAGTTTTTAAGATGCTCCTTGGAATCATTAGCTCAACTTTCGATGAGGTAAAGATACCCCCTGAGTACAAAGAAATGTTTTTCCATGCGTTAGCACGAAACATGGAGGGTTGGGAAGACAGGGCTGAAAAGCTGATAAAAGCAATGACACCGAGGATTTAAATTCCATGAGTCTGGCTGAACTATGCACGACCTACATCAGTTCTGCAAAACTGAAGGACGATTCTGAAAGAAATATTATTGAATTCGCGGAGGCACCCTGGGGATTAGGAATGGGTACCATTCCGGGACAGCCACCCTTATTCCCGGTTCAGAAGTTCGAGCTCAAGTGCTATTATAACATCCTTCTTAATGCGGTAGATCACAATATCATCATTAAGGATAAGTTTAACGAAAAAGAGCGCTTCAGATTTACCGAGATAGAATATCTTAATTTTCTATGGAATGAAGGCCGGATAAACATAAGAGAGGTTACGGGTAATCCTCAAGATGCCCGACCCAATTTGTGCCTGGTCATAGGTCGGCGTGGTTTAAAAACGAGCACAATTGCGGTTCTTACCAGTTTTGAGGCCTATAAACTCGTCAGGAAGATTTGCCCACAAGAATATTACAATATGCCTCCGGATGATGAGATCCGAATTTCCTGCATAGCTACAAACCAAGAACAGGCATCATTACTTTTCAGGATGGTTGGTGGACATCTAGAGCGTTCGGAATATTTTAAAAAATACCGTAATAAGCCCACTACAGATTTTATGCGTCTCTGCACGCAAAGAGATATTGAGAATTATGGCCCGTCAGGATCAACTTCTCAGCGTCCATCTCTTCGGATTGTAGCTTCTCCTTGCAGTGGCCGTGGTATACGTGGTGCCAATAACATCGTGGCTGTCCTTGATGAAATGGCGTATTTCTTCGAATCCGAATCATCAGATGATAAGTCGGATAAAGCTATTTATGATGCGGTCACT
>Ga0315285_10005224_pt1 | contig 13421 bp, 8 predicted proteins | sample YL17G09_36_MG_FD_203698 | JGI IMG/M metagenome (GOLD analysis project Ga0315285, IMG submission 203698) | Sediment microbial communities from Yellowstone Lake, YNP, Wyoming, USA - YL17G09_36 | ecosystem: Environmental > Aquatic > Freshwater > Lake > Sediment | place: USA: Wyoming | collected... | reverse complement strand
ATATTTCGCACATCCCTTTTCTGGAAAAATGTTGTAGCCTTCCACCGCTCCTCTGCCTGCGCTATAATCCCGGCCCTCTGCGCAGCGGGAATGCCATTATCGGCAACCCTCAGGAGGCGAAATACGGTTTCACGCGCGACCAGCTTTTCGAGGGTTATGCTGCGCTTAAAAAAAAGGGTGTCCGGCGGTTCGGCCTGCATGCGATGATCGCCTCAAACGAACTCGACCCGGCATACTTCACCGCTACGGCGGCCATGCTCTTCGGCCTGGTGGCCGACATCTCCCGCGGCACCGGCATCGTTTTTGACTTTGTCAATATCGGCGGCGGCATCGGCATCCCCTACCGTCCCGACCAGAAAGCGGTGGATATCAACGCGGTTTCGAACGGTATCCGGGAAGCCTACGAAAACATGATCACCGGCGGCGGCCTTCCACCCCTCCGTATTTTTCTGGAATGCGGCCGCTTTATGACCGGTCCCTACGGGTATCTTGTTTCGACCGTCCGTCACCTCAAGGACATTTACAAACAATATGTTGGCCTTGACGCCTGCATGACCGACCTGATGCGGCCCGCCATCTACGGCGCTTACCACCACATCACGGTGCTCGGGAAAGAAAACGCGCCCCTGACGTGCGAGTATGACGTCACCGGGTCATTGTGCGAGAACAACGATAAATTCGCGATCGACCGGAAGCTTCCGGAAATCCAGGTTGGCGATATCATGGTCATCCATGATACCGGCGCTCACGGCCATGCCATGGGGTTTAACTACAACGGCAAACTCAGGTCAGCGGAACTTCTTCTGCGGGAGAACGGTGACGTTCTGCAGATCAGACGGGCCGAGACCACGGACGATTATTTCGCCACGCTCAATTTCAAGGGGCTGGGGAAGTTCAAATAAACGATAAAGGTATTCAGGAGTCAGAAGCCAGTATTCAGAAGAGGAAAGAAATTTGAGAACCAAAGAATGATTTGATTTTTCTTTCTTCTGACTCCTGACTTCTGAATTCTGACTTCCTGTTTTTCGACCTATTACTGAAAAAGGAGCTTCTTTGAACGACCAAGAGATAAAACTTCGCTACGGATGCAACCCGCACCAGTCACCTGCCCTGGTATATATGAAGGACGGGAAACTTCCCATCACGGTCCTAAACGGATCTCCCGGCTATATCAACCTGCTCGATGCGCTTAACTCATGGCAGCTTGTCCGTGAACTCCGGGACGCGCTTGAACTCCCGGCTGCCGCATCATTCAAACACGTGAGCCCGGCAGGCGCCGCGGTCGCGACGCCGCTCACCCGCGAGCTCAAACGGGTCTATTTCGTTGACGACTCTGAACTCTCACTGCTCGCCACCGCTTACGCCCGCGCCCGCGGTGCAGACCGGATGTCAAGCTTCGGCGACTGGGCGGCGCTGTCCGACCCCTGCGATATTGCCACTGCGCAGTTTTTAAAACGCGAGGTCTCGGACGGCATCATTGCGCCGGGCTTCGAACCCGGGGCGCTCGAAATCCTGCGCAAGAAGAAAAAGGGGGCGTACAGTGTTATTGAAATTGATCCGAAGTATGTGCCGCCGGAGTCTGAAACCCGCGAGGTGTTCGGCATCTCCTTTAAACAGAAGCGGAACGACGTCAAAATAACAGCCGATACGCTGAAAAACATCGTCACAGAAGAAAAGGACATTCCGATGGAAGCGCAGCGCGACCTTATTCTGGCGCAGATCACGCTGAAATACACACAGTCCAATTCGGTCTGTTTCGCACTCGGCGGACAGGTTATCGGTGTAGGCGCAGGCCAGCAGTCGCGCATACACTGCACGCGGCTTGCGGCCGTCAAGGCTGACAAATGGTTCCTCCGCCAGCATCCCATGATGGTGGGGCTGGAGTTCAAAGAGGGCATCGGCAGGCCGGAGCGGGACAACGCCATTGACAAACTCCTCGAAGAGAACCTGACACCGGCGGAAAAATATACCTGGCAGGACAACTTTGTTAAACCACCCGACGCGCTCTCACCTGAGCAGCGCCGGGAGTGGATCAATCTGTTCTTCGGCGTGTCGCTCGCGTCGGACGCTTTTTTCCCGTTTCGCGACAACATCGACCGCGCCCAGCAGAGCGGCGTCCGCTATATCGTGCAGCCCGGAGGCTCGGTGCGTGACGATGTCGTCATCGAAGCGTGCAACGACTACGGCATGGTCATGGCGATAAGCGGAATCAGGCTGTTTCATCATTGATTTGTATTGTAGGGGCGACCGAACCGGTCGCCCCCATTGTGACAATGGATAAACCAGGGCGACCGAACCGGTCGCCCCTACAAAAAGGATGAATATTATCAATGGCCCAACAACCGAAAACCGCAATCACTCCCACGCGGACAGAAGATTATCCGGAATGGTACCAGCAGGTAATCAAAGCGGCCGACCTGGCCGAAAACTCGCCGGTGCGCGGGTGCATGGTGATAAAACCGTGGGGGTATAAACTGTGGGAAAATATCCAGCGCGTGCTTGACAAAATGTTCAAAGACACGGGCCATGAAAACGCCTATTTCCCGCTCTTCATCCCGAAAAGCTTTCTGGAAAAAGAAGCCAAGCATATCGAAGGGTTCGCCAAGGAGTGCGCGGTCGTGACCCATCACCGGCTCGAGGCCGGTCCCGACGGTACGCTCGTGCCCGCCGGCGAGCTTGAGGAGCCGCTTATCGTGCGGCCCACGTCCGAGACCATTATCGGCGCCATGTTTGCCAAATGGGTGCAGTCGTACCGCGACCTGCCGCTTCTCATCAACCAGTGGGCTAACATTGTCAGATGGGAAATGCGTACGCGGCTCTTCCTGCGCACCACCGAGTTCCTGTGGCAGGAGGGGCATACCGCCCACGCCACGATCGACGAGGCGCGTGAGGAAACGAAGCTCATTCTCGACCTGTACGCTGATTTCGCGCAGGACTACATGGCCATGCCGGTCATTAAAGGCGAAAAAACCGCGGCCGAACGGTTTCCGGGTGCGGTCTCGACCTACAGCATCGAGGCCATGATGCAGGACCGCAAGGCCCTGCAGTCAGGCACGTCGCATTTCCTGGGACAGAATTTCTCCAAAGCGTCGGACATAAAATTTCTCGACGATTCCGGAAAAGAGGAGTTCGCCTGGACTACCTCCTGGGGTGTTTCCACGCGGCTCATCGGCGGCATCATCATGACCCACGGTGACGACGACGGCATCATCTGCCCGCCGAAGCTTGCTCCGGCGCACCTCGTGCTTCTGCCCATCATTCACGGCGACGACGTCAAAACCGCCGTGCTCGACTACTGCGACTCCCTCGCCCGCGAGCTGCGCAGCGTGACCTACGGCGGCAGGCAATTGGAGATTATTGTTGACAAAAGCGAAGGCCGCGGCGGCGACAAGGTTTGGGGATGGATCAAAAAAGGAATACCACTATACTGCGAAATCGGTCCCCGCGATGTTGCCGCGAACGCGGTGTTTATCGGCCGCCGCGACAAGAGCCGCAAAGAGCGGTATTCGCTCCCGCGCGCCGAGTTCGTGTTAAAAATCACCTCGATCCTCGACGATATCCAGGAAAATCTTTTCCAGCGCGCGCTCGACCTCCGCGACACCAACATAAAACCAATCGATTCGAAAAAAGAGTTCTACGATTATTTCACCCCGAAGAACGCTGAAAAACCCGAAATTCACGGCGGCTTCGCGCTCTCTCACTGGAGCGGCCAAGCCTTTGTCGAAGAGCAGGTCAGAAACGATCTCGGCGTCACCATCCGGTGCATTCCGCTTGACGCTGAAGAAGAGACCGGAAAGTGCATCATCTCCGGCGAGCCGTCGTCGCGACGCGTGATATTCGCGAAATCCTACTAACCGCCATGTCCCGGCAGACCGTAACCATTGAGAAACTCGTTTTTGGAGGAATGGGACTTGCCCGGACCAGCCAGGGGATCATCTTTGTCAGCGATGTAGCCCCGGGCGAGACCGTCGCAATCGAGCCGTGCGGAAAAAAAGGCGGCGTCACCATTGCCCGTCCCGTCAAAGTGATCGAGCCTTCCCCCAGCCGGCGCGACCCGCCCTGTGTTCTTGCCGGCGTCTGCGGCGGATGTGACTTGCTGCACATCGGTTACAAAACACAAGTCGAATGCAAAAAAGAAATGTTCATTGATTGCATGCGCCGTCTCGGCCGTATCGAAAGCCTGCCTTCCATTGAAGTGATCGCTGCCGAGGAGTTCGGCTACCGTCACCGGGCGCAGATTAAAATCGACACGAATGGAAACGCCGGTTTCTTTGCCCGGCGGACAAACAACGTGGTCCCTGTACGCCGGTGCCCGCTGCTGGTCGAAGCTCTGAACTCCCTCCTTGCAGACCTTTCCGGCAAAAGACGTGCGCTCCCCCGCTCGTTGAAAAATCTCTTGATCGTTGCGGGTGACAACGGCAGCATCGCCTCATATCCGGTCATTGCCGGACTGACTGCTGAGCGCGTCACCATAACCGTTGGGAACCGGACATTCGAGGTGCAGGCAAAGGGATTTTTTCAGAATAACCGCCCTCTGCTCGAACGCCTCGGCACTTGGGCGCACGATTACGTTGGGGGAAACTTCTGCGTGGATCTGTACGGCGGAAGCGGATTTTTCTCGGTCATGCTTGCCGACCGGTTCAGGCAGGGACTGCTCATCGAATCAATTGATAAGCAGGTCACCGGCGCCCGTGCGAATTTTGAACGAAATGCCATGGGGCATTTTATAGCGCGGGAGGGAGCTGCGGAACAGATGCTCAGGCTCGCGGGCCCGCGACACGTTGACTGCCTGATCGTTGACCCGCCACGACCGGGCTTGACGGAAAAGGTGCGCCAGTCAATCGCCGCACTGAAGCCTGAAACAATACTGTACGTTTCCTGCAATCCGTCAACACAGGCGAGAGACGCCGGCTTTCTCGTCAATACGGCGGCCTACGCGGTCACGCGCGCGGCGCTCTTTGACCTCTATCCGAACACCCACCATATCGAGTCGTTATTGCTGCTGGAAAACAAAGGGAAAGAACAACAGAACTGATTTCCAATTATTCCGGTCGGGCTATAAGTCCGCTGGTCGTTACCATGATCCGCACCACCCGCGCCCCTTCCACAGGAGCAAAGGTGGCGGACCCGTAGTGTGCGTCCAGAATCGGCGCGAGAAACCTGTACCGGGTGCGCAGGAAGAAAAGATCCCACGGCTTCATTTCGCCGCCCAAAGAATACATTGTCCGCACCTTCGCCTTCTCATCCTGTATGCTGAGATACCTTCCCGCCACCCTGTCCAGACGATATGCGGTATGCAGTCCCAGAAGGTTAATAACAGGTTTCCATTTCAGGACGCGCGCGTCGATATACAGTTCATCGCCTGCAATGGCGAACGCCGTATCGCGGCCTTCCGGCCGTACAATTTTTGCCTGAAACTGCTGGCTTCCAAGGGGGGTAATGTAGACCACGGCCGCCAGCTCCTCACGGACCAGCGCCTTGTACCCTTTGATCCCGGCCGCCACGAGAAGGACCACGAGCGCCGTCATGAACATCAAAAGCGCCATGAGCAGGAAGGTAAAGCCCCCGATAATCCGGCGCCGTTTCCATGCCCGCGGAACACAAATTAAGAATAAAAAACCGCACAGGATCATCCCGACAAAAACTATAAGCAGCATACCGTTCATACTTTCCGCGTAGTCTTAGATGTTTTTTAAAGTTTCTCTTTAGTCATGTCTTCAATATATTTCTTCAGGGTCTTCAGCATCTCCCTTTCCTTCACCTTTTTTATCGCCTGGCCCTTAACAATAAGTAAACCTTCCCCCCTACCTCCGGCAATACCAAGATCGGCATCACGCGCTTCGCCGGGGCCGTTCACCACGCAGCCCATGACCGCGATGCGGATCGGCGCGGTAAGGCCGGCGACCATCCGCTCCACCTGCGCGGCCAGTTTCGCCACGTCGATCTGCGTCCTGCCGCACGTCGGGCAGGCGATCACGACCGGGCCGGACGCCAGGCCGAGCGCTTTCAGTATCTCCTTTGCCGCGAAAATCTCCTCGAGCGGGTCGCCGGCAAGCGACACCCTGATCGTGTCGCCGATCCCCTCGGCAAGGAGCGCGCCGATACCGACTGCAGAACGCAGGGAACCGCTGCGCACGGTACCGGATTCCGTCACGCCGATGTGCTGCGGAACGTCGGTGTGTTCTGCCAGCATTCTGCACGCCTCGATTGTCGTGATCACATCGCTCGCTTTTATAGAGACGATGACGTCCTCAAAACCAAAGTTTTTCATCAGGGCCAGAGAAGAAAGGCTGCTTTCAAGCAACGCCCGCGGCGTCGTGGAGCCATATTTGTCGAGAAGCGGCTTTTCGAGAGAGCCTGAATTGACGCCGATGCGGATCGGAATATGCGCCCTGCTGGCAGCATCAACCACTTTTTTTACCCGTTCCTCAGAACCGATGTTGCCGGGGTTGATGCGCACCTTGTCCGCACCCGCCTCAATCGCCTCAACCGCGAGCCGGTACTGGAAGTGAATGTCGGCTACGAGGGGAACCTTTGTTTGCTCGCGGATTTTCTTGAAAGCTCGCAGAGCCTTTTCATCGGGTATAGCAAGGCGCACGATCCGGCAGCCTGCGGCGGTCAAACGACCGATCTGCGCCAGCGTGGCCTCGATGTCGTTGATGTCGGTATTGGTCATAGACTGAATGACCACCGGCGCACCGCCACCGATCAGAACATCCCTGACTTTAATTTGCCGTGTCTTTTTTCTGGTTATCATATCGTATTTAATATAATACTTCCTTTAATCTTCCCTCAACCGCCCTGAAAAATCCATTTCTTATATAACACAAAATAAGCAGGGGCGACCTGAAAGGGTCGCCCCTGCTTCCCACAACACATTTATTAATAGCCTATTTTACCAACACCTTCCACTCCACCCGCCGGTTGGCCTGGTTACAGACATCGTCTTCGCCGCAACCGGTTCTGGCAAGCCGTTCTTTACCGTACGAGGTGGTCTCAAGTCGTTCGGGATTGATCCCGTATGAGGCAAGGTATTTCTTCACGGCCTTGGCGCGGTTTTCACCGAGACCCATGTTGTAGTCCGACGAACCACGTTCATCGCAATGGCCTTCGGCTAAAACACGGAGGGTCGTGTGCTCCTGCAGATATTTTGCAATGATTTCCAGCCTGCTGATCGCGTCGGAACGGAGATCGTATTTGTCAAAATCGAAATAGATGGTCTGCAGCGTCTCGCGTATCTGCGCGTCCATATCGATCGGCTTGAACTCCTCGAGCGGTTTCAGCGGTGCCGCCTGCTTCGGCGCAGGCGTTACGGCCGGTTTCGGCTGCTCAGGCGGCACCGTTACCTTCGCGGCCTTTGGCTGGCAGCCGGTGATCCCGATGCCAATGACGATAAAAAAAAACGTTATTATCCTAAACAGTAACCTCATCATATCCTCCTCATGTTTCGCCTAAAGTGTATTAATTGTTACGATCAACTACTGAAAATATTGCCCGTAAAAAATATCGCGTCAGCAAAATATAACCGGTAAGCTGCACATGCAAGGATTACGAAATGTTGTATTTTGTAATGAGAGTCTTTAATGAACTACTCCTCGTGGTATCAAAAGGCATTTACCGATCTCAGCGGTTACGGCCTGTGGCTGCGCGGCGGCGAGCTGAACACCATTCCCGCCGTTGAGTTCGAACGCCGGCCGTTCCGCGTGCTCATTACGCGGCTTTCGACCTGGCGCGACACCGCCGATTCCTTCACCCACAAGCTCCTCTATCAAATCATCGGCCGTATCGGCGCCGCGTATCCCGACCTCGCGTATCTGCCGCCGCCCAGGGACGTTCCTGTTTTCGATCGAGACAAGGTACCATGGCTGCTCGGATCCACCAGCAAACATGAGGGACGCGATTTTTCGGTGATCGCCCTTTCTCTGTCCATCGTACAGGAGCTGTTGAATATTCCGGTCATGCTGCAGAAGAGCGGCATCCCGCTTTCCAAGCGCGAACGGCTTCTTGATCCCGAAGGTCCGCTCGTCATTCTTGGCGGGGCGAGCGCCCTTTACACGTCCGCTCTCTTTGATAACGATCCTCTGGTCGATGGAATTTTCGCAGGAGAGGATGCCAGGATTATCGCCAAGCTCTTTCAAACCTGCAAAAATGGCTACGCTCAGAAATTGACCAAGGAAACACTTCTCGAGGAGCTGCAAAAAATCCCCGGATTTTTCATGCCTGACGGGAAGCCCGCGACGAAAGTTTTTCGGGCCGCAGAACTTCCGCCGGAACAGCTGCTCGAATCGGGTCCGGTTCTTTACGATGAAGAGTGCATCGGAAAAACCAACCTCCAGATAAGCGAAGGCTGCGCCTGTTTCTGCAATTTCTGCGCCGAAAGCTTCAGCCGCAAACCCTACCGGGAATTCAGCCTGCCGCACCTGCGCAAAGCGGCGAAACGCCTGAAAGCGCACATGGGCGCCCACGATCTTGAGCTTTACAGCTTCAATTTCAGCATGCACCGCGATTTTTACCGGATACTCAGGGAAGCCGCAGACGTTTTTCCTTCGATCGGGCTCAAAAGCCAGCGGTTCGACTCGATCGCGGCCGATCCGGAATTGGTGAAATTTCTTCACGCAGTCAATAAAACAAGCATTACCTGCGGTATCGAAGGAATTTCGCCGCGCCTGCGGCGTTACCTTCACAAAGGTCTTGAAGAAGAGGAGCTTAATAAAAGTCTGACGGTACTGCTCTCTTCGCCAATAAGGGAACTCAAGATTTTTCTCATCGCCACCGGTCTTGAAGAACAGGACGATTATGACGAATTCAGAAAATTACTCTCATTTATAAAAAAAATAGAGGGAACGCCGCGGATCATTTTTTCCATGACCATTCTGGTCAGGTTTCCGTGGACGCCGCTCGAATTCGAAGATGCGCCTGATCCTTTTGTCTGCCAGACAGTACTCCGTACCACCGAACGGCTGGTACACGCCGCAGGGTTCGAATTCCGCGCTTCATCCGACAGCGCCGATTACTGGATTTCGCAGATTTTAGTGCGCGCCGATGATCCGCGCATTGCAGCCGCGTTCTGGCAGGCGCAGAATGAAACCGGATTCGTTTACTATCGTGAAATTCACCGCTCCTTTACCGATGCCGTCAGGAGGCATCTGGAACGGAAAGACATAAAACATCATGATCTTCTCAGAGGATTTGCACCGCCGGATCGCGCCGCCAAGCCATGGAACGCCCTAGAAACCGGTGTCAGCGAACGATTTCTCATAAAACAATGGGCGTCTGCAAAAAAATATGAGGACAACGGTTATTGTGCAGGAACCGGCGCGTGCAGTGACGATGCGGCCAGGAAGCAAACGCTCCGCCGTCCGGATAAGAAAACGTATTCGGCCGATCAGTTCCGGAAAGAACTGCATAATGCAAAAGCCGAAGAGGTTACGCTCTGTTTCCACGTGCGAATCGGGCCTGCCCTGGCAGGCGTGCCCCACCGGATGCGCCATACTGCGCTGGCGCGTGCGCTTATGTTGACTGAAAAAAAACTGGTTGAGGGTTACCGGGGACCTGCGCCGCAGAACGGCCTCGGGTCCGACTGGGTGATCGGCGATGACAGCCTTGTTCTTGTATGGAGTCGGGAAACGGCGACGGCACTCAGGGAACTGATGAATGACGCCGTTTTCATTGAAAAAGTCAATACGATGCTGAAAGGATGGGTGACCCTGACGGGTCTCGGTGTCCACGATCAGCCCTGCCAGGCCGGCCTGGCAGGGATTAAAACCATCATATTCCGGTCGCCGTTCCATTTCGATCCGTCGGAATATTGTAAGAACAGATCGCTGAAGTTTACCTTAAGGAAGAGCGGGCCGGGCACGCTCTGTTATGTTTTATCGGCGGAATCCCTGAAGAAAAAAATATTGGGCGAGTGCATGGCCGAACCGGAATCGGGCGGGTACTGCACCGTTTCGGTAACCCCCGGCCCGAAATTCATTCCCGAGGAATTCGCCAGGACCGCGTTCAAGCTTTCAGCGGAAAACGAGTGGGTGAGAACTGCCATGACAGCGAAATTCTCCTCTTTCGTACCCCATAACCTTATGGTGTTAAACCAGATATAGTAAGCACAATATATTGTATGTTTTTTTTCTTGCGGTACAATATATTGTGATATATACTTACTATCAGCAATCCTACTTTTCTCCGGAGAACTTTGTTCCGGCTTCGACTATCGAGCAAACCGGGCTGAAGATTTTCCTACTGCAAAGGGGAGACTATGCAATCGGTGAAAATTGCGTGCGCACGGTGCTCACAACACAGGGAGTGCCCTAACAAAACGAGGCTGTTTGTCAACTACTGCGGAGCCGCTCCCAAAAAAATGGACGAGCGCATAAGAAATGCAATCCTCGAATGCCGTTTGCGGAAAGGATATCTCTTCACGCGGGATTTTGCCCTGCACATATCCGCGACGCCGATTCTGGCGGCAACTCATCCCTAGCAGGGGGAAATAAATTATTTTATACAATAACTGACGGGTCTTTTCCTGCACCCTTTTCTTGATAGATTCTCCGAACGGCGGAGGTAATGTTGTTGGTTTTTTCAAATCGATTGAATGTTCCCCGCTGCAAGACAGCGGGGAATCCTTCTATCCTTAAGGAAAAAGAATTATCACGTATAGCCCACTCGTTAACCCCGCAGCAAGCTGCGGGGAATGCACTCGCTATGGGATTCACTGCCTGCAACCAACCGCGGTCTTTGCTTCTCATCTTTCTGCTGTCCTTCGCAACAATCATCGGCTGTGGTTCAACGGAACAACACCTTTCGGCGCTCGACGGAACAAAAACACCATCGGCCCAACCCGATAGTACCGATACGGTGACGGCAGACACCGAAGCCACGGCCGACGAGGAGGCTGAGTTCGATACGACCGGAATCGACGAAGATACGGCCAACGAAGACCCCGGAGAATTCATTGAAAATGCCAAAACTCTCTGTACCGAAGGAAACTATGCAGCTGCCGACTCCAACCTGATAAAAGCGGTCCATACAATTGAGACAATCGATGCGGAAAACGATGGCGAGTGGTTCCCCTCTTCGGGCTATGTTGACGAAATTGTCTCGATCTACAACGAGAAGATGCCTTCTCAGTATCCCCTCCCCGATGAAATCGCCCTGGCGGCATTTCAGCGGCAGATGGTGCGGTCGCTTGACTCCATGAAAATAATACCGGCGGAAAGCCTTTCCCTCGCCACGATGGGTTGCCGGAAAAATCTCAGCTACGATGTCCCGATGGTATGGAATGATCGGGTACAGCGTGCATTGTTTTTTTATGTGAACAGCCGGAAAAATACGATCGACCGGTGGTTCCTTCGTGCATCATACTACATCCCGGCCATGCGGAAGATGTTCGCCGACAACAGCCTTCCGCAAGACCTCGCTTACCTGCCGCTCATCGAAAGCGGTTTCAACCCCATGGCCTATTCATATGCTCACGCTTCGGGGATCTGGCAATTCATCACCTCAACCGGAAGGCTCTACGGTCTCCGGCACACCTACTGGCTTGATGAACGCCGTGATCCGATCAAATCAACCCTGTCCGCTATTTCGTATCTGAAAAAACTGTACGATGACTTCGGGCACTGGCACCTCGCCCTGGCCGCCTATAACTGCGGTGAGAACGGCGTAAACCGGTCTATTTCCCGATGTCAAAATAACGACTTCTGGAAACTGAAATATCTTCCGGCACAAACCAGAAACTACGTTCCGTGCTTTCTCGCCGCCTTGACTATAGCTAAAAATCCGCGGTGTTTCGGCGTGACGGTGCCGTCGGTCGACACGTTTTCGCTCGACACCGTGCTGGTAAACGACTGCGTCGCCATGGACGATATCGCGCAGGCGGTGGGTGTCTCTTCCGATTCCCTGAAAAAGATAAACCCGCATATCCTGCGCTGGTGCACACCGCCCGACGTCACGAACACCGTGCTCTACCTGCCGCTCGGCGGAAAACAGAAATTCGGCGATTTCTGCGCGCAGCTTTCCCAAGAGAAAAAAGTCAGATGGTCCCGGTATGAGGTCAAAGAAAATGACAACATCGGTAAAATCGCCCGCCAGTTCCGCGTCCCGATCGACGGCATCAAAGCGATCAACCGTCTGAAAAAAGACCGCCTGGCCGCTGGCCAATGTCTTTTCCTTCCCTTGCCGAACGACCCGGCAGAAAAAACGGTGGCCTACTATATTCCTCCGGAACTTCCAAAGGATGATGACACGTATGGTTTCATGACGAGATATCGCGTACGTAAAGGTGACTGCATAAGTAAAATCGCGCGCAGGTTCCGCGTGACCTGCGCCCAGCTTTATCGTTGGAACCGCCTTTCTGCTTCGTCAAAGCTGCGGCCTGGCCGCCTTCTCACCGTCCGCCCGGCTCCGCCGCCCGAACCGGTTGAGACCATTGCCGCGAAAACCATGGCCAGACAGGGTGATACGTATATCGTACAGATGGGAGACACTCCTTTTTCAATTGCGCGGCGCTCGGGCGTGACGATAAACGACCTGCTCGCGTGGAACAATATTGATGCGACCCGTCCGATTATTCATATCGGCGATACGCTCAGACTCGTTGCTGCTAAAAATATTGAACAGACGGTCAAAACCGTGCCGACAGCCACCGACGTGCCTGGTGGTACGTCTTCCAGCCTCTGGCAGGATACCGGATGGACGGACGACTGGTCTTCCGCATTTCAGGACAATAAAAACGTACCGGGGGACGCGCGCAAGGGCGACTCCCTTCTTAATCCTTCGGTCCCTGACAGTGGAAACCCGGGTAAGGTAAAACCATTGCCGTCAAATGTCGTATATTATAATGTCGTATATTATAAGGTGAAAAACGGCGATACATTGTTGGGTATTGCCACAGCGTTCGGTATCTCCATTGAGCAGTTATACAAAGATAATGATCTGAAATCCGATTCGGTCATTGTACCGGGCAAAGTCATTAAAGTTGTTAATGCGGGTGATTGATGAAAACGATCCAGAATTGGATAATCGCGGGTATCCTTGTGCTTCCGGTACTGATCGGCATCACCATGCTTCTGCACCAAGGCATGGACCACGGAACCTCGATTGCTCCGGCTTCCTTCAAACGCATCGGTCTGGTACAGGTCAAGGGGACTATCGATGCGTCGGAGGAGTATGTCCGTCAGCTGCAGTCTCTGCGGCTCGACAACTCCATTGCCGGTGTTATTCTGCGTATCGATTCTCCGGGCGGCGCAGTGGCGCCGGCGCAGGAGATATACATGGAAGTCATGAAATACCGTCGTGCGCACAAGCCTTTGGCGGTCAGCATGAGCACGGTGGCAGCTTCCGGAGGTTACTATATTGCAAGCCCTGCTGCTAAAATTTTCGCCGATCCCGGCACTCTTACCGGCAGCATCGGCGTCATCTTT
>Ga0315285_10005222_pt1 | contig 13423 bp, 10 predicted proteins | sample YL17G09_36_MG_FD_203698 | JGI IMG/M metagenome (GOLD analysis project Ga0315285, IMG submission 203698) | Sediment microbial communities from Yellowstone Lake, YNP, Wyoming, USA - YL17G09_36 | ecosystem: Environmental > Aquatic > Freshwater > Lake > Sediment | place: USA: Wyoming | collected... | reverse complement strand
TAAGAATGAATCATATTCCAACACCCCAATATATTGGGTTGAGTTGTTTGCCCCCGTGAAAGCTTCCTTCGCCCTGAACATTGTAAGCTCGCTGGTGAGCCTTTTGAATGCTCTCTTTGCGGGGTCGATTGCCGAACTTCTTTGCTTTTTCTTCGAGTCCACTGGCATCGGGATCACAAAATCCAGATCCTCGCTCAGTCGATAGAAGTCTGTATGCACCTTGGCAAGACACGTTCCACCCTTGAAGACCAACCCTTCCACGCCTCTTACAATTTCCAGCACTACGCTGCAGAAATAATCCTTTTCGATGAGCCTGGGCAGAAATGTGGTTTCAGCTGCGGTGTAATTGAGCATTTCCCGGAAGAGGGTTGGATCTTCATGCAAGCGGATCAACTTCGCCTCATTGGTTTGCATTATTCAGAATGCCCCATTCATGATTCACAGTTCCTCGCTTTATCTGATTGGGATAGAGTGGGATGAAGGCGCTCGTAGGTTTGAGCCTGCGGTTGAGTTCGACGAGTAGTGGTTTTGGGATCCGGATTGTTTCAAGAAAAAAGCCCATCCGTCGAATTGTTCCAATATCGCCATACTTCAAGGTCACGTTCACAAGCTGTCTTGGTGAGACGCGTTTGGATGAGAGTTCTTTTTCGATCCAACGATAGGCACGCGGCAGGGTGTTGAATCGCGACCAATCGTAGACCGCATCAAGCAAGGCACGGGGCCGGGAGGAGTAGAATCCCACCTCCCCTTCAGATGTCGTTACCTCTTCGACATCTCCAAGCCTTTCGTCAGATACTTTGATCAGAGTCAGTGCGATTGCTCCTATATTGTCCTCTCCTGAAAGCCGATTGTTGTAGACGAATATCCGGGAAGGTATCTGTTCGTCGAAGCCATATCGATTGAATGCGCTAGGCCCGCATATTTGGTAGCGCCCGTTCTTTTCAGTCAGGAGCGCATTGAGTGCGAGGATTTCGTCCGGAGTCCACTTGCCTCCAAGGGGAAGGCGTTGAGGTATGAGATAAAGCCCTCGTCGCACTTGTGCGATCATCCCTGCCTGCGCAAGGCGGCTGTAGAGTTTCCGCTCCTGCGTTGCAGAAATGTCAAGCGCTGCGTAGAGATCCCCGGTTTTGAGGGTCTTGAGCTTGCGCATTTGAGCGTATGCAAACAGCTGTCTTTCCAGATTTCCGAGGGATCGTTTCATATTGTGCTCTATTTCTGTCTAATTCCCCGTTAGGGCACTTGGATAAAATACAATACAATCCACCAAGGCACAAGGGTGAAACTGGTTGGCAACGGTTTGCTGGACGAGGCGATCTTCTGAATATTGACTGTGAGAAATCACCTTTGTCATCTACCAGACACTGAGCCGTTGAGCAATAGCCTGAGTACGATCAATGTGTGGGACTATCTGCTGCTCAACAGGGACTGCCCAGCCCACCTGAGTATGCGGGCCGGGATCAGAAAAGCTAATTGTGTTCGTGAGATCTTGGCCCTGCTGAGCGGTCGTATTAGGACAGTTGCGGAAGAACGGGATCATTTGCCTTGCTGTTGCATCATCTGGTGGGGAAGGCGAATTACTGACTCTGCACATCGCCCTAATCAACAGCTCGACTCCTCTTCGCAGACAATCAAGTGCAAGACGCCGGTTGTCTTCATTGCCGCGAGCTAGGTGACGGGCGCGACCAAGACAGCCCTGAATAGTCTCCGCCTCCTCGATAACGGGGCCTTCCCTCTTGAACTCTGAAATCCTCAGACGCAGAGGCTGCAAATGGAAGTACCTTTCCCAAACGGAGTCAACCAGTCCTTGAACATGAGAGAGAATAATCAGTTGTAACCGATGAGTTGAGATTAGTTCATTGATTACGTCGATAACCAACGCATCGCGATGATCGTCATCCATGGATTGGACGGGGTCGTCCATGAGCAGAAAAGAAAACGGTGTGCCAGATGTAAGAGACCTTACGAAGTGCACGCTTAACCCTAGACAGTTTAGCTGGCACTGGCTCAGACATGAAACTGCGTTGATCTCCACGCCGAATGTTTCCGCTATCAGTTGTAGACTATCGGTACCCGGTTCCATCCGTTTGTACCGAACATGCGCATTGCGATTCATCATGTCGTACCATCGATTGATCTCTTGGCCTTTTGTCGAAAAACATTGGGTTTGTTTCTGCTGAAGATGATCCTCTATCCGACGAACTAAATCGAGTGATTCTCCAAGAAGATTGTTGTAGAGGTGGACTATGTCAACATTGCTCCATCCATTGATTGGAGCTAAGTAGGCGTCGATTTCCCTGACTTCGTCACTTGACGAAATTCGGTGTTCGAGTTCCTGTAGGAAGGCGGAAAGGGTGCGGGCGTAAGATTCTGAAGTATGTAAAATCCGGCCTATGAAGCTTGTTATATCATTTTCGAGATTCTGAACTGAGGAAATGGTGCTTTGAATCGTAGCGGCAGTGCTCGCTGATGTTGGGACCTGCAACACCTGGTTCTCCAACCCTTGCAACATTCGCTCGTCCTGTTGCCAACTATCCCTCAAACCATCATGGGAGTCTAGATAAGGTCTACACAATTCTTCAGTCCCCTCATACAGTGTTAACAAGGTTTCTCGTTGCCGATCGTCCAAGAATGTAGGGAAGACCGAGCGGGCAAGTCTCAGTACTTCCTGAATGAGCCTCACGGTAGCATTGGACTCCTGCCTCAGATCAGCTAGGGACTTTGTGTAGTCAGCGCTCTGATCGATTCTTCGCTGCAACTCAGCCCGCTTTGCAACCGTTAACGTGTTGCTTTCGCACATTGGACACTGATCCCCGACGGCCGGAGCAAGAGCTAAACCTGTTTGCCAATACTGAAGTAGAGCTTGCGAATAGACGGTTGCCACCGAACTCGCAAAAGCCTGCAACCTCTGAGACAGCGCGTGAACTTGTTGGTGAACTCGGCCTAGCTGATTTCTCAGACTAGTCAAATTTTGGTCGCGATTCGTAGGAACTTCGATTGAGGACATATCGAAAACACGCCGCGCAGCTTCGGAACGGCGTGTTGTCAATTCCGCAACAACTGTGTCCCAGTCCCCATCTTGCCGCTGCAGAAATTCCCTGGTCAATCGAAGCAATTCGGCAGCATCTTGCGGACGATCGATATTACCCGAGATCCATTTCTGCGTCAAGGCTGTTAGCGGCGGGGCTGAAGGCATTGCCTGAGTTATCCTACTAAGCTGAGTCCTCGCCGTTATCACTTCAGTTGGTGGATTTGTTTGAAATCTGGTCCGAGCTCTATCAAAGACCGTCTTGTATCGAACAAGCGGCTCAAGACCGAATGCGGCGCTGATCTTGTCTCTCCTGTCTTTCGGCCGCGAATGAATGAAATCTTGTAGGCTATGTTGTGCAATGATAGGATAGAATACTTCGTCTTCCAAAACTACAATGGAAGCAAAGTCGGCAGAATTTCCGTCCACCAAAGTTGCAGATGATTCTGAACCACGGCTCCCTATACTGAGTTGCCTCTTGATAATGTGGGAGCTTCCATCTTGGAGGGTCACTTCACATTCTACGAAGGCAGCTTCACCTGTGGGTGCGTGGGCATTCCTATAGGAGCCTTGGTAGTCGCGCTGGCTGAGTTCCTCTCCCCTTCTCCGCCTGTGGGTTTTTCCATAGAGTAACCACTCTAAAGCTTCAGCAAGACTTGTCTTGCCGAATCCATTCGGTCCGTATATTACCACCAAATTGGAATTCAGGTTTATCCACTGCGAATCTCCGAAGGCCCGAAAATAGTGGGGCCTAATTCTCATCAAGTGCATGGATGCTCTCCTCAAGGATTCTCTGCAATTCGGACTTCAGTGACTCGGTCGCCGATTCATCTGTTTCATCGAGTATAGAGTCGAATAAATCAGTCATTCGTCGGGCAAGGCTATCGGTATTTATGATAATAAACTCATTCAGCAACTCATTCGTCGGCATGGGCAGTCCTTTCAGACAATTCATTCGACAGCTAATTCTAACTCAGATTTCCACCTCCCCGCTCATTAACTTCGGCAGCAAAATGTCTCTTGCTTGTTTCAGTTTCTGGTTCTTACGAAAGAGAATCTCGATTTGCTGGTCGATTGGGGCGCTTACGTCTTCGAATTCTCGGATAAGCAAAGGCGGCGGAGTTAGAAGTTCCTGCGCCTGCAGTTGCTCCTTTGTCACAGATGCAAAAATTGCTCCCGAGCCAATAAGGTCTTCCTTGAAGAAATGAGATCTGAGCTGTTGGAACAGGAAAGATTGGTTCGCTCTCGTGCTTCTAATTGCCGATAAGCCTCTGCCGATCACAATCTTGTCAAGGGTGATGTTCAATCGCCCCACTGGCGCTCGGACACTGCAAAGAATGTCGCCGGGTTGAGCGACTCGGCCAGTCACAGTACAGTACGTCGAATGTGTCACGAATCGCTCGCCAAAATCTGAGACACCCTGATGGAATGGCAAACCCTCACCGTGTTCATTGTAGTATTGAGATTTCGGACTCTGACCCATTAATATGGCTGCGAGATCTGCTAATTTTTTCCTCTCCCACCCCTCCGGCACACCGTTCACGATGCGTTTGTGTTCGTGACCCGGAAAGCGGAGATGGATAAACCATTCCTTGTACAGCGAGCGTGCCGACTCCTCCAGCAGCTTGATGCGGCGCAGGTTGTTTTCGATCAGATCATCGTAGGCCGACAGTATCGAGGCAATGCGGCGTTACGTTGCGATTGGCGGGCGCGAAAACTTGACTTTGGCTATTCTTTCCGGTGCGGTGTGCCGAACCTTCGTCCCGCTTGCACTAGCCTTTATCTGCGATCGCACCACGCGTGTATTGAAAAGGTAATACAGGAATGCTTTGTCGAGACGGCTTCCATCCAAATTTGCAATTAAGCCAACCCTCTGATTGTGAAGGAATCTATTGTCCGACGGAATCCAAGCCGAACTACCCAACAGGCCTTCAGCTTGTTCAGTCATTGCCACAAGTAGATCCCCCTGCTTTAACACATACTCTTCCGGAATATCTCCAGAATAGAATTTTTCTTTCCCATCCTTGTACTTAAAGCCCCCCTCATCGCGAAAGTTGCCCGGTGTCAATAGAATGTAATTTCCTTCATCCGAGAAGTATTTGCTCTGAAATGCGTAGCCATGCTTAACATCGAAGAACTCGCCGAGGGTAGCTTCGTGCCACTTCATATCCCCAACTCCTCAAAGTTCTGCTGTATTGTCTTTGCCAGTTGCTGTGCCTCTTTGTTGAGATCGGCGAGCTCAATGTGGATCTCACTCAGCACTTCCTCAAAGTTGAAGCCCTCGTCCTCTTCAGGTGGAGCAACCCCCACGTACCGGCCCGGCGTCAGGCTCCAATCGTTCTTCGCGATCTCCTTTCTGTCCACGAGCTTCACCAATCCCTCGACATCGGCAAGCTTTGCATCGGGGAACCGTGATTGCAGCCAGTGCGCCTGCTTATGGTAATAAATCGCAAGCTTGAGCTGTTCGACCGCGTCTTTGCGCAAGTTATCAAGCTCTTTCTTCTGCTTATTCACGTCCCGGGAGTTCCATTCCTGTGCCTGCCGGCCATTCAAGTCTTTCTCCACGATATCAGCAGCCTTTGAGGCAATCTTATGAAGAAGATCGATTTGTTTCACAAGCCCCTTCATCTTCTCGGCGATCGGTTCGAAGGCTTCATTTGCCTTATGCTGAGCGGCATTTTTCTCGGGAACGGAATGCCTGTACTTCTTCCGATACCCGCCGATACGTTTCAGCACATCATCTTTGTCCCTCCTATAGAGCGCCTCTGCTTCTTTCCACTCCTTCATTGTCTCCGTAAGAAGTTTTTTCTTTTCAGCATTAAGCTCCCTGTTTTTCATCGCAACTGCAGAGAATGCATCGATGCTCGATTTCACGGAGTTCAGAGTCTTCCCGAACGCCCCAAGCTTTCCCGGTATAGGCGCACATTCGGTAACAACAGAGCTCAGGTACTCTTTGACGAGCGCAAGGTAGCGATCGGTCTTGCCACGATAGAGCCAGACAATCGCTGAAATGTTCTTGAGTTGTTCAGGGGAAAAGTCGAAGATCTTGCGCGTGACCTTCCGGTGGATGTTCCTCGCATCGATCATCAGAACTTTATCAAGGGTATTGAATCGTTCTGATGATCCCTCACCTTTTGTCCCTCTCCCACTGGGAGAGGGAATCGTGGATGCGATTGTTTCTAAGACATGTTCGGGTCGCGTGAAAACATCTTCATTACTAAATGTCAGAACTGTGCAGCCCACACCTTCAAGATAGCGCTGCCGAGTAATATCCTTCCTCGCCTGTGCTGGTTTCTGATGGACGTCTCCAAAGAGTTCCACCACCAAGCGGCGTTGGTGGCAATAGAAGTCCACGATGTAATCACCTATCTGATGTTGACGGCGAAACTTCAAGCCTTCCAACTGCCGATTTCGTATCAGTTGCCACAGAATTTCTTCGGCAGCGGTTTGTGATTTTCTCAGCTCACGAGCCCTCTTCACAAGCCCGGCGAACTGATAGCCTCCGCGGTATTGCCCCCCTTCTCCTTTTGGGAGAAGGGCCGGGGATAAGGGTGGCATCTTTGCCTTGTCGAAGAACCAGAGCTCGCACGGCACCGAGCGTGTGTAGAAGAAGTTGGAACGGATGGAGATCATCACGTCCACGTGTCCCGTCTCTACAATCTTCTGCCGTACTGTTTTCTCGCCGTGTCCCGCGCTTGACGCCTGGGAGGACATCACGAATCCGGCCCGTCCCTTTGGGTTCAGATAACTGTAGAAGTATGAAATCCAGAGGTAGTTTCCGTTCGTAACCGCCTTCTTGTTGTTCACTCCCGGAAGTCCAAACGGAAGCCGCGGGTCACCGGAGATCTTCTTTGCATCGACACCATCTACGTTGAACGGCGGATTGGCCATGACGAAATCGGCCTTACCGAGCATCTCGTGCTGGTCCTCGTAAAAGGTGTTACCTTCTGCAATCTTCCCTTCGAGTCCGTGAACAGCTAGGTTCATGAGCGTGAACCGAATGGTCGTCGCGTTCTTTTCCTGCCCGTAGAAGGTCACAGCTTCGTGTGCGGGCTTACCGACTTTTTCCAGAAAGTGGCTCGTCTGCACAAACATCCCACCCGAACCGCAGGCAGGATCAAAGACCTTTCCATGATCCGGCTCGATTACATTGACGATCGTCTGCACAATTGACACCGGAGTATAGAACTCGCCCGCGTCGTGAGCCTTTTCGGCCGCGAACTTCATCAGGAAGTACTCATAGATCCTTCCGAAGACATCGCCATTCGTCGTATCTAAAGCTGAGTCATAGAAGATCCGCAAAAGCCCTCGCAGGACGTCGGGCTCCAGCTTTGTGTATTCCTTCGGAAGGTTGCCGCTCACGATGGGATAATCCGCCTCGATATCCTCCATCGCTTTGTTGACCGCCGCACCGGGGTCCTTGTCGGCGGGGAGAGAGACAAGCCGGTCATATCGTGCTTCGTCCCGCAGATAGATGGCTGTCTTCTTAGCAAAGTCATCCTTTGTTAAGGCCCGCGGCACTCCCTGTCGCTTCGGGAGCTTGGGTTCAATTTCCGCCTTTACCTTGAGAAACCGATTGAAGGCATGCCGTAAGAATATGAGTCCCATCACGGGCATGAAGTACTCATTGGAGCCGAGGCCGGAATTTGCCCGGAGCTGGTCAGCGGCGTCCCACAATCGTCTTTCAAGGGCTTCGATGTTTTCCATACTGGTTTGGTTCAGTTGCTAATTTTGCACCATTTCCAACATGTCCATGATGTGGACACGACTTAATGACGAGTCCGGATTTCGGTTCAATTTGGACTTGTTTTGCCCAGCAGTTAATACACACGCAGAACGGCTGAACGTGTATCTCACGAACACACGAAAGCCCTCATATGTGTCGTTTTTTTGATTTCCGACACACGTTCAGGGAAACGTGCGTCCAACCGACACATATCATCCTCATGACTTATGCGCCTTCTTGCTGAAAAGGTTGAACAATTCGACATTAAGAAAGATGACCTCCTTTCCAATTCTGATGCTTCTCAAAACCCGGATCCGTTCAAGCTCTCTGAGATACAACCCTGCGGCTTTCCTTGCGACAATACCGTTATCAACCAGATATCCGATCTTGGTATAGGGTTGATGAAAAAGCAGCTCAACCAATTCCTTTGAATATATCTTCGGGGCTCTTGCCCGGACTTTTTCAATCGTTGCTTGCAGGAGTGTTTTGATCTTGTTCACGTTTCCGATCGTCTCGTACGCTGTTTGCTCGGTTGCATCAAGCATATAGAGAATCCACTCTTCCCACGATCCTTCCGTAGTCACACTCCGCAAGAGAGTATAATAGCGAGCTTTGTGATTGATAATGTAGCTGCTCAAGTAGAGGATCGGCAGTTCCAAGAGGCCCTGAAGAATCAGATAGAGGACGTTCACAATCCGCCCCGTGCGGCCATTGCCATCGTAAAACGGATGAATGGCCTCGAACTGATAATGAATCAGGGCGAGCTTCACCAGGGGGTCGGTCGAATCCGCCGCACCCATATACTCCTCAAGGTTTTTCAAGAGGGCCTCAATGCGCTCCTTTCCATCCGGCGGCGTGTAGATGACCTCACCGGTCGCAGGATTGCCAATGTATGTCCCGGGTTTTGTCCGAATGCCCGCATTTTTCTCCACCAGGCTCTCTTGCATCTGAACGATCATCGCCGTCGTCAGTTTCCTCGATCTGGTCACAGCATTGAATCCTCTCCACAACGACTCTCGATATCTGAGGACCTCCTTTGTTGGCGCGTCGACGTTACCTGCACTCAATGCAAGTGCTTTGTACATCTTGTCTCGCGTCGTGAAAATGTTTTCTATCTCTGAACTGTCGCGTGCCTCTTCCAGGATCAGTGTATTCAACAAGATCGTCTGATTCGGAATCAGCTTGACAATACCCTTCAGTTCACCCAGAGCGGCGCGCGCTGATGCAAGTTTCTTGAGAACCCGAACTGTTTCCAGATCTGCTGTTAGCGGAAGAATCGGCAGTTCATTGTACGGTATACGAGGGTCCAATGCCATGACGGTCCTCAGGCCTCCACGAGTTGTTTCTGCAGGTACTCGTCGTAAATCATCTTTGCCGTTTCAATATTACGCGGATCTCCGGTCGCCATCAGATCAGCATAGACGAGAAGTAGCGGAACCACGGTCGGGTCCGGCTCAATATTTTGAAAATCCCAGAATCGCTCTCTCAGTTCAATATCGCCGGTTTTGTCCTGACGAAGCTTGAGGTCCAAAATGAGGTCGTTGTTCGGCCTACGTGTATAGATTGTCGTCACCTCTGGCTTCAGATAGTGAGTCAACCTATAAGCCGCCACTTCCCCCCCCCACTGTGCGTCAAGCCGCTGGAGGTCTGCCTCGCGCCAGAGCTCCGGCCTTGTTCCTCTGTATCTTCCTATCACGTTTCTCGGACGAAATCTCTCTGCGTACGCTGTCATCCATTTTCGCAGCAGTTCTTTTTGCCGAACGAGCCTCCGTTGCTGACCGTCGTATTCTACCAAGTATCCCTGTGCCTTAAGATCTTTCATCACTCCTGCTGCTGTTCCAAGTGCTACACGCGCTGCCTTCGCAATGTCTCGATAGGTCGCAGTCCACAGCTCGGGCCTGCACATGAGAGCAAACGCGAGTTTAAGTCCGGCCCGCCCTAGCATTCCTTCTTCCCTTGCCTCGACAGCATCTACTCGCCGCCTGTGTCCCTGGATCTGTATGAAGACCGGTGGCGCCTCGATGAATGCATTGCCAGCTGTATCGATGAACTGGATGTGGAGTTCACGCAGCACTCCTGCAAGTTGTGGGTGAACATAGCGTGTTACCAGAAGCTTTCTTGCAGGATCACCTACAAACCGATGCGCGATTTGACCGACCGCTATGTTATTGATCGCCGGTTTCACTCCCACCCAAAACTCGACCGGTCTTGCAGGGAAGTCAATACGCAGAATTGCGTCAATAAGTGCATCGTCCTCAAGACCGAGTGCGACTTGGTGGGTTTGCGGTATGATTTTCTCTACCGCCAAGTTTGTCTCGCGCCTGAATGCAGCGATTGCTTGGTCTAAAATTTCTTGTTCTCGCTTTAGCATGTTCAGTATATTGTTGTGTTCATTTGATTTGAACGTAGTGAATTCTTGAACTGAAATCAAGGGATGCGTTCAATGACATACAGCGTTCAGTAATACTGAACACTGCCATTATTGAACAATGGTGAAAAACACAAAAAAAGGCCAATCTTTCTGGCCCCTTTCCGATCTGTTGCAGGATTCGCTCGGCTGGATCTAAGGTGAGGAGAGGTCCCGGCCGTTATTCACTTCCGACTCTTATTCCCTCACCTCGCATTTGGGGCTGAAGTAGTGAGGGTTGCAGACCTCGATCGCCTCGGCTCCGAGCCCGCCGTCAAGGAACGGGGTCTTCTTCACATTGAGGGCCGGGATTACGTAATCGAGGACGGAGATGTGATGTTTGTGCGGTTCAACGTGTGACGAGACGCCGTAAACTGTTTCATCATACTCCTCAGGACTGCTTCACCCACAAACCTCCAGCACTGCCGCCACACCGCACTCAGCGTGAGCGCCTTTTCTTTCGTCTGGCACCCCCTGCTTTTGTGATCGGCACGATCTTGCGTAGGACGAATCTCGCCGGTGCAATCATGACGTTGAGAGCAACTTCAAACCCTTCATACACATCAACGCTCCGAATCGGACGAAGAATGCTTACAACCTCCGTTACGGGCACCGCCTCCGGCTCTTGAACCCTCCTGAGGAACACAAACGTTACCATTCTCATCACGACGGATGCAAGGAACAGGAAGTGGAAATGCTGCCACTGCACCGGTCCTAAAGTCACAGACCAGTTTGAGAAGAACATCGCAAGGCCTCCCCCTATCAGCGGCGCCACCGTCGCTGCAATGCCGACCATTGTTCCGTCGACAGTGATGTAGTTTGCCCGGCGTTCCGCTGGTGCAATTTTATAGACCAGATTGAGAATAGCTACGCTAGTGCCTGCATCAAACAACCCAAAGAGATGAATAAACACATAGAGTAAGAACGTTGTCGGCGTGCTGAACAGCCACAAGAGTGCAAAGATCAACTTCCCAGACAGGCAAATGTAGAGGATTGGCTTGTTGCCAAAACGATCCACCATTCTTCCCCAGAATTTGAGCGAGAGAAGATTTGTCAGCGTGGTCAGCATGACCATGGCAGAAACAAACGTAAAGCTGAGATGCACCTGCGTAAGCATGTAGACACTGTAAAATGTTCCCGCCATCCCCAGCGACAGGTCATAGAACACTCTGAAGGAGAACACACGCCGAAATGCCGGATCGCTGAACGGCCTTTTTAGTGATTCCCAGAACGTGAGTGGCAGCTCGGCTTTCGGGTACGGTGGGTGATACATTCTGTTCTGAATCGACACAGCCCACAGGCCAAACACCAGACCGAATGCGATGAGCACGACGAAGGCGTATGGTGCAGGGCCCAAAGCGGCTTGATTCCAATAGTCGATGAATAAGCCTGCCCCGACTCCAAGCACGACGCCAACAGCCCCTGCTGCAAGGTTGCGCTGAGCGAAGAAACGCCCCCGGACGCGCTCGGGAACGAGATCAACCAGCCAGGAAGTCCAGGGCACATAGCTGAAAATGCCGAGACCCGCCGAGATCGTGAACAGCACCAGGAAGATCCAAATACGGAAGGACACAAACTGCTCGACACCGAGGAACGTCACCGCACAAATCGCTACCCACATGAGGCGCGAGGCCGCTGCAAACTTGACGGCCATTGCCTTTCGCCTGCCGTGCCGCTCAAGCGACCGAAACGCTCGCATCTGCAGCGTGTTCGCACCCGCCTGAATCGCGGCGATCAAACCCACCAGAACCTCATTCGCACCGAGCGAGAGGGCAAAACCCGCGAGAATAAGTCCTCCGATGAATGACGCCATAATTCCGGCAAGAGCCCCCTCCCACACAGCGTCCTGCATGCTGCGATGGATTTCTTCGGGAACCTCAGGCGCGGATCCTCGAACGTCGAAATGGAATGGCGAGTTATCCCTGAGAAATTGCACAACATCGTTCATCTCGCCTGCGGGCAATGCTTGCGGTTGGGTTTCTGTGCTGTATTTCTGTCTCGAGGAAGAATCTGAAACGCTCATAAGGATTTTTTGCAGGACGACCTGCGCTATTTCTTCTTTCGCTTGATTGCGCTAAGCGCTCGCTGCTTGGTCTTCAAATTGACGAGCTCGGTGTACAGTTCTGGTCTCCGTGATGCAACGACCGCAAGTGTTCGGTCGTACTTTTCATTGAAGAAGAATTGGGTAACGCGCTTCTCCTCCAAGTCAATGTCGTACGTCAATACTCCAATGCCCCGACCGAGATCAGCAAGGACCAGACCATCTCTTCCAATCACGCTGCTGCGGCCAATCATTTTCCCGGGCATCCACTCCCCCGCCGGGTAGCCATAACAGGCTGAGAGGATCGGTAGCCCCGTATCAATGGCGCGTGCACGGTAACGGATTTCCCAATCGACCTCACCCCACCCTCCCTGCACGTGGGGGAACAAGAGCAACTCGGCTCCCCGCAGCATGAGGATCTGAGCCACTTCGGGATACTCAATATCCATGCAGGTCATGATCCCCACCCTGCAGCAGTCGAGCTTGATGACCGGCAACTCATTCCCTGCTTTGATTCCGATGGCTTGTTCGGGAACCGTTGGGTGTGCTTTCTGATAGCACCCAACGATCTTGCCCTTCCGGTTCAGAAGAACCACATAGCTTGACAGCTCCTTCTTGTGCGTTCCAAACATCGGGACGGCAATATTCATCCTGAACTTCTTCGCATACGCTCCAATCGTTTCCGTGAATGAACCAGGGATCAGATCAGCCACATATTCCTTCGTGTCATTCGACCACGTGCGGTGGTGGAGATTCGCATATTCCCCAAACAGGACGACATCAGATTTCCTCCTGCCGGCAACGCTCAACATCTCGACTATTGCCTTGAGGTTCTTCTCCTGCTTCTCGGCAAATGTTTTACCTTCAACGACGGCCGGCAGTTGAACCGCGCTAACGCGAACATGGCGTGTCATTTAGCGAGCTCCTTCAACAGGTTGAGATCGATTTCTTGAGAAATAAAGAATGGTGGCCCCGAGCGCCAACAGCATCACTCCTCCTACGACGTTCAGTGAAGCAGGTGCGAGCTGCGCGGATGGAACCAGTACGCATGCGACCAGAACGATGCCAAGAATCAGGCAAATTCTTCCGATGAGAGCATAGGCTCCAAAGCCGCTGGGATCAAACTGCACCGTTTCGCTGAGTGCTGGTTCTTTCAGATCCCTTTCAAACTTGAGCAGCTCTTCGTGCCTCGGGTCATCCTTCTTGAACCAGAAAGCCGATCCG
>Ga0315285_10005221_pt1 | contig 13425 bp, 10 predicted proteins | sample YL17G09_36_MG_FD_203698 | JGI IMG/M metagenome (GOLD analysis project Ga0315285, IMG submission 203698) | Sediment microbial communities from Yellowstone Lake, YNP, Wyoming, USA - YL17G09_36 | ecosystem: Environmental > Aquatic > Freshwater > Lake > Sediment | place: USA: Wyoming | collected... | reverse complement strand
TTCATTTCCAGACCCTTTCACTTGGCGTTCTTTCCAAACATGACATTAGGCAGAAGATTTCATTGTAATCTCGCGCCGTGCTCGATGTTAGCGGAAAAAGTGCCACGGGCAAGGAATTGTGCTTTATCCAGTTACACTGACAAAGGTCTTCAAACAACAAGAGTTCTGCGGGCTCGGCGTTCTCCCCGGTGAAAAACACGAATTGGCTTTGGTTGGGTTTGTTTTTCATTAACCGCCGAGTTCACAAAGAACACGGAGAAATAGGATAGAGAGCGCATTTCTCTATTGCACAATCACTTACACAAATATTCTTCTTCTCTGCGTACTCAGCGTTCTCCGCGGTGAAAAACACGAATTGGGTTTGGTTGGGTTTGTTTTCCCGGAGTCTCCAAATGAGCTGATTTTCATAATCCTTTCTGATAAAGATGCTTACGCTCATTTGGCCTTTTCGGAAATTGGCTTTGTTTTGCATAATACACTCAAAATGGTCACCGCTTTTTGCTCTGATTAGCCGGCATTTGGCATTAACCGCAGAGATCGCCAAGACCGCGGAGAAGATAGAGATTGTATTTCTTTGCTGTACCATGAGTTACACGCCTTTTTCTCTGCGGGTTCCGCGTTCTCCGTGGTGAGAAACATGGATTTGGGAGTCGCCGGCCATGAGAAGAGCCTTTTGATTTGCTCTCGAAGGACCTGTCCTGACCAGGGTCGAAGGATCGGGATTCTCGATATTGACTGCGAATGACGAGCTATGAACTTTCTTATATTGTGGTTCTAATCCATTATTTACGCACATATTATACCCAGAAATCGCTCCGGCGTCAAACAGAATTTCATGTTAACCGCTGATTAACGCGGATTAGCACGGATGAAAGAAAATAATGGGTAGGATGGACAACTTGTTGTTGCCCATGCGGTGGCTTGATTTTGCTTTTTCCCCCTCCTCCGAAGCATGTCCCTTCAACTATGTTCAGGGCAGGCTCTGAGCTTGCCGAATGGGCCAGATTCTGTTGTGAATTAGCCACGTAGGGTGCGATACTCGTCCTTCGTAGCGAAGCTAACTTGACAGAGTAGCATTTCGCACCATTTGCCTTATGGAGAATTCCATCTAGTGCTGAAATTTAAAGCGCGTAAAAATTCAAAAGTATTGTAGCAGCCCACCCCAAGATCAGCGCATACATCGGGCAAATGGCGATTCGCGCGCAGTCTTTTGGGCTTAGATATCTCTGTGGTCACTAAGCATCTATTCCCCTTATCTTTGAGGGCATATGCTATCAAGAACGGATCGCGACCTATTTTCTCTACCTCATCGTCAGTGAGATCTGAGGCGTATCCATGGTCGGTTGCGTAAGATACCAAAGAAACATCGACTTCCTCTTGAAAAAGGAGAGCTGTTTTAATTTGTTCTTGTTTTGCCCAGTTCGCAAGTGCGTCTTTGCCCTCACTAATCTCTTCATACACTTCGATTGGTGTTTTTACGTGACCCTTCTCTCCAGCGTTCTCGAGCCATTCCCAGAACTCGGGGACACGTTCAATCGGGTAGTAGTCCCGGTTTGCATCAATGAGAACATTTGCATCTAGCAAGTAAAGCAAATTAGTCCCCTACAACAATCAACCTGTGTCAATAAGTGTTTGTACATTCTTAGCCTTCACGCCAAGCACCTTTCCCGCTTTGTATGTTGTTATCGCACCAGTACGTATCATAATACCAACAAGCTCAAGCAATGCTTTGCCTATACGATGCCGACGAATAGTATAATATGTTGGACCAGGACCTTCCTGCTCACGGGCCCTTATTCGTCGCTCTTTACGTTGGTCAACCCACAATTTTCGAAAGGTTTCACTTAGAATTTTCCAACTCTCGAAGTCGATACTACCCATTCGATAGAGTTTGTAGGTGACCATAGAAGCGCTAAGATTACGGTTCATCGCAAATTCGCTGATTTGTCTTTGAGCCGATTCGAGATCAGTTCTGTCGTCAATGTCAAGTTGTTTAAGCTCTGACCTAGGCAACAGAAACTCACTCGCTACATCGTTACAGAACCTTTCAATTGAGATCTCTGCCCGCAGGCCGCTGACACCAGTCTGCCCAAGCCAAATATGAACAAGTTCGTGAAGTAACGTGAATGACCATGCTGAATGAGCGTCTTCTTCATTGATTATCACAAATGGTGCTATATCGTCTGCTAAAGCGAATCCGCGAAATATCTCTAAGTCTATCGCAGTGTGATAGCTTCCAAGGTTACCAATGAGTAGAACGAATATTCCTACTTCTTCAACTCGATTACGCAACAACGTGAACGCTTCAGAAGGGGAAGGCGCGGCGCGAAATTCGGACCTATCAATTCGAAGTGTCTCTTGAATGGATGACAACACTACGGATATTCCTTGGGACATTCTTAGAGATCCGACGAATCTAAGAGGTTCGGTATCCTCTTCGTCCTCGAGCATTGCTCGAACTATACTCTGTCGAGCTTTTACATCGCGAATCAGTGCGTCCAACAATGCCTCATCAGTGTCTGAGTAATCCTCCGGAAGTGTCCGGAAATCCTGGCCACGGTCACCTTTTCGTGGCGGTGCTGTCATGTAGAAGGTCAACAACGGTCGTCGATACTGTTTTGCCATTCTCGTAAGAAGCGATCTAGTCGGCTCATCGTCACCAGACTCCAAAGCAGCAAGTCGATCAACAGGGGACACACCTCGTGCTTGATGAAGATCAATCTTCGTTGCACCTTCCTCCAGGGTTAGTCCTGCTGTTTCTCTAGCCCAACGCATTATGTCCGGATTTACTTTTGGCATTGTTCTTTCAGATATATTTTTTTTATTTTACTCAATACCATCGATTCACTGCAGGTCAAAGTCTATTGAATCACCGGCCATCTTACTTATTTCTCGCTTTCATTGAGCTGATTTCGTATGCTACTCTGCGTAGTGCCTACTCCGCCGAAGCGGCTACGAAGGCCGGAAGCCCCGCCTTTGGCGGGACGCTACGTAGCACGAGTCTCGCGTATGGCTCTCCCAACAGATGCGGCAAGACTGTCTGGTTCCGCATCTGTAGGCTTTAACCTATCAAACGTGAGTCTATTTGTCAACAACTTAATCAATAATTGACAACTGGCATCGGGGCGGAACCTGCGTTAGAATAGGCTAATGTAACCAGGTACAAGGATCAGTAGCCATGAGAAGGTACATTGTATTAAGACCAATTTTGTCCGTTTGGCTCGTTTTGTTAATCCTCCATATCTTCTGCCCTGGCGGTCAAGGCGTATTAACCGCAGAGAGCGCTGAGGTCGCAGAGGGGAAAATAAAAACAAAAATCTCGGCGCTCTCTCCGGCTACGGCTCGGCGCTCCGCCGAGACGAGTGCGGCCTCGGCGGTAAAAAACAGTGTGCTCAAAGGAGGGTGTGCGAAGGTAAATATCACTCCTCCATTGGGGATTCCGCTCATCGGCTCAAAAGGTCAGCCGAGTGACGACATACTTGATGAACTTTATGCCAAAGCGCTGGTTCTCAATGACGGGAGCACTACCTTGGCAATCGTCTCTGTGGACTTATTGTATACCCCTTTGGAAGAAATTACCAATCCGGTACGAAGTATTATCAAAGAGAAGATCGGCATCCCGGACCAGAACGTTCTTATCTGTGCCACTCACACTCATTCCGGGCCGGAAGTTTTCACCAGATTAAAAGTGCCACGTGAAGGCCGGGTCCCGGCCTCCCAGATCGACCAATCATATCTTGCGACACTGATAAAAAAGATCGCCAGTTCGGTGTTGATCGCCTATAAGAATATGCAGGAGGTAAAGATAGGTACAGCAAAAGGTGAGGTTCAAGAAATAGTCTACAATCGAAGGGCAAAAACCAAAGATGGTTCCGTAAAAATGGCATTTACCCTTCCGGATGAAGTCACCGCTACAAAAAGAGCCACAGAGTACACAGAGGGCACCGAGAAAACAAAGAAATCCTCTGAGGTCTCTGTGCTCTCTGTGGCAAAATCAAGAATAGAGCCGGAATTGGTTTTTGGTCCTATTGATCCTGAGGTTTGGGTGCTCAGGGTTGAAGATGCAAACGGCCAAATTGTTGGCTCAATCGTCAATTTTGCCTGTCATCCTGTCTGCATATATCCCTATTTGAGTACCACAATATCGGCTGATTATCCTGCATACGCCACGCAGGTTGTGGAACAGACCGAGGGTGGAACTTGTCTTTTCGCGTTGGGGACAGCCGGCAATATAGTTCCTATGAAGCGAGGGCTAAAGCCTTGCCAGCAAATTGGTAAGGCCCTCGGTGCAGAGGCTTTAAGAAGACTCCAGCTCGTTTCTACCTCTGGTGATGTCACATTAAAGGCAATTAGAAAAGAGATTAAACTTCCCACAAAGAAAGCTCCGTCAGAAGATAAGACCGCAAAGAACAGTAAAACCACAGGCCTGCCCCTGCGTCTCCCGACGCAAGGCGGGGCAGCGGGCTACGTAAATACTGAGATTCAAGTCTTGAAACTTGGCGATATTTATATTTTGGGACTCCCTGGAGAGATTCTGGTGGAAGTAGGCTTGGCGATCAAGAGAAAAGCGGGTGTGGAAAAGCTTTTTGTTGTCTCGCTCAGTAATGACGCAATCGGCTACGTCTGCCACGACCAAGCCTATGACGAGGGAGGATATGAATCGGGTTCAGGAACCAATCTGGCGAAAGGCTCTGGAGAAATTATGATAAAAGAGGCGTTGGACCTCATCAGCCAAATCAAACCAAGCCCATAATGCTGCTTCTATAATTGTCAATTGTCATTTTTCCGAATGCTGATCAGGTCGGCTCGAGTATGGCCCTCTTCCGTGATTCTCGACAAGGTGTAAACAGTGCCATCTTTTCCGACAGTAATCGAGTTGACGTATGACGGCCTCCGGCCGTTTTGCCCGGCCTTCGCAGCCGCTTCCGGCCTTCGCAGCCGCTTCGGCGGAGTAGGCTCGGCGGAGTAGGCAAAAAATATGGGGCCATGGTCAGCGTACTTCGCAGCTTTAATGTCATAGGTGACAAGGTGAAGGTTTTCAATCCCTTTTGACTCGCCCATGGCGGTCTTGGTTTTGCCCGTAACTCTTCTGCCGTCAGCATATACAGGCCCGCCGGTCAGATAATGGATGGTTCGTCCATCCGGGCCGAGGGCGAAGCCCAGATAGCCGTAGCTGAACTGGTCAAACATTCCGCTTCGCCTGGAGGGCAAAGAAGTCATCCGATCAAGAACTTCCACTTGGGGAGTCCGGGGATCGAAACGAAAAAGATAGCCGGAATTTCCGTGCACGCCGTAGACGACTTTTTCCGGCTCGTACCAAATCGTCTGTCTCCAATTGTACGCCATGTGGCCGGGCGAGGTCGGATCATAGAGTCCGAAGTAGTCCTTCCTCATATCGTCACCCTCGACTACTTCAATGGAGTCGCGGTCATATCTATAACGAAGGATGTCTCCGTCACCGGTCGTGAAATAGCATGAGCCGTCGCCTGGGTCGACGACGAGGGAGCGGCAGAGAGTGCGATAGTTCTCGCCCTTGCCGTTCTCGCCTTGCCGCGAGATCGGCCCAAGGTCCTTCAGCTCCTTGGCTGCGAGGTCGTAGCGGATGAAATAGCCGGTTGGCCAGGTCAGGCCATAGAGACGACCGCGCCGAGTGTCCATGGTCATAGACAGGATGCCCTCGCCGTGCGGGACCTTGGCTAAGTCCTCGAACTTCCGGGCCGCCATATCGAAGGCCAGAAAGTGACCGCCCGGATAGGGCTTATAACCCTGCGGCGGTATGCCAATCTTTTCCATCCCATCCACGATGCTGTAATAGCCGACGTGTGTCGCGAAGTAGAGCTTGCCGTCGCGCTCCACGAAGTTCACATGGACTTTGCCCTGAACAATCGTCCGGGAGTCTTTTTCACCACAGGCTTCTGTTATATCCCCAAGATGCTCAATTTTGTCGGCAACCGGGTCGTAGCAGAACATCTGTGCGCCAACTTCATACGACTCAGAGGAGAGGGCGTAATAAATCTTGCCGTCGCTGCCGGTGCCCATGCCGTTATAGGAGTCATGTGCCTGTGCGAAGCCGGAATTGTGCGCCCTTGCGACCAGCTTGACCGGGCTGGAACTCGGTTTATTACGGAGTTCCACCAGCTCGTGTACTTTACCCACGATCCGCTCCTCGACGGACGGCGCAAATGGAGTGGCTATAGTGCCGTAGTATAGGACGGCTCCGCGAGCCTCGTAGCCGCCTTCCTGCAAGACACGGTGCGAAGGCACATAGCCGAAAACGTCGTTACAGTACCCAGCCACCCAGACCGGTGTGCCAGCCAGCTCCGCCTTCAAACGAAGCGAATAGTCCACGACCACTTCACCGGCTAGCCCTATCATCGTCAAGTCATTGCCAAATTGAGCGACTTGCACCGGATACGGGTATGTCGTGCGAATCCCGCCCTTTTCTTCCAGCTCTCGGAGCATATCCTCGGCATGCCGCCGTTCATACTTGTCAGCAGACTGCGCTTGTTGGCGGAGCTGCTCGCGGCTGGGCGGGTCAGCCAGCTCCAGGGTCACCTCTTCCAGGGCAAGCCGCAGCGGTCCCCGCAACGGATGTGGCCGTGTCAGCAGGGCTGCCTCGACGCCGTTGGCTAAGGCTCGCCCATGCTGCTTGGCCCATTCAAGGGTGCGCCGTGGGGACGGGTTTTGGTCGCCGCCGCACCCACTAATGAACATCGCCGCTACACCCGGATGCGCCTCCTCCAAATACTGTTGAGCGAACCCGGCGTAATCACCGCAGAACTGGTAGAAGTCAAGAGTCGTGTTGTGGCATGCGTAGCCGAATAAGACCGCCCGCAACTTTCCATCAGGGCCGTCAACTCGCAGAACAGGAACGGCGTGATCCACAGGACCATCGGAATTGGGGGCGATGGTATAGCCGCGCTCGCTTTCCGATCGCCGGTTCATGGCAAAACCCGCTCGCGCGTGCATATAGGACAATTGCGCCGGGGCAAAGTCTTCTATGGCACGACCTACAAGCTCGATGAGCTTGCCTTGCAGGTCCTCACTGTATTTCTTAATCAGTGGGATTTGTTCGGGCGGCAGATCGAACGTTTGCGTGGCCCTCCACGTGCTTAACTCCGGCCCGCTATGCGTGTGAGAAGCATTGAGCAGCAGGCCCTGCGGGCGAAGCTCAAATCGCCGGCTAAGGTCCTTTTCCATCTGGTTGCGAAACTCCCGCGGAAAACCGATTAGGTCCGCCGTAACAATAACCAGGCGAGTACCCTGGGCATCTTCCAGCGCAAGCGCTTTGGCGTACAGATCATGGACCTTTCCCTCCGAGGGTTTCGTCCGCGCCGCGTACCCTGCCATCCACATTGACTGATCTGGAGTGATCACTACCTTGGCCAGTCCCGCCTTCCACGTTGCCTGCGTCTGCGACCCTGCAAGGCAGGAACCCGCGTGCGGAAGAACGAAAGTGCCAAAGGCACAAAGTAACAAAGTGGCTAAGTGCCTCTGTGCCTGTGTCCCTATGTGCCTGGACGGTATGTGCATCATAATCTCCTTAATATCTTCCTTTTGAGCGATCTATATGGTATTATAATCCCATTCGTTAAGTGAACGAAGTTCAAATTAATTCATAAATCTCTTGCCAAATGAAGGGAGCTGGAAATGAATACGAGCAATTTGACCCGACGAGAGTTCCTGGCTGCTGCGTCGAGCAGCACTATCGCCGCCGTAGTTTCAGGAGCGATTCCTGCCCATGCAAGCATAAGCAAGAAAGCAGGTAAACCGGCAATCCTGGGTGGTAAGCCAATCAGAGCCAAACCATTCCCGAGTTGGCCGGTCTGGGATAGAGCTGCTGAAGAATCTGTTCTATCTATACTTCGCAGCGGAGATTGGTGTCGGCTCCAGGGCAAAACGGTATCCGAATTTGAGAAAAAGTATGCCGAATTAATGGGGGTGAAGCGCTGCGTTTGCACGGTAAACGGCACCAATGCTCTGCTTACCGCTCTGCACGTGCTTGATATCGGCGTAGGAGACGAAGTCATCGTCTCTCCTTACACATTTATTGCCACTTATAACGTGGTTATTAACTCCTGCGCCCTGCCGGTTTTTGCCGATACCGACCCTGAAACCTTTCAGATAAACCCGGACAAGATAGAAGAAAGAATCAACGAAAACACCAAAGCGATTCTTCCAGTCCATATTTTGGGTTTGCCGGCAAATATGGATAAGATCAATGCTATCGCCAAGAAGCACAACCTTAAAGTCATCGAGGACGCTTGTCAGGCGTGGCTGGCTGAATGGAGGGGCAAGAAGGTCGGCACGCTGGGAGACTTAGGCTGCTTCAGCTTCCAGAACTCCAAACATCTAGCCTGCGGCGAAGGTGGTGCAGTCATTGGAAACGATGACCAAATAATGGACCGATGTTTCTCTTACCACAACTGCGGCAGACCGTACGGCAGTGTGAAAGCGACCAGTGGTTACCCCATCATAGGAACCAATCGCAGAATGACAGAATACCAGGCGGCGATACTCCTTTCCCAGATGCAGCGCCTCGAAAAAGATACGGTAAGGCGTACCGAGAACGCCAGCTATTTGACCTCGCGAATTAAAGACATTCCCGGCATTGTTCCCCACAAACTATATGAAGGCGTAACCAGAGCCGCATACCATTTATATCCGTTCCGGTATAAAAAGGAGCAGTTTAACAACCTGCCGAGAAGCAGATTTCTCGCCGCTCTGGAAGCGGAAGGCATTCCCTGCTCCGGCGGATACGGTCCCCAATACAGAGATGGCTTGATTGAAGCTGCTTTGAATTCCAAGAATTTCAAAAGAGGTTTCTCCAAAGAGAGACTGGCCAGATACCGTGAGGAGCTTCACTATCCCGATAACGAGCAGCTTTGTGAAGAAGCAGTATGGTTCACTCAGAATTTGCTTCTTGGAACCAGAAGCGATGTCGATGACATAGCGGATGCTATATTGAAAATCTATGAGAACAAAGAGGATCTGGCCAAATTGCAAAAATCGTAGCGCAGTCAGGCTGCTCGCCGTCATCTGCCCCTCGCTGACGCTCAGGACTCTGTCTTCTTTCCTCTGTCCAGGGCGAAAAGAGGGATTCCTCCCTCGATTTGTTCGACAACGCTCCGTCGCCATAGCTGTGGAGCGTCGGCGACTCGTGCGGTCCCCGTTAGAAGCAAGTGCCTCGGCACCTATGACAGATGCTCGGTCGAGCTTTCTAACGGGGCGGACCCAGCGAGTCTGCGACATTTGATCGCTGTTACATAGTCGATTTCTTGGCGGCCTCGTGATGTGACTGCTTCAACAATTGCACCACGATGGTCCCTAAGCCTCATTGCAAGAGAAGGCGGCTCAGCGAGACTGAGGTCCTCTGCAGGAAAGTGTCTCAAGTCGGCTGTTAGAACGTTGCCCATGAGTTTTGTAGTTAAACCTCATCGACATTGACGGAAAGAATTGTTAAGTCCGCCTATTGAAACTTATGGAACCCGTTTTACGGGCGTTTTTCGCTCGTAGAATGAACAACCCGCCCTGACCCTGCCTTAAGAGCAAAATGTGTTTTAGCTTCTCTATCTTGGCGAAGAGCAAAATAGAGCGATGCTAAATTATGGTGAATATATCTGTCGAAATCACGGTTACGCCTGTGCCCATAACGGAGTATATTCTCGTAAATCCTTACAGCATCCTCAAACCTTCCTTGGTATATGGCTTCTTCAGCCCGACGTATCGCTTTTGTCGGATGTTTTTTCTTCTTTCCGTAAGGCCAATCGCCTTTTTGAACAAATAGCTTGGGATCAAAAGTCGTTGTGGCTTCGCCCTGCCATATAGGATTATCGTCTGAAAATCCGGGCATAAACGGCCGGGCAACGTCCTTCCAATTAATGCCTTTGCCGAAACGTCCTTTGTCAAACACAGTAAAGATGAGTTTTCTAACAAGCCTTTCTATTAAATCTGTTTTTTCCTCACACTCCGTTAACAACTTTTCCTGAAGAGACTGCAATTCTTCTCTGCCATCCTGACTAACCTCATCCTGGCGAAAATAGTACATAAAATAGTTTACCGTGTGAAAATCCGGAATTTCTATTCCAGACTCTGCTGTAAGCCAAGAGAGCCGATTGTAATGCTGTCGGTAAACTTGCTCTTCGCTGCAGCAGTGTTCGATAAGTCTTACCAGGTCAGCTGCAACGCCATCCAAAAACTGGCATCTTGACAGATTAGAGCGGTGTGCAGCTTCCTCCCAATCCGCAATTGTTAAGGAATTATCAAAGAATAGAGTATTGTTAAAATGGACTTCATAATGGACTAATCCTATATCGTGGTTTCTGCGCATTTCGGCAATTATTTGGGCGTGATGTCGGCGGATCCACGAGAGCGCCTTTTGAAACGCCTTCCACATTTGCTCCTTTGAAGTAGCGGCCCCAATTTCATCCAGCATCTGATACAATCTGGCGTCTAATCCATCGCCAAATCTTGAATCGTCGGGATGCTCTACGCCCCAGATAGAAAAGGCTATCGGCTCGCCTTTGTATAAAAGCTCCTGATCCTCATATATCCCCATACCGATAGGTACCATTACTGCCCGGCCCTGTGATAATGCGTATTGCGAAAGGACGGCTTCGTTTATTACACTGCGAAATCTTTTCGCTCTATAAGGCTCACCCACATCATACCTGAAGTCTTCGGTTGTCCCGTCAGGATTTGTGTTCGGAATCAAATATGGAATGTTGCCGTCGCCGAGCATACGGATATGGCGGATTTCGCCTTTTTTAATCCTCAAAATTCTATCGGTTATGCCTTTAATCTTAATAGAGCGGACCCACCGGCTATTGGTCTTAAAGTAATCTTTGGGATCCAATTTGATTATGACGCTGGTTGGTTTAACAATATCGCCAAAATTTTCCAGGTAGATGACTCTGCGAATCTCTTCAAGGTATTTGCCGCGAAGCCCACTTTTTGGTTGAACAAAAAGCCCCCAATATGGAGAAACAATTCCTGCCCCTTTATTTTGTACTCTGAAGTCTCTTAGACTTCTAATGCGCGATTTAATCTCCTTCAGGGTGATTTCAGAAGAGATATTTCTTAACACTTTCAGATTGCCGAAGGGCGAACTTGTCACTTTATGTTGTTCTCCGCCGTTATCGCAAGCAGCTTGTGGCATAAAGTATCGGCTCAAACTTTGCCAGCTCTTTTATTGGAACTGCCCCCCACGTTGTATTTAAGTGTCCGAGCATTTTGCGGTTGTTTAAGTTTCGAGAATATGCAACCAGCGCCTTGGTTGCCTCTACTTTACGCCAACCAGCCGGCCACACTCGAAAACCTTTTTCCAGAAACATAGGTATCGACGCATAGGTCTCCCGAGGCTCGTAGTGCCAATCGCAGATTATTATATCCTTGGGGATTAGGTCGATCGCGCCGGCAGTGCCGTTAGCACTGGCTTCCCACTTTCCATAGTCAATTTTATTGGCGTCAATCAAGCGATCTCCCCACATCAGCATTTCAAGGTTCTTTTTCGCAACCAAATACTTGTGGTAGTCGTTGACGGCCTTGGCAAAAAGTTCGGCTTTGTCCTTGCCTTTGCAGCGGGGACAGGCGTCTTCGCCTATAAGAAACACCTCATCCATTCCGACATGAAGGGCGTCCGCTTCAAAGACGGCTATCAGCTCATCCATAAGCCTGAATACCACAGGATTGATCTCAGGATGCAGCGGACACCAGCTTCGACAATAAATCCCTTTGTTGTTGGGGTGTTGTCCGGGAGCTTCATCGAATTGAGGATACTTGGCTAATAACGGAAAAGTGTGTTTACTCCACGACTGATGGCCCAGACACTGGAATTGTGGGATAAGACGGATATGGTATTTCCTACATTCAGCAGCCAGTTTTCGGATGTCTTCTTTCTTGCTTGGATTGGCTGTTCGCAGCTCCGGGTGAGACTGATATTCATAGCCGTAGTTGATCTCTGTTACGATTAAATTAACACCAAGATTGGCGAGCTGCCCTACGACTTCCGTAAGCTGCTCGGTTTTGTCCCGAGTAGTGATGAGGACGTGTATACCTCGCCAGGGCTGAGACTCGCCCGCCATACCTCTGGCGGGCAAATCTGCAGGGAGCGAGGATGATGCAAGCAAGATTGGTAAGATGCACAGTGCAAGCGTGCAAGATAGGGCTTTGTTCATCGTAAGGTCTCCTGAACAACAAAATATATGGTCAAGTCGGAGCTTCATAGCTCCGCGATTTTGCCCCCGCCAATGGCGGGCTGGACGTCCTTGCACGGACGGCAATTATTATACCGAGTTCGAGCCGGCAATTACAGAAGGTTTAGCAGTTGCTTTCTTGACCAGTCTCGCGCCTGAACACAAACGAGGACCGTTTTTGCTCCACATCAACCGAAGGATTAACCGCAGAGCACGCTGAGAGCGCGGAGATTTAGAGATAAAAGGGTTTTCTCTGCGACCTCTGCGGTCTCAGCGGTAAGACTTGAAGCCGCTCTCTTTGCTGCACGCTGGCCCGCCATAGCCCCGCCGGCGGACACGGTTTTGCGCCGTACATTGCGACAGCGATGTAGTTACTGAAGAACGTGGACATTGCATCTCGGCTTCGCCGGCCATTCCTTGCGCCCTTTCCTTGCCGAACACACGGTCTTCCAGCAGAAATCAGTAATGCAATAAAAAACATTAAAGACGGTTCTACGGTTTGCTTTGCCGGTTGTGCTTCTTTTAAAGCCTCCTGCGTGGTTTTTGGATTTGTTCTTCTTTACCCACCGTTTTGCGCAATCTTGCCGGAAAGGTAAGCACAATCTTGTGGGGAGATTTTTCTTGAAATCAAAGGGGACAATTGGTATAAAGAAAGCTGGTGAAACGTGCGGACTTTGGCTTTCTGACCTTTACGACTTTTCTGGTTTTTTGTTGAAAGAGGAGGCGTCGTGCGATGCACAGAGGTATAGCGTGAGCTTTATCGCCCGGAATTAGGATTTGTTGCATTCTAATTGACAGTTCACATTGGATTCTTGAAGGAAGGAGGTAGTTAACCCCGCCATAGTGATGGTGGGGTTAACCGGTTAGCCCCGCAATGTATTGCGGGGTTATTTTACGTGGGTGAAGATTTCAATGAAGGGCAAAATTCCCGTAGGGTATGCAGATTTCTGCATACCATCTGACGAATTTGGCGGTATGCGGAGCATACCCTACTCACTGAAGACAACGCGTGTTCTGGTGTGTGGCGAAAGCACCATAGTCGTTATCTTTTTAAGGTTTTCGAGGGGCAATAGTATGTGGAGAAAATTGATTTATTTATTTTCATTTATGTTAGTGCTGGGTCCGGCCGGCAACGTCTCGGCTCAGTTGCCGCCGGGATGGTCCAGCCAAGATATCGGCGGGCCCCCTCAAGGGGGCGCCCATTACGATAGCGTCACGCAGACCTGGACCA
>Ga0315285_10005218_pt1 | contig 13428 bp, 16 predicted proteins | sample YL17G09_36_MG_FD_203698 | JGI IMG/M metagenome (GOLD analysis project Ga0315285, IMG submission 203698) | Sediment microbial communities from Yellowstone Lake, YNP, Wyoming, USA - YL17G09_36 | ecosystem: Environmental > Aquatic > Freshwater > Lake > Sediment | place: USA: Wyoming | collected... | reverse complement strand
GTACTCGACAAGTTCGTCGACCCGTTCATGTACGGGCCGAACATCGCGGATGAGCACGGCGAGGTTGACCTCGTGGCGAACAAGTGGTTCCCCACAGACCCGGGTAGCTCGTCGAACTCGCCGGTCGGAATGATCGTCTGGGACGCGCAGCTCGGGGCGGCGGTCGAGGCGATCCGGGACGCCAAAGAGTCCATCGCGGCGGTCGCGGGGATCGATACGGACGCGCTGATCCCGCAGGAGAACGCGGGGCCGATGTCCGGCCGGGCGCTGAAGCTAAGGCAGATGCGGACGCAGGCGACGGTGCAGGCGAAGGCATTGGCCTTTGGGGCCGGGCTGCAGCGGGTGTACTCGCTGACGACGAAGCTGGCCGTCGCGGTGGGCAACGACCTGGGGTTCCGGGCGGTATTGCCGGAGGTGAAGATCCCGGCGCCGGGCGAGCCGGTGGCGGAGCGGAAGCCGATGGACCTGAAGCTCTACCCGCTGCGGGCGGAGCAGATCACGATCACGTTCGGGGATGGGCTGCCGGCGGATCGGGCGGAGGACATCGAGGACCAGACGCGGATGATCGAGGCGGGGGTGCAGAGCCGGCCGCGGGCGATCGAGGTGCTCCATGGGATGAGCGAGGACGACGCGAAGACGCTCGCCCGAGACATCCAGCAGGAGGCGAACCAGGGCGCGCCGAGCGCGGCGCCGGTGGCCGGGTGGAGCGGGTTGGGGACCAGGCTGAGCGCGGGCGGGGCGGGCGAGAGCTAACGACGGATAGGTGAGCCCCCCCTCGGTCCCCCCGTGAACGGGGGGATGGACTGCGGGGGCGGATGAGGTGCGGGGATGACGGCGGAACGCCCACTAATGCGCAACGATGAGATGAAGCGGCTGGCCGAGGAGTTTGCAGGGCGCTGTGGTCCTCTCCGGTGGACGGAGATGGAGAGCGTATTCGATGCGGTGTACGAGGCGTTCGGGTTCCAGTGCCGCCATTGTAGTGGGGCGAGACAGCCTGTGAGTGATGAGGCAGCCAATGTCTGGTGCACGTACCTGGACGGATGGCGGGCCTGCACATTCCACTGCGGGGCATGGGCGCCGTTGGTGAGAGCGACGGTGCGGGGATGACGGCTGATGCAGTGGGGCGGCTGGTGTGGAAGTGGCAGAAGAGGCTGCATCTCGACGTATGGGAGATCAGCATCATCACCGTCGAGGATGTGACGATCAACGACGAAGGGCATTGGGCAGACGTACAGCGGCGGAAGGACTCATACGATGCCATCATCACGATAGCGACCCAGCAGCCATGCGAGCGGCTGGAGAGGACCGTGATTCACGAGCTCCTGCACCTCATGCTGACTGCAAAGTGGGAGCTATCGGAGTGCGTCTATGCACAGATCCCGCGCCGGCTCCGGAAGATGCTGCAAGACGAGGAGCGGGTGGGTGAGGAGCTGGCGGTGAACGCGCTCGCTCGGGTGCTCATGGAGGCATACAGTGCCTGATACCCGCCGACGGCACCAGTTCCCGCTGCCGATGCCGACTGCGCTCGAGTACGCGGAGATCGCGGCGCAACTTGTGGGGGTCTACCAGCGGGCGGAGACGGACATCGTCAAGGCGTTGGCGGCCAAGGGGGGCGAGATCAGCGACTGGGGCCGGGCGTTCAGGAACCAGCAGGTGGCGCAGATCCATGGGGCCATCGCGAACATCCAGACGGGGCAGGACCAGTGGGGGCGGCAGTACATCGGCAACCTGTACGAGCACGGGCTCGCGGTCGCCGACTGCTACCTGATGAAGCCCGCCGACGCGGAGCGGTACAAGGCGCTGCGCAAGGAGGGGCTCTCGCACTGGGATGCGGTGCAGGCGCTGAACGGCGAGACGGGGGCGCCGCCGCCGTCGGCATACCAGGGGCTGGTCAAGGCGGGCGCGACCCATGAAGAGGCGCTGAAGATCCTCGAAACCTCGTACGGCCCACGGACGGGCTGGGGGCCAGGTGGGATGAGCCGGGCGGCGCACCCGGGCCAGGTCACCCCGATGAACCTCGATATGGTGCAGCTCCACACTGAGGCGATCTCCGAGATGCAGCGGGCGCTGATGAAGCCGCTCACCACGAACGCCTACCGGCTCGACCGCAACTTCGAGTACAAGAAGCTCTATCGAGCGGAGAACATCCAGGCGATCGAGGAGGCGTTCGCGCAGGGGATGACCCAGCGCGAGGCGCAGAAGCTCGTGCTGAAGCGGCTCCGGGAGAAGGACCTGTTCGTCTACGTCGACGCGGCCGGCCGGAAGTGGGAGCCGAAGGCATACGCCAGCATGATCGCCCGGACGACGCCGCGTGAGGCGGAGCAGGAGGCGATGTTCCGCCGGGAGGTCGAGCTCGGGCAGGACCTGGTCGAGGTGAGCGATACGCCGACCACCTGCCCGTTCTGCGCGCCGTGGCTCGGGAAGAAGCTCTCGCTGACGGGGCGGACCGAGGGCTACACGACGGTGGCGCAGGCGCATTCGCAGGGGTTCCAGCACCCGAATTGTATCCACGTGTGCCTGCCGTGGGTAAGCGAGAACGCGGACGAATGGGAGTTCCCGGAGGACCTGCTGACGGCGCCGCTGTCGGGGGAGGATCGGGAGCTGCTGCGGGAGATGGTGGGGCTGGAGGAGCCCACGGGCAGGCCGACTCCAGAACGGAAGGCGCCTATCGTCATCGGGCAGCAGACCTATCCAAAGCGCGTCACGACATCGCGGGATGCGACGCCAGTTGGGGCACGGCGAGCCCAACAGGTCTGCAAGATCGCGAGAGGAGACTGACATGGCTCCATCGCGGCCGTCGTATCGCCCCGACTACTCAGGGGGCTACCTCTGTTCCGCCGTGGATGATCAGACGATCGGTGACCGGGGCGACCGACTGATAGCCGAACTTTTCAACGGTGGAGCCGAACGCATGAACGGAGATGATCCACAAGCGCCGTTCGATGTGGTCGCACGCCCGTACGCAGTCGGGGCGGAGGTGAAGACCATGCGCCGGCGACCCGGACAGGCGCTGAAGGACATGAAGCCCTCGATGAAACACAAGGCGAAGGCGCGTAAACTCCTCGAGGCGACGGAGGCCGGCCTTACGCCGGGCACCTATGTGGTGTTGGTTGATGATGCAGGCGTTGCGAGTGTCTTCGAGCGGCCCGGTCTGGGTGAGTTCCGGTTGGACACAATGCGGCACGTGGCAACGGTCGATACCAACATAGGCGGAGTTGAATGGCATCAGCGATGGCTCTTTGAGCAAGATCCGCAGGCATTCGCGGCGGCGGCCAAGCGCGAAGCCGCAGCGATCCGCAAACGATCGACCATGGTGCGGAGCGAGATACGGTCACGACAGCGCGCCGGGATTGGCGCGCAGCAACGCGGGAGGTGAGAGCATGGGCGTGAACGTGGAATGGGGCGATGGCGATGATGACGGCGAGGGCATCGGCACGAATGCGCAGATGGGCTATCTGCTCGACTGGATTGGCGATCAGCCCGGCGCGCTGAGTGGGCGGTTCGACACGATCCTGCAGACGATCCCCACGGAGTTCGAGCATACGGTCGCCATGCTGCCGAAGCTTGTCGCCGAGTGCGAGGAGCTGCTGCGACGCGCAGAAGCTGGGGCGGTACCCGACCTGCTGTTGGGACGAGTATTGGCCTCCGCGCAGGCGGCGATCGCGGCTGAACATTCACTCGTCTGGGCGTAGCACACGGCTGTTTGCCGCCGCCAAGATGAGCATGGCGCGCTGGGGCATCCTCCGGCGCGCCGCACCGGCGCCCCCGGCCCGTCCGCTGGGGGCGCTTTTTCTTTCGCCATCCGCTTGACTTCTTCTATGCGGAAGCGTGGCGGATAGCACTGCGGTTGGCGGCACGGATCGGCACGGAAGAGGCGCGGGCGGCGGCGGTGCAGTTCACGGGGCCGTGAGGAGCGGACTGACGCATCCTGAACGGCCTGGGATGGCTGGCGCGAAAGCTGCGCATCTCATAGGCTGGGAGCAGTAGGCAGGAGAAGTGCGGGGGGGCGATGTACAAGATGGGTGAGTGACGGCGCGGCACGAGTCCGCGCCCTACAACTGAACGCAGGCTATTCGCGGTGAGGGCCGGCCAGCCCGCCGCGTGAAGTGGGGACCTCCTGAGCCCCGCCTGACCCTCGGGAGCACTGCAGGGGTGCTGCGCCTAGTCGGCGCGGCGCCCCTGCTGTGTTTCCAGGGGGGAGAGATCGGGCGCCATGAATGTCGCCCCTACGGGGGCTGGGTGGGCGCCCAGACGATGATCCGAGGAGGCAGAGATGCCGGAGCCGACCACCGGGACCCAGGACGGGCAGAACCCTGGGGGCAACGAGGAGCCGACCACCGGGACCCAGCCCGGGCAGAACGCTGGGGGCAATACCACTGGAGCACCCGCGGGAGTGGCGCTGACGCAGGCGGACATTGAGCGCGCTCAAGCTGAGGTGCGGAGAGCGGCTGATCGGGAGCACAAGAAGGAGCGCGACGTGCTCACCGAGAGGCTGAAGACGCTCGAGGACGAGAAGGCGAAGCGCGATGAAGCCGAACTGAGCGAGCTGCAGAAAGCGCAGAAGGTTGCGGCGGATGCTGAGGTGCGGCGTGTTGCAGCCGAGCAGGCGCTGGCGACGGCGCAGGTTACCGCGCTGCGCGCGAACCTGGTCTCCCAGAATGCCGCCAGCCTACCGGCAGCCTACCGAGCACAGATCACCGGGGACACGCAGGAGGAGATCACTGCAAGCATCACGGCGACCCAGGCGGCGTTCGACGCCGACCGGACCGCGATGATCCAGCGGCTTGCCGCGATGACCCCGGAACAGATCCGACAGGAGTTTGGCGACGTGGGAGCGGCACTCGCCGAACGGATGCAGGGCAAGCCCACGCCTAGCGTGGGCGCACCAACGAATCCCCCTGGACAGCAGGCGCCCCCGGCAGCGAAGACGATCGAGGACATGGACCAGAACGAGTTCATGGCGGAGATGGCCAAGCAGGGGATCCGGGTCCAGCTTTGAGGTGAGTTCGCATGGCAGTCACCATCACGAACAGCGCCGGTGTGCCAACCGAGTACACGGCGTATTCCCTGAAGACAGCGCTTCTGGCGCTGCGCAACCGGAGCATCTTCGTCCCGGGGGGCCCAGGGTTCTCCCAGGACGTGATGCAGATCGCCGACGTGACCGGGCAGGGCCAGGGCCTCACCGGATCGTTCGGGCGTTACGGGGCGCTCACCGCCTCCGAGGTCGCCGAGTCGGCGGAGTACAACGCATGGCAGGCGTTCACACCGACTACGGTCCTGGTCACGGCCACGAAGCACCAGGTCGGGACGATCATCACCAAGGAGCGGATGAAGAAGACGGTCAACCCGGCGCAGGAGTGGACGCTCGCCGGGACCGAGCTGGGCCGCGCGATGGCCACGCTGGTGAACAAGGACGTGTGCTCGCTGTTCGCGAGCTTCACGGCGACCAGCGGCGGCACCACGGTCGACGCGACCTGGGCCGGTGTGCGCAACGGACAGGGCGCTCTCCGAGCGCTCGGTGTGGCGGGGGAGCTCATCTTCGTGCTCCATGAGCAGAGCTACGGCGAGCTGCTCGCGGAGGCCGGCTCCCCGCTGATCACCGCCTCGATGACCCGGCTCGCCGAGGGCTACTACCAGAACTACTACGTCGACAACATCATCGGGATGCGGTGGTACGTGACCGCGGATGTGCAGCCGGCCACAACGGTCGACTGGGTCGGCGGGATGTTCAACAACGAAGCCATCGGGATGTCCTGGGGCCAGGACTTCGAGCTCGAGGTCGAGTGGAACAAGAACACGCAGTGCTGGGAGATCCTCCTGACCTGTTACTACGGGTGCGGGATCGCGAACCAGAGCTGCGGCCAGAAGCACCTGACCGACTACTAAGCGGGCGCGATGAATCGCGCCCCTATGGGGCGGACGACAGGGCGGACGCAACGAGAGGCGGGCGGGGCGTTAGGCCCCGCCCAGCAACGAGGAGGGAATTTCCATGCCGATGAGTGGGCTCATGGCGGACTCGATCCATGTCGGGACGGTCGATGCGACTGGATCGCCGGTCTTCTACTGGATCGCGCCGGAGCGTTGCGTGATCGAGGCGATCTACATGGTGAACACGACGGGGCACGTGGTGCATGGCACGAACAACACCGTGTTCACGGTGACGAACCTGGGGCAGGCGGGCGCCGGCACGGCGGTCGTGGCGGCGCAGACGAACGACTCGGACGTCGCGGGCTACGTGGCGATCACGGCGCTGGTGCCCTACAGCATCACGGTCGCGGCGGCGTACGCCGAGATGGTGGCGAACGATGTCATCAAGATCGTGGTGACTGAAGGCGCCGCGGCCCAGGACCTGGCGGCAGCCAGCTTCCAGATCCGCTACCGCCGAGGGTGTGGGCTCTACTACACCTAGTCCCGGAGGCGGGAGCAGAGGAGGAGACTGAGATGCCAAGCACAGGGCTGGTGACACACAGCATCTACGTGGGGGCAGTGGACGCGTCCGATGCGCCGGTGGCGTACTGGGTTGTCCCCGAGCGGTGCGTGCTCGAGGACATCTACATGGCCTGCGGGACAACGCTCGCGAAGCACGCGGACAACTACGCGACCGTGACGGTGTTGAACCTCGGCCAGGCGGGCGGGGGGAGCACTGCGATCGCGGTGCAGGACACCCACGACGACAACACGGCTGCGGTCGCCATCGCGGCGGGCGTCGGGTGGCAGCTCATCAAGACGACGACGACGGCGAGTCTCGAACTGGTCGCCGGGGATGTCCTGAAAGCGACGTTCACGGAGACCGGCGCCGCGACATCGGGCGACCTCGTCCAGGTGACGCTGCAGTTCCGGTTCCGGCCGGGCTGCGGAGTGGCGTACACGTAAGGGGCAATGGGGCGGGGGATGAGTCCCCCCCCCTGAATCCCCCCCGTGAACGGGGGGGGAAGGTGCAGGAGGAGAGGGTTTCATGCCTACCGTTTGGATCAAGCTGGCGCCGGGGAGCAGGTACGCGGGGCGGTATTACGAGGGGTATCTGCCGCTGGGCGACTTGGAGAGGTCCTGCCAGACGGCGAACGCCGTCCTGGAGAGACCCGCCGAGGAGCTCATCCTGTCGCCGTCGGAGCCGGTGCGGGACGAGCTGGTGGACCTGCAGGCGCAGTTCGAGCAGTGCCTCGATGACCTCAGCCGGTTCGGGAAGCAGAGCCTGACTGTGCCGGCGATCCAGACCGGCGAGGCACAGATGGCGGATGTGGCGAGGCTTCTGGATGAGGGGAAGCCGTTCGAGGCGAAGCGCGTGCTGCGGATGTTCGAGGACGTCATCCGCGAGCTGAGCAAGGCGCTGGCGAACGTGGTGCCGGTGATGGTTGTGGCGCCTGGTGAGCAGCCGGCGGCGACGCCGGCGCCCGCACGGCATGTGGGGAAGCATGTGGGGCGCGCTCCCGCGCCCGCGGCCGAGGGGGCCTAGTCGCCATGGCTTCGCTCGTCATCTGCACGCCGGGTGGTGCGACGGACAACTGCTACGTCACAGAGGCACAGGCGACTGCCTACTTCACGAACGGCCTCCGCGAGGCGAAGTGGCTGGGCTGGGGCGCCACCCGGCGTGCGCGTGCGCTGATCGAGGCGACGCAGGAGATCGAGGAGGAGCTTGGTGGCGCGCGCGATAGCGCGACCGCCAACCGAGTGGACTTCCGCGGTGCGCCGGCGACGGATACGCAGCTCCTGTTCTTCCCGCGGGGTGATGATACGAACGCCGTCGGGGCATACGTGATTCCCCGCGGTGTGCAGGTGGCGATCTGCGAGCAGGCGTTCTGGCAGATCAAGCGTGAGAATGCGCCGCCGCTGGTGGACCATGACGCGAACCGCGAGGCCGGGGTGGCGATGCAGGTGATCGATGGGATGACGAATGCCTATCGGGCAGGCGCCACCGGGCGGCCGCGGATCGCGCCGCGGGCATGGACGGCGATCCGGCCGTACATGGTGTTGGCGTTTGCGACGACGGGGTGAGGGGCGCGGGCAGACAGGGCGCCATGAATGGCGCCCCTACGGGGATTGACGATGCAGGTCACGGTGCGGATCCAGGATCGGGCGGTGAAGGCGTTCCTCGCGAAGGCGGGCAACGTCGCGGCGCCACTGATGGATGCGCTGTGCCGGACCTACGTGCCGCGGGCGCTGACGAAGGTCATGGTAGAGGCGGCCAAGGACACGCCTATTGGTGAGGGTGCACTGAAGCGAGCCGGCAGCGTATCGACCATCCGGACCGGGAAGCTCAGAGCGAAGGCGCGGATCGGGTTCGGAGGGATGGCGGCAAAGTACGCCGAGGTCCAACACGACAACGCAGACCTCACCCATACCCAGAGCGATTTCGAGGCTAAGTATGGCGCCGACATGATGCTGATCGGGTTCGGGCGCCGAGCATTCCTGGTCTCCAAGACCGCCGGGTTGAAGAAGATGGGTAAGCCCGAGGGCAAGGGGAAGCCAACGTGGACCAGCCACAATGAGGCGGGGAACCTGACTGGGCATAAGGGTGGCCGCTCGCACTGGCTGTATGGAACGTCGACGAGCGCGTGGGAGCGGCGGGAGAGCTGGGTTGTGGAGCAGATCCAGCGGGGCGTCAACGCCGAGGTGAGGAGGCTGCTCGCCAGTGGGTGACTACAACGCGACGATCTGGATTAGGCAGCCGGCCGTCCTGCCCTCGGGCGAGGATGGGCTGGCGCGTGAGGTGACGGAGAGCGACGCGGTGGAGCTGCCGTGCCGATGCGTGCGAACATCGCAGCAGCGGGTCGCGCTGGCGTTCGGGGTCGTGGGGGCGGCGATCTACACGATTCGGCTGCGGACGGACATTCCGATCGAGGCGGACTGGCAGGTGGAGGTGCAGCTCGATGGCGGGTGGCCGGTCTGGAGCGGGACGGTGCTGGGGCGTGAGGGCATGGACATGACGGTGCTGACGGTCAGGCAGAACTAGGGGCGGATGGGCCCCCTCCCTGACCTCCCCCGGGATGACTCGGGGGAGGGGTGAGGTTACCGATGGCGACGGATGTTGTGTTCACGAGCGAGATCCAACTGGCGGTCAAGGCGGTGCTGTATGGGGCTGATGGCGCCACGCATACGGGCGGGCTGCCGGCGAACTGGTTCCGCGATGCGGACGACGCCCTCGAGACGCCGATGAAGTACTGCGATGTGGGCGATCTGGCGGACTGGCCACTGACACCGGATGCGGATGGCGCGGGGTTCCTCGACCAGTTCTGCCCGGGGGTCATGGTGCGCGGGATGGGCCCGCAGCCCGAGACCGAGGGTACCAGTGGGATCGAGGAGATCATCGAGCGGGTGCGGGTGATCCACCTCCGGCGGTTCGACCAGTGCCACAACGCGACCACCGGCGCGCTCCTGAACCGGATGGCGAACGCGCGAGGGGTCTACGCGAAGATCATCCACAAGGCGCTGTTCCACGATCCCCATGCGAAGCTCGCGGTGATCGCCGCGGCGGGGACGCGGACTGAGGTGACGCTGACCTCCGCGGACGGCGCCGGGGCGCAGGTCTATGACGTGCGATGGGAGGGCTGGGACCTGGGATACCCCGATACCAGCCCGTACTCGATACCGGAAGTGGCGCGCATCCGCATGATGGCCGGGTTACCCCTCTGGTGCATCGGATGCGATCTGACGGTCCGGGTCAATGCAGGCGGGGAGGGGTAACGATGGCTGTAACTCCGATGAACAAGCTGGGCGGCCTCTGCAAGCTCATCACCGCGACAGAGACCGCGTTCTGCCGCAAGCTGACGAGTGGGAAGTTCACCCCGGTGTCGCACGACATGATCGTCGACGGCATCGACAACTCGCGGTTCGTGCGGAAGGGGATCGAGACGGCGACGGTTCAGGGGAACTACGTCGGGGTGGACCATGCGGACGTCGCCCTGTGGTTCCCGACGGACGGGGCGGCAACGGTTGCGTCGTTCCCGAGCTTCGTCTTCGGTGCTTCCCAGGGCGCCGTGGGGTACGACTACCTCCTGACGGCGGTGCAACCGGGGCCGGCGACGATCACCTGCGCAGCCGGTGCGGTCGCCAACCTCGACCTGACGATGATGGGCATCTACACCCGGTCGGCGGCTGGGACATACGACATCGTCTACAACTCGATCCTGGGGCACACGCTCCGGGATGCCACCGTGACCTACGCAGCAGGGGTGAAGCACGGCACGATCTCGGTGTCGATCACGAATGGCCTCATGGTGGAGCCGGAGACGTATGGCGATGGGCCGACGGCGGACCACGAATGGGAGCCGGACTGCTTCATCGTGACCCCCGGAGCGCCGACGATCACGACCGTCACGCGGAACCCGTTCTTCCAGGATGCCGGGATGAACGTCCGTGCGACGGAGGCGGGGATCGAGATCGTCATCGTGCTGGCGAATGGGACTGCCGGCGAGAACATCACATTCACCGCGAGTGACTTCATCCGCGACAAGAACGCGGGGTTCGACATCCCGCTGGAGACGGGCGGGAAGGTGCTCGGATTCACGAACGTCTGGATCCCGGGCGACGGGAACAACTACGGGCGGATCGTGGTGACGTAGGCGGACGGGGGAGAGGGCGCCATGAATGGCGACCCTACGGAGGTTGTGGCGATGCCGTTCGTGTGCAGTGAGGCGATGACGGTCGAGTACGAGGGCGCGGAGTTCCGGTTCCGATGGCCGACGACGGCGGTGCGGAACGCGATCTCGAAGGCGATGCTGGAACCGCCCGAGGATGACCCCGACGCGGGGGAGCGGATGGTGCTCGACCTGCTCGTCGGGTGGTCGGAGCTGATCGGGTGCGACGGGAAGCCGCTGGCGTTCTCCGCGGAGGCCATCGGGCAGATCCCCCCACCCCATCGGACGGCATTGGTCGGCGTGTGGCTGTCGGCGATCGACGAGGTGCTCTGGGGAAAAAAGCTGATTGCCGCAGCCTCTGGTATCGACTCTGTGCTCCTCGCGAACAGCGAGGCGGAGTCTGCGGCATAGAGCCGTTCGACGCGTGCCTGGACCGGAAGATCGCGCTCGAGGGGGAGTCGCAACTGCCGGAGGTGCCGGAGGAGTTCCGGGAGTTCTGGCTCTGCGATGTGCTGGAGATGGGGCTGGATGAGGTGCGGGCGCTGACAGTCTACGACGAGGCATGTTTGGTCGGCCGGGCCCAGGGCAGAGGACTAGCGCTCTGGGCTCACGAGCATCCGAGGGAGTAGTGCGTGGGATAGCGGGGCACAAGTCCCCGCCCTACATGATGCAGACGGGGAGAGTGGCGGGGGCAGGTCCCTCACCCCGGCCCTCTCCCGAGGGGAGAGGGGGAGGATCATGCCGGCGATCAGGCAAGACATCGACATCAATGTACGGGGCGACGCGGAGGCGCAGGCGCGGCGGCTCGGGCAGTCGTTCGACGGGTTGCGGGGCAAGGCGCAGGCGCTGGGCGGGGCGCTGAAAGACGCGCTGGGGCCCATGGGCGGGATGCTCGCGGGCGGCGCCGCGATCTACGGGATCGAGCGGCTCGTCAAGGGCATGATCAATGCGAACATCGAGGCGCAGAAGCTGCGCATGATGATGAATACGGTCTACCAGGACGCCAGGAAGGGCGGGGACGCGTACAAGTGGGCCATCAAGACGGCTGAGAAGACGCCGATGGGCGCTCGGGAGATCGTCGAGGCGACGGTGCGGCTCAAAGCGATGAACCTGGACCGGGAGAAGTGGGTCACGCTGGCGGGCAACCTGAGCGCGGGGATGGGGAACCGGCCCGGGACGACGGACGTCAATTCGGCAGTCCAAGCGATCCAGCAGGCACGCATCGGTTCGATCGAGCGACTGCAGGAGAGCTTCGCGATCTCCGCCGAGGACCTGCAGAAGGCGGGCGCTGTGGGAGGCGCCGGGACCCCCTGGAAGCGCGAGACGATCCTGCCTGCGCTGGAGAAGATCATCACCACGCGGTTCGCTGGCGCGATGGAGCGCCTGATGACAGCCACTGGCGGCAAAGTCACCAACCTGGAGGACGCTATCTGGGCGCTGAACGTGACGATGGGCGAGGCGCTGAAGCCGACGCTGGAGTGGGTCATCGCGAAGCTGACGACGCTGGCGGAGGTCCTGCAGGCACACCCGGACGCGCTGAAGGTGGCGTTGGGGTTGGCGGCGGCGGGTGGGGCGGCATACGGCGGGTCGAAGCTCGTGGAGATCGTGAGCAAGCTCCGCGGGATCGTGCCGGGCAAAGCGGGCCAGGTTGTGGACAAAGCGTTGGGGGCAGCGGGTCGGCTCGGGGCGACGCCGGTCTGGATCATGGGGAGCGAGATCTGGTTCGGCGGAGGCGGGGGTGGTGGAAGCAGCGCATTCACAGGATACCGACCCGGGCAGGGGATCGGGAAGGCGCTGCCGGGGGCGGAGGCTGGCGCAGCGGCGGAGGCTGGCGCAGCGGCGGAGAGCATTGCCGCGCCATCGACGCTCGGGCGAAACGTGGGCGCCATGGCGGTGCTTGGCGGCCAGGTTGGATCCGTGAGGACGCACGGGAAAGACATTGATGAGAGGATGATGGGTGACGCATATCGCGCGCTGGAGAAGGAACGGCGGGGCGAGAAGCCGGGCCGGATAGCACAGGGCAACATGGCATGGGCAGACGAGAACATGCCCGGCTGGCGTGACCTGAGCCCTGTGTACCGAGGAGGGTACCTGCTGCGCGGGACTGTCGACTTCGACGCGATGGCGATGAACGAGACGGCCAGGTCGCTGCAGGGCGCGTTCGCCTCGATGCGCGGCGGGATGCAGCTCGCTCGACTGGCGGGACGGCAGAAGCAGCAGCGCGCGAGTTACAGCCAGCTGCAGTACTACCGGGTGCTGGAGTCGGCGGCGGCGGCGGGGACGTTGGGGCCGACGCAGACGAAGACGCTGATGGGGATGCGGGAGCAGTTCGCGGCGGCGGACAAAGAGAATGCGATGGGGCTGTCGGAGGCCGGCGGGCTCGATGGGAAGGGCAAGGCGAAACCGCATGGGCGAAGATCGCCCTATGTGCAGAGCCAACAGGATCGGGAGATGGAAGCACTTGACGCCCGACTCGACCAATTGGGCTACACATACGATTTCGGTGGCCGCGGACGCGGCGGCGGGCGGGGCGGGCGTCGGGGGGCCGAGTCGGGCGGCTCTAGTGGCGGTGGCACCGAGAGCACAGTGAAGGTGCAGTTCGACGCGACCGACCCGAAGCTGCTCGAGGCACTGCTGTCTGACCCCAAGAACCGCGAGGTGCTACGGAACGCGTTCATCCAGATGACGCAGCAGGACCGGGCGCTGCCAGCGTTTGGGTAGGGGAGAGGGCGCGGCACAAGTCCGCGCCCTACAACGGAGGGGCAGGACGTGCGGATCGCGGTGTTCAGCGGATGTGCGTGGGGGGATTGCGGCGGCGGGCAACGGCCGCCGCAGCTCGCGCGTGCGCTCGCGC
>Ga0315285_10005217_pt1 | contig 13429 bp, 10 predicted proteins | sample YL17G09_36_MG_FD_203698 | JGI IMG/M metagenome (GOLD analysis project Ga0315285, IMG submission 203698) | Sediment microbial communities from Yellowstone Lake, YNP, Wyoming, USA - YL17G09_36 | ecosystem: Environmental > Aquatic > Freshwater > Lake > Sediment | place: USA: Wyoming | collected... | reverse complement strand
TTCTACAAAATCTGCAAGTTCTGAGGAGTAGAATTCGATGGAATTTGATTTGTTTAACTGGTGGGTCATAAGCATTAGTTTCAGCATAGTTTTTCTAACGTTAGTCAGCATTTATTTGTATTCAAACCGGAATTGCGAGAAAGCGAAAGAGAAAAAGAAAAACGCCACTACGCTTGCAAGAAACTTCATTTTTGTTTTTGTTCTAATGAGTCTCCTTTTCTTCTACATAGTTTCAGTCAGAATCGGGTCAGCTCCACTTTTCGCCGCAGGAAACATAGTTGTTGAAGTCATCCTCATAGCATACCTGTTCAAGAACAGAACTAGGACACCTGAAGAAACTTCAAACAACCATTGATGAAAAAAGCCAAGGTATTACGGAAATTCACGCTGGCTTGAAGTAGTACCTAGGTTATTGGCGACTTCTCCCACACAATCCCCTTTTTTTGTCTGTTTCTGCTGGACGTAAGCAATTCTTAGCTGAGAGACTGTGTGGAAAGACTTCTGGAAGACTGACAGCTCTAGTTCGTATTTAGGTTTCACATAACTTATATCAGTGTTACTAAACAACAGTCATCGTGGTTGCGATGGCTCGTTTTCCTCAATCCATAGTGGAAAAGGGAAGTCAGAAATGGATGCAGAAACTTGTTAATGATGTGCCGAGTCTTTTGGACGCGCAGGTTAGAGAGAAGCTTAAGCTTTCAGAAGAGGAGGGCATTCGGTGGCTCTCGCCGGTAAAGGGCGATGATTATGCTGAGTATCGCGATCAGGGTTTCATCGATTTGCTTGGTGTAAAGTTGAACAAGATTTGTCTAGAGGATTTCTGGCCCAGAGGAGGTCCTCAATGGGATGCCCTGGGCAAAAGTGCTTCTGGAAAGTTGTTCTTGGTTGAGGCCAAGTCGCATATTGGCGAGCTGATTTCTTCAATCGGAGCCAAGGACGAGAATTCAATACGGAAGATACGCCGAAGCTTGGAAGAAACCAAAAACTTCCTGAACTCGAATGCAAAAGTCGATTGGTCTCGAGGCTTCTATCAGTACGCGAATAGACTGGCACACCTATACTTGTTGAGGCAGAACGATCTGCCAGCATACTTGGTCTTTGTGTATTTCCTGAATGATTCCGCGATGGCTGGACCTGCTACAATCAACCAATGGAAAGGCGCAACAGAGTTGCTCCACGCATATCTCGGGATCAAGCGACACAAGTTGCAGAAGTACGCAGCAGACGTTTTCGTTGATGTAACCAGATTTTGAGAAGATACTGTTAGTGAAAACAACGAATAAGTACAACAAGCTCACAGTCGCATAAGAATTGCAGGATTGCTAGAGCTTTGCACTCTGCACCAGGTGGAGATTTCTCTCGCACAACCCCTCTTTTTTCTGTGTTCAATATGTTTGGCAGCCTTGCCTTCCTGAGGAAACGCAAGTGAGAAGCCCGAAAAGTAGACGGAGTCTACTGAATACTAGCCGGGGTCTCCTATTTCCGTCTCAAGTGGAGACGTCTCCCGCAAAACCCCATTTTTCTGTCCTTTGCAGTTCGAGCCAGTGTTTGAATCAGATGTTATTCCACAAGCAATAAGAACACAGTATCCAATAGTGCTCTATCGATAGGGTAATGTGGAGAAGTCTGCTTGTCGTCTCTTGAGCGTGATCATGTTCCCAGTCCTCGTCCTATTGCTGCAAGAGAGATTCCGCTCATAGACAGAGTTGAAGAAATGGATGCTCTGAAAGAAGCTGTTTACAGAGCAGTCCACGGCGAGGGGGGTCTCGTTTTCGTTCACGGCGAGGCTGGGATTGGAAAGACAAGACTTGTCAGGGAGCTCGGTGCCTATGCACGGTCCCGCGGAGTGCAGGTTCTGTACGGCAGATGCCCAGCACTATTTAGAATGGACGGTGTTCCCCCCTACATTCTCTGGAAGGAAGTAATCAAAGACTATCTGGAAACGTGCACTCCAGAGCAGTTGTACAGGGTCATCGGCTTCTATCCGGCTGAAGTTGCCAAGCTGGTTCCGGAGCTCAGCCAGAAGCTCAGATCAATTCCACAGTCTTTTCCGATTAGTCCTGATCAGGAGCAGAACAGGCTCTTTGAAGCGGTCTCACAGTTGGTAACCAACATCTCCAGAGAAACTCCATTGCTAGTGGTTCTTGACGATTTGCAGTGGACCGATCCGTCTTCGCTTCTGCTATTGCATTATCTGGCTCGTGATGTGCAGAAGTCGTCCTTGCTTCTTTTGGGGGCCTATCGCAGCACTGACATTGATTCCAAACATCCTTTGACTCCGGTCTTGGCCGAATTGAAGAGGGAACGGTTGCCGCAGTCTGTCTCCTTAAAGCGAATGTCACTAGAAGATACTTCAGAGATGATAAGGCAAATCTTGGAGCAAGACGACATTCCACCAGAATTTTGCATGCTGGTCTACGAGAAGACAAGGGGCAACCCGTTCTTCGTAGAGGAAGTGATAGAATCTCTCAAAGAAGAAGGCGTGATCTACCGAGAGGAGAATAGATGGAGGATTAAGGAAGTTTCAGAGATCGAGTTTCCTGAGACCGTGAAGAGCGTTCTGAAAACGAGATTCGCTCGTCTAGATGAGGAATGCCAGAGTGTTTTGACTTTTGCTTCCTTTGTTGGAAATGATTTCACTTTGGAGGCAATGTGCGCCCTCACTGGCATCGAAGAGAATAAACTGCTTGAATTGATGGACAAGATACTCAAGACTGGCTTGATCAAGGAAAGGGAGGTCCATGGAGAAGGCGTCTGTTCTTTTGCCGACATACTGGTCAGAGATGTCGTGTACGATGAAGTTAGTCTTTTGAAGCGAAAGAAGCTTCACGGGATTGTGGGATGTGCCCTTGAAGAGGTCTACGCTGCGAAGATTGATGAGCATTTTGGAGAACTCGCCTATCATTTCCTAGAAACCGGAGACAAAGAGAAGGCGCTTGACTATTTCCTGAAGGCTGGTGAAAAATCGCAGAAGATGTATGCCTATGATGAAGCCTTTTCCCATCTTAGTCACGCTCTTAAGCTCCTTGAAGAGAAAGATGGCAATATCGAAGAGAGGGCTCGTATTACGGAAAGACTTGGTGACATTAAAACTTGGACTGGGCAATTCGATGCTGGCATGGAATGGTGGGATGGAGCACTAACGCTGTGGGCACAGTTGGAAGATAGAAAAAGCGTTTCAAGACTTCATGTTAAAATGGCGCATGCGTTTTGGCATGTTGCAGGTGACAAGAAGAAAGCTTCTGAGCATCATCAAAGGGCTCTGGAAATACTTGAGAAAGAACCTGAGAATGTTGAATTGGCCAATCTATATGAGGATATAGGGCATAGGCTTTGGCGAAGTGGAGAGCCCGAAGCTTTGTCTTGGCTGCAGAAAGCACTTGACTTGGCAGAGAAGCTAGGCGACTTCAGAGTGCTTGCAGAGTGCTACAACGACCTAGGAGCGTTAAGTTCGCTATCTGGAGAGCTTGAAAAAACTAAAAGATATTTCGAACAAGGACTGAAAATAGCCCTCGAAAGCAATAGCCTGGAAGCTGCTCTCCGCTTGTATTGTAACCTTTGCGGGCTCTATTGGTGGACAGGAGAACCTCAGAAGGCATTCGAGACCGCTCAAAAAGGGTTGGAACTTGCGAAGAAAGTTGGTGACTTGAATCTAATGGTCTGGCTTGATGGGAACCTGGCTTTTTGCTATTTGACTATGGGCGAGGTGCAGAAAGCCCTTTCCATATCTGAGGACAATCTGGCATTGGTTAAGAGAACTAGAAATGTATCTTACACCCCAAACGCTTTGCTGAGTATCGGACAATGCTATCTGTCGCTGGGAGAATGGGACAAAAGCCTTCAGTACTTAACTAAGGCCGTTGACACAGCAAAGAAAGTTGAAGAGTATGCGCCTTCGGCTGAAGCGAATCAAAGCCTTGGAGAACTGCTCATGGAAATGGAAGACTATGAGGAAGCGGAAAAATACTTCAACGAAAGCAACCGCATCGCTGAAAAAGCAGGAGACACAGCGAATCCGCTTGTATTGACATTTCCTGCCCTTTCAAGATTATATCTGAAAAAAGGAGAAATCGAAAAAGCCAAAGAACTGGTTGAAAGAACCTATGAATTCGCAGCAAAGTCAAAAAACATGTTGTGCATTGCAAATGCTGAAATGTTGAAGGGAATGCTTTTCAGGGCACAGAAAAACTGGGAGCAATCCATACAGCATTTCGAAAAAAGCGTGCAAACACTCCAAGATCTAAACGCACGAAAATGGTACGTGCCCTATTTCGCTAGCCTTCTATACGAATACGGCTCAACGTACCTAGACAGAAGCGAAGAAGGCGACAAAGAAAAAGCCCGCGACCTGCTCAATCAAGCCTTGGAAATTTTCCAGAAAATGGGAGCCAAGAAAGACGTTGAAAAAGTGGAAGCAAAATTGCTCTACATAGAGACGGGCAAAGCAGCCTCAGTGCCCAAGCCTACAGACCTTGTTGCCACTGGATATGCTGATCTCGACAAGTTGCTGTGCGGAGGCCTACCTTCAAACAGCGCTGTAGTGTTGACCTCACCCTCATGCAACGAGAGGGACGCGCTAATCAAGAGCTTTCTTAAGACAGGGGCAGAGGGAGGCGAAGTCACATTCTACCTCACCACCAATGCTAGGGCAGCGAAAACTCTGGCTGAAGAGTTTCAGTCTGGCTTCTTCCTCTTCGTGTGCAATCCTCAAGCAGATGCGATCGCTGAGAGTTCACCTAACGTTTTTAAGCTAAATGGTGTAGAAAACCTAACTGAGATTAGCATTGCTTTGACTTCAGCGATCCACAAACTGGACCCATCGCTGAAGGGACCGAGAAGAATCTGCATTGGCTTGGTCTCAGATGTTCTGTTGCAGCATCATGCAGTCCAGAGCAGAAGGTGGCTGAACGCGCTCATGACAGAATTGAAGTCAAATGGATTCACAACCCTAGTAACCCTGAATCCCCAGATGCATCCTTCTCAAGAGCTTCAGGCAATCCTAGACCTTTTCGAAGGGGAGATCAACCTCTACGAGAAAGAAACCGAAAAGGGTTCAGAGAAATTCCTCAAGATCAAGAAAATGGCCAATCAGAGGTCCCTGAAGGATGAGCTGCTTCTGAAGGAAGAAGACCCGCGAGAGTGAAAGTACCAGCCAACCTGCGCGCGCTCTGTTAAGATCCACCACTTCCAAAATTGGCAGACCTTCGTCTGCATCAGGAACCCGCAGACCCTTATCAAGTTGTCATGATTACGCTGATGATGGAGACGTCTCCCGAAGTCCGTCTTCACATGACCGTTTTCTTCTAATGGAAAATAGGGTCAGACTGGCTTAGAAGGACTAATAGAAGTGTCTTCTACTCGCCTTTCTCAAACAGCAAGTAATGGTTGACGAAGGCAGATGCAGGACCAACATTTCCTGTTGCTTGATAGGTATGTAGACGCCATCCATTCTTTTGCCATTCCTTAATTGTCCTTCCAACATCCTTATGGTGTTTGACTTCCACGCATTCATACTCTTTCAACTTAACTATCACCCCTTTTCCCGTTCCCACAATTCTGATTAATCTGTTTCAATTCAGCTATAACTTTTCCGCAAAACCAAAAACTGTTTCCCTCTTGGCACCCAGTTTGACAAGCAGTTCTGACGCTATATGGAAAGTTAGAAATCTATCCTCAATCGACCTATCACAGTGGGAGATGACACAAGTCATAAGAGGTTATAAGAACTCGGGGAATAGATACGATGCGTAGAGAGATGGCTCGTATGGCAAAAAGAGAGATTGGATGGGACTTGTCAGAAATGTTCCCAAGCACAACTGACCCTTCAGTCCAGAAAGCTATTGACGATTTGACTGAGTTGACAGAGAAGTTTGCAGCTAGATATCGAGGAAAAATCAAGGATCTATCTGGAGAGGAATTGCTGGAGTGCATAAGAGGTTACGAAGAATACCTTACGAGACTTGATCGCCTGGTGAATTTCGCCTTGCTATCGTTCAATGCCAACATGACTCTTCCAGACACGCAGTCACTCAGGGACAGAGTAGACAAGATGAGGGCGGAATTGGAGAAGATGCTGGCATTCTTCAACATTGAATTAGGCCACTTGGTCTGTGGAAACCCTGGAATCGTAAATGAAGAGGTTCTGCGGAATTACAGGTACTTCTTGGAAAGGTTCTTGAAAAAAGTTCCTCATCAATTATCGGAATCGGAAGAAAAGCTGATCATCGAAAAAGACCAGTTTGGAATAAACGCTTGGCGGGATCTACGGAGAGTATGGCTCAACACCAGAACGTTTGAAGTAGAGGTCAAAGGCGAAAAACAGACAGTTCCTTTTAGCGAGGCATATGGTTTCACATATGGTCCCGACAGGTCTGCTCGAATATCAGGAACCAAATCCATAGGCAGCGTCTTAACAAAAGACGGTGAAATATTCTCCTCAGCCCTCAGAAACATCTGTAACGATTGGGTGAGTGTCTGCAACAGAAGAAAGTATGATTCTCCAATGGAGGCAAGTCTGATAGACAATGACGTCGATCAGCAAGTCATTGACAATCTGTTGAAAGCAATTGAGATTAATACTGGGCTGTTCCAGCGATATCTCAGACTGAAAGCCAAAATCATGAATTTGCCAAAACTTAGTGGTTGGCATGATTTGCTTGCTCCCTTACCTGACGCTCCTGACACAAAATTCGACTACGAGAAGGCAAAAGCCCTGATCATTGAAGCATACGAGCAATTTGATGAAGACTACGCTTTCGCTGTCAAAGACATGTTTTCAAGAAATCACATGGATGCAACGCCAAGACAAGGCAAGAGGGACGGTGCTACTTGTTGGGACTGGTATGAAGGAAAGACTGGTTACATACTCCTTAGTTTCAAAGAGACATTAGCGGATGTCTATGGTTTGGCTCATGAACTCGGTCATGCAACCCATGCCTATTATTACTCACGTGGTCAAACGATACTCAATGGATCTTTCAGTCTCTCAATGGTTGTTGCTGAAACAGCGTCCACTTTTGAAGAGTTCCTGCTGACTGACTTGTTGCTGAGCAGATCACAATCAGATCAAGAAAAAATGGCAATAATATGCAGCGATCTTGACGGAGCTAGCATCAATGCTTCCTGTGCATTTCGGTTATGGTTTGAGCAAACTCTCTATGACGCAATCAAACGAGGAGAATACCTGGACTTCAAGACCATTTGTCGGCATTGGACAGATGCCAGAAGCAAGTTTTTCGGAGATGCTGTTGAGTGGCTTGAAGAGACTCAAGCGGAATGGGCTATAGTACCTCACTTCTACGCGCCCAACTTCAGATTCTACAACTATCCGTATGTCTATTCCCAAATGTTCGTCTATGCTCTCTATCAGCAGTATCTCAAGGAAGGCAAGGGATTTGTGCCCAAATTCAAGAAGGCACTATCAGCTGGCTGCAGTATTTCGCCTGTGGAGATCGGCAAGATTGTTGGCTTAGATGTCACTGACCCTCATTTCTGGGAGCTTGGCTTGAGGCGGTGTGAGCATATGCTTGAAGAACTCGAGAAGATCGTTGTCTGAGGATGCCACACACAAGACAAGACCCAGTTCCAGCAGATCAGACTGCCTTTGTCAGTACTTTTGGTTCTTTCCATTCTTCCTTGAGGATGCTGAATAGAGCCCGGTCTCTCCATTCGCCTCTACCAAAACTGGACTTGCGGATTATCCCTTCTTTCTTGAAACCCGTATTCGCCAAAGTCTTCTGAGAAACCATATTTCTTGCATCCGTGTGAGCCTGTATGCGGACGAGGTCTTTCGAAAGGAACAGGTAGTCAACCAACAGTTTTGTAGCTTCTGCGCCGTAGCCTTTGCCTCTTTCATCTGAAGCCAGAACACAACTTATCTCCATCAGATTCCCAATGAGCCAATGAAACATTGTTCCAATCTTGGTTCCGTCTTTTTTCTCTATGAAAAACCACTTGGTATCCGAAGTGAGATGGTCATACCTCTTCTCCCACTCTGTTCTGGACTGCTGCTGTAGCCAGACAAATCGACCAACGTACTCAGGATCAGCTCCATTCTGCCAATAACGGCAAATTCTCTCTTTCAACAACCCTCAAATTCACATTCTTGCCTTCAAGCAACTCAATTCACCAAGCACGGACTTCACTCTTTGAGTTTGTGGGCAAGGTGTGCGTAGAATGTTATCCATTTGTTTGGCTGATTTCTCTTTCCAACTTTCCAAGGAGATTGCTCAGGGGTCCAATCCAAAACGTATCTCCCGTTTTTGTCCGCTTTCGCATCTAGAAAGCTCCAAGCTCTTTCAAGTCTACTGTCTTTTCCGTAACCCATCTTGCTCAGAGCCAACAAGACTTCAAATACGTTGGTTCTCCAACTTATAGGAAAATAGTTCCTTTCCATGTCCTTATTGACAAGCTCTTTCAGATTAGTGCTCTTGAATATTCCGCCACGAAGCAAAAAGTAGCCGATAAGCTTCCTTATTCTATCGTGCTTCCAGTAGTCTGGAAGGTATGAAAAAGCTAGCAATGCTTTCACGCTTCCTCGAATGCAGCTTTTCACGGGTTTCGTCTTGTATTTTCCTTCGTGTATATCGCAGAGATATCCACCGTCAGGTCTTTCGGTATTGAGCAACAGGTCTATGCTCCTTTTCACTCGTGAATCGTTTTTGTATCCCAACATGATGAAAGTTCTTATGTTCAAACCCAGCAGGCACGAATAATGGTGGCGGAAATCGCCATCTTCTCTTTGAAGATCTAGATATCTTTCTGCGGCTCTAGCTACTCGAGTATTAGTTCTGTCCATGCCAAGCTCAGCCAAGTATGATAAGCAATAGTGGGTTGTTCCAAAGGCTCCGTACTCCGTCCCATCACCAAGCATCTTTCCAGTTCTAGGGTTCTTTTGAAGCCAATATCCATCTGGCTGCATTTCACTTAGCAAGCTCTTTACTGGAACGGATTCAGCAATCTCTCTCTTGCATTCCATAGCTTCATGGTCATTCGGAGACTTGCCTAATAACTCCACCAGCGTCCTGCATTTCATCGAGGGATTCTCTGGTTCAAGCAACCACTTTATCACATCTTCTGAAACCAATATGCCCACTCTACCCCTGCCTATGTTGACATCTGATTCGGCTATAACTTTTCCGCAAAGTCATATAAACAGTGGAGTTCCAATAACGTGCACTTCGTGCACAAATGGTCTATCTCCTCACAATCTCCTATTTCTTCAAAACCTCCCCATAACTGAACAACTACTCAATGCTGTCACTGTTCAGCCTATCACATTTTTGGGTAACGTTTGGTTTTCTAGTTTTCCAAATTCTAAACGGGGAGAAGAAATAGAATTTCTAGTATTTTTTCTTGTTAGGAAAATAGAAATTTGAAAATCTGGGCGGATGCGAGGGCATTTTCTATGGTATAAGTCTGGTGGCAGAACCGAGCTTCAGAATGCAAAAACGGTAGACATTAAAGAAGTACGCGCGAGTGTTAATTGATGGTGCGGGTGAAAAGCATCTGATTTCTGTTCTTGCCGACTTGCGTCATTGTTCCGATCTTTCTGAGCGAATAGGTCATTCTTCGGGATTGATTAACGGGTAGCCCGAGGCTTTCAGCCAGATCTTTGTTCGAGAAGGGATCAGGCAAATCTTGTGGTAGGAATCTGAGGAAATCTGCTTTGTGTTCGAAAACCTCCCTTTCAAAAACTCGGATAAGCTTTCTGTCTTCTATACTTGCGCCTTTCCTTCTCCAGCTTCCTTTCCCATCGTTACACCATATTTCCTCCACCTCAATCATCAAGACCTCGATGCTGAGGTTGCCTATGTGGAAGAGATCTGATATTCTGATCAATTCACTGAAAAGATCGTATAGGCTGCCTTTCTTCGGAGACATTCTTCTTCCGGTAATTTCTCCGTTGGACATGGACCTGTGAACTATCCATTTCTTCTTGGGTATAGGGTAGACCAGACGAACTTTGTGACCCTGCAACAGACATCTGAGTTTCGGTTTTATCGTTGAAAAGTTGGCGGTCTGTATTTCGATCAACAGGTCTCCCCGTACTATGTCCACGATAAAACTGTCTACCTTGGCTTCTAGCTTGTCTCCCTCAAGGGAGTACCACTTCTTTATTGCGGAATGAAGTGAGCTTTCTCTTCCTGAACCGAATGCACTATCCATCAAGGTTAAGATCTGCCGCATTCTCCGTGTGTTATGGGTTCCATTCGATAAGAAGATTCCTGATGCGCGCGCAGGAAGGTTTCTATACCAGAAAAAGTTGGTTGATAAGACGAAATGTTAAGGAGGTTTCTTATGAAAAATTCTTTGGGTGCAAAGACTATCGTTCCCACGACACCCGTCTGGGTTGTAGGAACTTATGATCGAGAGGGAAAACCGAATGTTATGACTGCTGCTTGGGGAGGAGTTTGTTGTTCCCGACCGCCATGTATCTATGTATCTCTGAGAAAAGCTACGTATACCTACAGGAATATTATGAAACGGAAATCGTTTACAGTGAGTATTCCATCCGAAACCTATACCAAGGAGGCTGATTACTTTGGCATCACTTCGGGGAAAACGGTGGATAAGTTCTCAGCAACAGGGCTTACTCCTGTGAAAAGCGATCTGGTTGACGCACCATATGTGAAAGAATTTCCTCTTATTATAGAGTGCAAGGTTATTCAAATAATCAAGATCGGGCTACACACAGAGTTCATAGGTGAAATCGTGGATGTCAAAGCTGATTCTCTCGTGCTTAATGAAAAAAACCTCCCAGACATCGAAAAAGTGAAACCGATCATCTGGAACCCTGCACAAATGACATATCACAAAGTTGGGAAACGCACAGGACAAGCATTCTCCATTGGAAAAGAAATACGAGTTCTCAATTGAAGCCAAGATTACGAGTCTTTTCAACCAATTCCTTGTCTAGATACAACACAACATTTCGCTTGTTTGACAATTGCCATTGCACCCGGGTAGGCGCGATGGGATGTTCATTGCTATAAGTTTGATGCTGAAGGAAAAACAGAGCAAGGCTATTTGGGGTATTCTCTTTTGCAGACTATTGTTACGAACAATACTACTATGATTAAAGGCAGAAGAAACAGGAATGATGGCATCGAACCAGATAACACTGCCTAAACAAAACACTTTCTTCCGATAATGAATAGATATGACGCTGGTGCCGAACCAGATTTTTCTATTGCCTCTTTGATGTTCTCTCCCTCTTCCCTTAGGCGATTTCGGATTTCCAAGTCTGGGTATTTCTCTATCCTTTTGATAGCATCATCAATATCCTTGATTGAATTGTGAAATGTTGCCTGATTCTTTGGATTTTCACACTCGTATTTCCTCTTGCAGAACAAGCAGTCGATGGGATGCGTAGAATCGAAGACTTCCAATTCTCTCAGATTCAGACTGCTGGCAATTTTCATGATTCTCTGTTTGGCGAGGGTTTTGTTATGGGTGATGCCGAGCAAAGAATCGATCCGTGCTTTCCATTCATGTTCAAGTTCATCTGTTTTCTGCGCCTCAGTCTGGTCTCCGTCACAATAACACTCTTGAAGTATGAAATTGCCCCTACTCTTCAGAACACGTTTCATCTCGGCCAGCACCCTGTCTATCTTACCGAGATGATGGAGAGAATGTGACATGCAAACAGTATCAAAAGATTCGTCTTCGAACTTCAGATATTCGGCGTTCATCTCAAGGAATCGCACTGGTTTTCCTTCAAACCGCTTCTTTGCAGATTCCATCTCCCTTCTTGAAGCGGCTGAAGCGCAGTAATCTATTCCAACAAAAGAGTCATAATCCTTTAGGGTTTTCATAAGAGTATCGATAAACCCTCCTCCTGCTGTGGCAACATCCAATATTCTGCCGCCAGAAACTGATCCCAGCCTTTTGGCTATTTTGCTTGCGTTAGATGAGGCCAATCCTTTCGGCAAGTCTTCTATTCTTATTCCCTCTCAAGTTCCAAGAGCTCGCTAATGAAATTAAGCTTTGCCCGTTACAAGTTGGGTTTGGGGGTAAAGTTTTATCCCAAACCCCAAACCCAAACCCAAACCGGAGCTAGAAGCACAAACGCTCAAACAGAAACGGAATGAGAGCACGCATCTAGTGTCGCTTTTCTAAACAGTTTCAGTTTTGTTTTTCTATGTTTTCAGTTAACTGGAGTATTTCATCCCTTTGTTTTTAGAGTGGTTCGGCAATACAAATATCCATGCCCAACAAGAGGTAAAGGGGTGACACAAATTCTTAAAAGCAATTAGGTCCAATGAATCTAAAACATGAGTATTATCTATGTGATAGCTCAGGCGGCTCAACAGACCTCAGGTGAGGACCCTCTAGCTTCGTGGATTATTGCAATAGGGACTTTGCTTGCGGTAATTGTTGCAGTAGTTCTTTCAGTTGCTCCTCAAATTTCGACCTATTTGACGAGGCCAATATTCAAGGTGGATTTCAAGAATGAAGAACCTTATTGCAGGACTACGATAGAAGGCTACTGGATTCGACTTAGAGTGGTTAATTCGGGGAAGTCTGTGGCTAAAAACTGTGAGGGAAAAATGGTGAGAATAATAGATGCTTCAACCAATCAAGAAAGGAAGGACTTCGATCCTATTGTTTTACGCTGGGTTGGTTCAACGATTGACAAGCCGATAGATATTAACAGGAATGAAGATGAATACCTAGATATTATTCAAACAAATGTGCTTATCGAAAAACAATTCCTCATTAGGGCGGCAGGGATTGAGAAGAATCCTATGGGCATTAATCTGCACCCGCCTAGAAGAGACTATTTTCTTCATGTTGAGCTGTATGGAGCTAATGTAGAACCAAAATTCGTGGAGGTTGAACTTAGGGACGCCAAGGAAGATGATAAGATCAGGGTAACAATAAGAGAAATGTCGTCCGTAAAGAAATGAGGGAAAAAATGAATTTTGAAGCTCTACCCTAGAAACAGTAAGCGCGCGCGGAGCGAGTGTGAAAGCTCAAGCACTTAGTCGCATCTTGAACTTCCTACAACAAGCGGGGGCATGAAACGTGTACTCTTGTCCTTCTATGGTCTCCCTGTATGGTTCGTATTCGATGACTCCTCCGCACCATGTGCATCTCGGAGTATTGTCTTCAATGATCGATATTCCTTTTTGATCAATGGTGAAAGTAATCCAGCGAGTCTGGTGTTTGACGCCCTTAATTTTGAATATCCTTAGCATTCTAGTAATCTCCAAACTTGCTTCGTCCAGTCTCATCTCGAAAATTCCGTCGAAGATGGTCTTGACCGTGCTGACAAACATGCTATCGTGGGATGTTGGAATCAGGGTGAAGAAAGCTAGAGCGTTCATACTCCTTATCTTGGCTGTAACAAGTTGGAGAAACTTGAGGGTTGTATTCGGATCTGATTGAATCACCAGATTCGTGATTGAATCAAAGACAAACCTCG
>Ga0315285_10005215_pt1 | contig 13430 bp, 7 predicted proteins | sample YL17G09_36_MG_FD_203698 | JGI IMG/M metagenome (GOLD analysis project Ga0315285, IMG submission 203698) | Sediment microbial communities from Yellowstone Lake, YNP, Wyoming, USA - YL17G09_36 | ecosystem: Environmental > Aquatic > Freshwater > Lake > Sediment | place: USA: Wyoming | collected... | reverse complement strand
CGGCGGTTGTTTCCCTCCAGGTCGTGGATCAGCGACCGAAGGAGCAGCGGGACAACATTGGAGTCCAGCGCAACACGGCATTCGGGACTCGACACGCCGCCGTTGTTTCCAAGACTCGCGAAGTTCAAGTCGTCCACAACGCGCTCAAAAATGAACTGGAAAGGAGCGGGCACCGCATACTGAACCCAGGGGAAGGCCGCGCAGAAATAGTCGTGAGTGTCGCGTTGACGCAATTCTTCTTCGACAGCAAGGCGGCGGGCGATCATATCGAACTGGTCGCAAGCATTCGGGCGGACGTTGTTGTTTCTGCTGGCATTGGGAATGTGCCCCAAGTGTTGTTCACAGTCGAAAGTGCTTATCGCGATTTTGTGCAGCTAGGTTTGATTCGTCCCGCCCTTTTCGGACTATGGGGTATGCTCTCGAGCGTGACTCAAAAAAGCGACATCGAGAAGGCGCTGAATGGTGCCTTGGCGGAATTTGTGAGGCTTTTTTGCCTGGAGCCAAAGTTGCGCCAAGTTTTTATCTAATTGGCTGGCGGGATTAATAGGGACGTTTACGATTGTCATGAAGATAAGACGTGGAACTGCATCAGAATAGCCCTTTCTGCTCTGAAAAGCCATTGTGTCGAACGAATTCATCGCTTAACTTCATGGTATTCGGGACGTTTACCAATTTTTGAGGTTTAAGAAGAAAAGGGATGCCGAAGCAGCCAAGAAACAGAAGAAAAAGAACTGAATACATAAAATAGGTAAATATCCGTTTTTCAAGGTCTGTCAGATAAGGAGAAGCGTTTTGGATGATTCGAGTAGTCAGGATTTAAAAAATGAAATCCGGCAAACCGTTGAGGGCATCAATGAAACCTCTCGCAAGGGCAACATCGAGGCTCTCAAACGCTTTTGTCATAAAGACATGGTAATTGTCCCTCCCGGTTTTGTTCAGCGGGCGGAAGGCAGGGATACTTATCTCAAAAGTGTCGAGGATTTTTGTGATACCAGCGCTGTTCTCGAATACAAAGTGCTGTCACCGAAAATAGATATCTTCGGTGACGTCGCGGTTGTCTATTATCGCTATGAAAAGAAATGGGAGATGGACGGCAAGACCTTCAGTGAGAAAGGCAATGATGTGATGGTTCTCAGCCGTAATGAAGGAAAATGGCTGCCGATCTGGCGAACGCTGATTCCTCTCGCTCAGGTTAGTTAGTGCCGTTACAATTAAATTAGAATAACTTTCGCTTTTCTGTCATTCCGGCCTTGAGCCTGAATCCAGAAACACAACAATGGATTCCCGCCTTCGCGGGAATGACAAAATGTGACAATTACTTTTTATGAACGGCCATATAATCTGTTTTCGTCCATATACCATTTGTCAATGATGGAAAGGAAAATAATGACTAGATTATGTAACGCGAGCTTCCTGGCAATGATCGCCGTTGGATTTGCGGCGGTGAGTCTGTCACATGCAGCGGTTTTTTACGTCGATCCCGAAAGAGGTGACATGTCCGGCGACGGCTCGGCCGAGCGTCCCTGGGAAACTATCCAGCAGGTGTTCGAGCGGAATATGATTCAAACCCGCGACGGGGCCGGAGGTTTGAAGAATCCAGATGCGCCTGTGAAGGCCGGTGACACGATTTTGCTTCGGTCGGGCTATCACGGCGAGATTTATTGCCGCGGGGCATACAATGACGACTATATCACGATTGCCGCCGAGAAGGGGCACGAGCCGAAAGTGCGGCGAGTATTCTTCTCGACCGCCGGCAAGTGGATAATCCGAGGACTGAAGGTCAGTCCCGCATTCGCGCCCGAGTACAAGCGCGATCGTCTTATCTATGTAGTGGACTGGGGCGGACCGAGCAGCGATTTTGTCATAGAGAACAACACGCTCTGCTCATCTGAAGACGCCTCATCGTGGTCGGCGGAGCAATGGGACAGCTTGGCCTGCTATGGCATTTGCGTTATCGGAGAGAGGATCAAGATCCGAAATAATACGCTAAGGTATGTCGATTATGGCATCCTCATCGTCGGCGATAAAATTACCGTCGAGCGAAATTCCATCGAGCATATCGCCGGAGACGGGATTGTCTGTTCGGCCGACAACGCATCGCTGCTCGGCAACAGCATGAAGTACTTCTACAAGGTCAACGACAACCACGACGACGGTATCCAGTTTCATCGCGGCCGGGACAAGACTACGCCGATCTACAACGCGGTGGTCCGCGGCAACTCCGTGGTCGCCTGGGACAATGCGGTGAGCAATCCGCTGATTAGCAGCCCGCAGGGTATCTGCAACTTCGACATCCCGGCGATAAACTGGCGCATCGAGAACAATCTCGTGCTCGTCCGGCACCATCACGGCATCACGATTTCCGGCTGCCAGGGCGGTGTCATTGTAAACAACCTGTCGTATAATCCGTACGGCGGAAATTTCCTTGCCGGCATTCTGCTCGGCACAACTCACGGTAAAACGCCGAGCGAAAACACCGTCGTACGCAATAATCTGCTCGACTCGGAAGCCGAAATGCCCCGAGCGAGCAATACGGCGGACCATAATATCGTGGTGAATGACCCGAGGCGTTACTTCCGCGATCCGGAGAATTACGATATGAGACACAAACAGGACAGCCCCGCAATCGACGCCGGCAGTGTTGCTTCGGCACCCAAAATCGACATCGACGGCGTGTCGCGACCTCAGGGAGCTGGCATTGATATCGGGCCGTACGAATTCAATAATGCTCCTGCCCCGGCGGGAAAAGAAAATCCTTGAGGTAGTCATTAAGGAGTTGGAGTAAGACAAATCCATCTCGTCTTTGCCGGGCTGCATGAAAAAAAGAGTAATTACCTCCACCTGCTCCAACCTTCTGTTTTTATGCTTAAGTTGTTGCGTTCTAAGTACTTACCTTCTTAAAAACCTGTATCCCTCTATCCCTTTACCCCTTCGTGCCCCAAAGTTTTTAACTTTTTTTCATTTTTTTCAAAAATTACAGATAACATTTACTCCGTGAGATAAGCCGTTAACGTAGAAAAGAACCATATGCTGGATTATCTCACCGGGTAAACACCTTGAGAATCGCTGTCCTAATAATGACTGATACAGACCTGCATAAGGTAAAAAATATTAGAAAAGTTAGGTAGCGATTGTCTTGTGAATTTTTTTACATTTTTTCCTTGTTAATGCGGTTCTTTGAATATAGATTTTTGTTAGCGGTTATATCCTGTTTTTTTCGAGCCGAGAGAAGGTTTTCAGGTGTACTCAGTGTTTGCGGAACGTCGAAGGGCTGAGTTGTTCAGGAGAAGTGGAAGCATGGATGAGTAATACAACACGATGAAGGGAGGAAATATGAAGACGAAAAAGTTGGTCACTATTGTGGGAAGTGTGGATCCGGATCGCCAGTATAATCCGCCTGTCGAGAACATAGCTGGGGCGAAAGAGGTGGCTGAGAGTCTGGGCACCGAGCTGGCTAAGAGCGGCTATCGTATTATCGTTTACTCGGCAGAATCAGGTTTTATCGAGAGCGATGTGGTGAAGGGCTTTGTCAAATCTGGCAAGGCAGGACGGAAATCTATCATTGTTCATTATCCCACTGGACAGGCTGGAGCGGCAGCTTTCCCGGAATATGCAGAGCACATGGAGTTGTTTGACTCACAACCGGACGATAGCTTGGATTGGGAGATTTCCTTTTATCGCTCATTGGGCCAAGCTGGTGGCACGATCCTGATTGGCGGAGGTCGCTCTACATTAATTACAGGTGTGTTAGCTCTGACCTACCGGCTTCCTATCTTGACGCTAGCCGCCCACGGTGGCAGCGCTCGGGAAGTATGGAAGCTGCTGAAGAACGGACACAATCTGGCAACAGAAGACGAAATCAACGAGATGGCCCTTGAAGGAACGGCGGAACAAGTCAAAGCGTGGGTGCGGTCTTTCGAAACGCAGTCAATTGCCAGACAAAAGGAGAGACGCGAGGAAGCAGGATGCTGGCCCACAATTCTGACACTGTTTCTATTGGTTGGATGGGTGGCTTTATTGCCGCTCGGTGAGTGGCTGCTGCCATCGAAGAATACTGCTGGTACCGACGTGCCGTTGTCTCTGAGGCTGCTTGTGTTCCTTGCTCCGTTGCTTTCTGGCGCATCGGGGGCAACCATTCGCACGCTCTTTCCAGAGGGGGAGGAGTTGAACCTGCGCACTACGGTCAAGGGCATTGCTGCCGGGGTCATCTCAGCCGAGTTGTACCTGTTGGCCCAGTTGGCTGGCAATCAGGCTCCTTACAACAGTACCGTTCTTATCTTTTCGGTACTGATCGGGTTCATCGCCGGTTTCACTTTTGACCGAGTGTTCAAGAAATTGGAAGCCGTGGACGTGCTGCAAACCGACGTACTTCAGAAAACCGGGCTGAAGTCTAGAAAATGAGCTGCCGAGAGGACTGTGTGAATGGACAAGCGCCAAAAAAATAATCTTTCAACAAAATATTAATGAGATCCGACATTTGGCCTGACCAAGTGAAGTTATTAACAAACAATAGGAAGAAGTCAAAATGAAAAAAAGAAAAACGAAAAGACAAAAGGAATAAATCTTCATTTCCTATGCTCGAGACGACAATAAGGATGGTTTTGCAATAAGGCTGTGCAGCGATCTTTGCAATCGCGGTTTTAACGTTTGGCTGGACAAGGAGCGACTGCTATAGGATGCGCAACCTTGGCGTGAACAGATACAGAATGCAATCAAAACATCGGAACGTATGATAGCTGTAATTGGCCCTAGTGCTCTTGAATCAGAGCCAGTGTGGTATGAATGGATTCACGGCTATCTCCATTCCAAAGCCATCGTTCCCATTCTGCGAAAAGGGGAATATGAAGAAGTCCGGGATGCACTTCGCGAGCTTAACACCCCGGAGTTTTTCGAGAAACATCCTTCCGAATTTGTTCCAGAGGATCTTCTTGATCTGCAATGCCCTAATTTTCAAGATGCGGGGGAAGACAGCTACAATAAAGCTCTTTCCAAGCTTTGCGAGTCGCTTAAAAAACCTGTTGTGATTGGTGCTCTGGATGGAGGGGGAGAGTTGGTAGATTTGCCTCCGTGTTTTGTTCCTCGCGACGAAAAGCTGAGAGAATTGTGTGGTTATGTATTTGCGGATTTGACGACAGACATGGTTTTTAAGCCGGAGGAGAGAGTCACGGCAATCCATGGAAGAGGAGGATCTGGGAAATCAGTACTAGCAAAGAAGTTTATACACTCCGTCAAAGCTCGCCATGTATTTAAGCACGGCATCATCTGGCGAAGAATTGGGCCGGATGGTGACATGTTATCCTCAGCGAGGTCGTTTGTATCGTTCTTTACGGAAGACCAGGATAGTAAGCTCCTTGAGCTTGAAACTGACTGTGAAAAAGCTAAGGGTTTGCTGAAGAAAATTCTCAAGAACAAAAAATGCCTAATAGTCTTGGACGATATATGGGATCAAGGACATATTGAGTATTTTTGTGGTGCGCTTGGAAAGGATTGCCGCTTAGTCTTTACGACGCGGGATCACGATTTCGTCACGCGGCTTCATATGAAGGGCGTTTCGGTGGACGAGGTTTCAGATGGACAGGCAATAAGTTTGTTGGCTGGTCGGAGCGGGAAGAAGGTCACGGAGATGCCTGAGGAGGCTAAGGAAGTTGCCAGGAAATGTGATAATCTGCCCCTTGCATTAGCCATTTGTGGAGCTATCATGTCTGTGGGAGGGAACACCTGGGCGGAACTATCTGACGCTTTGAGTGAAGCAAGCGAAAGCATCCTTAAAAGTCAGCTTGGTGATTATAAAAATATGGAGATAGACGGCTCAATGGAGAAGGTTGTCAATGTATTCAGTCCTCTTAAGGTAAGCTTGGATTTTCTCGAAAAGCTTGACAAAGAAGAAGAAAATAAGGAAGCCTGCCTAGAACGTCGCAAACATTATCTGGAGACGGCAGTATTTGGGAGCGAGATTAGCACTCCCGAGACAGTTGTGCTTGCGCTCTGGCTTCAGCGCGATGGAATGGATAAGAAGCATATGAGGCCCCTTGTCGGGATGCTTATTGGAAGGGCTTTGTTGAAACTGGAGTCACAAGAAAACACACCCCCGGACAGGCTGGTTTCATTGCATAATCTTCAGCAAGTCTATTTGGCGGATATACTCCACAGGGAGAACGAAGAGAAATTGAACGAGTTGCACAGGGATGTTGGACAGGCACTTCTGCAGTGGTGGCAGACAAAGGAAATTGGACAATTGATTCAGACAGATGAGAAGCAGACAAGAGAATATGTCATGGATCCTCTATTCGGTCATTTTGTGGCCGGCAGTGACTACGATGGACTCGGACAGTTGTTGTCGGACATCGACTATCTTAGAGGTAAGCAGAAGAAGGCCGTGCAGTACCGTTTTCAGAGTGAATTTACTTCCCTGCTCGTGAACTCGGACGTGGCTGACGATGACCTTATAAGAGTCCTGTTATCGATTCACGTTGCAGTAAAAACAAGCGGAGAACTCTGCAAGGAGGAAGTTGCCGACTGGCTGGACACGTTTGCGTACTGGCTGACGGAGTTTGGCGTTAAAAAAACTTCAGGTGATAGAAAGTCTATGCTGAAGGCCATGAGTAAGAGGTTTGACGAAACATGCGCAGAAGTATCGAAGGCTCTCGCGGATAAGTATGAGAGAGAGGCGAAACTGAATACAAGGAACAGGAAGAAAGGAAAATATGATTATTGCATGCGTTTTGCCGAGCTTTATACATGGGTTCGGCAAAGATCGGGGGATTTTGATAAATGTGTCGAGGCGTGTGAGTTTGCCGAAGCTCTTTGTGGGAGAGTTGGAATGCCGGTAGCTTACCGGGATTTGGGAAGGGCCGAATTCGTTCGTATGCGCGCTTATGCCAATAATGAACTTGCAAAAAGTGAAAAGAACCGGGCAGAGAAAGCCAGGCGCAAAGCTTTATCGTACGAAGCATACAACGACTTGAATAGGAAGTTCTCATCTAACATTTGGACACCTGATATTAAGGAGTGGGAAAAGCTCGAAGGAGACAAAGGAACAGTTTTGTCACCACCTTCTAAAAAGGACACGAATAAACCGAGAAAAGGTATGAAAAAACGGAGATTTTTTAAGGCCAGGGTAGTCTCCAATGCTCACGATTGCATAGGCGCCATACATATAATTCGATTCTTCATGAAAAAGGGCGGTCTGGTGGAGTGGATACACCACAAGAAGTTCAAATCGAAACAATTAGCATCCGATGATGTCCTGTTTACAGTTCTCTTGGGTGGGCCAAAAGCGCCTGAAATATCGGATGTTGCCTACGAATTCTACAAGTACAATAAGAAGAATGAAAAGACATATCTGCGAATGTATTCTGGTATGTATATCGAGTCAAATCGTCTCTATATGAAAAAGGATAAAACCCACTGCTACATGCTTGGGGGAATCTCGAAACTCAACACTTTTGTGGCGGCCTATGAATTCACCGAGGACGCTACGGTGATGAAGATCATAAGAAAACAACCTAAATCCTGATGCAGTAAGTGGCAAAGTTGATTGGTCAGCCAAGAATAAGGATCTAATCTTGTCTTGCATAAGGTTCGTTGTTGTCTATAGTAGATAGAGTGCTTATGTATTGTATATTAGAAGTATATTCCATACAAGGGACTGTGGAGTGAGAAGACAACGATGACAGAAAAGACACGATCGGATAACTGTGACAAGAGAAGATGGAAACGATTCATAAATGCCAATGAAACACCTCCTGCCTGTTCCGGTACGTATACTTACCCTCTTGTAGAGAGAAAAACAAACGATAATATCAAGAAACAAGATCCGGGGAAGCTTCGCCGCGAAAAGTTCTTGTACAGAATGTGGCTGGATCGTGAATGGCAAGTAGCTGTAGACTTTGGTTGTGGTATCGGAGCTAACTTCGATTGCTTTGACCAACAGCAGAACAAGTCAAAACTCCTCGTCGGGCTGGACCCTGATCCGGCTCGGGCACACTCAGCAATGACTCATGCAAACAGGTTGAAATATGTGGAGGCAGTTGTTATTTGCGCCGATGTATCACTGTTCGAGAATTCGCCGGATGACTTATTTGTCGATGCTGTACTCTGTAGCCAGGTTCTGGGCCATGTCCCGAGGAAAGAGCTTGGACGAATCGTGCGAGGCATTTCTGCGAAACTGCGAACCGGGGGAAGCTGTGCCATCTCTATCCCGGTCGTCGGCGCTTCATTCACCGACGATCCGACGGCGGGTGGCTGGGTATCCGGCGATGATTTCGTACACCTTGTCTATTGTGATCGTTCTCCATTTGACAAGGACTATCGTAAAAAAGTGCCGGGTGAGATCTTTGACCAATATGCCGCTTGTTCTCCGCAGGATGTGTTACCTGTGCGAAACTTTTGGTTGCCCGAGTTTCCAAATGTCTCCCAGCACGAACTGCCAACACCAGTAGCAACTATCCCACCAACCATAGGCCAAGCTATAGCGCCTTTCTTCAATGTCTCGGAGGTTGTTTTGTACGCAATCCATAGACACGTGGCGCGAAAAACCAAGGAGATAGGTATTGGTGACGCGTTTATTATTATGACCAGAACCTAAGTCGTGCCTGACTCTCGAATAATGACTTCAATTTCTGACAGGAAGAGTCGTATTGATCGATTTTGGAAGTCCAAAGAAATAAATCCAACGATGACTTGCGGGGCTAAATAGTCAATAGTAAGATCCCTCGACTGCGCTCGGGATGACGAGAGGGATTTCACGCTGTTTTGTGGTCCATGAAACCTTCGAGCTTGCGGGCGCGGACGGGGTGCTGAAGTTTGCGGATTGCCTTGGCCTCGACCTGGCGGACTCGCTCGCGAGTGACTTTGAAGATGCGGCCGACTTCCTCTAATGTGTAGGTGTAGCCATCGCCGATGCCGTAGCGGAGCTTGATAATCTCGCGCTCGCGGTACGAAAGGGTTTTGAGGACTACGTCGATCCTGTCTTTGAGCATTTCCTGCGTAGCGGATGCGACGGGCGAATCGATTTGGTTATCTTCGATAAAGTCGCCGAAGTAGCTGTCCTCGCTTTCGCCGATTGGCCTGTCAAGACTGATCGGATGCTTCGAGATCTTCAGCACCCGGCGTGTTTCCTCGATGCTCATCACGGCTTCCTCGGCGATTTCTTCAACGGTCGCCTCCCTGCCTAATTTCTGGTGCAGGACCTTGCCTGCGGTTCTCAGCCGGCTCATCGTCTCGATCATATGAACGGGGATGCGAATGGTTCGTGCGTGGTCGGCGATGGCGCGAGTGATGGCCTGCCGAATCCACCACGTGGCGTAGGTGCTGAACTTGTAGCCCCGGCGGTATTCGTACTTGTCGACGGCACGCATCAGGCCGGTGTTACCTTCCTGGATGAGGTCGAGAAAACTCAGGCCGCGGTTGCGGTATTTCTTAGCGATGGAGACGACCAGGCGGAGGTTGGCGCTGGAGAGCGTTCGCTTTGTTTCCTCGTATTGGGAATAGACTTTTTCGAGGACGGACAGTCTCTTGGCGAGCTGCGGCGGCGTTTCCATAACCAGCTCCTGAAGACCGTTCAGCTCCTGCTTCATCGCTTCGATGTCCTGGTCGGTAATGTCATCGTTGGGGCCTGCCGTGATCGTCTGCTCTAATTGTTGCATTTTCTCGCAGATGCCGTGGAGCTTGTTTTTTACCGGCTGAATTCTGCTGGTTCGCAGGCTGAGCTCTTCGAGGAGTGTTGCGATTTTTCGCTTGGATCTGCGCAGTTGTATCAATGCCTGCTTGCTCTCGCTCTTATTTTGGTCGTTGAGAGTTTGCTTAAATAGAATTTGGTTAATCTTGAGCAGCTCGTCTACTGTTTTGATGTTTTCGGGGAGTCGTTTTTTTATCACGCTTTTGGTCATGTTTTGTACGGTGCCGACTTTAATCGTTCTATCAAAAGACATCGAGCCGTTGTGGACTTGCTGTAGTAAATCCAGGGAGTTTCTGGCACAGTAGTCGCATTGGAGCATTTTTCTTCGAAAGGCCATTCGAGCCAGTTCAATTTTTCTTGCCAAAGCGATTTCAGAATTCCGTGTCAGCAGCGGTATCTGGCCCATTTGAGTCAAATACATGCGGATAGGGTCGTCAATTCGTCGAGCGACATCTTCGCCGACGAGTTGTTTTTCGAGCAGTTCATCATCGTCTTTGAGGTCTTTATCTTTTTCGTCTTCATTATCGTCGAGGGGTTCTACAGCTTCCTCAAACTCATCATCCTCTGCTTTCGCAGCCTGTTGCGATACCACATCAGCCTCATCGATCAGGCTGATTCCCATTTCATCCAGCGTCGCCAGCAGCCGGTCCAGACGGACTGCACTAACAGCGTCTTCGGGCAAATCATCGTTCATTTCTTCGTAGGTGAGGAATCCTTTTTTCTCGCCCTTCTTAATGAGCATTTTTATCTGCTCTTCAGTTTTATCGCTCTTGCCGATCTCTGCCGATTCGCTCTCAGTCACGACTTCTTCAGCAACCTCTTCTTCAGCAGTCTTTTTGTTAAGTGTCTTTGTTCGTTTTTTTGCCACAATTAGCACCCTTGTCTATATTTTATAAAATCAATCCGTAATCGCACGCCACGGAAAGTCAATTTATTCTCAACCGGGCATAATAGCAAACATCTCAGCGACCCATTTGCATTTACGGCCATATGCCCGCGGTTGTTCGCTACACCATTCCCACGTTATGCGGATTTGTCTTTTCCTTACTATCATAAACTCTTCGTAGAAACTCACTTTGATCCTCGGCACTTTCGATCAGGCCATCTTGTTTCTGTGCCGTATACCGCTCAATCGCACCCAAAGCCCCGGCCAGCCTGGATTCGAAATTGCTCTTCTTCTGACCGGCCGCAGCCAATTCCATGATGCAGTTACCAAGCTCCACAGACTCGGTCCGGGCCAGAATCTCTTTCAGCGGAGCATTGATATCGCCATCCAGCGTCTCAAACAGGATTGCCGCCACCTGCCCAAGTATCGGTACATCAAATACGTCCGCTGTAATTTTTTGTTTTACAGTCTCGTACAGCTTCGACTCATTCAGCAGTACTTCCAGCACTTCTCGCTGAGCTGCGGCAAAACGGCCCTGCCCGTAATCGACGCCGGGCACGTTTTCGCTCCGGCTCTCATAGCTGGCGGCTCTCTGTGCCCGTCTGAGGCGATTATTCAGCTCGGCGTTGATTTGTCTGCTGTCAAGGCCGATAATCCTCGAAATCTGGTTCACCCTCAGCCCTAAGTCGATATCCGAAATTTTGCCTGCCCGCAGGCCCGTCGCGATGGTCTGCAAGTATTCGTCAATGGCCGATTTCTTGCCTGCCAAGGTATCATTGGTAGCGAACTTCTCCCTAAGCCTGTCCCATTTGAATTGGAAGACGTCAACCGCATCGGCGACGAGCCGCTCGAAGCCCTCTTTTCCCGCGGCTAAAAGAAAATCGCACGGATCTTTGCCTTCCGGCACGGAGGCCAGCTTGATATCAATCCGCTGCGCCAGGCAGACATCCAGCGCCCTGTTGGCCGCCTCGATTCCCGCTACGTCGCTGTCGAATATCAGGATGACCTTCTTGGCGTACCGCCTTAAGAGGCGCCCGTGCCCCGTCGTGAAGCTGGTCCCAAGTGCTGCGACGACGTTGCAGCAGCCGAACTGGTGCGCCATGATGCAGTCGGTATAGCCTTCCACGACGACTGCTGTGCCCGTCGAGACAATTTCATGCCGGGCCTGCTCCAGCCCGTACAGCGAATTGCTCTTATCGAACAGCACCGTCGTGGGCGAATTGATATACTTGGCGCCGTTATCATCCAGTGTCCTGCCGCCAAAGCCAATCACCCGGCCGGTCACATCGGTAATCGTAAACATCAGCCGGTTGATGAACTTGTCCTGATTCTGGCCCATGATCAGCCCCGCCTGCTCCAGCAGCTTCAATGACGCTTTGTTAGCTTTCGCCTCATTGACCAGCCCATCCGGAGAATTAGGCGCCAGGCCGAGCTGCCATTTTTTCATGCTTTCGGGGCTAATCTGCCTGCCGGCGAGATAATCTCGGGTAAACTTGCCCATTTTATCATCGTTGAGGTTCTGCTGGAAGTATTTCGCCGCCCAAGCGTTGGCCTTGGCCAGCCTGTTCGGATCGACATCCTCTACCTGTCCGTTTTGTCCTGTGTCGGCTCCGCTCGGGAGATGTCTTGGCATTTGTGTTCTTTCAAGCCTTATACCGGCGCGCTCGGCTAATCTCTCGATTGCCTGCGGAAAAGTCAGGTTCTCGCGCATCTGAATGAATTTGAATACATCCCCGCCGGCCCCGCAGGCAAAACATTTGAAAATCTGTTTTACTGGATTGACGTTCATGCTCGGCCGATGGTCATCGTGAAAGGGGCATAAACCAACCATTTCACGCCCCTTCATCTTGAGGCTCACGTGCTCGCCGATCACATCAATGATATCATTGGCCTGCTGAATCTGGAGAACCATGCTGTTATCGAACATCCCTGCCATGCTAAATGATTACTGGTAGCTGATTATTGAGTATTATTTACCATCCATGTACTATATGTCTGGAATCGCATACGTTAAAGCACCTCCCCCCGATAATGGGGTGGTTAAACCGGCGTAATTTATTCCGTCGGACTATATTAATATAGGCCCATTTTGCTAAAAAGTCAAGTCAGTCCCAGAAAATCCGTTTTTAATACTGCTAAACGCCATTACAAAGCAAATGGACACTTGGTGGAATCAGACTCTTGTTCGTGAATAGATACAGTTCATTCTGTGTGGGATCGAAGGGAATTCTACGTTCTACATTCTGAATACTCGAAGCAGTTTACCACTTCGATTTACTCAGCGCAAACCCCAACTAAAGAGAAGGACATGCAATAATTATAGTTCGCCTGTACAATGCACTGCAAGACGGTGCTCAGCTTCACATTACCCGCCCGTGGACTTGCGAATCATGGGTCCTTGTTCTCGCAGAGCGCACAGATTGGGCCTACATCTTGAAAAGACAAGAAGCACCCTCTTACAGGCTCAGCGAGCCTTAGAAGTAAAAAACACGCTGCAGAGAATCAGCCGCAGGATATTACCAATCTTCGTCGTCTTCAATCTCACCGCAAATGCAATCAACCGCCGGCTCACCACAGCCAGAGCATACTTCATCCTCGATTGGTGCACCACAGATTTTACACGGTTGACATCCACATTTTTGACACATTTTTTCGCACCTTAAAAAGAACTTTGGTAATTTCAGTTTAACCAACAAGGCCGGACAACTCCAAACGAGCTTGCAACGGCGCCGTAATAGTAAGCCGTCGTATAAAAAAAACAATAGAATTTTGAAAAATTTTTTCTTGGCTCACCGTCATCCCGAGCCTGTTCGGCTTCGCTCAGAGCCTGCCCTGAGGAATTCGAAGGGGTAAACTGCGTCGAGG